>Ga0209093_1000382_pt1 | contig 23508 bp, 38 predicted proteins | sample SidtaG_4_FD_187450 | JGI IMG/M metagenome (GOLD analysis project Ga0209093, IMG submission 187450) | Marine algal microbial communities from Sidmouth, United Kingdom - Sidmouth_Male1 metaG (SPAdes) (version 2) | ecosystem: Host-associated > Algae > Red algae > Unclassified | place: Sidmouth... | reverse complement strand
GGGTGGTTGTTGCCGGCACCCTGACAGGGGGCCGGGCCGGACCCCCCGCCTCGCGATCGTCTCGGAACGGGCGGGGACGCCACTTCACGCGACGAGGGGGCTGTGTGGCGGTCGGGGGGTTCCGCGGCTGGAAGGGGCGCGGCCCCTCAGCTGTGGACAGCACACCCCCGGGGGCACCCCCACAATATCCCGATCCGGGCCAGCAAGGGAATGACCTGTCTGTGGGGGAAACCTCCTGTCAGGGGTGACACGACCCCCCGGCATGAGCCGGGGACGGGTCGTGACCAGTCACGCAACACCCCCCTAGGGGGGTAGCGTGGGACAGCCCCCTTGGGCGGGTGTCCAGGGAGTGCGAGGGCCACACATGAAACGACCCCTCTAGAGGGGCGTGAGGCGGGGAACACCCGATCGGGCCCGCCTGGGGGAGTCTGACACATACAAGGGAGACACACGTCTTTCCGAATCCGGGCCCTCTGGGGGGACCGGGAAGCTTGTAGAAGCTTCCGCAGTCAGAGCGTAAGCCGGACCGAGATATGATCTCGACCAGGGATAAAATCCCACAGGAATTCTATCCGGGAAAACTGAAAACTCTTGGGATAAGTCCCGAGGTATTGATTTTGGGTAAATCCTGAAATCTAGAAAGTCTGAGTGACTTTCCTGCTTCCGCCCGAGACGGGCGGGGGTCCCCTTCCAGTGGAAGGGCTGTCAGGGATGCTGGGCAGGGGCCACTAGAGGCCCGGGCCTGAGACCGTGGCCCGTTGGATACCGGTCCCCCCATGGTAGCGCCAGGGGGTCGGGATTGTGCACTTCCTGCGTCTTGTTTCTGAGGGTATACGAGTGTATGCTTTGGGGTCATCGTGCGTGTTCGAATAAATCATCGTTGCGTTCGCGTTTCTTCCGTCGTTTAGGTGCGCTTTGCGCCCAGTGATCCCGGCGATCGCGTTGTGACTCTGGCGTAGCGTTCCGCATCCTGTGCTGGGTTTTCCGACGGGGTTATACCCCGTCGGCTGTGAGGGCAGGATCCACCACACTGTCCAAATCTCAGGGAGATCGGATCTGGTCGGGGGCGGTGTTTTTCCCTTGCGGTTTTCCCAACCCCCCTACTACTTGTTTGAACTTTTCGCGTTGGAGGGATTTATCTGTTTGGCGCATTTGAGGTGGCCACTTTGGCCGCTGGCGCTCGGGTTGGTGAGGGGTTTATTGACAGTGGGGAGGCCGTCCCCATCGCCGTTTGATAAAACCAACTGTGCTTTGGACTACGATTCCCCCCTGGGCTGTGCCGTGATCCTCTCCTCCCGTTGGGGGAAGGCTGGGCTGTGGGTCGATTTCCGGGGCAGTTCCTTCGACGGACCGAGCTGATCAAGAGGCCACTTCGGCTGGACGACGAACCAAAGTGGTGGTGCCGAGAACCGTCACACCGCGGCTGTGTGAAACTTGGTCGGAGGGGAGGGGGGCTCGGGGGAAGGGAGGGGCGAGCGAACGGTGCTCCACCATGCGACGGGGGCCAGAAAGGTCGTACAAGAGAGGAGGGGGGGGTTATGTGACGGCTTACAGAAAACGGAAGCATGAAGCGACCGCGTATCGCCTCTGCAAGAAGACTTTCTCGAGGGGAAGGGACGCAGTGTTTCAGTTCACAGCACCTCTGAAGATCTGTGGAACATAAATGCAGACTATTGTCTTGACAACATGGGAGCAGACGAGGAGGTTGGAGTGTCCGACAGAATAAGGCATCGTAGAAAAGAAGCAGCATGTCTCTGTTTCGCGTACAAGGCATGTGCTGTACAGCACAACCGTGAAAGTGAGTAGCACGGGACGAAGAACAGATGCAGATTCGATAGTCAATGCTGGCCACAAAGGGCCCAGCGAGAAGATGATACAAGCAAGAAGAAAAAGCAAACGAATGCACACTTGTTCTTTCACACGGTCCACAGCGAGCTCTGGTCACCCTCGGTCTTGGCAGCGTGGATGATGACTTATGCCTCCTCTTCTCCGTTGTCTTTATTGTCTTTGTATCCATTGCTAGATGAGCCCCAGCCCATTCCGTTGACGATGCACTCGTCGATGTTCAGGCCGCTTGCGCGCGCTCTGCCCAACAAGAGCTGCTTCGTTCCGGCCATTGTGGAGCGGCCTCGAGCAGAGGCCGCATGGACTGATGGTAGAAGAAAGGGCCGGTAACCGGTGACGCCGGCGCGGCGGCGGCGGGCGCGGCTGCCACGCGATGCATCCGAAGAGATATCGCCCTCGTCCCCATCGACGGCGACTCCCCCGTTGACGGCTTCAGACACGCGGCTGCTGCGTTGTTTTTCCTTTACCATTGCGGCCGCGCCGTCTGCGGCGTCCTCGATGTACACCGATGGCGGTGGCATCGTCGTAGACGGTGGTAACGCCGGGGCCACCGTGTACTCCTCAAACTAGTCCACAGTCACGCTGTTGAGGGCGCGGTCAGGTGCCGAGGAAATCGCGTTAGAGCCAGCCTCCGTGAAGGACCCAGCCTCCTCCTCATCGTCAGAATTGTAGTGAACACCTCGCTCAGGTCTGAGGGTAGCTCTTTTGTGCCTGCAGCCACGGCCACCACGCCCGCGATTACCACCGCGGCCACGGCGACCGCGTCCACCGCTTCAAGTTCCGGGTCGAGCCCCCCCGCCGCGAAAAACTCCACGCTGACGTCCGGTAGCGACAGAGGCAGCGGCTGCCGGCTGCGGCAGCCGCTGCCGGTCGGCTTCCTCGGCCTCGTGTGGAGCGATGGTGGTGGCCACGGGGTGGCCATCCGGCTCGTCCGGCAGGCGGCGGCTTTACTCACGCGCCCACCAAGCGCGACCCTCTTTAGTGCTGGCGGCCATAGGCGACGATCAAAACGCCAGTGCTGTTCTCAGCTGCCGACTTGGCGATGAAGTTGAGTGCCGTCGCGTGCGCGACCGACTCGCGCTGCAAGGCAGCTCCGATGCGGGAGACGGACTTGGAAGCCCTGGTCCCAATAGGCACCTCTTGAAAGCAACTTCTTCGGCGCTGCTTCTCGGCGCGCGCAGAAGTAGAGCTCGTAGGCACGTTGAACAGTTCCTCCTCTTCATCGTCCACCTCCCCATAATCGGGAGCCGAACGTCTTGTACACTGCAGCGCCTGGACATCAGCAGCGCCACAAAGAGGTACAGCTGGTTCATCACGTTTCATAGACGTAGCGGCTGACTGTCGAGCTTGGACACAGATTCAGCTTTGAAGCCCGCGTAGGGGCTCATGCATTGGTACTTGGCCAGGGCGGCGCCGCAAACATCGGCTGGCGACGCGCGTCCAGTGAGCATGTACCTCACCATGGTCACGTATCCGTTTCTGAAGCGCTCGACGCAGGGGAAGATGCTGTAGCTGAGCTCCTTGTGGATTGCTGAACTGGAGAGGAAGCGGAGGCGCTCTACGCGCAACATTTCGTTTGGCAGTCGCACGCGGAAGCGGCCGCTGTTTTGCTACTTGAAGGTCTCTAGGCGCTGGTCAATGACAACTTCCGCGTTGAGCGCGGCCTCCACGTACACAGTTCCGAGGAATTCCCGCTCCTCTCGAGACCAAAAGAGACCGCGCACACCGCGAAGGCTGCCAATGACGGCGGACAGTGCGGCATCAGTGACTTGGGGCGGTGGGGTTTGGCGGACGGGAAGGATCTTATCGTCTGCAAAAAGCGCCCCTTCGTGCCCAGGGATGATAGTAGGGGCAGAGGGAGGGGAGTTGTTGGTGGAGCCGGCCATGTTCTGGGCGTTTCGGTCTTATTCAGGAAAAGATGCGTGGGAGTTGGTGTTAGAGCTGGACGTATTCTGGCCGTGTTGGTGTTGTGGACCTGAAGATGGGATGGGATTGATGTTGGATCCGGCAATGTCCTCGCCGCCATGGTGTTTCACTTGGAGTCGGGCTTGGGCTCGGACTAGACCTGCGGCGCGGCCTTGCAAGCCGGCGGCGGCAGAGTCACGGACAATTGCGACCTGCGGCGGCGAAAAGGGAGACTGAAGCCTGCGGCTTGGGGGCGGAGGGCCCAAAAGCTCCGGCTCCCACCAAGCGAGCGGCTGCGGTTTGCTGACGTCTATCCACCGCTGTCCTCGTGAGTCATTCGTGTCGGTCCGCGTTTGAACTTGGATCGAGAGTGGCGTGGTCCGCGCCTTTACGCTTGCGCCTCCGGGTCCGCCCCCTCCGCCACGTTGGCGAAGTGCAGCCCCACGAGGCGGTACACCAAGCAGGCGAGAAGATGCCACAGGTACCCTTTGGTCCGGGCGGAGGCATACCACACCCCCGCCACCTCAAGCACCCACTGGGTCGCTAGGATGGCCGCTGCCGGGGAGGACTCCCCCCGACGAAATGCCGTGCCAAAGTCGTCCGCGACGCGAGGCATGCTCGCGGGCAACCCGTAGGGCGCCTCCATCGCCGACCACCACGTCGGCGTCTGGACATAGTAGTCCCGACGCGCCGAGACGTGGATCTGGGTGCTCTCGACTTGAGAAGCACTCACCAGAATACACGACGCCTCCCGCACACGGCGCTCTGTGCGGGCATCCTGGTGGCGGAAGTGGGGGTCTCTCTCCCACAAGTACGGGGGGGAGCAGCACGCCCACTCCCACGCCACGACGGGCAGGATGTCGTCTTCCGTCGCCCCGTCCATCACGTTGGACAGGCGCGCGGCAACACGCTCCACCCACGGCGCGTCCTCCGCCTCTAGTAAGGCGGGGATGTCCGCCGTCACCCCGGCAGGTAGCTCGTGCTGCCTGGGGTGCCGCGTCAGCCACCCCTGCCAAGCCGGGCCCTGCTTAGGCACCGGAATGGCCTCTTACAGGGCCCGCAGGCGACACTCCCCCAACTGACTAGGGGCGCGGGGGGGCGTCCACTGGAATAGCGCCCCCGACTCCGCCCCCGCGAGCCCCGCCTCCTCCATTGTCGGGGGGCGCACCCGGCGCGGCACCGGCGAGGGGGAGTCCTGCTCCTTGGGGTCCTCCCCCCCAACGGCCGGTGCCGCCGCGGCCGCCGCCGCAGCCGCCAGTGGAGTCCCCGGCCGGCTAGGCGGCAACGACACGCGGGCAGCCGCCGCGCTAGGCTCCGCCGCGTTCTCGTTGGCCGACCGCCCCGCCGCGCTTGACGCGCGGGAGGCCATCGCCGACCCTGCCGTTGACTTGGACTGGCGTGGAGCCGGCGGAGGTGGCGTCGCTTGACTCCCCGCCACCAAAGACTCCCGGCTCGCGGTCGCGCCGCTAGCCGGGCGCGACCGACGCGCCGCCGTCCCGCGGGCAGTCGCCGAGGCCGCGCCACTTGACTTGGTGGCGCCCGTCAGCGTAACTGGCGCCGACGCGGCCGCCCCGCCGGCCCGTGGGGTAGCCGCCGTCGAGCCCTTGGCCTTGGAGGCGCCCATACTGGCGGGCGCCCCGCTCGCTCGAACGGTCGCTGCCGCCTGGCCGACCGACTTGGCCGCGCCCGTCGTTGGCGCCTCGCCGGCTCGGACCCCCGCCGCCGCGCGGCGGCGATCCGACGGGGCCGTCGGCTCACCCGACGCGGGCGCGGCGCGCCCCGCACTAGAAGCCTCCGTCTCCTCCGCGCGCCCGACGCGCTCCGCACTTGGGGTTGTCATCTCCTCCGTCGGCGCCACTCCCGTCGATCGCGAGGATGTCATGGCCACTGCGTCGGAGTAGGAACGCGGGGCGGACTAGGGGGATGGGGGGATAGAGGGCGGGGAGGGGTGAGAATCTAGACTTGGGAGGGCGCAGGGGGTCAGGTAACGGCCGGTAGTCTACGGCCGCCCCGTCCGACCCCCATCGGCCCCGCCTGCCCCGTTTTTAAGGGCCCCAGTACACTGGCAGGGGCGCCTCGTCGCCTCCCGCGGCGTCACTCCGCGCCCCCCCCTGGATGACTCCTCCAGCGGGGCGCGCGTGACAGCCGCCCCAGAGGGGGGGAGCCATACCCGGCGCCCCCACGGCACGGCCGGTGCGGCCCACCCCTGCCACACCGCCCCCCTGCACACCAGCAGGCGGCCCCGTCGCCTCCAGCGGCGTCGCTCCGCGCTTCCCCTGGATAACTCCATCAGCGGGGCGCGCGTGCCAGCCGCCCCAGAGGGAGGGGGGGCGCCATACCCGGCGCTCCCCTGGCACGGCTTGTGTGGCCCATCCCGGCCACACAGGCCCCCCTGACACGCCACCGTGTCCCCCGCACGGTGACGGCGCGTGTCCCCTTGGCCCCGGCGGGCCCCCCATGATCCGGGGCGGTCACCGCAGGCGCTGACCAGGACAGCACCCGGGCCCCACACTGTGGGGATGGCGGTTAGCCGTCCTGGCCCACCCGTGACCCTCGGGTAGGCCGGCCCCCTGGCCCTCGGCCGCCGGGACGGCGACCCCTTTAGAAGGGGGAACTGTGACGGCCGGACACCTGGCCCCCACACCCTGGGAACCGGTTCCCTCCCAGTCAAGAGAGGACACGTGGATTCGCGTCATGGGCGGTCGGATCCGGTCAGTCCGAAACGGCCGCTGGCTCTCGCGGGGGAAACATGTCCTACTGACACCTTTCTCGAATCCTTTCGGTGGCGATCCACTTGTGATCACCCCGTGGATCACCAACCACAACCGAGATCTCGAGACTTCCCTGGGACTAGTAAATCCCCGGGCGGTCCCCCAGTTAAGGGCCTAATTTTGTGGAAACCCGACTTGGGCCATTGACCAGCATTAAACCGTGCCCCTGACACCGGGGCGCCGCAAGGGTGTCACGTAGCACCCTTCCCCCGCCTCTACTCAAGGCGGTGTCCGAAGCTTCGGCCGCCCTCCGCTGAAACGGGCCCCATGGGCCATGAGGGGAGGGTTTTCTGAGGGTCCTTTGAGGGTGTCGGAGGGTGGTTTTCGGAGGGTCTGTGGGGAACGGACTGGATAAGAGGGCGAGGCGTGTGTGTTGCCTCGAGGCCTGGGACGCGGGCAAGTAAACTTCCCGTCACGCAACTCGTGTTTGTCGCTCGGGGCGTCTTCCGCCGGTCGACGCCGTGCGTGTGTGCTCTTCGGGGTTTCCTTCCGGGGCGGGTACTCCCCGACAGGACTACCCGGCGACAAGGCCTGGCTCGCCTTCCCCCCGACTGGGTGCGGTTGGCTGGGCGTGTTGTCACATTTGGTGAGTGGTCCATTTCCAGCCACACGCCGACACCGAGAACGTCGCTGTCAGCTACATCCCTTGCCGCCATTCCACCTTGTGGCGAGCGGCCACACGCGGCGTCCCGCACCGAAGCCGAGCCTGTCTTTCCCGGAGCGCACTTGGAGGCAGAGATGGCCTTGGTGGTGGCCATGCGTTTCCTGGCCGGCGCGACATCTGCGCGAGCGAGCGTGCCCTCGTGGTCCGCCGCCATTAGCTCCATGGATTTCACGCAAGCACCAGCGCAGCGTACAGCGTTCCTCTACGTCTTTCCATTGCGAGCCACGAACCTTTTAACGGAGAGCGTCTTGTCCGTGAGCGGGCGCATAACATACTGGAAGTCACGCGCTGGAACAGGAAGGTTTTGCAGCTGCACCTCAAGCGGAAAAGATCCCGAGCCGACATATTCATCTGCCTTGACCGCAGCCGCGCATGTGTTGTTGAAAGGCGGAGGGGATAGGGGACCACGGTGAAGTTGTTGAGTGGCTTGGGCTTGTGCGTGTGTGCGACGGTCCTTTGTTGGTTGTCTCTCTCAAGCGCCCCTCTCCCCATCAAGGGCACTCCTGAGGTAGTCCAAGTCGGAGAACTCTAGTCCTTCACACGCGAACGCCCGCCCACACTCTAAATCAAAACGCTCGACAGATTAAAGCACCAAAGATCAAAGCAAAGCACACACACCTCATCGCAGCAGAAGCGCAAGAACAGAACATGAGAAATCGCAAATATTTCATTCAGATATAGCCGCCGCTGCCAATAGGCGCGACCTTCGAGTCGCGTCCGGGAGTCGGATGATCGAACCCCAACGAACACCTGGTCTCTGGATTTTTCTTTTGCATCACCGGCTGACAGCGGCGACAAACATGACGTTACAACATGCGTCGAGGTTGCCATGCGGCCCTTGCTCAGACTTGTCCCGAGTGACGCCTGCGAGGGCGTTCCCGCAGGCATTGTATCCAGCCGCCGCGCTCTCCACCTTCACCTTCTTTCCGAGGACCTTCTCGCTATTCCAAAGGCCGTCAACGGCCTTGCGCTTGCTCCCGCCCAGGGCCACGCTCCAGGCCGCTTCAGTGCGGGTCTTTGACATGTACAAATAAGAGCCTTGGACAGAGGAAAGGCCGCCGTCGGCCTTGTCCTTGGTAGCGCTGCCCTGTCACCGGCAGGCGCGCAACCTGCCGTCACGCCGTCGCGGTCGACGTCCTCAACGTCGTCCGCGGCCGCGTGCAGGGACGCGCGTAAGATGAAGGCCGCCTGAGCGCGCGCCTTTCCGGGTACGTCTTACAGGGCAACAGCCATTTCCGACACAGCGGCGCCCGACGCAGCAGCGTCTTCAGCGTTGGTGATGACGATGGCAGCCTCATCATTCTCGGCACGGGCTGCGGCCCCAACGTAGTCCGGCGCGGCCGCCATCTGCAACGATTGGCCATTTCGAAAGCCATCGCCGCGCTCTTCAAGGGCGCGGTCCACGCTGGCCATTGGTGCGGACACAGGGGTGTCGCATGTCTCCCAGGTCTTCCGGCCCGCATCAGCACCAGCGGATGAAGACCTGAAGACGAGGATTGCGTGCAATGGGGCCACGTGTGGGTGGATTTGAAGCATGTGTGACAGTTCCTGAGTCCCAGGAGCGGGAGATGGTTAGGCTGTGCTCTGTGTGCGCCGTACTCAGTCTTCGAGAGGAACGGCTCTTCGAAGGTGCCTGCGGATCAGGTTACCGCGCTCCGCCAGCACCGCCGCGCTGTGGGTGCCCACTGGCTCTGTGAACTATACCGCGTCTGCCAAAAGCCATTTGTCGTCGGCAGCTATCGCCATTGTGAGCTCGTCTGTCCGGATTCTTAGAAAGTTCCCGAGAAGCGTGCTAGCAAACGCTGTCGAGTCGTGGCAGGCGCCCGGGCGGGTACAACTCATCCATCGGAACTTGTACTCCGCGCCCATACTGCTTGTGTGTCGAGCGCATAGAGCCCCTTCCTACTGTAGTAGTCAGCCACGAACTGAATTTCAGAAGCCAGAATCTGGTCTTGACGATCCGCCACGCCGTACAATGCAGCAATCACATTTGCAAAAGGCGATCTGCGGCGATGTTGGAAGCCCCTCGCAAACTCTGGGAAACCATGAGGGCAGCTCAGCTCGACTTCGAAGTCCAGAGACGGGGACTGGTTGAGAGAATGAATCACCACCCACAAGGATCTGCTCAGCGTGGCGGCGCGCGCGCCAAATACTGCACATCTGTCAACGTAGCTACCGCAGGTTAAGTACCGCAATACAAGAGCTGTAAGACGCAAAGGAAAGAGCCCTCTCCGCGGGAGCCGAGAGCGCACAGTGTCAACCGGTGTCACCACGGTGTCCGCTTGCATGCGCAAGGTACCGTCAAAGCAACCACCGTAGCGGGCCTTTTCGTCCTCAACTATATAAAGAGTGTTTACAAAACGGGATGGAGAAGCTACAAGTCCACGCCGACGAGACATGGCCGCAGACACGATAGTGACGCTCGACGCAGTGGCAGTCTTTCAAACAAACGGGTACAACGCGGTGCGAGTTAGAGTAGAGAGGGCGGCCACCTCGAATATACAGACCAGTATTGAGTATCAGCTCAATCCCATTTGAAATATTCTTGCTTCCAGTGCCTCATAAGAACCCCGACGGTCTGTCCGGTGCCCGCATGTTCTTTCGCATACACTACAATCTACTGCTGATCCTCGAACGTTTTCCTTGTAGACCAAGACTCACTTGCGGACTGACTCTCCGCCAGGAATTCTATGCGCCCCTGTGACTGACTTGGAGCTTCTGATTGCATACATGTGCCCGAAAGACCTGGAAAAAGACACTCACCTCTCTTTCTGCATGTCTGGCAAAAAAAAAAAATAGTAAACAGTGCCAAGATCTTGCCTGGGAAGCGTGCTTCATGCCAAGAAATGTGGATCAAGCGGCAACAAACCGAGAGTTCTGCTGGATGAAGGGTCCTAGCACAACCTCCGGGAGGTATATTGGCTTGGAGACTCTCTTAATTTTGTTTTTGACCTATAGACTGCTCTTATTCTCAGTCAGTCTCTGTCTCTGTCCGCCAGGAAAACTTTCGAGGATCAGCACTATGTGCCACGAGCGGAGTGGGACTGTATTAAATGACATAGTCTGACCCCTCACGTAGCCACCTCGCAATTACTCCGATCGAAACAACTGAGAGGAGGGTCTCCGACTTGTATCCGACAATGTCGTCCTCGGATCGATATATTGAGCTCAATTGTAGAAAACTCATTGGCGTTCGGCTGCGCATGGTATTCTAGATAGATCGAAAGAACAGCTGCCAAGCTGTCCGACGCGAACTACGTTTTTTGTGCACCGGAGAGAAAGGGAGGGTACATGCTGTCCTGCATACTCTTGTCGCTTCCGTGTTCGACCAAGGAGGGTTAGCAGAGAACGTTGGTCGAACGGCCATTGTGGTGCGATCAAGGCCGATTGTGTCCTGCGTTCGTCGGATTTGTGCAGAAGAAAAGGGCTACTGCAACTAATTTCGGCTCCTTTGACGTTCACTTGGCGCCACACACAGTGGGCCAGCACAGAACGAGACTGTGTTGCCGATCTCTCAAGTTAGCCTTGTGGACCAAGACAGAGTCTGACTGTGAGTCGCCTATTGTGCGAAACGTTTAGTAAGAAGGTCCCAAAGCCTACATAAATCCCGGGTTGGGTACAAGACCTTGCATGCAGAAGAACTAAACTTTTAGAGCCCGTCGTTCTCATTATCTTGGCACACAGCTCCTCTCCTAGGTGAGATCTTCAGAATATCTGCGAAAATGTTCCCAGAACGGCCGAGCGAAAGAGGTGATGATGTGGGTTTCCAGGGCGAGTCGGCACCGCAGTTCCAAGTCAGTACCGGGGGCGCTTCTGTTTGGTGGGTAGAGTCGGTCCGCAATTCTGTCTTGGTCCCCAAGTACAAAATCGGGGGTCAAGAATGGTTTACTCTTTTTGTTTTTTTCCTATCATTTGAATCCCAGGGCGTCAGTTGGTGCTGGTCTGCGATCCGCTCTCTTTACGCCCAGAACTTTAGGTGCATCTGACGCAATAAGCGGGATGGCGGCCCCGCATTTTGAGCCTGGCAGAAAACAGCCAAGGCCGCATCGGACACGACAATTCAACGCACGGAACGATAGCGTGATTCAAGGGCTCCCAGAATGTGTCGTCCGATGATTTGTTTCAGAACCTGCTGGACGATTCGTACCACTTGCCAAGTACGTTATTGTGCAAATTCGAGGCCCTTTTAGTACCCTCGATGCTGTGCTCTTTGCGAATCTACCAATAGCTGGGCATGAGACCGTTGCATATGTCGCAATGAGCTATACCAAGCCTTTGATCGAGTTGACTGTAGAACGTGTACAGTTTCGAAGCGTTAGGCGTTCACCCAAGATTTACAGCGCTGGTGGCTGACACAGGTTAGAATCTCAAAAGCGTGTTCTCGATCGATTCCAGATCACGTAGGGGGGCTTTCATCCGACTGCGAATGCCTGCCTTTTTTCATGAAACAATTTCGGCGAGCCTGATCCTCGTCATTTGCCCGCCCTCGTGATCCGCTCAATTGGACAGGCCCGTGTCGGTGTTTGCCACCGATGTATCTTGCCTTTTCATGCTGCCGCTCATCCCCTCATTGCCAACTGCCGCCGCTCGCGGCCCCCATCCCTCTTCCTGCCATCGTGAGGTCTGAGACGCTTTCCGGCTGGCCCCGTCTCCCCCCCCGTCCCCCCCCCGCCGTGGGGCACGTGGCGTGTGTCCAGATGCCTCCCTAGCGTGAGATTACAGCGAGAATTATCACAAAAGCAGAGCGCAAACCCAAGCGCACACGCTTGATGCGTGCAGTTCACAGTAGGACTGCCAAGATTTTCCGGACGCTCCTCGCGTACTTTGACATGGAGGCTGCCGCTCGAGCGTCGTTCGTCCTATTTCGGCCCACCCAGCGCACAGCAGAAGCAACAGGAAAGAGCCCCGCGTCCATCTCACTGCTGGCCAATGAGGAGTACGTTGTTACCTGCCCGGAGGATGGGACACCGGAGACGCGCTGCTCTAGCAGGCGCGTCTCGAAGGAGAAGCTCGTGCGCGTGCACGAAGCTATCTATGCACAGTTCCACATCCCCATGCGCCCACTCTTGACAGCACCTCGGCGTTCCTGCGCTCGCCCCCTTCGGAGACTGAGGGGAATGGAGAGCATGCGGACGCCGGCGCCGGTGCGAGTCCGGGTGCGGGCGCGGGCGCGGGCGGCGCTGGGGGGGCGCGCTCGGGTGCGTGCCCAGCTTGAGAGGCAGGAGCGGGCACAGGTGCCACTGGGGGAGCGGGCGCGGGCGAGGGAGCCAGTGCTCCAGATGTCGCAAGTTTTGGCGTCGGAGAACGCCCGTCCACTTGTGGGGGGGCAGCCGCGGGCGATGGCTCGCAGGCTGGCTCTAACCCCCATGGTCGGGCGCAGGGTTTCCGTGGTTGCCGCGCCGCGTCACCGCTTCGTGGGGGGCTTCGCGCAGCATCTTCGATGCGCGCAGGCGCCCGCGCGGCCCGGACGGGTCGCTCCAGCTCCCCCGCCGCGTCCAGAAATTGTGGACGGGGCGCCAGGAATGCGTCTGCCAGAGAATCTGATGGTGATGGAGGTGGGTCGGACAGACCTTCTGCCGCCCGTTCTCGGGCTTGCCGCAGATCGACCGGCGGAGGGAGAACCGGATCTGTGTTTCCAAGTGCAAAGTTGCACCAAGCCTTGAAAGTTCTCGGGTTCTCTTTTAGTCCAGGACTGCACCACCAGGACGTGGCTCGAGAAGAACCGTCTGTGCGAAACCAGCGCAAGAACTTTATCGACACAGTACGGACGTACCGACAATCCCGGCGTACGATCTACTATAGGGACGAAACGTGGCTCAACAACAATATGACGTCCTATCGCATGTGAAATGACGGTACTTCCAACATTTTACTGAAGGTTCCATCGGGCAAGGGCAGCCGAAAAATGTTTTTGCACGTCGGGTCCCAGAAAAGCGGACTTGTTGTTGATGGCGCCGCATGGGTCTTCGTGGGAAATAACAAACTCCGGTGACTACCATGCCGAAATGAACTCCACGTCTTTGCTGAAATGGCTGGAGGATTTCGTGCTTCCCAAGATCCGTGGCGGTGTGCTGCGGATTGACCGATCCCCGAATCATCTCTGGCGCAATGAAGCTACTCACCCGGCTGCCGCTAGATTCCGCAAGGACCAGTATGCTCATTTGCTGGAAGCGTACAACCTTGTTTTGGCCGATTGGGGTCCACATTGGCGTACTGCATGCACACTGGCGGTTTTGAAGAAGCAGGCGGACGAGAATTGCCCCAGCCCCCGCTACCTCGAACAGGACCTGGCAGCCCGCTGTGACGTGTCGGGGTTCTTCACTCCCGCGACCCACTCCGAGCTCGACCCAATAGAGATCGTTTAAGGAACGGTGAAGATGGCACTAAAGCGCGCGAAGACGTCTTTTCCGCCAGCGACACTCCGAGGCATGGCGTAAAATGAGTTTTTTGAGGATTGCTGAGGAGGCGTGGGCCAAGTATACAGACAATGCCATCAAGCAGGAGACGTACTACCGAGCGATAGATGAGATGTGTGCGGAGGTTGACGCCGTTTTAACGGCGACAAGCATGATGATGAGGTCGAAGCGTCGATGGATGGGGACAGAGAGGGCTAGAGTGATAGTGCGGACGGGGGTCAGGAGGGGGAGATGGGCGGGAGCATGTCCGAGTACGTGTGTTTGAAACTTGCATGTGCCCGGATTCGGTTTGTCCGTACGCTTCCATGCGATTCAGTTCGGGAGTTGGCAACCAGGTTCCCCGGTGGTCCGGACTAACACAAGTGCTTGACGCAGCGACAGGATCGGGTAGATCTCGTCGCCACCCACAGGTAGCACCCTGAAGTTTTCTTGCGTCAGTCGACACCTGTCGGACCAGCTTTCCAACACGAGATCGGTGAACTGCAATCGCATCCAGAGCTTCACCGATGTCACTCGACGACAGCCAGCTCCCATGCACTCGAGATTCAAGAAGATATTTTTCGTGCAGGAAACGTCCACCCACTCTCCTATAACATGCGAGAGCTTCGTGGCCATTGGTGCAATTCTTAGTCTTGAGCCACGGTCTTTTTATCCGTGTTATAGGGTGAGATACATCTGTTGGTGCCCGCGGATGGTATGGTATCGTCGCTATTGACGCACGTCAACGCCTGCATGCCAGGTAGAGCGAGCGGGTCCGTACTGTACTGCTCTGCGGGACGGTGGTGGAGGTCACAGTCGAAGTGGGGAGAGGTTGGGAGCAGAAACAATCCTTTGCAGCAGCTTTTCTCGGTCGTCATGGATATGGAGACGGGGGTGGATGTCGCCTATGGCTGAAAGGCCCCTGCGCCTGCTGCAGAGAGCAGAGAAAGCTCTGGCGACACCGGGACAGCAGTGGAGGTACCCGTCTGTATCACCACTGGTAGTGGAAAGGTGCCATCTATCGAAAACAAAAGCACGCCGACATTCAGGCTGTTCAAGTAGCAAGCCTCAAGCGTGTATTGCGTCCCACACCGCACACACACCCCCTCACACCGCCCCTCCGACAGACGAACCGCCACCGTGGCCGGCCCAATCACGCCGGCCGTCGTGCCAGGCTCCCGCCGCCGGCCCGCATGCAACATCCCGTTGCGGGCGGACCGGCGGCGAGCGCTTGCCGCAAGTCCTGGCCGTTCCGCCCCTTCCGAGATCACTGGTGCCATCAGAAACACAATTACCATAGAGGAAGACACAGAAAAGCGGGGTTTGTATCCAAGGTATGTTAGTGTCCGCGTTTCACGTATTTCCCGCGTACCCCCGCCACCGTCGACCACCGTCGGGGATGCGCTACGGCCTCCTCAAAGCTGCGGTGCGCTCACAAACGGCTACTGAGCTACTAGCGCCATCCGCACGCTCCGGGACGTACCTCAGAATGCAAGCACACGCCACACACACTGCCTTCGCCACCGCCACCACGGCCGCAATGACGCCACTTTCGTATCACTCTGGCGTCCCACACCGCACACACACCCCCTCACACCGCCCCTCCGACCGCCGAATCGCCACTGCGGCCGGCCCACTCACGCCGGCCGTCGTGCCAGGCTCCCGCCGCCGGCCCGCATGCAACATCCCATTGCGCGCGGACCGGCAGCGAGCGCTTGCCGCGGATTCTGGGGCTTCCGCCCCTGTTGAGTTGAGTAGTGCCGTCAGAATCACGAATACCGTACAAGAAGGCACAGAAACGAGCGGTTCGCTTTTCTGGCGAGTTAGTGTCTGCGTTTCGAGTGCCCGTCGCTTGAGCCTATTCCTGATATGAGGCAAGCGCAGGATGGGATCCGTCAGTGGGGGTGCTGCTTGACAGAGCGCCGCCCAGGTATTTTCGGAAGCAGGGGACCACTGCAGCGCACCTGTTACGTGCGTATCACTGCGAGTTACCATATGCTTCACCAGAGACGTCATCGGTCGTTAGTGTGTCAGAGGCAGAGCTAGTATGCGTTGCATGCTTCTGTCGTTACAGGCACGGCGAATGTCTTTGACTACTCGTTCTTCTCTTCGGTGTGACAGGCAACGTACATTAAACAGCGTCTGGAGGCCTTCGTTCCCGCGGCGGATCTCGGTGACAAACTGAGTCAGCGCTGCTCGGATTGAAACGGTCTTGAGGTCGGCGCTGTCGGCGCACTCCATCAGGGTGGCCACAAGAGCAGGGGTCTCGAGCGACTCAGCGGTTCGCGCTTGACCGTAGAAGTGGTTCGGGGCACAGAAAAACGCGCTAAGGGTGTCCCTCACTTGAGACGCGAGCTCAACGTCCGATATATGCGCAAACTTCAGCCCAGCAGTGCGAAGTTGAGCACCAGAGCGAATAGAGTAGGGTTTCTCTGACCCGTAGATCTCAACGTTAGCACTGGCACGCCTCGCTTGTACCCCAACAGTCCGCAAAACGTCGCTCAAGCTCTTGCGCTTAGCCGGGGTGTACTTCGGCTGTTGAATTGACCGAAACGATCGGTCAAGGGTGCCGAGGGCTGCCGCTCGCGCCTCTCCGACGGTGCTAGCCCCGCCAAATGCTGGAAAAACGGGGGGCTCCGGTACAGCGCGATCACCGTTGCGCTTGCGGTCCGCTGCAAGGGCGCCGGAAATCCGGGCAGCCCCAGGATTCGCACCGGCGTCCAGCGCGGCCGTGACTGCAGCATCTGCATCTCGGGTCCGTTGCTGAGCTGCCGCACCGCCCAATCCCTCGTCGTCGACTATCGTTGATCTGGCGGCGTGGGACGCCACGTGCGACTCCCTCCCAGAATCGCCAGCCGTCGCGATCAGAGACTGCTTGGCGCGAGCCCGCTTCTCTTTCAATTGGCGAGGGGTAAGCTCCCGGGCATCGATGATCACTTGGAGCCGGGCATGCATCGCAGCAATATCGTGCGTTCGCACACGAACTTGGCCTCATGCCCCTTGGGAATAACGCATGACTGCATGTCCTCTGTGTGTCCCATGATCTTGCATGTCATTCATGCCACAGGTCACACCGTGCACGTCGTCTGTCCACAACGGGTGACACACTGATAACAAGGATCTTGCACCAGTGGGAAGGTCGAAACCATGTGACCCTGCATCCTGAATGCGCTGCATCTTCTGACAGGAACTGATGCTGGAAGTACAAAACGTGGGAAAGATCGGTTACGAGCAGTTCGTGGCATGCAGAACAGCGGTGTTAGAAATTTGATCGAGGTCTGTGCGAACGCAACTCAACAGTTATAGCCGCTGCGAGCTGCCCCCAACCGCACGCACTCCATAGCAAATGTCAAGAACGTACCCGACGTCCGGGGCGCCCCGGTGGCATGAGCGCTGGCCGAGGCTCCAGATCCAGAAGGACCACCGTTCATGCTCGGCAGCCTCGATGACAAGCAGGAACCCTGTTGCTGAACCCCTGGCGCTGGATGGCGACAGTGAAAGACCACACGTCGACGACGATGGTCGCGACGTCTACGGTGTGGAGAACAAATGTGGCCATGAGTTCGGCGCCTCGTGTGCCTTAACTGTGACCACAACTACGCGGCAGGCCATGTAAATTGTGGACTTTGTCTTTGAAACAACGTTGGAGTTTTCCTAATCTTTCTAGGAAAATTGTTCATCACCAACTAAGAGTCAGACCTAGTCCCAGGCCGGCAGGACAAAATTGGGGGACCAGCAATACAAAGTGCGTTTGTGCGCTTTGTCTTTGTCTTTCATGAACGTGGCTATGCTCTGTATATGACTTCGTAAGCTCTACCCGCGTGCTATCTTTCTGACACCTCTGGCGTCGTCTCTTGAGCGTCCGTTGAGCTCCTTCTTTTTCCTTTGAATCCCTGGTGAGTGCACGAAGGACGGTCGAGCGAGTGGTCATGCACGACTCGCCGTCGGGCTCACAGTACGTCTCTACCAGCCCTGGCGGGGTGGCACACATCTTGGACTTGGACGCTGCGGAGATTATCAACTGGTTCCATGAAAGCCCCTACACCTGCGTAGAGCAAAAGGGCGTCCAAAAGACGCTTCTTCACTTGGGAGGAGGCAAGAAGCATCACTCAGTGCACAATCGCCCGGGCCATCCACCGTACGTCTGCTCTTTCATGCGTCGAGGTGTGCCCACCCTCAACCACGATACAATCTCCCTACCTGCGTCTCGGCCATGGAGCTGTGCGATGAGGGCGGTAGAAATGCCCGAAAGAATTACAACAGCACATTTGTACGTTGTGCTCTCTTTTTCTTCCGTGTTTTTCACGTGTCTTCTTCACTTTTCACGCCAAATTGGAAGAATCTGGGGGCTACGTACTGACTCTGACGCTAAGCAAAGATTGATGTTTTTGTTGACTGTTCCTCTGGCTGATCGGTCTCGCTCGACAGTCCTTCCTGAACTCTGTGGAAAAGATGGAGAGCGGCTGCGGGTTTCAGGATGCAAACGGGGTGCCGTGTGGCGAGTCCGCAGAGCTGACGCTGGCCATCGGAAACCGGACGGCGTTCATTTTCTGAAGCGGTTGGAAGAATGGAGACCCGCGCAAGCGGTAGGGCCGTCACCTGTCATCTTCGGTGCCTCAAGGAACGAATGTGGAGCTTCGGGACCGTTGCATGGCCTCCTGTATCGATGAGGACGAACCTGCTGATACCTGTTGCATTGTAGACACGAAGGGCACGAAGGAGATTTCCTACAAGCGGCATGGCGGTCGCCTCCCGATTCTGGAGCGTGCATCCAACGGTGGTTCTTCCTGTGCGTGTCGAGCTCCACACACCCCTTCCGCTGCCATCATCGGGAACCGTGCGCGTAGTGGCTGTGACGCGTGGCGCGCACTTCCATATTTTCCATGCTTTCCTTCCGAGTAGCAGTACCGTGCAACAGGGGGTTGCTGACAACCCATCATTGTCTATCAGAGCACTCCAGGTACGTCTGTCTGTCGTCTAGTGCGGTATCTGCTCTGTGAGGCGCTCTTTTTTCTAGATAGAGGCACTGCATTGTGTGATGGCTCGCAGTGATTGCTGAATGTACCTCGACACTCTCTTTGAGTTCCGTACTGCCGAATTTAATGCGGGCTCGCCGCAACCCGCGGACATAAGCAGGACTGAATGAGCGAAACTGACTACCACCAACACTCTCATTGTGGTTTCTCCACTTCAAGGATTCCACCGAATGCCGTATCTAATGCCAGCGATGGTGGTCAAGCGAGTTGTTTCTCTGTGCTCAAGATTCGCCAGAAGGCACGTTTAGCCGACCACCCTGTCGGACAGGATCTTTTGGGGGCGTTGGACCTTCGGCGCCGGTCGGGTTACAAACACCCCTACGTCAAGGCAGTCAACGAGAACGATGGGTACACGATAATTTCGCTAGAAATAGAGCAGCAAGAACGCGTTTCCGGGTGAATGCGCTCCGTGTTGATGCCGACACAACTTTCGAGGTCGTGGCGAGCGGTTCGGCCAAGTAGGGCGTGTCGGCAGCCGCTTTTGCGGCAGCGGGAAGGCAGGCATTCACATGGGACCACTTCTCCATAGTATATGTGTCCCGCTCATGTGTTGTTCGTCTGGAAAATGGAGAGGGGCAGGGAGAGAGAGAGCGTGCTGGTTGGCCAGCTTCATACTCACGTATGTCTGTCAGCTTTACTCCACGAAACATCTCACGCTGCGCCATTCTTTCGTGTTCTTTGTCTCAGCTGCTTCATTCACTCCCGCAGCATGGCCGTGATGGCCTTCCGCGCAATGGTTGTTGGCAAGTGCACGCAGATGTACTCGGCTCTGCTCAAGCTGTGGGCCGATGAGGCCGCGTCGCACGTCCTGGTCGAGCCCCGCGCGGTCAATGCGGGCTCTGGCGGCCCTGCCAGTCGAAAAGCACCGCTTGTATCCATCACCATGGACTTTGAGACCGTGCAGCGCGACGGCTTCTTTCTGGTCATGAGCCACGTGCTTGACGGCTGCCCTAATGATTGTCACGGCCGTGCATTCGGCGGCGGGGTGCACTTCAAGTGCTTCCTTCTCGCCCCTTTGCGGCAACAACGTCAATAGCTACTTTTCCTGCGCATGTGCGCCCTGCGCGCTGTGGGTACCGAGGGCGGTCTGGAAGTCGTTCGCTAGGAATTGGGGAAGCTCATGGGTGAGTGTGTCGCGGCCGGAGAGCGTTACCAGGCCAGCGTGATACAGCGGCTTTTGCTGACGGATCCGGCCCTCGTGGCGGCCTTCCCACGAGCGGTGGAGTCTTTGACGACAGAGGAACTGCTAGGCAGCAGCTACCATACAATGTCTGCGAGTCTTTGGATCGATAGACTAAAACCTTCGTAAGGGACAAGGGCGCCTTGACGTTAGTCGAGGTGATGGAGGCGCTGTGGGACTTTGACAGCCTTACCATGACGGCCGTCGAGTCGGGTCCGATGGCGACGATGGGACGGCAGAGCCAAGTCGTGCGAATGACTGATGCCATTAAGCGCAAAGGAAAGAGAAACTCCGTGTCCAAGGACGGACGGCCGCCCAAGACGACAGGAAAGAAGCGGCAGCGGAAACAGACATCTTCCCAGGCAGCCTACTCGGCCCCTGTCGCCTCAGTGGCACCGGCCACGCATTCCAATGCTCCTACCATCCCTGCGACGACGGCCGGCGTTGCGGCCCGACCAATGGACGGCGCCACTGTCCAGCCCCTGCTGAAATTCCGAGAGTTATTTCCGTCCAAGGCCGCAGAGAATCCTGCAGCTTCTTAGAGCACGTTTCCCTACGTCGTGGTCGTTTTTGGTGATGGGTTGTTGAGCGTATTCAGAATGCATCTCAATAGATTATTCTCTCACTTGTGTTTTGGGTCTTCTGAGAAGTGGTGTTCACTGCTTCCAAGCACATCAACAAGCAGAGATGCATATTTCTTTTAGAACTTTCGACGTTACGAAGCCGACACACACGGCCCCCAAACCGGTGGTATCACACTTCCGAAGTCAGAAAGAGGAATCCAGACGGCACCACAGGTGCGAGCACCCCGGAGCATTCACTCATCGGGGAAATGGGAGACACGCTACAGTCGCTCGCCGTGCAGCGCCAATGCAGGCGTCAACATCCGTAGAGAAATCGTGCTTTCGTCTTTGTTGCCTGCACGCGCGGCCTGTTCGCACGGATCTTTAGCTTTAAGGGGCGACGCGGTGCCACCAGCTCAAGCGACGCCGTACTGTGAGAGCGACAGGCCCCGCACATTTCTTTCAGTCAGTCAGCATCCTTGTAGTGACTCGAACCCCAGGCGGGATGCATTCAGTCGCTTGTTCATCCATTTAATGTACAACACGCCAGCGTACAGAGAACAATGTGACGCAGTAGGTGGCACTATGATTTTTATTGAGGCTCTACTCGCTCGGAAGTCGCACGCGCTCCGACGGTCCATGAACGTGACAGTTCTCAATGCGTGTAAGTTGGACACCGCACTACCGACTTGCGGCTGAGCCGAGGGGTGCAGTCTTGTCTCTGTCGGCCTCCTTGGGGTAGGGTGAGCACGGCGAAACATCGATGGGAGCAGGGAATCAGAGCGAAAGAGCACAATCAGCGGAACTGAGAGGAGAACAAGGATTATAAACGGAGAAAAAAAATAGATTGGCAATGACACGGCAAGCAGGGGTTATTTGTAAGAAGCAAGGTCACTTCTGCCTGACAACAAAACGACCCGTTTCACCTGCAGCAGTTTACTTGAACAGACAGTGCTCAAGACAGAAGGTAGAAAAGGACCGGAGCCGCATGCCGAGGCGACAAAGTATGGTAGAGACACCAGACTGCTTGACATGAAGAGAGGCTGAAGTCAAAATATGAGGCACGTGCATACTCATCGAGAAAGAAAGAGGGGCACACAAGAACATCCAAAGAAGCAAAGGAGATGAGCTGCAACGCACCAGGACTGCTCGTGACCACCGCCCGCAAGGTGCAGAGTCGCGTTGGAAGATTTTCACATTGTCATGGCGATAAAAAACTTGGAGATAGAACACATGTGAGATACATGAGGCCAGAGGCACAACCAGACCACAAGATAGCACGGCGCACAAAGACACATAGGTCTGACACAGCGTTACTAAAAAGAGATGACGAAGAACCTTATTGACATATGACATCGCAGCCACAAGGACATGCGTCATGCACAACAGCCAAGGACGCTGCGGAAAAGCGCACAATGGAAGAAGAGTTAAGGAAAATGGACGTAGTGCATACGTCGACCGAGATGCTGTTAAGGTGGGGCGGTGGGTGAGAGAAACGGCGTCCATATCAAGAAGGGATGCTTGTGCAACAGACGGGGTGATACCAACAGAGAGAAGAATGTGTACAAAGGAAAGTGGATATCAGTGCAGACGATGGCCGAAATGCAGTGAGGGTGGGGGGGTCGGAGCGGACTGCACCAATGTTGGAAATACTTTTTAGGCAACTGGAGAATGATACCAAACGAGCGAAGATACTTTGAAAGCGAAAGAGGGTTCCAGAAAAGGAAAGAAGCAAGACGTGGGGGCCGGGAGGGGGGACGGAGAGGGGCGACAATGATGGCTCCGATGGAAGAGCCGAATCGATCGGTGGATAGGCACCGAGGTTGGACTGCCGGTGAAAATGATGAGAATCACACGCGAGGGGAAACATATCACGAACATTGGGCAGCGTATAAGGACGAAAACGGAAGCAAAGTGCCTGGTCGGAGCGAGAAGAGCAAAGACTGGGTCGGTGGCCAACAGTCTGACGACGGCGGGTGTTGCCAGCGCAATCCGACCCGCCGCGGCCGGTCGCCGACCCGGCGCCAGGTCGGCGATTCCAAATGTCGTGTGGGGATCTGTCATCGAGCAGCCCGCGCCCCGGTTTGGCGCGCCAGACCCCCAAAACGAGGGTGCCAGAGGCTATTCGAGGCGGATTCGCGTCGGATGCGGCGCTCCGAATCGACACGGAACGCTTTGTCAGGGGCGGGGGGTGAAGTGCGCATGCGCGCGCTCAGGCGCGCGCGGGCGTGCGTGGTTGCTGAGCAGATTTCGATCAGAGCACAGTACCGAACCCCACCTCACCGAATATGCTGTGGCGTCGCAGCGAACAGCATTACTTCCTATTCCACTGCCCTGAATATAGACTTTCGGTGCTTCTCAAGGAACTCCAACCCCACGCTCATCCCCCCCCCGCCATCACGCCCTCTTCAGAAGCGATCAATGGGGAGTACCCTGTATTTAGATGCATGAGCTGACAACCGCATGCCTCCAAACTCCAGGATTGAGCGTGCTGTTGGCCTCTGATTCTGTAGAGTGCGGACTAGATGGTCCAGTATGCTGTACATTATTACATGGGCTACAAAGTGGGCGACCCTTCTTTACATTGTCTCAGCCATCCATGATTGAGCCGGATAAAGTGTATCGGCCAATGGGCAGTTGACCTACACCATGTCTTGACGTCGACCACATCGGCCAAGATTGGGAAACAGCAATACTGTATCCAACGTCAAACTGACGGTTTCTCTATTCGAACGGGAGTATTCCGAAGCGTGCCACTTTCATGGTGGACACTGTCATGTGCGCCGGTCTGCAGTGTAAGTACAACCTTCCCTTTCATCCCCTCTTCCAGTTCATGTCTAATCAGGGGCTCGAGATTTGCTACTAACATTAAAAGAACTCTTCTTAGAAGGATTCCCCTGGCCTTGAGGACAGGGTACTATCCAACATGCGCATAGGGGCCCCCATTCTAATTTTTTTCCGAGCTAGTGCACGTTGCGGGAGTACTTGCGAAAAAGCGGGGTGGCCGCGGAAAGACCTCGCACGGCTCAGGCGGACGTCGCCGTATGGTGAGTCCGACATGGTTAGAAGCGTCACTCTGCAACGTATCTCTGCATGTGTTTTGGCAGCATGGCCGTACGTTGGGCGTTTGTGAGGTCCAACCATGTGAA
>Ga0209093_1000381_pt1 | contig 23531 bp, 38 predicted proteins | sample SidtaG_4_FD_187450 | JGI IMG/M metagenome (GOLD analysis project Ga0209093, IMG submission 187450) | Marine algal microbial communities from Sidmouth, United Kingdom - Sidmouth_Male1 metaG (SPAdes) (version 2) | ecosystem: Host-associated > Algae > Red algae > Unclassified | place: Sidmouth... | reverse complement strand
GCCTCGACATGTGTGTTCGTGTGCGAGATATTCCGAAAAATCTCGCACACGCTCACGTCCTGACCCCAATCGTCCCAAAGGGGCCTGTTTTGAGCAGTAAGTACTTCGTGTGCGGAACTGCCATGTGAGGCAGATTTGTAGAAATGAATCAGCCGTGATTGGAACGCAGCGCTCTCATTGGTTGACACGCGTGCGTGCACGCTGAGAGCCCGTCGTCAAGACTGGGCCTTAAACCGTCGACGTGCCTGGTTGGTGTTGCGAATAAAGTTGGGACGTGACGCGCCCTTCACTGTGGGCGGCCCCATGCCCAAGACGCTGGCGCCGATGGTTGGACCGGTCTCCTTGAAAGTGCCACACCACACGGTTTGCCTCGTCGTCGATTCAAAGACGCTGGCGCCGCATGACCAGGCCAAACGACTCGGCAGCGACGAAAGAGCTGGGCGCAGTAATTGCTTCACTCGTGCACGTGCCACAGGGGGGCTTCTTCTTCACTATTCCTGCAAGGCGCTGTGCTCAGAGCAACCAGCTTTCGTGCCACACCGCAGCTGCAGAATATGTTGACTCACACTTAGGGCGTGTCCAGCAATGGAGCCAACCGCCCAGAACTCCACACGTGGCTAAACGCGGCACCGTTTGGCCAACCGGGCATTGGTGGCTCGGTCGAGCTCCAAAACTAGAGTGTGACGGTCCAAAAATAGCCCTCCCTCACATATTGTAGTCTTCTAATCGGTCTCGTGTGGGGCCCGCGCGATCGCTTAGTTTTGGAGCTTCAACGGCAGCGAAACGGCACCGAGGTCCAAACAGGCCCGTTTGGCGGCGCTCCAAAGCGCTTCGCCAAAACATGGTTCCGCACGTGGCGATCCGACGCCAATAGGATGCATGACCCGTGGCATGCAGACACCATGGAGTGAGCCACCTTCCACCGATTCTTCGGCGCGAAGGACCCGCCGGCCACAACACTGACGCCGATGTCTTATATCCCGGAGATAGCCTTGCCCGAGCCCAAACTTGAGATATGACGCGCCTAGATTTTGCTTCGCGGTTGACGAGCCAGTAGCAGGGCCACACGTTGCGCACTCGTGGCCATTGGGCTCGGCGGATGGCTCCATTGCTGGATACGCCCTTAGAGCAATCCCAGCAATGAAGACCCCATCTGGTATTCGTTACACGGTGTGCCACGTTGCAGAAGCGTGTCTGTTTATTCAGGATATGGGGCCAGTCGGCTTCTCCGTCAATGTGGCCGACCCCGATCGGGTCCCAAAGGCCCATGACGGAATCTTGCAAGTACGAATCAACTCCGAAGCACAGAAATGGGGCGGGTAGCGGACCTACCCCAATCGCGAAGCGAAATGGGTTAGGCCCGTGGTCGGCCCCAATGCGTTCTGTGTTCTCATTGGCCGATCGAATCAATACATTTATCCATATGTATCGGTTTAGAGAAAAACGTGTGCGGGCACGATGCTGATCACTTTCGAAACATTACGGCCAAGGTATGCGTTCCATACCAATGAAAGTGGATCTCGTCATGCGAGAGAGGGCCCAAAGATACTGTCTACTGGGGCTGGTCAATGGCGCAGTGTTTTGCTGTCCCGTGATCCCAACACATTCGAGAGGGTCCTTCTGCACCACGCGGGTGCCGATCGGGCGGGTGATCGGCTGTGCTGGCCAGCCCGCCACCGACACAGGGCGTTTAGAGAGGGGGCTGGTGGTCGGCCTGCGAGATCGAGGCGCCTGTGGGGGATCGTTTGGCGGGGTCGGTGGGACTGGTCCGCCTCCACGTACAGTTTTGCAGGTGGCAGCCGGTCCGCGCTACCTCCCCAGATCACTCACAGAAACGAGGGGGGGGGTCCGTACGCTTTGTCGGGCGCTCGGGCCATTCCCACGCTGTGCTTTTGGGGTGGGTGGTGGTCCGACACAGCCCACAGCGTGTCTTGAGATGGGTGCGGGGGGGCGCATTGCGGGATCGAGGCGACAGGTGGGCCCCCCACGCAGCGTTCTAGGGGGCACCAGTGATCCAACGTCTCAGACAGAGGCTTTTGAGAGAGAGGGGGGATGTCGGGGCGGCGCGTCGTGGCGCGCCACGCACCGGACCCGTCGACGTCGCGCCCACGGTTTAAACACGAGCGGCCCGCCCGCATCGCCACCCGCGTCCCCACCCTCTTCCGTCACCCCTTCCCTACATGATCACGTGGTCTCGTCCGCTGCATCATCCTTGCCATCGGTTTGAGAAGCACGACTCGCGCACCATCCCCTCTCCCGCTTGTACCACCCAACTGCACTCCCTTTGTTTGACAGCCCATTCTTTCTCGATCCCCACCGCTGCGACAACCATTTCCCTTTGCGGCCAATCACCGTTCCGCCTTCCCCCACCGGCGTCCGCGTGTCGCCACCACCCACGTCGGCGCCTCCCCGCTGCTCACGCGCCCCACTTTTTTGGCGCGTTTGCTTGCGGGTATGGAGCCCATCGAGGACGAGTCGTGCGCTATTTCCGTGCTGCTAGTTGAGGACGATGGTGCAGACATTTACGCTGCTGTGCAGGCGCATGTGGTGACGCTTATGGCGCTACGTGCGCGAGTACGTGCATGGCGTATTGGCCGACGCGGCCGCTACCGCGGCTCCCTCCCTGGAAGACGGCCTGACAAGGCGAGCGACTTTGATGCTGGTCTCAACAACATCCTACGTGAATACTTTGGGGTCGACGGCCAAAGCCCCATCTACAATGAGCAAGACTTTGAGACGCGTTTCCGCGTGCGGCGCGCTGTGTTTCGGCGTGGCTACTTGTCGGTAAAGGACACGCCCTTCTTTGTGCGTCATATCAACGCGACGGGCCTCCAGCAGGCGCAGCCTCTACAAAACGTGGTCGCTGCCTTCCGCGTCCTCGCATATGGGGAGGCGGAGGACCGCGCTGACGAGTACGTGCGAATTTCCCGATCAACCATCCACCTGTCGGTCAAATCACTGGTGCGGTGTATCGTGTCCAAGTGGAAGTCTACCTACCTACGTCGACATAATGACTAGGAGCTGAAGACTATGATGAACCGTAACGCGGAGTGTGGCTTCCCGGGATGTATGGGCTCTCTTGATTGCAGCCACTGGGCGTGGCACCAGTGCCCCAGGAGTATGGCGGGCAGCTATCAGTCTCGGAAGGGCTCGCGCGGCATCTTTGTGGAGGCAGTGTGCGACGAGGACCTGTGGATATGGCACCTGTTTGTGGGCGCACCCGGGAGCCTCAATGAAAACAATGTGATGCACCAATCACCCCTCTACCTAGACGAGACGGCTGGCCGGTGGCCGCCGCGCAACCAATCCTTCACGCTGAACGGGACAGCACGCTCGCTCTCGTACTACTTGGTCGATGGCACTTAACCCCGCTATGCTTTTCTTATGTCCCCGCATCCAATGCCGACCACGGAGGATCAAAAAGTATTCAACCGCTTGCAGGAGGCGGTGCGCAAAGATGTCGAGCGCCTGTTTGGGGTGCTGACGCAACGCTTTCACATCGCCCTTCACCCTGGGCGCTACCGGTCGGTCAAGATGCTGATTCTGACCTTCAAGGCGATATGTATTTTTCATAACACGTGTGTTGAGAGCCGCCGAGAGAGGTTTCTGAGCCGCCGCAGACGCGCAGAGGGAGCTAACGAGGGCGGGGGCGCTGGTGATGCGGAAGGAGAAAACGTGGGATCTGGGAGTGCGGAGAGAAACGGACGTGATGATGGGCCTGTTGGCTGCGACAGTGGGCAGGGTGGTGGGGCGGGTGTCGGCGCGGCTGCTGCCGCAGGGGGACCCGCACCTGGCGGTGTGCACGTCGGCGTCAACGCGCCCCCCCTTCTCAACCCTGTCGACCAGCCGCCAGCTGGTGGCATGGCCGCCGACTTTGAAGCCTGGGGAGAGGCTCGAAATGCTGATGAGCACGCGCAACTCCGTGCCGACCTCACCGCACACGTGTGGAGCGGCCGCGGCGACATGTTGGCCCCTTACCTTTCGTAGAGCGAAGTGACATACAATGGTTTTTTTTCCCCGTTGGGCAGGGTTTTCTTTTCCTTTATTTTCTTGTCTACTCTGCACCGTAGGGTCAAGTTATATAGCGCCACAGTCAAAACGGGAGATATTGCGCGAGCGCGCGCGTGGAGCTCGTCTCTGGCGGGCTCCGGGAGGGACTCCGCATCACCATGGCATGCCACCGCCGCCGGCGTGGTCGCTACGCCGCCAGGTCCGCCCGGTGAGCGCCCCGTCGCCTCCTCTTCGCCCGGCGCGCGACCACGGGTGGCAGTACCGCCGCACGTATCGCGTCGCTGCATGCGGGTGGGCCTCGCCCCACGCCACGGCGCTGCCCGCGAGCGCGCGCGTCCCCCGCGCATAACAGCCGCTGCCCGCCGGCTGCTCGAGCGTGGGAGAGGCCTCGCCGCGGCGCCTGGACGGCGGAAGCGCTTCCTGGAGACTGCCGTCGCTCTCGGGCGCCCTCCCGTTGCGTCGCATTATGCCTCGTGCGCGTGCTCTCAGGCGGGGCGCCACCCCCTGCCACGCGCGCGTGCTTCCTACCTGTACGCCTCCTTCCCACCACGCGCGCGCGCTCTCTCCCGGTGGGCCGGCTCCTGCCGCGCGCGCTGCCGATGTGCTCCGGCATGCAATGGATCCCGCGGTGGCCGCCCCCCATGCCCGGTGGGGAAGACATATGTTTTTTTGTGATGGGGGTGGGGATTGTCTGATGCCGACGGGTGTGCCGAGGGTGCCGTCGTGCTATTTGCCGTGGTAGGAGGTGGCTCTTGTATTTAATGTTCCCCGATAGAGGTGAAAAAATAGCTTCTGCGTGCGGGGACAGAACGTGGTGGAGAAGTGGACGAGGACTTCCGAGTGCGTTGGAAAAAAAAACCTGTCAAGTGGGGAAAAAAAACCATTCCTGCGACTCTCAACTAACCAGGATGTGAACTCACATTACACACTGCAGTCGCACTCGGTATCGGCGCTGTCCGCTGTGGTGCCCTCGCTGCCCTTTTCCGGTTCGCGGGTGGTCGCAGCTTGCGGAATTGTACAGCCTTCGCTGCCTGCTCCTTGACGGCCTGGGATTTGCGACCAGCCCCGGATGCGCGTTGTGCAGGACGCTCCGCCCCGAAAGACGCCGCCCGCGCCGCCGAAGCAGACCCAGCCGCTACGACAGCTGGGCCGGGAACCGCCGGCGCTCCACGCTCCGGCGGCGGTGGTGCTCCTGCGGCAAGGCTGGCTCCTGTCGGCGCCGTCAGTGTCGAGTAGCACACACTGAGGCCGGCCACGAAACCGATAAGGCCATCCACCGAATCGTTCACGCTCACAGCACCCTCCGCACCACTACTAGACCCCATCATTACCCCAGCGCACTGCAGCATCTTGTGCACCACAGATTGGCGGTAGCGCGCCGCCCCCGGTGGGTTACGCATTGATGGAGACTAGAAAAGGCAAAAGGCGGTGCGCTCGTGTTGCGCCGCGGTGATATTTGCCACCGCGTCCGAGCTCGCTTGCACCTGCTTCTCATACTGCATGTCCGCGAAGCGCGCCGCTTTGGCGGCTTTGACGCCACCCACGCGCCGTTGAAAACCGCCATTGCTCTTGTTGGCGCCGCCGCCGCTCCCGCTGCCGGTCTCTTTCTCCGACGTGGTATCGAAGTCCGTTACCAAGATCTCCAGATTGGCGGCACCGCTAAACTTGTCACTCTGCCGGAGCACCCGCCAGCACGCAACCCAATTGCAGTGCACCAGCTTTGCCTTGCGCTTGCGCGTCGCTTCATCGCGCTTGTCCTTCTCCCGACAAGTGCGGATGGCGTCATACACGTCCAGCGAGCAGTAGCGTGCAACGGCACCGCTAATAATGTCCTCCCCCGTGAGGTTACCCGTCGTTGGCATCGTCTTGACAGAGAGGTAGTGCGAGGTGAACGTGCCCACACCCGTGCGGATGCGCTTGAAATGCTTCTCGAGTGCACTTGCGTTGTGCTCCACGCGCATGGGCCCTTTCTTGCGCATCTGGTCGTCCCAAACCTTATGCACCGCCGCCCACAGATCGTCCTTGCTCCGACTGGTCCCATGCGCAAGGTCAGCAGACAACTTCAGGTAGGCATTTAGAATAGGGACGCGATTGTCATCCGTCCACCCCAAACTCGACCCCATCGTCTTGGGAATATCGTAGGTTACTGCAGGTAGGGCTGCGGCGGGAAACGCGGAACCACGCGCGGGGGCGCTCGGGCCACAGGGAAGAGCTGGTAGGCTGGAAGATTTTGGGCTTGGGGCCCCTACACCGCTTACACAGCAGGGCTCCCCAGGTCCTGCGGCGTCAGCTGCGGCAACTGCTGCGGCGGCGCGGGCGACCAAGTCCAAGGCGCTGCGTTGTTCCGCGTCGACGTGTGCGTCAGCACGCACTCGTACCCCTGCGGCGCTGGAGGAAACGCGCGGTAGTCGCCCCGCCAGGATGACTGAGCGTCAGGCGGCAGGTAGACGGTAGGAGGGCGGGTAGCATACCACGGCGGCGGGGCGTCCTCGTGCCACCCCTGAGGAGACGAAAAGCATGGAGGACCAGGAGGGGGCCCCGGGAGACGGCGAGGAGGTGTCCAGGGGCGGCGGTGGTCGGCACTCTAAGGCGGGGACGGGTAGCGCCGGGGCGGGCCAAGAGGGCCCGGCGGACTGCGCGGCGGGTTCCACGGGCGATGGTAGTCACTACCCCCACGCCGGGGTGGGTAGCTCCCGGGCGGGCCAGGAGGGCCCGTCGGGCGGTGCGGCGGACTACACGGACGGAAGGCGTTTCCGAACCTCGGAGAATCAGGGCGACCGCTTAGCGGGCCAGGCGGGGGCCACGCGGGCAGATGTGGCGAGCCGGACGGAAAACCCAAAGGCAGTCGAGGTGGGCTCAGCAGTGGCCGGCCGTCGTGTCCAAGAGGTCCGCGCACAGGGTCAGAGGGGGCACAATACCCACCGTCCAGATCCCAACCACCTCTGTGGCGTACTGTCCGTCGTTGTTGGTCGGGGTCGCCAGGGGCGCCACGTGAATGGTGTCGACCATTGAGGGACCGTGGCTGCTTTAATTGTCGAGGGCGCCCTCCATCGTCGCAATAACAAAAGCCGGGGGGAGGGGGAGGTCCCCCTGACCTCACATGCGGCATGGGAGGTGAAGGGGGGGGGGGGGGGGGGGCGTGCATGGGGCGATGGTCGCGGAGGTCCTCTCAGGTACACGGAGGGAAGAGAGGGTGGAGGGGGGCGCTACGGTTGCGTTGTGCGCGTCGTCCCTGAGAGTCGTTTACGCTCTTCGCGCGCGTCATGTCGGAGGAAGGTGTGTGCGTAACAGGCGGGTGACAGGGTTTGGGCGGGATAGCGAAGATGCGAGAGAAGGGGAGCCACACAGGAGGCAGACGCCCGGGGTGGGGGCAGGGCCCCACACGAGCGCTAGCACAGAGGGTGGCCTCCGGGGCCGCCCGATGACGCCACGCGCGAAAAGCGTCAGGCGCCGCGCGCGAGCGGGACAACACTGCCACTGGTCCCTCAAATCGCCGTAACTGGCATCGGACCACACCCTGTGTGACGTCCGGGTCGGCCCACGCTCCTCAAGTAAAGCGTCGAAAAGCGGATCCGAGCGCGAGACACTGCCCCTGGGCCCCAAGAAAGTCCTATAGAGCGGGGGACGACGGACTGCGTGTCCCATGGGCCGACCTTGCTGGGCGGAAATGCTTCAGCCGGCGGACACGTGTACGCGTACAATGCCCCAGGTCCGCCGAAACGGTACCTCGGGCCTGAATTCCTCCAGGACCCTCCCGCCCTGCGACGAATCGCGTCTGGCAGCGGCCCTGCGCGTGGGAAGCGTGCTCCACATCCGCTCATCTGCCGCCTCGGACAGCGGGCCACCGCCTGTGGGCCACGGGGCCCCTTCCGCGCGGCGCAAAAGGCGACCAGAAACTGAACCACGCACGAGAGACTGGCCCAGGCCCCCAAATCGGTGTGTGGTCAGGCGGGGCGCACCCACAGAGCAGCAGCGTAGCTCGCCAGGCCGTCGGATACGCTTCACCACGGGGCGGCAGCTGGCTGCAAACCGCCTCTCCTGGGCCCGCCCACGCTCCAGTCGTTGCTGTGCGCCGCCCACTCGCTCTCCTTCCGGTGTCAAGCTGGATGACCGGATCCCCCTCTCGAGATGAGCCGGTTCGATCCGCTAGGACTAATAAACGGAGGGCGCATCGATCTAGGACATCATCTGGCGCACTCTAGGACCTGTAAATTGAAATATCGCTTCGATCCCGTCAAAGCAGCATCAGCTGGGCCAGACATGCCGTTCTGTGATAGTCGAGCTGGTTGCGACTGAGAAATGTCAGCGTATCGAGCACTGGATGTACTGCACGCCACTGGTCGCACTGGATACATGTTAGCGGCGAGAACGAGCCCTCCCATGAGACTTGCGTGACCGTGTCTACTTGAAAACCCATACGTACTTCTAGGCAGTGCGCGCCCTGCAACTGATCTCCCGCACCCCTATACGTGTACAACATGCATCCTTGAGTCATCTCTGTGTTGGACGAGATGCGGTAAGCGTGGTGTTGGGCAGGTCTGACTCCATGTGTGAAGCGGGAGGCAAGTGGGCGGATGCGTGTCTTTTCTCGAGACCGGTCTGGGGCGCGAGGCCAGCAGCCTCTTACCCCCCCCGTGTGCCCCTCTCTCAACGTCCTGGAGGCACACCCTCGCCAAAGCAGTGACAGGGCCCGCGACGCACCTCCCGAGGCAGAGCTCCCTCGCTTGGAGGGTACATGCTCTCACTACCCCACAAATCGCGACGACCCTCAAGGGGCCCACGAGAAGCTCCCCGAGCTCAGCTCCAAAATGAGCTCCCCTCGATATACAAGTACAAGTAATTACGTCACCCTCGTAAAGCAATGCATGCCAAAGATGCAGACAGACCAGCTGAAGACCGCATAAGTACTCATGGACTTATTCAGGCAGTCCGCAGTAACTCCGACTTACCAGTGCGGGCTTGGGGGGCTGCCTCGACAATGTAGAACAGCAGCAGCAAGCAAACATTGCTGGTTTCTTCACTGGGCTCTCTGTTGCGATCGCTAAAAGACCCACGTGAAGCCAGGTAGCGGAAATGATGGAATCGAGTATCAAGCTCATGTGATTGTTCGATGCAAAAGACCACGCGGAGCTCTATAGCCCCCTGGGTAGCATCGCTGAGCTCCACTAGATCGTATCATGCCCCTTGGCACGGGCTGGCTGCGGGCTCGCTCCGTGTCGATCGGCCAGACGCGAGCACTGTGGCTGGCCCTTCGAAGTACACCGGCTTTCCGATGGATTGGGTGCTAAGTGCATTCTGGAACATTGCACTTGACAGAGACCTTCCAGGGCCTCGCAGACTAGTTCTTTTCCCGTGCCTGTATCTGTCTTTCGGCCAATGTGAGCACGGGGTGCCACAACGCTATCTTGAGCAGTATCTCGGTAGATAGGGATTCTAGTACAGGCGACGCCGGCTGTCGACGAGACGAGAAAGTGGACACGCCCCTCCGTGTTTTGTTTCAAGGACAGGGTACCATGGTATTTGATGACACCACCAGGATGTTGGCGGTGTCCTGGGTGCTATTTGAGGGCTTCTCTAAGAAGGAGGCCGCGCGGCGCCTCGCCTGCAACCGTGCGAAGGTGCAGGGCTGAATTTCCGCCTACACTGCGTGGGGCGAATGGTAGCCAGACCCGGTTTTACGCAACCGACACGCCGACAGCGTCATCTAAGACTCGCACGTCCGTCAAGCCGTCAATGCTGTCATCCAGTCGGATACCGAGCAGCTGAGAGGTGAAATAAAGGACGTGTTTGCTCTGCTATCTACACTCACTGTCTGCCGCGCCTCGTATAAGACCTCTATTGGGACGTTGGACCGCGTCCTTCGGGCAACTGGCTTCTCCTACTGAAAGTTGTACCGAATGTGCAGGGAGCGCCATCAAGAGCGACGAGTGGCGTTTGCGCGCGTTATGCTTTCAACTCCACTCCAGTGCATCGTCTCAGTTGACGAGACGCACAAAGAGAGAGGAGACGTGCGACGCAGGCGTGGCCGGCGGATGTGTGGGATGCGGTATGACTTCCTTTCCCGCGCCGAAAAGAACATGCTTCGAGCATCCACAATGATGGCCGTATCGTACGAGACAGGCGTCATACACTGCGAGACGACACCCACTTCCCCTTTCCATAACTCGGACGATTTGCTGATATTCCTTGCAGGGATGCTGCCAACGATGAGCAAGTTCGTCCCGGGGCTGCCCTTGGCGCTTTAAGCTGAAAAGTGCGGCCTGCTACTAGACAACGCCCCCATTCACACGGCTGAAGCGGACGCGTGGATTGTGGCGGCGGGAATCTTCCCTCTGCGGCTGCCTCCCTACAGCCCAGATTTTCAACCTATGAGGGAGGTCTTTAGCGAGCTGTCAAGCTTGCTGAAGACGATGAATCATTCCTTCCCGGAGGAGCCCGGCGGCCTCCGCCACGCCTTAGCCATAATCTCGTTGTCGGCGGCACATATCGGCAAGCACTTTGATCATTGCCTTCGAGAGGCCGTCCGGAATGTGCCGGAGCTGTCAGGTTCAGAGGGGTCTGGAGGGATGCCTTTGAGCCGTAGCCGATGGAGCGAGAGTAGATGGTGACTCAGAGTAAAGCATGCGAAGACAATTTTTTTTCAAAGGCGCAAGACGAACCAAAGGCGAGCAAACGGATACCCACACCAACACTTAACGATGAGAAGACACCCAGCGCGTGACAATGTCAACCCAGCAATCAGGAAGGCCCTCAATAGATGCATGACCCTGCCCGGCGCTCCCCCACGTGCACAAAATGAGCGCGCCCACAGCAGACGCTGACAAAGACGATCCGGACACAGTGTGTCCAGGGTCGAATTGGATCTCCATCCCCGCTTGTTCTTTGAAAACGACGCTCTCACGCTCGGCCGAGGGGCTTGGTCCGTAAATGAACAGACCAAGGCTGTCAGAACGCTCCGCCAGGCCGAGATGGTTTAAATCGGCGCGCTCACCGCCAGCGGAACCTATAATGGCTCCTCCGGGCAGGCCGGCGGTCGGCATCTGGCTCCCACCCATCCCGCCAGCCGCTGGCGGAGCGCTGCGAGACGCGCCCGCCACAAACTGGCCGGACGACTCATCTCGGAGGTTGTGGGCGTCTCTGTTCAACGGAAAGCACCAAACGCGCGATTGTGCGGGATGTCAATGAGCCTCAAGTTAGTGTCAAGGTGCCGCTGCAACTCGCTGTATCACAATGCGGGAACGAGGGGGAGGACAGAGACGAATCAATAGGAGAAGCGAGGGGCCAGCGTACTGTCGAGGAGATTCATCAGGGCCACTCAGCGCGCCCAGTAATTTGCTGATGCGATCGACGTCGGTCTTCTTCTCAGTTGCAGTCGCCTTTGAAGCCGCTTGTGAATCCCTCGCCGAACAACGTCCGAATTGGGGACTACAGTAAAACCCGACTCGCCGAACTCAATACCGGCCTGCTGCGCCCCTGCGTACAGCAAGGAGACGTCTTCGGCCATTCCGGAGCCGATGCCACCCGCGTACGCCCTGTGATAGGCCGCGTTACCCGGGTTGGTGACAAGGGCCGCACGGGCATGCGGACTAATCGTCGCGTCGGCCACGTGAACCGTGCTTGCCGCCCAGGCGGCTGGGCTCACGTTGGTGACATCGGGATGCAGAGCCGCCCGCTTCTGCACCTCAACCGCCTCGCGCCTGTCAGCTTTTAGCGTAGCAGCGCTGCGTGCTGACGCCGCCTGGCGCTCCAGGCGCACAGACTCCGTCTTGGTACATGCCATAAAACGTGGCTTGGAGCGCGTCTCCTTCTTTAGACGGATGGAGAGTCGACCTTTCTTGGTGCGTCCCAGCGTGAAGCCCTTTGTAAAAGACATGGTGTGAGGGAGGTGGCCATTCTCGAAGGACAGCGTGCAGCTAGAGAATGAACCAGCCAATGACCTCGTAGCAGGTAGACGCGAGAGTGACACTGAGGTTAATAATTGTCAACGACTGATCTTACGACAAGCACAGCACGAGGCTGAGATCACACAAGAAACAGATATCACGTCCACAGGAGGATTACGACGTACACAGCCGACTTCGGGCATGATTTTGTTTTTTCAGTCGTATTCGAGGAAGGGAAAACCTCGGCCCGGAACTTGGCCGGCACGCTCGCGCTGGAAGCGCGTTCGCGGCTTCTAGCCCCGCATGTGCGCGCGTTGTGTTTGTCATGCGAAAACGGCTTGCGGTACCCACAAATCGAGCACGCCTGACCAAGGTGGGCCTCGTCCTCCTCGTCTGACTCCGCGGAAGAGCCATTGTCAGAGGCAGCCACCCCGGCCGGCCCCTCGGCGGGGCTGGAACTCGAAGGAGTCCATCCGGGCGTGCGATCTGCATGTGCCGTCCCCGCGCCGGCCGGGTCCGGGAAGACGCGCACCGGCGAAATCTCATCGCTGGATGACATGGTTCCGGAACTGTACGGGGACCAGTCAGTCCGCGATGCGAGACAATGGCCGCACGATGGGACTCACCGGGAAAGGAGACGGCGCCACGACGGTAGTGCCACCCGAACTGATTTACGACGTCGCCGACACAGAACCGTATACAATTGGAGGAGCGGTAAATCGCGGCAGACAGTGCGGCCGGAGGACCAAAATGAGTCTCGCATCGGGCGGGGAAACCATCGTCGGCCGGCACGACCGCGGACCAGGCTTCCCTGCCCGAGTGGGAAGCTGTAACGCAGCACACCAGCATGTGGCCCACAATGCCTCTGAACAGCGTGTAGAATGCCGAGGGGGGCACGACCAGGGCGTCGCCCCCAAAGCCGCCTGTGCATTGTAAACAATGCGTTCTTGGATGTCCAAGAGAGGTGGAGGGGAGGGGCGGAACGAGCGCCTGGCCCCATAAACGTCATGCTCGTGGCAAGAACTGGCAATTTTGGTTCCTGCAAGGGGGGGCGGGAAGAGCGCGACGAGCTCCTGGCCCCCGACACGTCCTGCGCGTGGAAAACACTGGAAATTACAGTTCCTGCGAGAGGGGGGGGGACGGGCGCGACGAGCGCCTGGCCCCCGACATGTCCTGCGCGTGGAAAAAACTGGCAATTTGGGTTCCTTCGTGGGGGGGGGGGGCGCGACGAGCGCCTGGCCCCGGACAAGTCCCGTGGGTGGAGAACACCGGCAATTTGGGTCTTTGCAAGGGGGGGGGAGAGGCGCGACAGGCGCGTGGCCTCAAATTCGCCTGCTCCGTCGGAGACGCTGCCATGTTTGGTCCCCATGGGAGGGGGTAGAGGGCGGGGCGAATGCCTGGCTCCAGCAACCTCCTGCGCGCCGGAACCATGCGTAGCGCGCCAAATTCCGCGCAAAGAAAAGCAGCCAGTGTGTGACAAACTGAACGTTGGCCGCAAGGAAAGCACGTGGACCAACACAAGCCTCGCTGCCTTGCACAGAGAGGCAAACAGTACTGTATCAATGGCCTGCGGACGGTTTTTTCTCATGTATGGAGATACATAAACTGACATCATACACCAGCTCCTGGAGTACCACATATTGAATCATGAGGAGGTGCACCTCCTGCGCCCACGTGGGTTCTGCCCTACGGGAACAGATGCGCGATAAAGCCGCGATATCGCGGTTTTTCCGTGGGGGAACAGGGATATGGATACGTCCTTAGAGGACCGGGCGGTCCTGACAGTGCAGGACGGCTTCTCGGAGGCCTTCATGAGTTCTGATTGGCCTTCCACAAATATTGCAGCTCCTGTTCTGGAAGCTTCCCGAAGCGAATTGCAGCATCCAATCGTGTTCCAGAAACCTCCAAAAACAAGTAATGCCACGCAACCAGGAGTCGTGCACCCTTCTGAACATCCGAGCAAGATTTTGTCCTTTGCCCGCCGTCGGTGTCTTGGAGTCGTGTAACTGTTGGACAGGTCGCTCCAGGAGTCGACGGTGCCTTTTATCGATCGATTGTTGGCGCCGGAGATCCTTCTGCAACCTCATACGGTGTTCCTTGTACGCCCTTCTGTCTGGCCACATCTCTGGATTTCCTCGCTTTCGTCTCTGCGTATTGTTGTCACCGCCATAGCCATTCGAAGTAGACGGTTCGCGCTCCATGTTGACGGCCCCTGCGACAAGCGGCGTTCAAACTCCAGGTCGCATCTGTTGTGTGCGAGCAGCGGATTAGAAAAAGGATGCAAATATGAGGGTCATCAGGAATGGCACGCTCCATTGTCAGACATCCTTGCAAAGCACATCTCAAAACGCTCGGACTCGTCCCAGCATCGAGCCAGAAAAGAGCCGGGCACAAAGCCACCAGCGTCGCCCTCGTCTACCCTGCCACGCGCCACACGGGCCAGGGGACGGCGCTTGGCCGGGAACAAGGGCACCAGCGTCGCGCTCGTCTACCCTGCCACGCGCCGCACGGGCGAGGGGACGGAAAAGACTCATACGAACGGTACACAAGCCCATGACGCGAGTACACGCCACGGTGCTAACGTACCTCCGCTGCCGCACGTCGCTGCTGCTTGCTGAGGACTTCTATCGCTGTGATGGCTGCTGGCCGCCAGGACCGGGGAAGATGCCGTGGCCTCTTATACCGGGAGCCCGGCATACCGTAGCGAGCGCGGATGGCATGCCCGGCTGTGTATGTCGCGAGCGGACCCACGGCGCCTGCATTGCGGAGGGTGCCCTTGCAGCCTGTCTCGACTCTGGGTGGATGCGGTCTACACATATGAGCTGAACACGGCCTGGCGCAGCCTGGGGACCCAGCGAAGCTTGCAATTTAGCGAGCACATTCCAGTCTCACGTGCGCACATTCCAGTCTCACAGGGGTGCATTTCAGGCTCATACGCACGCTTTCATCTCACACGCGAGCTTTTTCGTTTCTCTCAATCGTACTCCGGTCCTACACAAGCGAGTTTTCGTCTCTCATACGAGCTTTCTCGTGCGTCCCGATCGTTTTTGTGGCGCCTTACGGTAGAGTCCTCAATATCTTTGACTCTGAACATTTTTGAGTGCGACTTCCCCACGTCAAGTTAAGCCCCGGTGTTCCGGCTTTTCTGAGTTTTCCATAGGTTTACTGCACGTGGTTGGCTCCCACATCCAATTGCGACTCTTCATTGGCCATCGAAGCTGTTGCAAGCTCCATTCCGCTATCTACCGGAACAGAGGTCGTCCTCTGTGACCAGCTCCAGGTCGTCGACCGTGTCCACGGCGAGGATGTAGACGATGCTATCCGCATGGTCACCCATCCGGTTGTGCTCCAGCCAGGTACGTACAGCGTGCACGGCTACGGGTGACGACATTGCGTGGTAGCCTTTGATGGACGTGTTCCGGGAGTTGGAGGACCGGGTGGAACGGGAGTGCGGCTCCCCTCGCCCGAGTGTAGCTGGCAACCGAGGGAAGGTGTGGGCCTCGTGTCAACGGGCGCGCTGGAGGACAACTCCAGGACTGTTTTCAACCCCAACGGCTCGGTCACCACGCCCCAGACAGCGGTGCCTGCAATTTCCCCATGTGAAGCAGTTACGCCGGCTTCAGTTCACAAGCCCCCACTTGGCAAACGCGACCCGGACATCACCGCCAGTGACATGGCCCGCCTTTTTTCACGTATTGACGGACGGTGCCAACCATCCCGCACTCGATCGCTCCAACCAGCCGAAATCCAGGGACGAGCTGGACAAGAGCAACCTCGGGTTGTGGCAGACAGTTATTGAGCGAATGCTCAACACCGCGACGTACCTTTCTCAACCGGTCGTGCTTCGTAAGCCCGCGGTCGTGTGTATGTCTCTACATCTTTAAATCCGACGCATTGTACAAAGAATCAAGGACCTGTGTCCCTATGTAGTACGCTGTAGTAGAGCCTGTCAGTATCACAGCTCGCAAGCAGCCCCCTAGAAAGCTACATGGTGCACTCCGCGACTCACACACCAATGTTTAAAGGAAACTATTGTCCTTCAGCCCCAAAACACTCCGCGGTATACCTGGTGGTAAATCATGTAGACAGTGCTACGTTTAACCACGAAATCGAACATCACGTCCAAGCAGGAACCACCCGCAAGGATCCACAACGCCAACGCCACGCGGCTCTGCATCGGAATGCCAGGCGAGAGGACGAACATGCCGTCATCGGTCTCCAAGTCACTGGGCCCCAGTTCCACCAGAGCCCAAAAATCAGGACGTCACATACGGAAGTGTAAACAGAAGTCCAGGTCGGAGGGAGCTCGTAGATGGTAGACGGTATATCGACGAGAACGGACATATGGGGATTTCTCCCGTGTCCTTTGAGCCGCTGCATGCGCAACAGTGTTAATGATGGAGAGTACAGACACCAGACTCACCCATAATCCTGCTCGCGCTCCTCGCCGAGAGCGGGTTCGGTGAATGACAAGGCCCATGCCCGGGCTGCTGCGGACATCGCGTTGCAACATGAACGACCGACGGGAGCGAGGGATAGAGGGGATAGTAGTGGCGTGCTCGTTGAGGAGAAGCGAGTGGCAGGAAAAGAAGCATGTGAATGGTCGACGGTATGAAGCGGACGGACGGCCTCTCGACCGCGGTCGATGTTTTTATCCAGCCTCATTGCGATTCAAGACTTTACGTAGCCGGCATGCTGTTTTTTCCAGACAGAGGCCGAAACACATGCCCAGTAAGACACGCCGAACACTTCCGTGAATACAGTCTCATCAGCCCATCAGGATCGGCCCTACTCGGATCCTCACGCCGTGTTTGGGCGAAACAGATGTCCGCGCCCAGACACAACCTGACACCTCACGTCTTGGGGATGCTGGACTGAACAATATTGAAAGCGGGCTGCCTCGAAACGACGGACCTCGGAACATATGAGTATTCTATTGCAAGGCGTTACATTTCAGTCTCACACAAGTGCTCAGCGTATGTCGGTCTCACACAAAAACTTTACAGTCCTACTCAGAAGCTTTTTCGTCTCGCGCGAACGTATTTCGGATTCACACACGCGCCCATTTGCGTGCAGAGAGGCGCGGGGTCCCGTTATTGCCCAGACCAGGGCAGCCCCGGTGTGTGGGGCCGGACAGAGTCGTGGCGGGAACGCTGTCGTGCTGTCGCGCGGGGCGGCGTCGCCCCAATGTGTGTCTGCGATCCGCCGCGCGGCGGCCCGCCGCCCCAGTGTGTGGGAGGGGGCAGAGACGTGGCCGGCCCAGTGTCGTGCTGTCGCCCGGGGCGGCGCCGCCCCAGTGTGTGGCGGCGATCCGCCCCGTGGTGGCCCGCCGCCCCAGTGTGTGGGGGTGATTCGCCCCGTGGCGGGCCCTATGTCTTGTTGTCGCCCGGGGCGGCGCCGCCCCAACATGTGGGGGCGACCCGCCCCGTGGCGGTCCGCCGCCTCAGTGTGTCGGGGCGATCCGCCCCGTTTCGGCCCTCTGTCGTGCTGTCGCCCAGGGCGGCGCCGCCCGCAACGTTTGGGGACGATCCGACCCGTGGCGGGCCGCCGCCCCAATGTGTTGGCGCGATCCGCCGCGTGGCGGCCCGCCGCCGCAGTGTTTCGGATACATCCGCCCCGTGGCGGGCCGCCGACCCGGTGTGTGGGTAGGGACAGAGCCGTGGCCGACCCAGCGTCGAGCTGTCGCAAGGGGCTGCGCCGCCCCAGTGTCTGGGGGCGATCCGCCCCGTGGTGGGCCCTCTGTCGTGCTGTCGCCCGGGGCGGCGCCGCCCCAGTGTGTGGGGGCGATCCGCCCCGTGGCGGCCCGCCGCCCCGGTGTGTGGGAGGGCACAAAGCCGTGGCCGGCCCAGTGTCTTGCTGTCGCTCGGGGCGGCGCCGCCCCAGAGCCCGGCGGCGATCCGCTCCGTGGCGGCCCGCCGCCCTAGTGTATGGGGCCAATCTGCCTCGTGGAGGGCCCTCTGTCGTGCTGTACCCCGGGGCGGCGCCGTACCGGTTGGACGGGGCGATCCGCCCGGTGGCGGCCCGCCGCCCCAGTGTGTGGGGGCGATCCGCCCAGCGGCGGTACCGGTTTCGTGCTGTGGCGCGGGACGGCGCGGCCCCAGTGTGTGGGCCGATCCGCCTTGCGGCCGGCCGCTGCCCCAGTGTGTAGGGGGGAACAGAGCGGTGGCCGCGCAGAAACGAAGATGGCCATCGGGCCGGGCAGAGATGGCCGTTGACTGCCGTACAATGCGCCAGTGTGTCGCTGGTCGCGACTGGCGCGATGACGCGCGGTTGCCCAGAGGCTCCGTGCGCGGCTATCGGTGCGAGGAGCTCCGCCGCCCGTGCCGGTGGCAACGGCATCCGCCCCGGGGGCGGCGAAGACGCGGGTGGTTGCGGCGGCCGCCGTCCACTGCGTATTGGCCGCGAGGCCGACGACGGTGCCGCCCGCGCCGTCTCCGCCGACGACGGCGCCACGCGTGGCGGCGCGCGTGGCGACGGCGCGAGCGGCGACGGCGCCTCCCTCGGCGGCGCGGGCGGCGACGGCGCTTCTCTCGGCGGCGCGGGCGGCGACGGCGCCTCCCTCGGCGGCGCGGGCGGCGACGGCGCTTCCCTCGGCGGCGTGGCTGGAGGTAGGGTTCAACGCTCGGGGCGCCGGCGTCGCCGCAAGGCGGGCGCTGGGGCGTCCATGAGCTCCGCCAGAGCCTACGGCGGCGGCGAGGGTCGCGCGACCGGCGGCAGCGCAGGTGAGGGGGGAGAGCGGGGCGGTAGGCGCGCCCTCTTTCCGCCTCCGCTTCCTGTGAGGGGTTTTGGGGGGTCGCAACGGCGCTGCTATGGTGCGCGAGCGGGGCCAGCCCCTGAGAGCGCGGGTGGGCTCCTCATGGGTAATCCACCCCATCATCTGTGAAGTGGGGCACATACTAAAGTTAGTGTGGGATAGCATGTAACAGCATCCGCCTGCATGCAGCACGCCCAGTTAAGGTGTCCGATCTGGCTTTCAAGCTTACAGCGGTGTATGAAAATGTTTTTACTACGTGGAGAAATGTGAATGGTGCGAGGGGTCGCGACCCGCGACACTAGAATTGGACCGTCTCACGGCTTGTCAGAGGGGTGCGACCCCACCCCTGTAGACCCAACGCAGAGGGTCAAATTAACCGACCAGTGGAGCAGCGTGGTGACGACCGCGTCCAATCCGTCTTGTGTGTCCATGCATGGGACACATCAGATCCACGTGCCACGCACCATCCGTGCCTCTTCCCCCCCCCCCCTCCTGCCCCTTCTCGATTTGCGTCCGACCGCTCCGTCTTCTAGGACCGTACGAGAGTAAGTGCGCCGCTGACACCCAAACGAAGGCAGAATGTAAACTCGAACGATGTCGCTAATGGCAATCGCGTGATGGCCTTACTGACATTATCCGCGCACGGGCATCTTTTCTTCCGCTTGACGACTGAATGGTATTCTTCAACGTCTCTACTTCCGTGTAATATGGTGCAGCAGGAAATACCTCCTGAGAACACTTGGAGGTCTTCGCCGGAAAACATGGCAGGCAAGCGAGGACGCGAAAAGTATGGCGCGAGAAAGGACATCGGCAGGGCCTGCCTGTGGCAGAGGCGCCACAGATTTTGCGAGAGACAGGTGTCAATCCACATACGCTGTCCGTATGCTCACACTATTACAAAGCGCTCTGTTGCTCTTCTTTCTCTCATGTACTTTGCGTTCCACCTGCAGTCTGCCCGATGCTGATATCAGGAGAGCGTTCCCTAAAGCTGTCTGGGCGTATCGCTGCACGGCATGCTCAGACGTCTTTCTACGGCCCAGTAATGGACTGCGAGCGTGGAAATACCGAGCTTTCCCCGAGCTGGTCGAGGTGCTGCTTGCGTGCGTGCGTGCGCTGCCTGCCATCCCCTGCAAGTCCCTACGTGCCACCGAAGATTTTGGTATTCCGCACGGTACTTGCGACCGCTGTTACTGTCGGAGTAAGAGGGCACGGCTACGCAAGGCTCCCGCAGAGACGAATGTCGTCGATGGCCCTGTGCCACCTTCGGCCACGCCGACTTTGGTGGCCCCAATCTTGTGTGAGAAATTTCGTGGTCACTCTAGCGCGGCGTCTGGCAGTGCTCCCGTCGGTGGCTCGTCACTGGCCAGCTCAGTGGCGACCACTCACGTTTCGGCAGGTCCAAGCCTCTCCCACCTTGCTGCACGCGTGTGCACATGGACACGCGAGCGTGCAGAGGCGCTGAACAAAGCTGATTTTGAGAGGCATTGTGTCGTCCGCCTGAGCGAGCAGCTGCAGGCGGCCCAATCAGCGATTGCGTCAGCCCGCGCCCCTCCACCTCATTCGCCTAGCTGCTCGAAATTTTTGGCGCTTCTCCGCAGTGGCGCGGTTTGGAACGACCGCGACGGTCCCACACTGCAGCAGATTGCGGCGGCCATCTTGCTACACGACCGTCCACCTGAGTTTCGCGTTAAGCGGGCAAACGGTCGCGAGAGCGTGTACGTTAAGCGGATGTCGCCACTTAAGGCACGTGGGAAGCGCAGTCAGCGCAACCGTCGAAGTGCAATTGGCTCGAGCCTATTAGCAAAGGTGTCCAGGTCCCAGGAGGATGCTGACGTGGCTTCTAATGCGCAATCCGTAGCGATGGGAGCGGTCGCGAGCTGTCGCGCGACCGTGGCTCAGAGACGACGTAGCAAGGCCGCTCAACCACTCCCGCTGACCCCAGAGCAGCAGCTCAGACTTATAGAGACCTACGGGGTGAGCCTGACTGCCTTTAATGGCATCCGGCGTGTGCTGGGCGGGTCGCGTGCAGGTCTCGCGAGCCAGCCGGTTTTGAGAGCGGCACGTGCCCGATTGGCTGATCTACCGGCAAAACGCGTCACCGTGACAAGAACAGGGGCTCATCTGGTCAACCTTAACGAAGCGGTCGCTGAGAAGCTGACTGCTCTGAGCGCTTCCAATGGACTCGTGGAGCGTCTCATTCGTGGCGCCGACTTGGTGCCAATTCCTCAAACGGAGGCCTACTCACCACCGTCGGTGGGTAGTGGCAGCTGCCCTCTGGCGGCGTCATCCCCGCCTAACGAGAAGGATGTTCACCTCGCGTTGGGCTTAGATAAGGGGGGCTCTCCTAGCTCGGTGAAAGTCGTTCTGGTGCTGGAACACAAGAAGCACCCCCACCGGCTCAGTAATACCATCCTCGTCGCTGTCTATCCGGCGGAGAAGGATTCCTACGATGAGGCATCCGAGATGCAGAAGGAGCATCTGCAGCAGGTACGGGACCTTGTGCGCGAAGGCGTCGTCGTGAATGGCGAGCGGCGCGCTGTGCGATTGTTTTTGTCGTGCGACTACGAGGCCCTGTGTACTTTTCATGGGCACAAAGGGGAAAGTGGAACAATGTCATGCCTTATGTGCTACACTACTAAGACTGCCTGCGCGTCGCACGCGGACTGAGACGAGCGGTTTGGGACCCTGCAAGACCTCGAATTGCCCGCCGCTACCAATCTACGAGCAGCTGAGCACTTGTGCACCATGGCTGACACCTTCGCTCCCGCGACTCTACGTCACGCGACTACCTCGAGGCTCTCTCACCGGTCTATCGATAGGGCGCCGCTGCTATCCTTAGATCCCCGGAGAGTCGTTCCGATTCCTCTTCACATCACAATGGGAGTGACGACCCGCCTTCTGCGGTTGGCCGTGGAGCTGATAATATCCTGTCGTGGGCGCGCTGTCGGGCTACCTTACGCATATGCGCTTGCTGAGACGCTAAGAACGTCCGTGCGCGTCTCCCCTGCGCCTTACCACGGGGGGGTGTTCATAGGGCGCGCCTGCCACGCCATCGCCGAAGGCGGTGACGCTGTCTGTCGCACCCTGCTCGGTCTTGTACCCGAAAGAGACCACGTCGCGTATAAGCGGTTGTGGGCTCTTTGGCGAAAGCTGGTGCGGACTTTGAACAGGGCTGTGGACGTGAGCCTCGCGGAGGTGAGGGACTTCCGCAGCTGCGCCGACCTGTTTGTTAGCCACCTGAAGCTGTGCTTTCCTTGGGTGTCTATTTCCCCGAAGTTGCACATTCTGTTTCGGCACGCTGCTGATTTCCTGTCCCGGTTTGGCAGCATTGGCATCTACGGCGAGCAGTCCATTGAGGCCTCGCATGGATTCTACAACCAAAATGCGGTTAAGTTCTCGGCTGAGACTGAGGCGGATGGGTGCGCCAATCTGGTTCGGGCCATGGCGACTGCCCGAGAGGCGAGCGACGCCAGTCTCGTGAGATCCACGAGACGTCCGGCGAAAGACGGGGCCAGACGGGCACGCAAAGCCACCGATCGGAGACTAAATGTGAATAGGGGTGGTGCGGACGAGTGTCGGGCTCCGCGTGAGAAGGCCATTCGGGAAGGCCGGCAGTGGGCGCAGTCCATTTTTGCCGAGGGTGATCGGACGTTTGCGACAGTCTTGGCACGATTCGTGAGGGGGGGGTAATGACAAAGATAGCTTTGCTCTCAAGACCATGCCGACTGTACCGAATGTGTCCGTCATCCTTTCCGTTCTAGCTTTAGTCTGAGACTCATCTCTTCGCAGGTAGGCGTCATCCACCTCGCGATCACGGGAACAGAATCCGCCATTCATGTTCTCAAAGCTTGTTTCGATGTTCTTTGCTGCTACGTCTCAAATATCACCCCCTTCGCTGCTACCTGGGGCCGGGTTCTCGCGTTCTTCAAGCCTGGGCGAAGAACGACTCCAAGATTTCGCAACGATGCTGACATGGAGAACCGGAGCCAATCGTTGTTCAGAATTGTTCCACGGGGCCAACCAGATGCGATACTTTGCGGTGAAACTCAGATCGGACAGGAAGTCCCGTCTTAACTGGGCGTGGCAGACGCAAGCCCTTCGGCTGGCACCCGTAGGAGCCGAGGGGCATGCACCTGCGGCTGCATGCAGCTGCAGGCGCAGGCCCCTTGGCACCATGCGGCTGCAGGCGTAAGCCCCTCTCTAGGGGCGCCACAACGCGTCCCTCAGTTACCAAATCACTGACAGGCGGCGGGTGTGAGGATCCTACCTCCTTCCGCGCGCGGCTGGGTGGCCTGAACAATGCCCATGTGATGCGGTCGATTTGGTATTGCAATCTCCCCACTATTGGCCGATCTGAACAGGAACAAGAACACATGTCGTATTTATCCTTTCAGTTTCCATTTTTTTATTTTCACGCCCACTGGAGCACCTCCGCACGCACATGGCGCAGTCAGAGATTACTTACTTGACTGGTCTAGGCGGGGTGGCCAGTTCTACATTTTTCGTCCTGCCTCAAGCGCTGCAGCGGTTCTTCAGGATGTCGGAGCGGCCCGAGCGGCTTCCCGAGCTTTGAGGGCGTACATGTCCGATGTCGTCGGCCAGTCGTGGGCGAAACGGCCCAGATAATCCCGGGGACGCTGGGAACCATCGTCGGGAAAGTGGGGCACGTGCTATTTTTCTGTACTGGCGCCGGGACCCACAATTTTCAAATTGCCTCCAAAGGCCTCCAGTACAGGGTAAAAAGGCGTGTACTAGCCCATATTCGACCCCCCTTCACACTGCAAAATTTCCAATGCAGTATAGAAACGATATTCGCATTTTAGACCGCGGCGCTCCTCTGCACGCGCCCAGCATAGGAATACACTGCGCCCACAACGCGCCTG
>Ga0209093_1000380_pt1 | contig 23534 bp, 26 predicted proteins | sample SidtaG_4_FD_187450 | JGI IMG/M metagenome (GOLD analysis project Ga0209093, IMG submission 187450) | Marine algal microbial communities from Sidmouth, United Kingdom - Sidmouth_Male1 metaG (SPAdes) (version 2) | ecosystem: Host-associated > Algae > Red algae > Unclassified | place: Sidmouth... | reverse complement strand
GGTGGGGTGGTGCAAACTGGATACACGAACGTGCGCGCAGTATACAGAAAAGAGATGCACAGTGTCGAAACCTTTCGATGCAAGGCAGCGTGCGCAACGCCGGGGTTCAATCGCGGCGTTTCCGACGAGCACAGACACACCACAAGCGTCCTTGGAATCGCGCCGCTGGTCGGAAAGGGATGTGGGTGGGCATAGAAATGGGAAACGGCCGGGAGAAGCGTTTTATTGACAAGGCTGTTCGGCCGCACACCGCTGGGGGGGGCACCCTGAGGGCGTGATGCTCTGGGGCCTGAATCTCCAGAGAATATTAGTTCCATAGAACTCATCTGGGGTTAGTACTGATGCCTTTAGGCACCAAGAGCGGAGGTCAGAAAAACCCACATGAAAATCTCGCAGATAATCAAGGACATGCGCTTTACTTGCACTGAAGAGGGGTTGAAATCGGAGCCAGCTGTGGAATGCCTTAAATATTTCAATGCGTGTGGGACGCGGATAGCTGTGTGGATCAGAGTGAGTGCACGTGGCGCACGCATACCCAATCGTTACAAGGATGGCTGAGAGCCGTCCTGTGGAAGCCGTAGTAGCCAGTCGTTACAGCTTTCGAGTTGTAACGACTGGGCAGGGATGCGTCTCAGTATCCGAACATCCTACATGCATGGTGCGAGGGCCTGCTTCCACAGCTGTCAATCACCACTCATCCCCTACATCGTCGCAAAGAGCGTCGCTACGAGTATCACTCGTCTTTGTTTTTCTCCCAGGCGCAGTCAAGCGCTTTCCCCGCTTCCCCCAGCTCCACATTTTGCTTTTGGACAATGGAGGACAGCGCTGGTCGTGCCACCTCGCTGTTCACTCCCGCCCTGGCCACCCCCGCCCGGAGGTAAGTGACTTGGTGCCGTTGCAGCACAACATCAGCACAGTGAATGTTTTCAGCGGAGCACCGCATCGTGATCAGCAGCTCGTGTAGTGTGCGGGACGAATAGCGGGACAGTTGGATTGTTTCTTACTTTTTCTTATGGGGCCTGTGCTGTTTTCGTCCCTCTGCTCTGCTTCATGGTTTCCAGTTTGGCCGCCTCTGCTGAGGTTCGACTTGTTTTCCCAGCGGGCGGACCTGCCTCCGTGTGTCTCGGGTGTGAGGAGGAGTTCTTTCGACCAGGACCGCGTGCGGAGCGATGGCTGACGGCGGTCAAGAGTGGTATCGTCTGGGATCCAGCCGCTCGTGATTTTTAGGGACGCGTTAAGGTCCGCAAGTGCAGCTGCGCTGCAGGGGAAGACACCAACGGCGTTAGCCTGGGCTATTGTCACCCCTGCTACAAGGTCCTTCAACCAACCCCAAGTAAACGAGTGTCCCTCTGCTCATTTCTATTACACCCGCAAGTATCCACCGACAGCCCCGCCACTGTCGTACCTGGGCCCAAGTGCCTGCGGTTGCTGTGGGGGACCTGCAAGGCAGAGAGAGAAGCTCGCCTGCCCTGGCGGCAGCGGCATGAGGTGTGCCCCACGTGCAAGTGGCGTGTGGAGCAGCTCGCTGCGACTCATGTGGGACCCGCTAATCCGCCGTCTGCACCATCTGCAGCAGCAGCTGTCGCCAAATCAGCGGGGGCGGACTCACCTACCATTCACGAGCCCGAGCCGTTGGAGCCGTGCACACCGTCACGTATCCAGCTGTCGACGGTCTCAGTGGCCGGAATTGGCGTCGACCCGTTGAGCAGTGGCACAGAAGCCCTGTTGGGTGCTCACCTACGACGTACAAGGCCGGAGAGCATTTCTGTCAAGTTCTCTAACGGCGACATAAGGACGTATAAGCGGGTGGTTACGGCAAAAGAAGCCGTGGTGGGTCCGCGCCAGGACCTCAGCAGACGGAACACGGCGGCGTCGCTGTTGTCCGGTCTGACGACTGTTGACCCAGCGGAGGTGTCAGCCGCCGTGTCGGCGATTGCCCGGCGGGCGAGCGCCAACGATGGTGTTGGGGTGGCGCCGCTCAAGTCCTTGTCGGTCCGGCAACAGACGCAGCTCAAGATTGCAAACAAGAGAAGCGGCGTGACTTGGCGGCGGATTCGGGCCTTCTTGGGCGGACGGGACAGCCGGTTGGCCTCCCTGTCGGCCCTGAGGGCGGACCAGGTCAGCGTTTCACTTGAAGCACAGAACCAAGTCAAGACGTGCGATGCAGGAGCGTACTTGGTCAGCCCTCGAGCGGCTATCCGAGCTCTGATCGACGACTTGGTCGAGCGCAAGGAGTTTCTCTAGTGCCCCTTGGGTCCTGGCCTCACTAGTGCCTCTGAGGACCGCTGTCAACCCGTCCTCTCACCACTCGCCGCTACAACGGCGGGCAGCGGTGAACCGACAGGTGACGCGACCAGCGGTGGGCTGGGGGCAGCGGGTATCTGTGGCAGTGCCGCGGGTGGTGGTGAGCGCTCGGTGGGGCCAGCTTGCCGGCATGTAGGTGCGGCCCGTTGTGGGACCACGGCATGCTGGGGCCGCGCGGAGGGATCAGACGCCGCCGGTGTGCACGCTGCCACTCCAATAGTCATCACGCCGCGGCCAATGGACACGACCGGGTCCCCTCCGGATGCCGGGGTGGCACCCGTGCCACGGGCTGGTAATGCAGCGGCCCGGCCTAATGCGTCTGCCGGCGTGCGCTCCGGCGGCGGCGGATCACCCGTCACCGCCAGCATCACCACTCCGGCGGGGCCCGCTCGCGCTACGGCGGCTTTCGAGGCGAGCGACGGAGGTCGGTCGCCCTCCGCTGACAGCGTCGCTGCTTTGGGGCCCCCTGTCCAGCTCCTTTTCGGAATGGACAAAGGCGGCAGGACCAGCACTGTCAAGGTGTATCTGGGCATTGCAAACCAACGCCGGCCGGCCAGAGGCGGGAACTCGGTTGTGATTTGTGTCTTCCCCTGCCGCACGGACGACTACGCCGCCCTGCGGCGCAAATGCGCTCTGTGGTTGGCCGACATCGAGGACCTGCGGTCCAGGGGGCTCCTGGTGGGCGGCATTTTGAGGTCAGTTCTGCTGATTCTGACAGGCGACTATGCCTAGATGACAGCGTTCTGTGAGCATTCAGGTGCGTCAAGCCGCCACTCGTGCCTCCTGTGCTCGGCGGTTGGTCCTCGGTGGGAGGGCGACGAGCAGCTGGTGGCCTTGTACGGCTGTTTACAGCATGGCAGCCAGTGTCGCGGTGAGCCTTGCGCGGTGGAGCAGGCCGCCGAGGTGTGCCGCGGTTTGGGCTCTGGCTCCGAGAATGCCTCGCTGGCGCGCCCCATGACGCCCGACCAACACCGGCCAATTCGGCGCCGACCACTCATGTTGGTGCCGGCATCCGATATTTCTCCCATGCCTCTGCACACGACCCTGGGCATCACAACGGACCTGCTGCATTTGGCTGCCCAGATTGTCCAGGCCTCATGCGGGCCTGTGCGGGCGGCCAGATTTTGCGAGGAGCTTGGCGGTCCTCTACTTGAGCGTGCTGGGGTCTCGCCTGCTCCCTATTTTGGGGGCACCATTGAAGGGTCCGAGTGCCATCGGATTGGCCGGAAGCTGACACTCGTCTGCAGCCTTCTGGAGAAGTACGCTCCGCCCCGGTGGGCGGTGCCCTACAGGCGCGCATGCGGTGATTGGCAGGCGCTGCTGCCGACGCTCAACCGCTCTGTGGCAATCTCAACTCACGATGCCGACGAGTTTGAAGGGAGAGCTGCTTCTTTCGTGGACGGGCTCCGGGCATCTTTTGATTGGGTTACGGTAACGCCCAAAATGCACGTGCTGGTTTTCCACTCCGCTGCCTTCCTACGCCGGTTTGGTAGCCTCGGGCGTTACAGTGAGTAGGCCTTGGAGACGCTGCATGGGTGGTTCAATCAAGAAGCTGCTCTCCACACGGCCGGGACCTTTTTGGGGTCCTGTGGAGAATTCGTCACGGCGTCGGCGAGGAGCCGCGCACCTGACGGCGACCTGTACAACAATGGACAGACGCGGAAACCCGCTCGGGCGGGGGCGCGGGCGGCCATGCGGGCTGAAGACGGCCGGTTACGTGGCAACGAAACTCAACGCCGGGCTCCGAGCAAGTCGGCAGCGTGCAAGCAGAAGGACGCGGAGGACGTTGCCAAGTGGTCGGCGGCACTGGCCGCTGCCGCCGCCCGCCGCATTGGCGCGTGGGAGACGAGTCGGGGCCGGGATACAGTCCTCGAGGCCATCGAGGATGGCCTCATGCCACCTGACGATGTTGAATTGCTGATGGGGTGTTTGGGGTGGGCGTTTCTAGGGGGGGATGAAGAATAAAGGGCTCGCCTGGTCGGGTTGTCTTGACACCATATTTCGCCAAGTCCCGCGCCACTGCACGATCGCTGTGGAGACCAGAACGTGTGTGAGCCGCACAGCCGTCAAGACATTTCGAGGAGGCGGTCAGGATCCGTGGTGCGGATAGCGCTCTGAGTCACTCAAACGCCGGTCGCGCGATGCGGAATGTCAACACCTGCTTCACGCCACTGTCTGGGGGTGTGCCACGGTTCGGAACACTTCGAATGCGAGTACTCTTTCGTGTGGACCAATGAGCAGCCAGAAACCCGGGAGACCGCTTCTCGGAATTATAAGTAGGGGGGGGGGGGGGGGGGGGGGGGCGCCACGCGTGGGCGCGTGCATACAGTCGTTGCTCGGTTCTGTCGCAGGGGTGCGCGCATGGTAGCCTACCCCACAAAGTATGTATTTCGCCGTTGAAACTGCTGAATGGAGGGTCATCTTGACGCAATCGAAGGCGGGTGATCGACTCTGTGGACCAAGATGACGGGTCGACCGCGCCATTGAGACGCTTGACCGCCCGTTGATCGTGACAAATTGAATTCGACCGGCGGAGATCGACGTGCCTCCATGCACAACCATCAGGCCCGTTCAGGGACACAGGCAGGCGTTCGTGACGACGTTTGTGACAAACGTTGTCGAACGCTGGTTGGCTGAAAAACGCCACGTTTCTCATGTGGCCACGCCGATCCCAGGCATGCCCGGGTTGCGCCACTGGGCCAGAGCCATGTGACGACGCAGGACTGCCAGCCTGCCTGGAGAATGCGAAGCGCTGCTCAATGGAATGAGGCGGAAACTCTCAGTCGCACTTCTTTTATGAACTCGTCAGGTTGTCGCCGGCCGCTAGTCGGTGAGCGCGCCGCGGTGCTTCAAACAAGCTGACGGTAGCACGGTGCACGCACGCCGCGTGCAGAGCAGCTGCGCGCAGCCTGTCCAGATGGTCGCTTTGTATTCGTACGCTTCCGCAGCAAGGTTTCCCGCCACTCTCTGGACGTTTGTTTTCTTCGCGCTCTGTGAGTTGACAAGTGGCTGAGGGCGTCTCGTGTCCAATGGGAGCGTTCGTAGGGGGATGCAGCCACGGGGGCACGGATCGACCAATCTCAGTTGTCGGTCACCCACTCACACTTCCAGGGAGGGCTCTCGTGCATCCTGTGTGGTTGTTTGTTTGGATGCACACTCTGTTGGCGTTACACTGTTCAAGTGTTCAAAAGATGGGCGGGTACGTGGTGGAGCACCGGCGGCAGGAGGGGGGTGCCCGGGTCGTGAGAGGGGCACGGGGGGGGTGGCACGGGCATATGGATGCCTCGGACCTGGTGCGGGGGGCACACATGTTTCAATCCGACGCAACGATAAAGGGGCAGATCAGAGTAGTGCAGCCAATTACATCGAACGAGTTACATTTGGGGCCGTCACAAACCCATATCCCAGCGGATGTCCCGGAATTACCAAACCGGTGTGACGCCGAGTTCTCGGCGTAACAAACCCGCGTCACAAACCCGATCCTGTGTCCCGGAACGGGCCTCACTCCACACTCTGGCTGATTCGATCCTCAGACACTGACGCACGGCGCACATACGCGGCCACACCCTCGGCATTTGCAATCCTGCCCACACCGCCGGCACGCCCGCGCACGGCCGGCATGCCCGCACACGGCCGTCACGCCCGCACACGGCCGGCGCGCCCACGCACTGCTGGCGCGCCCACACACCGCTGGCGCGCCCACACACCGCTGGCGCGCCCACACACCGCCGGAACGCCCACACACTGCCGGCACGCCCGCACACCGCCGGCACGCCCACACATTGACGGCGCGCCCGCACACCGCCAGCACGCCCACACACCGCCGGCACACCATCGTCTGACGCACAAACCGCTCGACGGCCATTTCTTCACACGACCGGCACGCCCGCACACGACCGGCACGCCCGCACGTCACAGCCACGCCCCCACAACACAGGCATGCCTGCTCCACACAGGCACGCCTGCACGCCACCGGCACATCCGCGCACGGGCGGCGCATCCGCGCACGGCCGGTACACCGCTTCACCGCCGGCACGCCGCCGGCACGCCCGCACACCACCGGCACGCCCGCACACGGCCGGCCCACTCCCACACCACCGACACGGCCGCCGACTGCCGGCTCACCTGCTCACTGTCGGCACTCTGGCCGATCACCGGCCAACCCGCTTAACACCGGCACGGTCACCGACCAACCGCTCGCCCACGACCCGCCGTCTCTCCCGCCAACCACCCGCTCGCCCGCCGACCTCCGCCTTTACCTCCGAGCGTTCGAACCTCCGAGGCACCGCTCGACCGCTGGAGCACCCTCCCACTGTGGGCACGTGTAGCGACGTTGGCCTGGACCGCCGACGTCGGCGTCCACCTCTGACGCCTGCGCATGTGTTTTCTGGTTTTCCGGGTGGGTGCGACGTGAGGCGAGGAGAGATGCCATTTTTCTCGTGCTGTACAGCAGCATAATGTGCCGCCGATGCGTTGGATGCCTCTGTCTGGATGGTTTTGCGTCTGCTCATTTACTATCTCGCCGAGTCGTGTCTCTCTCTCTTCTTGGTAGCACTTTGCGACTGCTTCTCCACATCCTTCTACTCTCTTCTTCTTCTTCTATGTACCACACCGTCAGATGGCCGTCTTATGCCAACGGTGCGCCATTTGTCAAGACGGACGGGTGCCAAGTGTGTTTGAGTGGGCCTTTATTTTCTTTTACGATTCCCCAGGGTAACCTTTGCTCACTTGTCCAACATCCACTACTGGGAAGGATGTATGCGAGGGACTAGAGAAGTGGGTCGTGCTTCATCTATTACGGCGGCACCTCCATGTGATTTGGCTGGGGTAGTTTTTGACGCGTGCTGTCTTCCACATTCTCGGTACACTGGCATCAGTCTATCCGAGATGCTCTCACCATCCACTCCGTGTGCACAGACCGGCGTGGAATCTCTCTTGGAGCTCTTAGTCGGCGTGAAGGTGGCTACGGAATTGTCGACGTTACGAATGGGCATACTCTTTTCCAGGCTGATGGCTCGTGTGCCGCTCGTTTGTGCCCCTTGAACCTGTGTGCTGCCCCTTCTCTTGTGTCTTGATACCTAACGCGTCCGCTGAGCGACCAAGTCTGCATCGGCTTCCCATCCGCGCCGGCACTGCGGCGTAATTTGTGAGGGAGGTGTCACGGGGGGGGGCTCGGTGGGGCGGCTTTCAATCTTGGGCAATGGCCGCTGATTATGCAGGCCTCTGTGTCAGCATGCACTTAATTTGGCCAGGGTATCACTACCTCTTGTAGCCGTTGCCTCAATGTGAGCCTTTTGCATCCCTCATGTGTTCGGCCTGTAGTCTTTCTCAAACACGTTCAACTCTTTTATAAGTCGGCGCTGTCGCTACAAGAGCCGGTGTCCATTGGATCGTCCCAGCTGCTCTGTCCTTCAAAACCGGCGTCAGCCGTGTCCAGTATGGCTTCTGGGTTGCTTTCAAGCTCAAGCCTAACCCTAACCATGACCCTAACCCTCACCCTATGCCTGAAAAACCCGTAGGGGGAACAAGAAGTGTGATGAGAAAGCTTGGTTAAGTAACATGATTTCAGAAGTGACAGTTACATCGTTGTTTCATTGACCATCTACTTGGCGCAGTAGGCTCACAAGGAGATACGCGTCGGGGCGTGCCACGGGACAGGACAAGTTTTGAGACAACGAAGACGGAGGGGGGCACCCAAGGATGGGCCAAGACTTCAACATGTTTCCATCGCGAAGTGGTATGCATCTCTCTAGAACTTCCGTTAGCTATTGGACGTCTTGAGTGTCTATTGGAGAGGGGTGAGGCCAAAGACCTATCGTGCCCCCACATGCTGGAAGCTGCCTCTATTTTTCCAGTGCTTTATCAGGTACGGTACCACGTATCGCGACGTCGCGAATATCAGGACCAGCAGAGGGCCAGATCGTCTGGACTCTTCAGGCAGAGTGCCCGTCTCGGATACGTTTCCCACGCACCGCGTACGTGTCGTGAAAAGTTTCGGTCTGCTACTCACGCTGCTGTGTCTGCTGTCGCATAAGCAGAGTGACGCCTCACGCGCTGACGTGTGCTGCTGGCACTCGAGCTCAGATCAGGAAACCTACGACCTTGTCTGCTCGGATCAGCTTGCCATTAAAAGCTTAGAGCACAAATCTTTGAAACGATTAGGCCACTGCTCGTGAGCGGGGCGCCGGCATGCTGCATCAGCCGCCCCGGGCTCACCGTAAGCAACCGTGACGCGGGCCCTGCGCACTGGCGGGCGCGGCGCATCCCAAATGGCGGCCGCGCCGGGCCCGCGAGGCCACCCTGTGGCGCACCCGCTGGGCTGTTCTTGGCCGGCGCGGGGGCCTGAGACGGCCTCTAAAAGCGCCGTGGTCGGCCTCCTCACGCCGGCCACCTATTGCTCGCACACCATCGACAGCCGACCGTTCCCCCACCAGCCCCCGCCCTCCCACTAGTGCCCTCCCCCCTCCCACACACCGTTGCCTCCCCGCCCCCCCTCCACACCCTCCTGCACCCCCTCATCCCCATGACGACGTTTTCGGTTACCGACGGGCCCCCCTCGCTTCGCTCCCGCGTTCAGGGCGCGGCAGCCGGCACAGTGCCGGCCGTCGCCGCCGGGCGCGGCTCGACGTCGGCGGCTGGCGGACAGGCTTCTTTGCCGTTGCCGCCACCTCAGACTCCGCGCGGGCAAACGTACCTCCTTGAGATGCCGATGGCCCGCCGCCGCCAGGCGGCCGCGGCCAAGGAGGCCATGGAGTTGGCGGCCTCCCGCCTTTCTCTGGCTACCGCCACGGCGCTTACCGCCTCCGAGGCGGAGGCTGAGGAGGCCGCCGCCGTAGAGTCGGTGGCGTCGGGGAAGCATGCCGCCCTGCCGTCGCCGGACACATAACCGATGCCGCAGCCTGAAGCGGCGCCCGTCGCGGCCGCGTCAGCACCGCCCTGCCTGTCGGGCGGCGGTTCTGCTGCCGGCCCAGCAGCGGGCTTTTACTCGGCAGGTAGCCCGCCGTTCATCAACAGGACGCCGTCGCTGCGTCAGACAGCGGTGGTTGTGTCGCACGTCGCCGCCGCCGCCGCCACCAACACCGCCGCTGCGCTAGCGCGCGCCTCGGTGGCACGCCACGGATCTGGTGGCAGGTCGGCTCGGACGCCTATGGCGGTGGCGGGTGCGCGCGGCGCCGCCGCCGGCAGCCGGCGCCCGGAGCCGCCGCGGTGCGGGCGGTCGCGTGCACCGCCGCCGTGCATCGCGGTTCCGAACACATACGCGAGTATGCCTGGCGGCGGCCAGAAGCACCGGGCGGAGTCCACCCTCTGTGAGGAACTGTAACATGAGACAGCGCTGCGCCGGAGCGCACGGCTCAACCGGGTGGCTGCGGCCTCTGGCGGCTTGACTGTGCCTGCGGGCCGCCCGCTGTCTTCACCAGGCAAGCTGTGGGCGGCACACTGCTGCGGCGGCGGTGCCTGACTCTCATACCGCGCATGGCGTCGCGGGGAGTGTGGCGCCCCGGCGGCGGCGCTGAGCACGTGGTCGTGGCGGCAATGACTGCCGCTGGTGGCTGTTGTGTGGGGGAAGCCCTCTGTCAGGGGTGACACGTCCCCTGGCATGAGTCTGGGACGGGTCGTGAATGGGCGTTTAACGCCACGCAAGTGGGGTAGCGTGGGAGCGCCCCCATTGGGCGGGTGTCCAGGGAGCCCGAGGGTCACACACGAAACGACCGCTCTAGAAGGGCGCCGGGTGAGGAGCTCCCGATCGGGCCCCCCTAGAGGGGTCTGACACATCCGAGGGAGACACGCGTCTTCCCGAATCCAGGCCTTCTGGATGGACCACGAAGCTTGTGGAAGCTTCCGCAATCCGAGCGTAAGCCGGACCGAGATAAGATCTCGACTGGGGATGAAATCCCACCGGAATGCTATCCGGGAAATTTGAGAATTCATGGGATAAGTCCCGAGGTACTGATCTCGGGGAAACCCGGAAATCTAGGAAGTCTTGGTGACTTTCCTGCTTCCGCCCGAGACGAGCGCGGGTCCTCTTCCAGTGGAAGGGTAGTCGAGGATGATGGGCAGGGGCAACTAGAGGCCCGTGCCTGAGATCGTGGCCCGTTGGGCACCGGTCCCCCCATGGTGGCGTCCGGGGGTCGGGATTGTGCACGTCCTGCGTCTTGTTTCTGTGGGTATATGAGTGTTTACTTTGGGGTCATTTTGCGTCTTCGAATAAATCAGCGTTGCGTTTGCGTTACTTCCGTCGTTCTGATGCGCTTTGCGCCCTGTGATCCAGGCGTTTGTGTTGTTTCTCCTGTGTTTCGCTCCGCATCCTGTGCTGGGATTTCCAACTGGGCTATACCCCGTCGGCTTTGAGGGCAGGATCCACAACACACATGGGCCATGGTGCCTCCTGTAGCCATGGTGCCACTTTGAGCAACCCCACCTCCTATCTCCATCGTCGCGGCGTCGCACAAATGCTCCTTCTTCGACCGGTTCGAGAGTTCGCCAGCTCAGCATGCAATGTTCTTGAGTCTCTTTATTCCCTGCTTTCACGTTACTTGGAGTCCTCGGTTTCGCACCTTCGCTTGCTCCTCTCTCTCCACTACAACAGAACTTGCTCATGTTTATTAAACCTTCTCTTTTCCATGTCCCTCTGTCATGAGGATGACTTTCTTCCTCCTTCCGACACCTGTGCCCCCTTCCTGCGACCACGGGTTCCAGGCCAGTGGTCCGGGGGCTGGCAGATACCTGGTGAGTGGCGCCTATGCACTGCGGGCCCACGAATGTCGATATGCCGCCGGATGTGAAGGGGTGAGAGGGTGTGGAGATTGACGTAGTTGGTGTCGAGCTGTGTCTTTTTCTGATCGGGATGCTGAGTGTGGCCCGAAGAGAGAGGCAGCCATGTCGTGGCACTCGCAGCCATCTCGTCGTTCTTTGACATAACATGGCCTTACATCCCCAGAGTCTTCTCCCAGCGTCTGTAGCGAAAAAAAAAGAAAAAAGAACTCACAAGGCGCCCCCCCCGCTGCTGAAAATTTACAGCCCCCATCCCCTATCAGTTCCCGACACCCTCGCCCACGCTCGGTGGAAAGGAGCTTTCAACACTCCTGAATCTCAGCTAAGCCCTCCCTGGTCGCGTCAAAGGAGACTTGGGGCACTCTGAAGCCCACACGGCAGCGGTTATCGCTGCCACAGAACAGAACTCACAGAGAAAATCCAACCGAAAACACCCTTCAAACCCTCTCCGACGTGCGCGCCAAAGCGCTACAGCAGCAGTGTCTGATGCCGCGACTATCAGTGTCCGAAGAAGCTGGCACACTAACTGAACCAACGGAGGAACAAGATTGGAAAGAAAAACCGCCGCACGGCCGACGGCGGCGGGAGCCGGCGGCGGCGGGGCCGACTGTGGCGGGCCCGACGACAGTGGAGGCCGACGGCGGCCAGGCCCGCGAGAGGCACGCAGTTTGCTCACGGGTCAGAAGCGTTCGCTTATTGCTCACACTCGGCACCATCGATTCGGGCTGCCAGATAGGGGGGACGGGAGGATGACAATTCGTGATAGGGAAACTATCACCCCCGCTGGCTGGCAATGTTCCAGCAAGCCCCATATCTAGCAGGTTGTCAACGTGGGGACGCGGTTAAGAGCGGTGTCATTGTTGCACCGGACGGTGATATTGTTGCACCTCACATCATCACCGACAATGTTGCCGTACACTTCATTGGTGCAGTTCCACCCGATTTAGACACGTGGAGCCCACGTGTGACTTGAATTCAATCTGGCGCCCTCCCTGGTCGATACCTTCAACGTAAGTAGTTATTTGAGTTTTGTTTGGTTGCATGTAACTGTGCCTCCCATCCGAATGTGGGGCCCTCGGCAGATAAACGCGAGCCGTTGCAGAAAGGAAGAGCGACGCAGCTCGAGGCTCTCGGAATCACCACGCGTAGGCACCGAGCCGCCAAATCAAAACACGAAAACGACAGGTTCAAGACCGACGAGCCTAGGGAATTGCGGGCCCTGAGGGCTCCGCTAGTACTTTCTATTCGTGCAATAATGCGGGCTCGACTTGCAGCCCGCGTTCCCCCTGGCCAGCACGACGCCGGCGGGTCCAGAATCAAGTTCAAATCGGGGGTACGAATTTCGGAGCACACCCGACCCGCAGCACCCCCAGCACACTCGTGCGTACCCCAAGTAGAGTGTTACATTGTAGCAGCGATTCATGTCGTGTTCTGCCTTTTGAAGAAACACCCCCGGGTGTAGAACGACCCTCAATGTGCTGAGTGACCATCTCAGTTGTGTGCTTGACCGCGTGCACACCGCCGGTGCCGCCCAGTGGCTGCCCAGGCTGGGATTGATGTCCCAGCGCAGTGGGGCTTTAACCGTGTACCGTTCGGATCTGATAAGTCGGTGTTTCGGTCTGTTGCACCAACTCCACTGTCTGTCAAATGGCTGCTGGTAGGGCCATCTTTTGCTGGCGGCCTGCTGATTTAGCAGAAATCTGTCAGATCGGCACGCATGTTCTTTTCTCGCACGCTGTTCGTCTATAGGTCATCTCAATTAGCGTTTCCACCAACAGAAAGCCGTCGTCCTCATACTACAGCAGCCGTGACGCAATAAACATAAGCCACAAGTGCAGCCAAGTGCAAGGTTCGCACTGATCCGGCGCAGAGTGTGTGCGCTGCATCAGGTGTTCCGCAGAAACCTTCACCAACCTGCCAGCATGTTTTCTGCAGGCCGAAATCAAAGAAATGCGCTGCGTGTTGGACAGAAACGAGGTCCAGGCGAGACCTTATTGGCTACACATCCTCCCACCGCGACGGTGCTTTCCATAAAAGAAAAGCACGGTTACTTCAATTTTTGCACAAAATCGCGGCAAACAGCTATTCTGCAGACGTCTGCTGCAGGAAACCCAGTGTGGCAACAAAGAAGGCGCGAGCAAATACCCTGTGGCAACACTGACAATACAGAAGAGAAGGACCCAAAGGGTCGGCCTCCCGAGAGGACCTAGACGGCGCAAAGGCGCGCAAAGGCTAGGACTCGAAAGAGACGCCGAGATTTAGATGCCGAGCAAGGCGGGGCGGCGCGGGCCGTGGCCGGCGCCAAAACAACAAGACGAAAACAGACGAGAAAGAGAGACGAAATAGTAACCCCGGGCCCAAATAGGGGGGGCTACTTAGGGAAGGACAGCCGTCCCAAAGCCCGCAATCCGAAGTACGGAGAGGCGGGTGCAAGTCCCGTCCTGTGCATAAGTACTGGACTTAGGCCCTGCCAATTGCAACACCCTCCCCGGGCCAAGACCTGGCGGTCACCCGCCAGCAAGGACGGGTGCCGGACCGCGTGTGCCGAGCATCCGTGAGGGGTCGCCAGCGCGCGGGCGCCGGGCGGGGTCGCCCGGGCGACGCGGATCACTTGGGGCGCGCGCGCGGGCAGCACGCGACGGCGGGGCGGACACCCCGCCTTGCGGCGGCCGGCGACGACGAGGACGGCGGCAGCGGAGGCGGCACGCGCGGACGCCAACGGCGTGGGCGTGCCGCCGGCGCGGGCGGATGGCGGGGGCCGGGGAAGCGGCGGCGATGGCCTACATCGCGCCTCCCTTACAGGACGCGTTGAAGACGGGATTGAGGCGGTATGCTGAAGGCGTATTGGCGGACCACGACGGGGTGCCGGAGCAGGCGCAGGTGCCGGGGCCCGACCCGCGGAACCAGCCGGTGGTCGACCGCATGCGGGCCGGCGTACGCATGGCGTATTGACACGGCGGCATCTACGAGGTGCACTCGCAGCGGTGCGACGGCGAGTTGGCCGTCCGCTTCAGCCGGGAGGTGGCGCGCTTCGGGTCGGCGTTGCCGTCGTGGTTCTTCCGGACGGCGTTCATGTTCGTGAGGACGGACGGGGACGTCGGGGACCTCCGCGCGGGGGTGCCGTGGGTGGCGCACTGCTGGGGCCGGCTCAAGAGCCTCATGCCGGACGCAGTGACGCCGCCGGCGGAGTACCTGACGGAGTTGTCGCTTCCGTATCTACGGACGGCGGCGGACCTCGAGTACGTGCAGGCCGCCGAGGCGCAGCACCGGGAAGCGTTGGACGCGGCGGCGTACTAATACGGGGAGGCTGCGGACAAGAACGCTCGCCGGGTTGCCGCGGGGGCGGCGCCGCGGCCAGTCCCGCCGTACGAGCGGCCGGACATCAGCTCCTGGCCGAAATCCGATCGGCTTGGGCGAGATCTGACGCTCCTCCCGGCGGAGGGGGACCGCGTGGCGGTCAACCAAGCGCAGAAGGAGGTGGACGTCCGGGTGCGCAAGGGCGATGACGTTCCATACCTCATGACGGCCGGCCACCACGCCAAGGGGTTGAACGGCGCCGGCTGGCGGCGCGTGCCGAAGGCGCTGGACGACTTGGAGCTGCCGCGGGGGTTGCACGTGGCGTACCCCACCGTTCTGTCGTATTATTACGACCGCATGATGGGGGACGACCGGAGCTGCCTCTGGGACATGTACATGGTGGAGCGGGTGCAGCTCACCGCCATCGCGCTGCTGGCGGACCTCGCCGGCGGGCGCGTTCACCGCATCTCCCTTGCCCTACTCAATCGGTTGGAGCGTCTCCGATTTGATGACATGGCGGCCGGGATTGCGGGCGAGCATGCCCGGCTGCAGCGGCTGTTGCACGGCCTGGCGGTGTTGCTCCCCGAATGGGGAGCCGTGGTGGAGGCCGCGGCATGCCGGTCGGGCAGACGCCGTTGCCAGTGGAGGGGGAAGACGCGGCGAACCCATACGGGTTTCGACTAGCGTTGGACGCCGGGGGCGTCGACTTCCCGAGTCGGGCCGAGCGCGTGACGTCGAGGAGCGCGACGGCGCGGACGCCGCCGGAGGCGGCCGGAGGCGCGGGGGCGGGGCACACCCGGGGCGGAGGCAGCGACGACGCCCCGGAGGGCGGGGCGGCGGCACGCTCGGAGTCCCCGTCATGGCAGGCCGCGTCGCCGACGCGGTCGTCACCGGGGGGACGTGGCCGGGCCGGAGCCCGGAGGTCGTCGTCGTGGACGCCGCCGGCGGAGGCGTCCACAACGCGGACGCGGACGCGGACGCCCGGCCAGGGGTCGCCAGGGCGGTCCGCGTCACCGCGTCGGAAGGCGTCGCCGCGTCGGTCGGCGTCGCCGCGTCGGTCGGCGTCACCGCGTCGATCGCGTCGCCACGTCGGTCGGCGTCACCGCGTCGATCGCCGTCGCCACGTCGGTCGCCATCGCCGCGTCGGTCGCCGTCGCCCCGTCGGTCGCCGTCGCCACTACGACGGCGGTCACCCACGCCCCCGCCGCAACGCGGGCGGGCGTCGCCGCCGAGGCGCGGGACGCCACGTCCTCGTCGGGGCCCGACGCCGCGTCGGGCAACGCCGCCTCCGGCTCCGTCGCAACGGAGCGGCGCGGCGTCCAAGGGGGAATCCGCGGAGGCACCCAGCGGTCGTGGTCGCCGCCAACGGCGTCGGCACGCCGGCGGAAGCCGCCGGCGAACGCGGAGGCGTCAGGGCGGACGGAAGGCGGGACGGCGGCGCCGCAATCGGGCGACGCGCGGCGCGGCCGGACGCCGGCCGGCACCGACGGCGCGCCGCGGTCGACGGCGGGGGCAACCGGTTCGCGGCGGAGCGGGGGGGCTACGCGGGGGAAGCGCCCGCGGCCGTCCGAGGGGCAGGAGGTGGAGCCGCCGTACGCAGCGTACCACAAGTGGTACCGCGTGGGCTCCATCGCGCCGGAAGGCGACGCGCTCCGGGCGCACCTGTCGGCGGCGGCGGTGAATCGCCTGGCCGCAGCAGGCGGTGCGCCGGCGGGCGCCGTGGGGCTGGCAATCAGCCGGGTTTTACGCAGTAACGTGGACCGGTTGCATGCGTCCCTGCGGACGTCCAGCGACCGCACGGTGGGGGAGGCGATGGACGGGGTCGTCAAGGTCGTCAAGGAGCTGCGCCGCGCGACGCACATGGAGGACGACATCGGTCGTATCCTGAACGAGGTGCGGGCGGCGGATCGGGTGGCGTCCGCCGATGAGCGGTTCGTCTATGACGACCGCGACGAGTCGGGGGGCAGCCGGATCGCTAGCCCGCGGCGGCGGCACCGCTAGGCGGTGGCGCCGGCGCTGACCCGGGCGGTGTGAGCTTTCTTGAAGCGGAAGATCACCAGGCGCCACACAGGCGGCGGGGAGGAGGCCGTGCGGCCGGCCACCGTGAACGTAGGATAGGGTGCGTTAAGTTGCACCCGCGCTGCGCAGTAGCGCGTGGCGAGTGCCCACCAGGACTGGTGTTGCCAGCGCGGGGCGCCGAGGGTGAGGTCGCAAGGGTAGGAGACGACGCGGGCGACGACCTGTGGTAAAAAGGAGAAGGGGGGGTTGCCCCACCCGTTCTCCACTGCCCAGTCTACAGAGAACGCCGCGGCACAGCCGCGGGAGGCGTCCGCGGGGGTAAGGGGCAGGAACCGGGGCAGCTGGGTTGCCGCGGCAGTGGTGAACAGGTCGACCGTATGGGGGCCCCAGGCCGCATCGAGTTTCTCGAAAGCGGGGCGTCCCAGTGCTCAGTGGGCAGGTGGTGGGTCATCGGGGAACTCCGCGAGGAGGGAGGATGCCCAAAGGGCAGGGACAGTCTCCTCGTGGCTGGTTGTCGCGGACGTCCAGCGGACATCGACGAGCACGGCGCCCGTCTCGTCGGTGTGCTGCTGGACCGCGACGCACACCCAATCGGGTTGCCGCGGGCACGGGGCGAGGACGACCGGCGTCGTCGGGAAGGCGTCGTCGGGTAGCGTAAACTTCTTCTGCTTTGACAAGCGGATGACGAGATGCTTAGGCAAACCCGAAATGGGTTCCCACGAGTCATCGCCCCGGCCATATGTGGCCCACCGGACTTTCTCCACTATGCCGTTATCGGCGTCATGGCGAATAGCCAACAGCCGGTCGATTTCCCAGGTCGGGTCCTCATCAGAGGATTTCACGTCGGGGAGCGGGGCTTGTGTAAGCCGATGCGGCTGGGAATCCGGTCCCGACACCGGGCGCGGTGCCGGTGTGACGTCATTGCTGTTGACCCGTCCTTCGCCGTCGCCTTGGTCGATGGAGAAGTAGGTGCCGTCCGTATCGAGAATCTCTAACGGACCAAGGGCCTTGGGCAGCAGCTTGTGCCCGCCGCGGTGGAAGCGGAGGTAGACGAAGTCTCCGACCGCCAGGTCCTTGTTCTTTGGCCGCACCCGGCTGTCCCAGTTTCGCTTGTAGCGAGCTTGGTACTTGTAGAGGGAGGCGCGCACCGTCGGGATGAGCTTCTTCAAGCCCTGAATGATGACGCGCTTCACCATGAGTGGGGAGCCATCGGCGGATGCCAGCGGTGACGAGCCCGCTAGGCCCTCAACCGTGAGGTTGGGCATGCGGCGGGGGATCAGGAGGTCGAACGGCGCCATACCGGTGGCCCTATGCGGGCAGGCGCTGTAGGCCAGGCTCAGGGCGGGGAGGAGGCGGTCCCACTGTCGCGGGTGCTCCTTACAGAAAGCCCAGACCTGGTTCAGCAGCGTACGGTTATACCGTTCCACCTGACCGTTGGTCTGCGGGTGGTAGGGCGTCGTGTACTTGCACCTAGTGCCTAGCATCTTCATGACGGCACGGAAGAACGAGTTGTCCATCTGCCGACCCTGGTCCGATAGGACGCAGTCGGGGGGCCCGTAGGCCGCGACTCATGCGGTCAGGAACGCCGACGCGACCGTGACGGCGGTGATGCGTCGGAGCGCAGCCGTACGGGTTAGCTTCGAAAAGCGGTCGGACATGACGAACCCATACCGGTTGCCGTCAACCATGTTGAGCAGCGGTCCGAACATGTCAATGCCAACCTCGGTCAGCGGTTCCTTTGGCGGGAGCAAGGTCATGGGGGACGTATGACTTCGCTCCTGCGGCCGGTTCTTCGCGCACGGCGGGCATTGCCGGACGAAGTCGTACAGGTCGACAATCATCGACGCTTCATGGCAGCGTACATACGCTGCACGCCAGGGTGACCTTTAGACGTCGGGTAGTCCTCGAGGACCATTACGCGGCCGCGTTGGGCCTCGGGGAAATACACCTGCATCACCTCCGTCGTCGGTTGGCGACGCACGAGGCGGCCTTCCTCATCGAGGACGAACCGCGTCGGTTTTCCCGAGTCGATCACGGCGCGGAGCTGCTGGAAACGGCCAGCCGCGCCTTGTGCGCGGAGGAGCTCCTCCGCGGTAATTTGGGGAGATGGCACAGGCGCCGAGAAGTTGTTGGCGTCCATGCCCCGTGCGGCGTGGGCCAGCAGGAAGCACGGGATGTCGTCAACCAGCTCCTTCTGGTCCAGACCCGTCGTGGGGATTCTGGACAGGGCATCGGGGAGGTGGTGGTTCGCCCCCTTCTTGTACTTCACCTCGAAGTCGAACTCCGCTAAGCGGAGGCGCCAACGGAGCAGGCGACTGGTGGCTGTCGTCAACCGGTAGATCCAGCTGAGGCATTCGTGGTCGGTACGTACCGTGAACCGCGAGCCCTCCACATAGTGGCGGAGGTGGAGCACGGCCCAGATGAGGCCCAGGCACTCCTTCTCGGTGGCCGAATAGTTGCGTTGCTCGGGCTGCAAGGCGCGGCTGTAGAATCCCACGGGTTTCAGCTGGCTATCCGGCTGCTCCTGGAGCAGGGCGCACCCCGATTGGGTATTGCACGCATCGACGTCGATGGTGAAGGGCGCGCCGCGGCGGGGGAGCGCCAGGACTGGCTGGTGAAGCAGAGCGTCGCGTAGGCGTGTGAACGCGGCGGCCTGCGCCTCGGGGAACTCCGGGAGCGTGTCGCCGTACGCCTTGGTCGTCAGCTGGTTCAAGGGAGCTGCGATTCGTGCGTAGTTCGCGACGAAGCGTCGGTACACGCTGCACATGCCAAGGAAGCTACGCAATTGCGTCTTCGTCCGCGGGTGACCCACCTTCGCGAGCGCTTCCAGGTTCTTGTTGTGCACGCGCATCTCCCCGGGGGATATGATGTGCCCGAGGTATTCGACGGACGTTTGGAAGAACTGGCACTTCTTGGCCTTCAGAGTGACGCCGGCCCGACCCAATCGGGTTAGGGCTTCTTCGAGCGCCTTCACGTGGTTCTCCGGGGTGTCGAAGAAGACGATGACATCGTCGAGGTACACAAGGCACGTTTGCCAGGTCATCCCGGAGAAGATGATGTCCAGGGCACGTTGGAAGGTCGCGGGGGCATTTGTGAGGCCGAAGGCCATCTTCAGGTACTCGTACGTGCCCATGTGGCAGGTGAAGGAGGTCTTGTCGATGTCGTCCGGGGCCATGGGTATCTGCCAGTACCCGGAATTGCAGTCGAGCGTTGAGAAGACCCGGGCGTCTCCCAGCGAGTCGATGCAATCCTCCATCCGCGGGATGGGATAGGAGTCCTTTTTGGTCACAGCATTGAGACGACGGTAGTCAACGCAAACGTGTGGCGACCCGTCTTTCTTGGGGACGACAACGACAGGGCTGGCCCATTCACTGGTGCTTGGTCGGACGACCTTGGCTTCCAGCATCCGGTTGACCTCGTCACGGATCATGTCACGGGCGTGGTGGCCCGCGCGGTACGGTTGCTGCCGTATCGGTTTGGTCCCGGGTTGAATCTCCACACGGTGGACGGTGGCGTCGATGGACCCTAGCGTCCCGTCCAGCATATATGCATGCCGGCGGATGAGTGCCTGGACATCCAGGAGCAGCCGATCGGGTACGCCGGAGAAATCGACCTTGTCGAGCACCGCCTCTGCGGCTGCGGTGGGCGATGCCGCGTCTTCAGTGACGAGCAGGCAATCGACATCGTCGACTGGGCTGCCGGTGGCGATAACAGTTCCCTTGCGGAGTCAGACCGGTTCGTCGCTGAGGTTCGCGACTTCAACGCTGAAGCGTTGCCCCGGGACGACGACGGCCAGGCCGCGTGCGGTTTGACAGCGGTGGCGCTTGTTGAGGCGGTTGTACGGCGTGACCAAGACCTGACCAGCGAGGTCGGCTGTAACCAGCATGGCCGTATGTGACCGCGGGGGCAACACCCGTCGCTGCGCGAGGCGCACCGTCGCATCCCTTGGGGATCGACGGCGTTCTCTCTTGCCGCGGACCGTTCACGACAAGATGGGTACCGAAGCGTCGGTGGACCATCTGACGCGTTGACGGCGAGGGTAGACCGCCTCGACGTGGCTGTTGATGAAACTGGTGCCCAGTAGCACGGGCACGGCGAGGCGCTGGACGACGACAAAGTCGACGTCAGTGGCGAAGCCGCCGGAGCGCAGGCGCAAGGTGACCATCCCCCGGGCAGAGATAGGGTTCTTATTTGCGTCCACAATGTGGGGCAAATGCGGGCGCGGATGCAGCCGCTTCTCCCATCCCTTGGGCAGGGCATCCACCCGGATGATCGAGGGTCCGGCGCCTGTGTCCAGTGTCGGTGTCATCATCCCCATCCGCGCCTCGTCAAAGCCGAGGGCTGCGGGGATAGTATACTGCCGGTATACCGGGGCCAAGACACGGTGTACCCGTATCTTCGGGCCCTGCGGACTGGGGACGGCACGGGGCGACCGAGCCGCTAGCGGCACGCCCCGTGCACGTTTCCTGATCCGGGAGAGGCAGGTGGGTCCATCGTCGGGTCCGTGTCCGCTTGCGGGTCCCCGGGCGCATCGCCGACGGGCTCGCCTCCGCTGAGGGAGCCGGTGTCGTCCGGCACCAGCGGGTCTCCCCAGGGGTCTCCGGCAATGGCAGCCATTGCGTATTGCATCCGACTAGGGCGTAACGCAGGGCGACCAGAGCCAGTGGGTCCCGGCGCGGCCACAGGTGGCGCGCGGGGCCCCATAGCGCGGTCGGGCGAAGGACACGCACGGGCGTAGTGACCAAAACCGCGGCAGCGGTGGCACGGCACCTGGCTCAGGGGGACCATGGCCGGCCGTCCCGTCGGGGCACCCGACCGGGGAACCCTTGGGGTTTCCGTCCCGTAGGACGGTGCCCGGGCCGCTGGTGGCGTAGGGGCAAACGCCAGGAACGGCTGCTGCGGTGGCGGCCGACCCAAGGGGGGCCGGCACTGGGGCGGCGTGGCTTCCGGAATCGTCGCTGGCGGCGCCGCCCAGAGGACCGGTTCAACCGTCGCTCCGCTCGCGGAGCCGAGCTGCAGAATGCTCTTGGCCTTGGTGTACCTGTCGGCTTTGCCGATGGTGACCTTGACGGCTCGGAGGCCATCTCCGATCTTCTGCGAGAGCGCCACGAGTTCGTCTAAGGTGGTACACGTGCGGTCGGCCAGCTCGGCTTGGGCCTGTACCGAGGGGTGGAGCCCCTTCAGGAACAGGTACCGGAGCTGCCCGGGGTCGTACATCCCCATGAGCCGGCGGCCTAGCCGCATCAGCCGCTGGTAGAAAGCGCGTTCACCTTCGGCTTGGCGCTGCTCCGCGGTACGGAGGGCCATTTCTGCGGTGTGCAGGGCGTCCTCGGGCGCATAGCGAGTCAACCGGTAGTTGATCGTGTGCGGGAAGCTGGTACCGACGGCACTGCCGTGTGGTCCATTCGATTCCTGAACGAAGTCGTCCTTGGCCTCACCGCCAATGCGGTAGGCTAGCAGGTACGGGGCCTCGCCCAGGGTGATATCCATTTCGTCCGCAGCGGTGCGGAAGCGAGTAAGGAGAGCCAGGACGGCCAACGGGTCCGAGCCATCGAAGAGCGAGACCCCGTGGAACGGACCGTCCAGCAGGCGATGGCGCCTGCGGAGCTGGCTTGCTTTCGACCGGCCGTACGTCGGATCCGCATTGCGGACGAGGTAGCGGCGGTAGTCGAGTAGTAACGAGAACGGGCCGTGCTTGGACGTCAAAGGGAGCGGCCAGGAGGTGACCGCCCGTGGCGTCAAAGCTGTAGGGCCGGCGCCAAACGTGTGGGCGCGTCGGCGCGCGTGGGAGCGGCGACGCGGGGGTCCGGTGCTGTCGCTGCTGCTACTGCTGCTAGAGTCCCGTGGTGGCTCGTCGTCATTGGCGGACCGCGAGGAGCGGGCATCGGAATCCGATTGCGCCCTCGCACTCAGAGATGCCAATGGCGACGTTGAGGCGGCGGACCTGCGTGACCGGTGCCGGTCACGCGGGGCCGGGGTGTTTGCCGGTGTTGGATCAGTGGGCCGGGGCCCACTGGCAGTTGACATCGGCAATGTCCCAGTTAAGTCGCGCAACGTTGTCACGTCGACGCGTAGCTCTCGGATGGATGCTGCCAACGTACGCACCAGCGTCGTGAGCTCGGCCACTGCCGATTGCTCCGCGTGACGACCAGCGTTGCTAGGGGATGCACCCGAATCGCCCGTGGCCGTAGCCGCTGCGGCGGGGTCGGGTAGGTTCGAAGCACCTTGGGGAGGAGGGCGAGTCGTATCCGCCGGGACTGACCCATCGGCAGTACGCCGAGCGTCAGTACCCGCATCATGAGGAGGGGCAAAGCGCGGGGGATCGGCACCCCCGCTCGCCATCGGCGATGGGTTGGCTTCTTGTCTCGAGATAGCACGAACCCGGACACGACGGCGCCACGGCCCGTCGGGCACCGTCGAGCGACTCCCCCGGCCGGCAACAACAGCCGCCGGGTGACCGGGACCACCAAGTGGTCGCGTCACGAGTACCGTCAGTGGCGTCCGCACCGTTGTCGCCGGGGCGCGCGAGAGGAGAGGCGTCCCTCACCAGGGACGGCGCCCTCTCCCCTGCTGCTCCACCAAGTGTGGCAACAAAGAAGGCGCGAGCAAATATTGCAGGCTGCTCAATTTTGCCGGTACAGAACAAGACTGGGACGAGAGTGGTTTTCATGAAACTTTACTAAGTCCGCATTTTGTTTGCATTTGTTATCCATGTTTTCAATACTCGTGCACAGCGAATTTAAATTGAAGTCGGCCCACAGAAGAAAGGACCACGGCCGTCGTGGACGACGCAATCGTCACGTCCACTGTGGCACACGCCGCCTCCCCCATCGCCCCACCGCAACCTGCTGTTGATCTTTTCCTGCGTTCATCGGAGAGCACATCTCTATCGCTGCCATTAATTTTGTGCATCTGCGCTGAAGGAGGGGGAGCCGGCAGATCGGGCGCAGGGGGGATCGGGGACGGGTAGCTCACGGGAAGGGAGGGCTCTGCGAGGGGGGGGGGGGGGGGGGGGGGGGGGGGGGGGGGGGGGGGGGGGGGGGGGGGCGGGGGGGGGGGGGGGGGGGGGGGGGGGGGGGGGGGGGGTGGGGGGGGGGTGGGGGGCGGGGGGGGGGGGGGGGGGCGGTGGTCTAAGCCTTCCT
>Ga0209093_1000379_pt1 | contig 23554 bp, 25 predicted proteins | sample SidtaG_4_FD_187450 | JGI IMG/M metagenome (GOLD analysis project Ga0209093, IMG submission 187450) | Marine algal microbial communities from Sidmouth, United Kingdom - Sidmouth_Male1 metaG (SPAdes) (version 2) | ecosystem: Host-associated > Algae > Red algae > Unclassified | place: Sidmouth... | reverse complement strand
CCCCTCGACGCACGACCCGGTACACGCGTACTTGCCATGGTGGACGTGTTTTCCGCATGTTCACTCCCGCGGCAACTGCTGACGACGAAGACAACGCCGGACAATGCCACATGGCACGAAGACGCGCGCAATCTGCACGCATCCACACATGCAGAAAACATCATGTGGAACGCGACAGGAGCCCCGCATCGAGCAAAACCGTCCTCTCGAAAAAACGAAAGAACTCCGGCAGTGTGCACTAGACCAGAAAAAGTTATTTTCGACGTCCATCTCTGGTAGTACCCTGGAATAACGTCCAGGGAAATAGTTCCTTCAACGTGCTAAAATCTCAGTGGTCGAGAGAGCGTGATCCCTCTCACAGAGGCCGTAGGGGCAGAATTGGGGACGCATCCCCAATTGTGCCTCTACGGCCTCTGTGAGAGGGGTCGCCCGAACAGGGGACGCGACCCAAACCGGGCATTCCAGCCGATTTGAGAGGGGTCTGCAACCGAGGATGAGCCGGGGACGGCGTGTGACTTGATCTGCCGGATCAAGTCTTGCCCGCACGCTGCTGCGCGTTGCGCCTGCAGGCGATTCGGAAGCCACTTATTACTCCCTATGTCGTTGCCGTCTTCCTGTGGTGGTTCTCAAAAGGGCGGACGACGATGAAGACCGGACGTAAGTTTTGTTGATGTGTAACGTTTGCTCGTGTTGAAAGAGCAACCACGCCAGCGAGAAGTCAACGGGGCTGGCGGGGTTTGGTATAGTCTGCCGTCCGAATGTGGTTTTGCGCACGTCCGCGGCTTTGAGAGTCTCTCGCGTGTGAAAGTGGCGATCATATTGGTACTGTCGTACGATCCGTTGCGCAGTGTTGCGGGACGTCCGGAAGAGGCTCGGCCTCGCTTCCTGCTCGTCGGATCAACTCGAAACAATCGTTTCTCGACTGGTCGCAATGCGTCAAGGAGAGCGGGTGGGCTTGGCCACGTTGTATTCCGCCATGGAAATCTGGCCACTGATTCGAAGGACGGCCCCAAGAGCTGACAAGATGTCAGGTGACCAATGAGCTATCGCATTTGGGATGAGAAGCCAACCAGGCGCATCAGTGCCATTGAAAACCCAGAAGAGCACGAGCACTCTGTGGTAACCAGGCGTGCCACATCGTCCTCATTTGGTCCGAGTGCATCGAATCACGATTTTGGATGCGGGCCCCGATGTGGCATACAGTGCATCGGCGATCGATTCCGCTACACTTGAGACCGACGCTGCGATGCACATCGGGGGGATGCGGGCCAATTTGGACCTCACATAAGTCTACGTCACCGATATAATTGCACTGAACTCAAGTCGTGCGATTTAGTCATGTCGGGCCAGTTGAGACACGTGCCCTTCGAGCTTTCTATTGATTGAATCTCATCTGGTCCCCCGTAAGCACAAAACTCCCATCCCGCCAAAACGTGCCGTCCAGCGGCCGAAAGCCGTTTGCAAAGGTCACGACCCCCCCCGCCGCCCCCGTCGCCGACCCAAAGAGCACCTCGGGCTCAACGTCAACGCCGCGGCGCCCCCCCCGGTCGAGCACCGGGCGCCTCCCCGCGTAGCGAACGCGGGCGAACACGTAGCCGACCAGCGGGTCGCGGCTAAACGAGCCATGGCTCAACAGAGTCGCGTCCCCGGCGCCACGGTCGGGAAAGATGTAGCGCGGGCTCGGGCGCCCCGCCGGCGTCGCGGGCGGCTGAAAGGCCATGCCGAGCGGCGACCAGATGGCGGGCAAGCACCCCTCGGGCGGCAAGACGCGCGTGCGGTTGTGGCAAAAGCCATTGGTGATGGGGGTGCCGTGGAACGTATTTCGCGGCCGCATGGGCGCCGCGGTGGCGGTGAAGGGGAGCCACGCGTGTTGGCGGCCGAGGACAGACACGCGCGGGGGGGGGAGGGTGTGTTCGGAACAGCAGTAGGGGTAGCCGTAAAAGGCTCTGGGGCGGTCCAGTCGATTGATCCCCTCGCCTGCGGGGGGGAGGGGAAGGAGGTGGAATTGGGAAGGAGGACACGACAAGTCTAAAGAGGACGAGAAACACGCACAGCATATTGTACACATGTCAGGTATGTGAACAACATACGGCAATGTAATATGCAACACGGATGCAAGAATTGTTGTCGGACAAGGACCCAGAAGGGGGGCGGGGAGGGGGAGCAAGTACGAGTGCTCTCCCTGGCTGGGTGTCAGCCGGCGGCATGAGCAATCGGGACCGAGCGGCGACCTGGACGCGAGATGAGTTTAAGTGCTGAAACGGTGGGGTGAGTGCACGTGGCAGGGCGAGAGGCCTCAGGTCTCCTGGACGAAGCGGGAGGGGTTGCCTGTCGGGCGATGCTGCGGAAGACACTAGGATGAGGAAGAGGTGCGGCGGACCGCAGGGGAGGAGCGAGGGCAGGGCGCCATGCGAGGGGACGGCGAGGGGTCCGACTGAGGGCTGCGGGCACTGCCTTGGCGAGGTTATAGCTGGCTGCCGCGGGGACTAGCCCCAGGACAGAGGAGAAAAGGGGAGTCTCTATCGTCCATCTAGCCCTGTTGGAGGCGCAGCACGCGGGCGGCGTGCATGTGCGCAGACGCAACGCGCGCGGGTGGCGCGTACGTGTGGAGAGGTTCACAACAAGAATGAAGAGGGAAACGGTAGGAACAAACAATCCACGACACGTCACTCGATATGGCCACGTAAGGAAGCAGCTAAAGCGTACCATGTACTCTCCCGTGGGCGCCTTCTGGAAGAGAAAGATCGGCTCACAAGCAGAGATCTCCGCGCCACGCCCACCATGTTCACTCGTCGGCGGTGACGCCGGTGCCTCCGTTGGCGCTGGGCCCGCTTAAACGTCCGCTGCCGCTCCACATCCGATGATGAGGGTGCCTCCATATCCGATGAAGGATGCTATCGGGATGCTTCTCGTTGAATGGCAGACCCTGGAGGGCGGGGACGCCAGTGGGTGTTGGCAAGGGGGTGTGCGGCGGGGGAAGAGTCCACGCAAGCATCAACCTGTGTCATGTGCAGCGGTACGGGTGGATGCCGGTGGATGCCGTCTCATGGTGCGACAGGCGGGGTGATGACGAGTGAGGAGGGGGCGCGCCATAAGCTCGGACGCCCCGCGAAAAGGGCGCGCACATGCCCACAGCACCATGCATTTCTCTGGTTGGCGCCAAAAGACATGCCGCCTCGCGCTTTCCCTTGTCCGCAACTGAACCCCACCCCAACCCGTCTTACCAGAAGTGCACTCTTGAAGAATACTCTATTAAGAGTTCTCTATTTCAACTCTCTTGGAACTCCCAACGAGCACCTGAACCCCACCCTTGGCATTGGATGTGAACCCCACCTCCAGGCCTAGACCCAACCCCCCCACGTCCTCCCAGTTCAGGCGAGGCCCCCGATTTCCGCATCGCCGGTCGACTGTCAATCCGCACCGCAACGATGGCCAGGATTGGACCTCCGATCCGCATCGGATACTCCATCGAAATCGGTAAACGATGTGGTCGATGTGCATCGGGGGAGAACGATCGCATTTAGTTTTGATTGACACGAAAGAGGACGATGGTTCCGGCCCGCGTACTGTACCATGCACATGATTGCCCGGAGAAGTCGCCGATCCTAAGCCTATCCTTATCCTCTTCCGGAAACCGTACTTGATTAAAAGGAAGTGCAGCACGAAGTCCACGATGATCTAAGGGTTAGTCTCACCCTGTGAATCGAGAGATTCTAGACTGTCAGCCTTGGTGTCAACCTCGCGCACGGCGTGATGGGGGGCCCTTGGCAGTGGCCAATGATGGGCCGCGGCGGTGTGGTGGGACCGCGCGCGGCACCTGATTCGCTGGGTGGGCGCCGCCGGTGGTGGATCGGGCGGCGCCACGTTGCGATTTTGACGTGTTCTTACGGGCCGACCTTCACTTGTAGGACCCGCTTTCGTCTTGATGTTTGACCCGGCGCCTACGTATCGGCGCCGGAGGGCCCTAACCGCTGTCAGAGCGGTGGGCCTTTGATTTGTTTTGAGCCCCTGGGCGCGCGGACGCGTGCGCCTTGTGGGGTCTGCGCGGGCACCCGTCTGCGGACCTCTGCGCCCACTTCGGGGACGTCTGGAGGGGGGGTGGGACCGTGTGGGTGGCCGCGCGAGGGTAGATAAGAAGGGCCGCCGGCACCGTCTAGCGGGCGGCGGACCCGGAAAATCAGACGTAGCATCCGTAAAAGCACCACCCCAGGTAGGGGTGTTGCTTGGCGGACGGCTAAGTCGCCCGTTTCTGGTTTCGGCTTTCGTGACTACGCTTCACGTCGCTGATTTTTCCACACACTCCCTAATACAATCGACCGCTTGCTAGCTGACCCAGCGTGACAGACTGTCAGCGAGCGTGGCAATCAGATTGCCGAGCGACCGGCCTCAGTGCCTAAGAATGGACGGGTCGATCGCCATCAACACCACGCACTGCATGATTGCGGGTGGGATTGCCAACAAAGCTGGAATATGACAAGCGCGGGTGCTACTTTACCAGGAAGCGCTTCCTGGAACTACGTAACACAGTATTAACCTCCACAAGAATCACCACATCTCGTCAGGAAACACATATTACTGACCTCCAAAAAATGGTGGTTGCAGAGTAAATGCAATCATTCAACAGCGTATGTGGACCAATGGAAAGGCTAGAAATCATCTGGGCTCTTTACAGAGTCTCCACATGCAGCGCTGCGCACTGGAAACGCATATCAGGATCTCAACAAATCTGATCAAATTCTTCGATCTTATCAGAAATCACAGGTCTGGCCTAGAACCCTCTCCATGCCCTCTTCAGGCCCAAGCAAGCGGCTCAAAAATCTCAGGAAATCTCATTGTGGGTTGCAAGGGCTCTGCGTGACTCCTGCAAGGCACGGTGATTGCCTTGCAAGATGACTGGCGGCAACTGTCAGCCAATAGCTCGGTCATGGCTTTTCGAACAGCCAATCCGACTTCATTTCTAAGCCCTGTCGTCGGCTCTGCCTGCCTTCTCTCGGCAGGCGCCATGTTTTGAACGTTAGCAATAATTTGGTAGCTCTACTAGCTAATCATCTTCACACATTTGCTCAGCAGAATGTCGAAGTCCGGTACGCATCCAAGTCGGATTGCTCATGTCAAGCGGTTTTAAGTGCCTTCAGTTACCCACTGGGGACAGATGTGGACATTCAGGAATTTGACACAACGTGTCTCGCACGGGCGCAAACGAGTTGGAACTGCATCATGCCCGCCGGCAGGCACGGGCTATAGTAGCTGGCATATAGCACAATAACCTTCATACCGGATGCTCAAGCAACATCTGTATCACCAAAAACGACCGAACACCAAGAATATCTGGCCGGCAGGCGCTGTCTATGGTAGCCAAATTCTGGCACAAGAATCGTCATGTAGAATGCTCAGGCATCGTCTATGTCACCAAACAAGTGAAACAAGCCACAAGAATGTCTGTCCGGCGGGCCCTAGAGACGGCAGCCAACATATGGCACAAGAATCGTCATGCAGGATGCTGAAGCCACGTCTATGTCACCAAAGAAGACCTAACACCAAGAATATCTGGTCGGCAAGCGCTGGCTTTGGTAGCCAACTTCTGGCACGAGAATCTTCATGTAGGATGCTCGGGCATCGTCTATGTAACCAAACAAGAGAAACAAGCAACAAGAATGTCTGTCCGGCAGGCCCCGGCTATGCTACCCAACATACAGCATAAGAAGCTTCATACAGCATGCTCAAGCCACGTTTGTGTGACTAAAGAAGACAAAACAGCAGGAATGTCTGGCCGGCAGGCGCTGGCTATGGTGGCCGAAATCTGGCGTATGTGTCGTCGTGTAAGATGCTCAGGCATCGCCACTGTCACCAAACAGGATAAGACAGCAACGCGAAGGTCTGGTCCGCTTGCACATCGCTACATTACTTGCTAAGACTTCTGTTTCTGATGGCCATGTGAGGACAGCATCGCATCAATCACCTCCCTACTTGTGTGACGCATGTAGACAAATAGGTGTTTCTCTCATTGTATTTTGGTCATCTGCATAATATTGATAGCAATTGCACTATATGTTAAGTTTTGTATTACTTTTCTTGTGGAGGACAGCCTGGTGAAAGAATCCATTTCAATACGTGCATGCAATAGCATTTACTTTGTTGAATTCCAAGGCACTCTCGAGTTGTGTGGGAGGGCTTGTGGAAATCAGACGGCCTCAGTCTTGTGGACCTCCGCGCAGTGTCTTGGCCTCGCTTGCTATCTGCCCAGAGTCGCGGGCCCGCTTTTGTCATCGCCCCGGACCGCTTTATTCTTTCTGCAGTGCTTCATCGTCGATTGCGGACCATGACCAGCATGCGAACTCGAGGAGGCCGACGAGTCGGAATTGGCGACGTAGTGGACTCCGATGCCGAGCCAACGTCCCGTAGCAGACGCAGCGGAGATGTCGTCTTCACCTACTCCGGTGGTCCGTGGGGCTGCGTCAACGTCACGCATGACGACTGCTTGAGTTTGGCAGACAGGTCAGACACTCTTGATGGTGTGATCGACGCCCTTGCTAGGTATGTATGGCAGAAGCAGCTCTATGGTGCAGACCGGAGAGAATGTTTGGTGTTTGACAGCGATATTCATCGCTTGTTGCGGTCAGGTGGACCGCCCAGGGTGGCCGCCATGACTCAGTGCTTCAATGTGTTTGCGTTATCTACATGGGTGTTCGTTTTTTGCGAGGGTGGGCATTGGTGGATTGGAGTTCTGTCCGGTGTTCCTCGTCTGGAGAGATCTTTGTCTATGAGCGCGGGTGGCGCGGTGCACACTGGTAAGCCTACTGCTACCTTGACTTTCTTCATAGAGCTCCGCGGAGTGCCTGTCGGCTCGCGTGTGCGGTCGACTCTCCTGGGTTGGTTGCGTGCTGAGAGTATCCGACGCGGGCTCTGCACGGGCGAGGATCTTGTGCCTCCGCGCCGCTGGGTGCACTCGTGCATCTCTGTTGTCACGCCCATAGTTCGGCGACAGAACGACAGGCACGAGTGCGGTCTATTCGCGTTGTCTTTTTTCATTCTTTTTTCGCCTGCACGGCCCAAGACCGTCTTGCATTGCTACATCCGGGCGCAGAAGGCGGATCTGCTTGGTCGGCTGCATTTGTCCTGGAAACGCGTTTTGAACTGAGGGCCCTCTACAACGTACTTGTGGAGCGCCAACTCGGGAGAGATGGCCGCGGCGGCGCCCAAGGCCGGCACGAGGACGCTGCCGAACTGCCAACAGAAGGCGCGTCGGCCGGCGAGGCGCCAAAGCCGGCGCCGGCGTTGGATGGCGGGTCTACGGCGTAAATCGCGAAGACAGCGACCACGGCGGCGACCAAGGGCAGGACGGCGGCCGCGTCGACCGGCAAGGCGCTAAATCCGGCGCCGGCGGTGGGTGGCTCGTCCGCGGCGTCAAACGCCAAGACCGCGACTATGGCTTCGACTAAGGGTGCGATCGCGGCCGCGTCGGCCGGTACGGCGACACAGGCGGCGGCGGCCCTGGGCGGCTCGGCGACAGCGTCAAAGCCCAATACAGCGACTGCGGAGGCGACCAAGGGTGCGACGGCGGCGGCATCGGCCGGCGACGCGCCAATTCCGTCGCCGGAGGTGGAAGGCTCCGCGGTGGCGTCGATGGGAAAGAAAACGGCCGCGGCGTTGGCCAATGGCATCGAGCATGCCCTCCATCGTCGCGAGCATCTGTAACTGGAGGATTGGCTGGCCGAGCGGCGGCGCGTGTGATCGGCTCACGTCGTGGCCACGGCGTGGCTCTCCGCGCTCGACAAGTGGAGCATTAAGATGGAGCCTGAAGCGGCGATGGAGGTCGTTGCCATTTTCTTGCGCTGCAACGGGCTCTTTCCTTCCTACTTCACTCACTTTGCTATTGGATTGGTCTAAGGCTCCCCGCCCGCGAGCACGAGTCGGATGGAGCCGTGGTTTGTTGCTATTCTCAATGAGGAACTTGGCTCTCAGGAGCGTAGGAGTTGTGGTGGCGTTTCTCGTGTGCACCTCGCATACGTTCATGCTGTCATCAGCGCATGTAGCATATCTCCTTAATAATTGGATATTGGGCCCAGTAGCCCCTTTGACTGGTCAGTATTCATGTGGAGGATTGAGCTGACTTGTGGCTCGCCCTTCGCGAGGCTACTTCCGTCTTGTATATCTGTCCTTTCTTTTCATCGTCTCTATTCTTGTGGTTATTCGATCTTTATGATCGCTCGGTCGATCGACCCCGCCCCTTTACCGTCTGATAATATGAACACCAAAAGACCGGGGTTCGCCGTCGTCGGCACCCCCGGCTCCCCATCGGATGCTGCACGAACAAAGGTTCTTCTTCCTCGCCTCTAAGGCGATATTGTTCACTTTATCGTGCGTCTACGGTCGCTCGCTATTTACCGGTTATTTAACCAACGTCATTAATCCCACTTTTGGTGGAGCAGCAGGGGATACTCTTGCCTGCCGCGTGCATCTGCACGCGGTACCCGAGAGCTGTCCCTTGTTGCCAAGTGGCACTGTGACGGGTATTGGACCCATTGGCTTGACGCGCGGGGTGCGTCTCCCTCTTGTGTGCGCCACGACGCTGGGCGTCGTGGGTGGTGATCTCCAATATGAGCGCGGGGCGCGTCTGTTGGCACTGTGCCGGTTGAGCAATGACCCCTGGTGGTGCCGACGGGAAATGTGGCAATGGGAAGGGTAAGGGCAACTCTCTGCCTTCCGAATACGTCCCGCCGGGAGGCGTTCGTACGAACATGCGAGACGCCAACACCCTAGACGGTTCCCTCTCGGGATCACCTGCGTTGAACGCGGCGGCCTCTGGCCAACCGCTCGACGCGGAGAGCCTTAAGGCGGAGGTGGAGACACTTCGTCTCCGTCTGACGGCCCAACAAGCGACTAACCGCTCGTTAGCGGAAGCAAACGACGAACTGATCGCAAACGTGGAGGCTATGCGCCAGGAGGACATCGAGTCCGATGCCCGGGCGACAAAGTCGCGTCGCAAGACGAAGAGCAAGACCAAGGTCAAGCTCGACCCCAAGGGGGGCGAGTCGTCTTCCTCTCGTCCAGAGCCTGTTGGCCGAGCGACCGAACGTCGGGATCAAAAGCGCAAGCTTCGCAAGAAGGCGCGTAAGATCCGCAAGGAGACCAAGTTGGCCCGCTCAACATCCTCAGTTGAGAACGCCAACATGTCGGCCGCGAACGAGTCAAGCTCGTCCAGTGGGACAAATTCCTCTTCGTCATCCGATTCCGGAGAATCCCCGGGTTCCCCGTCGTCCCCGTCGTCGAGCTCCAGCTCCGAGTCTTCGGACACGTCATCAGACGCTGCGTCTCTACGATCCCGCCTGGGTCCGTACAAGGGTCGTTCCGACTCTAAGAAGCGGTTGGAGAAAGCCGATCGGCTTAAGGTCGTTCGACCCTCCAACAGTCGCTTCAAGTCTCTATTGGACTATCGCACTTACTTTCTGATCTGACGTGATCTGCCCCTGCCCCCCTCCCTAGTGGAAAAACCCATAAGATGAACCGCCGCCTTGACGGCGCATTCCAAGGGCAAGAGCCGTTTACGGGCACCAGCCCCCTCGGTGTATTCACCTTCTTGACTACCTTTCGGCGCGCATGTGACGCAGCCGGCTTGACGCATGGGCAAGCCCTCCCGCTCTTGGACTTTCGACAGTCAGGCGCGGCTAAACGAGTCTTCTCGAGTGCCCTCAACTCGAAAGCCGGGCGCCGCACTTATGCGATCCGTACCTATGGTGCTGGTAATAACTGGCATCTAGCCAAGTATGCCACCCACGCCGTAATGGCCTCCGCCTACAACGATATTATTACAATGCGTCAGCACGACAATGAGTCGCCCACAGCCTTTGGGCTCCGCGTTGAGACACAGTGCGACCGCCTAGACGGTCTGTTCCACGGACAAGATGTCAAGCATGTATTCATCAATGGCTTGTCCGAGATTATCCAATCTCATGTCCGGGTATTGGACGGGCAGTTACCCAAGCGCACTCTGGCGGACACGATCTCTGCCGCGCAGATGTATTGGGACGGAACGAGCAAGCTTCGCCTATCGCTTAAGCTGCCTGGTCTTCAGACGACTAAGGTCGCGTACGCCTCTCCCATGCAAACCCGGCATACCAGTATCGACCGCCCCTTCCCGGTTACTCAACCACGGGCCCGGTCCCGTTCCCCTCCTCCTAAGGAGTAGCCTCAGGCGAGGACCGATATTTGTTACGACTGTAACGAGCCCGGTCACTTCGCTGCGCAATGCGCTGAGCCGTATCGACCACGTGAACGCCGTCCGCCCGATATTGCCTTGAACTCCGTAACGGAGGATACCAAACCAACCGCTGAAAGCGATAGCAACGAGTCCACCGACTCGAAAAACGAATGAGCCGGGTGACCCTTCGCGGGTTGCCCGGCGCATCATCGCCAACTGGTGAAAGACGTAAAGTCACAAGGACATTATGCCCGGCACATCGGCACTATGAGATCGCGGCCACTATTGGCCCTTTCGAACGGGCAATGCACAGCTGTCTCCCTGTTTTGGACACTGGGGCCGGCATTAACATGGTTCGAGCTAACGTCTTACCCGCTAACTGGCAGAGTTATGCTGAGAAGCTCGAGCGCACACCCCGCATCAAAGATGCAAACAACAACCGCCTCATAGAAAACTATGCGATACATATGTACATAGATTTTGGATGCGCCAAGGTCCCCGACCGATTCTTTGTCGCCGAACACCTCTCGGTGCCATGTATTCTCGGTACCGAGTTCATGGATAACCATGTCGAAGCCATCTTCACACGCCTAAAGAAGGTTGTGTGGCAAGACCACGTTGGTGATGTCACCAAAAACCTGAGGCAAACGCCTATCCTCGCCACCCTACTCGCCAATAAGTGGGAACGGTCGTGGGAAGACCAACCTGCTGAGGTAAGGGCGTGTCGCCAAGTTCGCGTCAAAGGACGAATGGAAGAATGGGTTATGGCAACCTGTGCCACCCCTGGCCTCGTCACCATCTCCCCTAACATCCGCCTATGTCGGCACAAGTCAGTGGCCGTCGCCCGTGGCGTGGAACTGGTTAAACCCGATGAACCATTTTTCGTTAAGGTCTGAAACTTCGTGCCGGACCAGGCTATCGTTTGTAAGAACAGCATCCTCGGGTTCGCAGAAACATTCCAACGGCCCATGTTGGCCGCCGTTACCGATGATAAGGCAACCCAAGACACACCAATCGGTGATGATACCTCGTCGTCCGACGACCCTGTCGAGGATGTGGACCTTAGTGAAGCACCGGAGCACTTGCACAAGCAAATCCGAGAGATGCTACGCACGCATTTCGCGATGTGGGACGGTACCCTCGGTACTATACATGCCATTGAGCATGCGACAGTAACCCGAGCAGATGCCGTCCCTATCCGGGCACAGCCGTATCGCACGGGTCCCATCAAGCGGCAGATCATTGCTGATCAAATCAACAAGATGTTGAAGCTAAAGGTCATAGAACCTAGCCACAGCGCATGGGCCAGTCCCGTCGTCATCGTACCAAAGAAGAATGGCAAGGCCCGCTTCTGTGTCGATTACCGACGACTCAACGACATCACCAAGAAGGATGCTTATCCCCTCCCCCGGAAGGAGGATTGCCTGGACTCCTTCGGAGATGCGAAGGTCTGTACCTCCCTGGACTGTACGGCAGGCTATTGGCAAGTGCCCCTACGCCCTGCCGACAGAGAGAAGACTGCCTTTACAACGCATGCGGGTATTTACCATTGGCTGTCCATGCCCTTTGGACTGAATAAAGCACCCGCTACGATTTAGCGTGCCCTCGACATTATATTGTCTGGAATCAAGTGGCAACTCTGCCTCGTCTACCTACATGATGTCATCATCTTCTCTGCGTCTGCAGAGCAACACTTCAAGGACGTTGAAGTGGTCTTAATGCGGTTTCGTGAAGCCGGTGTCACTCTCAATCTTGAGAAATGCACCTGGTTCTCCGACGAAGTCGAGTACCTTGGACACATTGTCCGACCGGGTCAACTCCATGTTCATGACAAGAACGTCGACGCGTTGAATAACATCTATTTCCCCACCACCAAGAATCAGCTTAAAAGCTTCTTGGGGATGTGCAATGTCTATCGACGTTTTTTCAAAGACTTTGCTAAGCGAGCAAAGCCGCTCAGCGCAATGACCCGCGCAGAAGTCCCTCCAGACTTACCAAAGCCAACCGACGCAGCCCTTGCGGCCTTCGAAGACCTACGGCAAGCGCTTCTTGCACCACCAATCCTGGCCCTGCCAAAGGCCAAAGGCCAGATGATTGTCGATGACGACGCCTGCGCCGACCAACTCGGATGCCCCTTGCTGCAAGAGCAGCCTGACGGTACTAGATTACCGGTGGGCTATTGGAGCCGTGGACTCAGCCCAGCGGAGAAGAACTATTCCACACCGGAACGCGAGTGCCTCGGTGTTGTGTGGAGCGTACTCAAGCTCAGACACTTCCTCGATGGACATCGCTTCCTAATAAGGACCGACCATCAAGCCCTAAGATGGATTTACAGCACCACCGACTCGAGTGGTCGGTTGATGCGATGGCGCCTGCGGCTGTCCGAGTATACATGCGACATAAAGTACAAACCCGGTGCATCGCACCACGCCCCAGACTTCTTGTCCCGAACGGACAGCGACGCCGCCGTCGAAGATATCAACGACGATATCCCATGCCTTGCATTGGCCGAGACGGCCAACGGCTTGCTGACGGGGAGGTACACGGGTACCGACATGCCGGCCCCCGTCGAATACGACGATATCCCATGCCTTGCATTGGCCGAGACGGCCAACGGCTTGCTGACGGGGAGGTACACGGGTACCGACATGCCGGCCCCCGTCGAATACGACGATATCGTGGAAGCCCAAAAAACCGACGCGTTTAGCGTCGAGTTGCCCAAACGGGTGGCATACAAAACGGCAAGAGCCTTCTTTCATACTGAAAGCTACGGCCTTTACAGGCGTGCACCGTACGGCGACCAATTGGTCATCCCGGAAAGCCTACGCGAGCGTATCCTTACGCTGAATCATCACGCAACGGTGTCAGCCCACCCGGGTGTGAACCGGATGTACTTCGCCATGCGGCGTCGGTATTACTGGCCATCCATGGTCCCGGATATCCACAACACTATTACCAAGTGTACCACCTGTGCCCAAAATCGGCTGTCACTACGACGACACACGTCGCCACTGACGCTGTTTCCTGCTACGGAACCATTGACAGACCTATCGGTCGATATCTTCGGGCCAATCCCCGCTACCAAAGCTGGTAACCGCTTCATCTTGGTCAATACCGACCGCTTCTCCCAGCTGACCAAATGCGTCGCCTTACGACGCATAACGGCAATCTCCGTCGCATCAGCCATTATCGACGCATGGGTCGCCTGTTATGGCCCACCTGACCGAATCCTATCGGATCAAGGACCCCAGTTCATGTCGAACTTCTTCATTGCCGTAATGAAAGTGCTAGGCACCGAGACAGAGCGCACCACGGCGTACCACCCACAGACTAATGGTCAAGTCGAACGGTACAATCGTACCACGGCTACGCAACTCCGACATTACGTCCCAGACGACCCGCGCCGTTGGGATGAACTACTCCCCGTATTGACCATGGCTTATATTAGGCAGCCGCACAGATCAACAGGCATTGCGCCATTCGAACTCGTTATCCCGAGACGAATCCCGAGTTTGTCGGTCCGCAACCTCCCCCCAGGAACACCATTGACAAATATGGGTACTCTCAACGATGGGTCACCCCTAGCGCGTAAGCGTGAGTTCATGGCCAAGCTAAGACGGCAAATTCCGGCCGTCGTGCAGGCATTTCGAAAGACGCAACAACGCTATAAGCGAAACTTCGACTCGAACGTTGATACACGTAACAAACATGTCCGCGTTGGTGACTACGTCTATACGACGAACCACCAACAAAAGAACAAGCTGTAAAGCAGGACCGTCGGCCCATTTGTCGTCATTGACGCAGATGATACTACCTACGTCGTAGACGTGAATGGAGAAGAGCGAAGAGTCAATAGTGACCATGCTACCCCGGCCCCACGGCCATCGACCCCGGACGAGACACCACATCCACTATTGGCCGAACTCGATAAGCCTGAGAGCACACCCCCGGTGCCCGACGAATACGTCATTGACCGCCTATTGAAGCTCCGTCGGAGCAATGGCATCTACAGTGCCAGGGTCCGATGGTTTGACTATGGTCCCAAGGACGATTCCTGGGAACCCTTGGAAAACCTTCCTTGGAACTTGGTCATCCGATTCCTCCGAAGGAAAAAGAAGAAAATTGCGGGGTACTCTTGGACTATTCCCAAACCCCCGTCTCGGGGCACCCGCCGATTACCCAGGCTTCATCAAGCCGAAACGGCGTTGGTAGTAACCCCCCAACGCGAAGAACCAAAGTGGTCCCCGACCATTCTTGGAGTGTTTTCGAATTCCCATGGTGAAACTCGAATCACACTGAACTGGGTTAAGATAAACCAATCGAATTCAGTTCAGGAGACTTTACCGATTTGTTGGGTTCGACTTACATTACCCGAACGGACGCGCAATATCTCTCACGACCCCTGGTTGGCTCTTTGGCGTTTCGGCGAGCTGTCTGAGTGGCATGGGCCGTACACCTACGTATGGCCCTGCCCCCCGTCCTTACAGGACAATGACGCGCCCCCCACGCCTGTTACCCATGGGGTTGGATCCGAGCCTAACGGGCTACTGCTACCTTCGGTCCATGACCTAACCACGACGGTTGAGGACCTGATGTACCAAAGTACAGAGGCAGCGCTTATAGCCCCCAGATGGGAGAGCGCCCCCTGGTATGCCGATTCCAAAGCGACTTGTGCATCGCAAGAGGTACTCCCCCACGCGTTGAAAGGCCGTAATGATATGACCACATGGGCACTTGTTGCCTTTCACTTAAGCAGGAAAACCAACAATGCTACACAAGCCAAACCCTCTCTCTCCACATGACAGCAACCCATGAGCGGGCCAGGTGTATAGAACACCGCCACAGCATCACCTGCCGACCGGCATCGGCAGTAAAAGACGCCAAACAAAGCAAAGACACAAGTCGAGCCCACACCGGTCTTGGACCAACCGCCTTAGTTGCGGAAGTTCCCCCGGCTGCCCTCGTCCACCGACGAACTGCGACGGCGCATATTGCGCGGGGACTCCTCCTCATATTTATCGTCACGTCTGTGACGCCGGCCGAAAATGTCGCCCGCGTCGAAACGCAGAGGCGAGGGAGGCACCGCCGCCACTTGGCGCAGACGTTCGACATCCTGGGTAAACAGGTCGATGGCAGCCGCCGAGTCGGCCGCCACGCTCATGGCCCGAGCCAACACCGGCATGGCGTCCTCAAGGACATAGCCATGGGCGTCACGCACGGCCCGGCGCAACGCCTCCGTCTGGCGATTCCACGCCGATGCCAGAGCGGCCGCCCCGACGCCACGAGCCACGCGCTGCCCGTCCATACGGCGACTCGGGCCGTCGCCAAACAAGGCCACGGCCGCCTGAAACGCCTCCGGCGAGGTCCGAACGTCCTCCTGCGCCGGAGGCGCATGTCCACCGGACGCGGCGGTAACGCGCGTCTCGCGCACCGGCGAAAGCGACCGACGGCTAGGCGAAGCAGCCCGACGCGAAGGCCCACCGGCCGCCCGCGTCCCCTGGCGGACAAAACCGGCGTTGCCTTGGGCTGCCGCCACGGCCGTATCGCCATCGTCGTCCGACCCCCCGCCACTAACGGGGAGGCACGCAAAGCCCGGACAAGGGTGGTTCAACATGCACCCGTACTCGGCCATCCAGTCCAAATGGACGTGCACTTGACGCGCCGCACGCGTCTGCGTGTCACGTCGAATGACGTCCTTGACCGCAATGGTCCACGGGAAGACCTCCGTGGCTTTTTGCATCTTATGGAACGTGTCCAGCATCGCCTGGCCCCCAGACGCACTGGCCACGCGGTGCAGATCCAACTTGGACATCCGCTTAAGTGCCTTGGCATCGAGCCAGGCGAAGACCGTATCCGTCAACAGGGTATGTACCCACCCGGCCGCGAGGAAGTAGTAGTACTCCGCGTCGTCGACGTATCAGACGGCACTGGGCTCGTCGACGAGCTTATGAGCTATGTACGAAAGTGCGTACGGCATTTACATCCACACCCCGCGGTTTAACCACCAGCGGGGGCACCGGGGCAACCACCGCGACAAGTAGAAATGACGGGGCGCCCGGATATCACCGGAACACCAAGCGGTTGGAAGTAGCCCGCGGCTCGTGATGCAAGCCGCGTCCTGAGCGCGTCGATGGGCGGGAGCATAACTCGGCACCCGAAAGGGGGAAGTCAATGCCAATGTGCGAGCGTCGAACGTCTCCTCCACGGCGTGTTTCGCCTCGCGAGCTGCCTCTATGAGCTCCTCGAGGTAGTCCTCCATGCCCGCCTCCTGGGAAAAAGGCACCGACAACTCCGTGGCCGTACAGCGCGACAGGAAGACGGCCTCCGGCCAAGCCCGACGCAGCCGCCCGAAGTTGTTGGCGGCGACCTCAAATGTCCACATCTGGTGGACAGGGAACAAAAGGGCCCAACCGAAAAGACGCGTGTGGAAGCCGTGAAACGGGCGTCCGTAACGTACCAACTCGTTTGCATAGACCATAACCTCATAGGCCTGACGCGCCTCGCCTTGGTTGCCATAGTTGGCGTTACCGTGAACCTCCGCCACGACGGCGTCGACATGGTCGTCGGGAACCCCGTTGAGGATGTCGACAGACCCCGGCAAGACGCCCCAATGGCCTTGTTCAGTACGAACCAAAGCCACGCGGCGGTTGTTCGTCGCCGCGTCCATGAGAACGTCGTCACTCATGACCGGGACGCCGTCACGGGTCCCAAGGGACGAAGGGCTAAAGTACGTCCGCCTGAAATGCGATGGCCCCGCCCCCTCGATGAGCGGCGGCTCGGCCTCTTGGTCGTCCACCCCATCGGTGTAGTCGCCGCCGCGCATGTCGCGCCCATGGTCGGCGGACGACCTGTCCTGCCGCAACCCCGAGCGGACGATCGCCTCCAACCCGGCCCGCCCCGCTGGGCTTCCCGCACCATTGGCACCGCTGCCAGCTGCGCCGGCCGCGTCGGACATCTGGACGTCGCTGCCGCCACCCGCCGTCTTGGCCTTGACCTTGCCGCCGGCACGCCGCGGCGGGCGGAAGACCTCTGCTAACGCCGCTCTCCCTCGCAACCCTCCCCCACGACAACGAGTCCACACTCTGCACTCTCGATTTAAGGTCAACCGGCTGTGCACAAGCCGCGCACCCGACTCCTCCGTGGCTATGAGCCCGACCCCGTCCCCCCGCCCACCGTGTGCGCCAAAGCGCAACGACCCCCACCCGCCGAGGGCAAGGCCGTGACAGCCTCGCTTCGCGAAGGATGGGGCACGGCGGACGGAGGACCCAGAGGACAACAAGTGCGCAAGCGCAGGCCACCGCAACCTGCCCAACTGGGCTACTTAACCCTGACGCCTAGTGGCATGGGGAATAGGACGGGCCCTTGCCGTACCCACCCCCCCCGGTATATGTACCGCGGGGCGAGCCCAGAGGCCCGCCCAGCTGCCCCCGGCAGTGCCCCCTGCGGCACGCAGGCACTAGTGTCTATTCTTCCGCAGCATCATTTGATGCGAATCGCATCAAATGATGCCCATTTCTGGAGCGTTTGTTTTCGTACTTCTCGACCTCTGACGCTCTCTTTGACGACAGAAACGGACTCAGCGATGCCTTGTTACTCTTGGGGGAGCTCCCAGCCAGTATAATATGGATAAAAACGGGGGGTGCTCCAGATGCCTCAACAGGGGGGATCGAATCGTCGTTCTCTGGCCCTGTCAGAGGGCGCATCATTTGATGCCCGACCGGGCATCATTTGATGCCCGATTGCGGTAGAATAGACACTAGCCCCCCCCACCCCTGTACGGGCCGATCTGATGCCTGCGCGGCCACTGCCGCCCCGTGGGTGCCCAGAGGCTGTCCGTTCACGCCCTCTTGCCCCCCGGCCCGCATCGGCCATTTTGGGCCGCTCGCGACCGTTCGGGCAGTGGGCTCCCGCACCCCGCCTCGCGCGAGGGTGTGAGGGGTCTCCCCGATCCCCTTGGCAGGCGCCGGACACGGCGTAACGCCCACACACCCCTTCGCGCGTCGTTACGCGACACCCTGATTGGTTGCCACTTGTGGCGTTCGTGGTGGCGGATCAGTCGATCTGCGCCCACTCGCCAGGACGGCTTGAATTTCATTACAGGGTTATGTACCATATCTCCTTAATATTTGGATATCGGGCCCAGTAGCCCCCCTGACTGGTCAGTATTCATGTGGAGGATTGAAATGACTTGTGCCTCGCCCTTTGGGAGGTTACTTCCGTCTTGTATATCTGTTCTTTCTTTTCATCGTCTCTATTCTTGTGGTTATTCGATCTTTATGATCGCTCGGTCGATCGGCCCCGTCCCTTGTCCGTCTGATGATAAAAACACCATGGGACCGGGGTTCGCCGGCGTTGGCACCGCCGGCTCCCCATCGGATGTTGCACGAACGAAGATTCTTCTTCCTCGCCTCTAAGGCGATAGTGTTCACTTTATCGTGCGTCTAGGGTCGCTCGCTATTTACCGGTTATTTAACCTACGTCATTAATCCCACAGCGCATCTTACGCTTTCCAAGGGGCCTCACTGCCAGCAAAGGAGTAGGTTGGGGCTCGGGCCTGTATGTATCCCTGCCTTGATGGCGAATGCGCGTCTCAATGCTTGTGCATCTTCATTCTTGTTGACTCAGTTTTCCAGAACGGCGTTTATCGAGTCTGTAGAGAGCATCCGCGCTCGCGCATCCGACGCTGTCATTCTACTGCATACAATTTTCCCACCTCATGAGCTCGTACAAACAATCACGCCACGAGAAGCGAACAGCCTGCGTGTGGATCACTCGAAAGCGTCGGGCGCCACAGCAGCAGTGGCACTGTCGTGATGGCAGCCGCCACAGCGGCGGATACTCCAGCGGCGAAACATCAGCCGCCATCTCCGCTAAATCTTGGGTTTTGGTTCGGAGGGGGGGAGCCCGGAGACGGGCCGGCAGGATAACGGGACAGCAGCGCCGCCACAGACGGCCACGATGATCCCAGGTGCTAGCATGTTCTGTTCGCCGCATCACATGACGACGTATGCAGCGCAGCCTCCGAGAGCGTCGCTGAAACGTGTTTGGACTGTTACACAGGAGCACTCCCCCGTGTGGTCACAAGGCTTTCCGACTACGAAACGTGAACGCATTTGCATGTCCAGCTTTGCACCGCGGGTACAGAAGCGATAGAGCCGGAACAATCTCCTCTAACGACATCGCCGGCCTGTGCCTGAGCCGGGGCAGTCGGCGGTGGCGGCGGCAATAGCCACCTGCGCCAGCGCGGCAGCGGCGTTCTTGCGTGTCCGCGCCGCTGTGGCACCGCTGACACAGCGCGCTAGGGTGGCACGCCGCCCCCCGCCCCTCACTGCCGCGCTCTTCACCACTCTCTGTTCGCCACGAAACGCCGCTTCCTCGACGGCGTCGCGGAGCTTCTTTTCCTCAAAAGCCCCACGAAGCGTCCTGTCTTTTCCAGCGAAGCAAGTGGCGCGCGCCAGTTTCAGTCTCGCCGCCGCCGTCTGACACCGTGATGGTGTATGCCAAGGCGGCTTCGAAGGCGCTGCCCGCTCCGCGCGCGAGCTGTAGCGCCACCGGCGACGAGGTTCTGCGGGAGCCGACCGACGTCCGCGCGTGGGCGTGCCAGTGCTGATCACGGAACCAAGATGTGTGACTTGATGGGCAAAGTGCATTCAAGAGACGGGGCGATGCCTCAATGGCCATCCGCCACGGTCCATAATTTTCACCCCATGTGCGTGTTCCACCCTACGCCATATCGTGCGCACGACTTCCGCCGCAGCAGTCATCCCTCCATCAGTCAGAAACGCGTCGTCTCGCAGTGAACGTGCACCCGGTCGCAATTGGTGCCCCGCACGACACGACTTCAACAGAGCCAACCAATGTTTCCGCGTCCGCCCGCGAGGCGGCAGCCATGTCCTTGAGAACAGCGCCACCGCGCCGGCCAGAGCGGCCGCGAGGCGCACCGCCAGCGCCAGCTGAAGCGGCCCGGAGCCCGGCGGAGGGGTTCGGTGCCGAGCCAACGGTGGCGGCGGCGCGGCGCCGGTCGCTGAACGCGAAGGAAGGGGCAGGCGGCAGTTATGTCGGCCGTGGATACGAAGCGCGGAGCAACGGAGTCAACCGCCATCGGCGTTGGTTACGGCACTTCTCATGCCGCGGCTGACTGCAGCGGACGGGATGTCTGTTTCACGTGTCCTCGCAGGGGCACGGTGCTCTCTCACCGCGACTCTTTGAGTTCCTGGCCGTGGCCGGGTAACTTTCACAGAAGGCCACAGTCTTCTCCTGGGCGCCCGACTGGAAGAATTTTCCCTGGAAGAAAGGCGACCCTCTGAGTGAGAGAAGGCGTACCTGAGGGGCTGGTACCGATGTCTGTGGCCTGTAGGACCACTGGAACTGCAGGGGGCCGTCTGGCGGAGGACCGCACCACAGATGCCATTGAGCAACAGTGCGTTCCGCTGCGGTGTGTGCGCAGGGCATATCTTAGTTTCTGTCTCCACGGATGCGCCGCAAGATGTTGGGATGTCACAGAACACACAGGGAGAGCAGCAAATCCCGGTAGTTTTGCTGGTCGTAGTGACGCTGCGTGCTCACATTTTCGCATTACTCGTCCCAGCCCACGCCCCTTGGCTGGCCAGGAGGTCTTTTGTGCGCCGGGTGACGCCAATGACGTGTCACGCCCCGGTTCGGACAGGTGGCGCTGGCGGTGCTGAGTGGGATCTTGATTGATTGTGGGTCGTTTGCATTTGTATGTCAATTTTTTGAATTATCTGCTTTACAGTAGGGGGGTCCACTGTTGTGGATCCCCAGATCTCTCCGTGGGGAGGCTACTGCGTGGGATTCGGGGCCATTTGGGCGCGCTTGCTCGGTTAGCTTGAGGGGACAGCTGGGCGCCCGTGGCCCGGCTTCCCCACAAAAAAAAATAACTGCGTTCTCAACTCCTTCCTCCCTCTTCGCGCCTCGGGTGTTTTCCTAGGTGACCGTGTCACCGGGCGAGAGTAGAGCAAGGGTGTGCGGGTGGGTTCCCTCAGCTGGGCAGGTGTCCCTATCTGTTTCTGTGGGCTGGCGTCGTCGGCAGCCGCGCCCACCGCATCTCAGCCGCATCACACTGCACTTCGGCTGCATTTCGCGGACCATTGCATTTTCGGAAGCTTCGCACGACAGGCCTGCAGATGTCGTCATATGTGAGTCCAGATGCCTTGATTCTTTGGAAAGCAATGTCATCCGTTTAACCGGCTGCGGCGGGGGGATGTATAATTTGATTCTTCTATTTCCTACTTCATTCAAGCCTTAACGGCTCACTAATTCTTGTTCTGCCATCCGCCGGTTATCTCGTCACGGATGGAGCTTACCGCCACATACTGTCACTCGCATAAAGTTATCGCCACTTGACTTGGGCTGCCTTCCAGGCAGGCCACTTGACAGCCTGACATCAGCGGCCGGCTGTGTCTGGCACCCGTGTTGGGTGGTCAGACACATCATCACAGACACCGGGCACACCACCCTGACACTGTCGTGTCCGGGCACACAGCCGTGGTTGCTTCTGAACTGCGGTGCTGGGGCTCCGGGCGAGTTGGGGCCGGCAACGGACCAAGTCAAATAGATCAAAATGCATTTATAGTGCATCTGCACTGCATCTCCGTCAACACATCCGCCACAGGCGCAGGCGTCATTTCCCCATCGTGTGCACACAAACGGGACCATCACAGGCAGCCAAGAGTTGCAGGAAAATAAAAGGGAGCAGGGGAGGCGTCAGTTCGTGCGATGACGAGAATCACCAGGTCGCGATCCCACCCCCCCCCCTCGGCAGGCCGTGGCCTCACGCCCCGCCCCTCCCCCCGCTCCCAAATCCACACGCGCACCCGCGGGCGGCCTTCACCTCCCCTTACACCGACGCCCAGGCGGCGGCGGCGACGGCGGCGGCAGCGGCAGCAGCGGCCCCACACACGCCCAATCGCGAAACTCCCTGCGCGGTTGCAAGCAGTCAGCAAGGGCGAAGTACAGTCGGGAGACACATGGATTGAGGACTGATATGGGTGTCATGACGGAGCCCCAATGCATGTGCGATGCGGTCCATATGACATCACAAAACTCAGATGCAGTCGGGATGGCACCGGAATGCTACAGTCGCCACAGTAATGCAATAAGACTAGCCCACACCAGCCGCGTGAACGTACCGAGTCCCTGCTTGACACCTCTTCACCCCCGCCGCGACCACCACCGGATCGCCGCCGGCGCCGCCCGCGGAGGCGACCGCCACCCCCCTCGCCACGACCACCACCGGATCGCCGCCGGCGCCGGCCGCCGACGCCCGCCGAGTCACCCGCCACCTCCGCCGCCGCGACCAGCACCGGATCGCCGCCGGCCCCGCCGGCGCCGCCCGCCGAGTCCCTCGCCGCCTCCCCTGCCGTGGCTACCGCCGGATCGCCACCGGCGCCGCCCGCCGACGCCCACCAAGTCACTCGCCTCCCCCGCCGCGACCACCACCGGATCGCCGCAGGCCCCGCCTGTCGAGTGGCTCGCGGCATCCCCGGCCACGGCCACCACCGGATCGCCGTCGGCGCCGCCCACCGAATCGCGGGCCGCCTCCCCTGCCGTGGCGAACACCGGATCGCCGCCGGCGACGCCAACCGAGTCGCACGCCACCACCCCCGTCCTCTCAGCGCTGCCACGACACGTCCAGGGCCAGAAGCGGGGGTGGCCTGTGCTCAACGCCGCACTTCCCCGCAGTGATCGAGGGGGGGATCCCGGAAGCTCCCTCAAGACATACAGATTTCTCCCGATCTCCAGTTAACCACGGAGTTGACAAGCCTATTTATAAAGCAAAATCGAGCACTGATGTACAAATGACGAACGATGTCCATTCACGAACAAGAAATCGGAATTCGAAAACGAGAAAATGCCGCCAAAGATGTGAAGAAATAGTCCAGTAGTGCAATTGTTGGATTCTACGGCCAATCACAATGCCCATAGAGAACAGTGACATGAAGAAGTACATACTGATAAACGACTCATTCAAGGATGCTCAATAATTGAAATATTCTCATGAAACGTTTTGAGCACCTGACTATTCTTGAGATCAATTCTATGAATGCTTTCCGGTAGTTCATTGTGGCGTACTCGTGCTTGACCGCTGCAGCGGCGGCCGTCCAAACTGTGGCGGCGGCAACGTACGCGGCTGCAAACAGTTTGTCAGGCACGGCGACTCTTGTGGGCGAGACAACACACGTGTGGCCGCGACGGTCGCGACAGTCCACCCCCTTGTCCGCCATCCCCCCGCCCGACTGTCCGCCATCCCTTCGCCCCACTTTCCGCCCCGCCCCACCCCGCCGCTCCTTCCCGCCCCCGCATAACCCCCCTCCTAACCCGCCGCTGCCCCACGGG
>Ga0209093_1000373_pt1 | contig 23740 bp, 28 predicted proteins | sample SidtaG_4_FD_187450 | JGI IMG/M metagenome (GOLD analysis project Ga0209093, IMG submission 187450) | Marine algal microbial communities from Sidmouth, United Kingdom - Sidmouth_Male1 metaG (SPAdes) (version 2) | ecosystem: Host-associated > Algae > Red algae > Unclassified | place: Sidmouth... | reverse complement strand
CGATGTCTTGGCGTTTCGATCGGCCCGACTTCCCGGACCTCGAGTCCCATAGCGGGTGTCGCGCGAGCGGCTGAGACGGCCGTTACTTCCCTCCTTCTGAGGTAACCCCCTAGATTGTGGTACTACACTGCACTTCTAAGCTCTAAGTGCTCAAGAAATCCTCGTGTGCGACTTCTTCAGAGTTATATGGCGTAAGTGCTTGATAACTCTGTATATTCGTGTAATTCTTGTACTTTGGCGCGGTGCTTCACACCGCCTTCATATCCAACCAAGCAACGGCCGCTTACCGCCGCTCACCCTCGCCTGCTGTTCCCCAACTCCCATCTCATTGGACAAGGAGAGGTCCTCAGTAATCGCCGTCAACTGAGGGTCCCCCTGAGAAAGAGAGGGCGCCCCCGAGGCCAGCCCCTGCGACGGCCGCTCAGCCTTTACTTGACAACAACGATGCCCCACCCACGCACACCATCCGTCCAACCCCGCCCCACACACACCCACTCCCCCTCCCATACACGCTCGTCCGACGCTCGCCCCCCCACGGCTGTACACCAATCTCCTCCACGCCACACAACCATGGCGCCCCCGGCCGTGGACACGCTGTCGGTGGACTGGTTCAACTAACTGCCCCCCACCTACCGCTCGCTCTACCTCGCTCGTCGCGTTGGTCGCGGCGCTCCCGACGGCCAGCCGCCCGGGGCTCCTCCACGCTGGCTACACGTCGCCACCCGCGGCCCCGCACTAACGCCGGACGACCTGCCCCGCGTCCACGCCGCTCTACCTCCCGCTACCCACCTTCCCGCCGCAAGCCCCGCTGCCGCTACCACGCCTCCGACTACCGACACGATCATGCAACTCGAGGCGCTCGCCTCCATGGAGGCTGTCGGGCTCGCTCGTGTCGCCGCTCAAGACGTCATCACCAAGGACAACGCCTTCAAGGCGGGCCCTACCCTCCGCCGCTTAGCGGACGAAGACGTAAAGGTCGTCTCCCGCTGCTGGAGCGGCGGCGCCATCGGCGGCATCGACGGCGTCCCGCTTCCTGTCGGCGCTGCCCGCGACATCCGCCGTCGTCGCAAGACAAGCCTCAAGGGCATCAACGTCGTCAGGGGCGGCCTCTGCGACATCAACCCGAAGGACAAGAAGGTCATCCTCGCCGTCGTGCGCAAGGCAGTCGTTGACTTCTTCTTCATCGGCCACTCCTTTTGTCGGCAGAGCTCGGGCGACGTCGTCAAGGCCGCTGCCGACGTTGAGGCGGCCTGCCCGACGCTAGCCCGCGCCCAGCGGAACTGGGCGGCGTGCGCCCTGCTCGCGCGCGCCGTCCGGCATCGCAACGAGGCTGAGTCTCGCAAGGCCAAGGACAAGGTGCTGGAACTGGCGGCCGCGTCTGCGGCCGCGTACAAGACCCCCATGGCGGCGGAGGTGGCGACACCTGAGCGGCACTACACGATCGTCGATGACGACCAGGATGCGGCCAGCGGTCGCGGCTCCGACAGGGACGGCGCCGAGGACAACGACGGCGAGGAGGACTTTCTTCCTTGTCTGTGACCTTTCGGGTACCACCACTTGTAGTGTCAACGTTCTGTCATTAAGCATTCGCGAGCTAGCTCTTTAAAGTAACAACCTAGTGCATATAACGTCCTACATACTGAACCATTAGTGCCGTACATGAGGAATGATTAAATGGAATATTCACGTATCGGTACAATTCGAGATCCTGTCCAGGGCCGGGCACGAGCATGTGGTTTGGATGCAACGTCGCTCTCCATCCCTATTGGTCGATCATAAAATGAGCAAATGCGCGTGACCGAGCTCTGCCGCAGTCCCTGGTTTTCGCGGTCTTCATGAGCCCTGGTATGCCGGTTTTCTTCCGTGGGGAGGTCTGAGACACCGGTCATTGTCTCACTGATGACGGATTTTTCCGGAATACTTGGGTCCCCTAAAGGGCCCTGTGGTGCGTCCCAGACTTTAGGAAACCGGAATAGTTCTCGATAGGAGTATGCAGGTTTTTGACTCCGGCTTTTTCCTCAGGGCAGTGGGTCGGACGGCGCCGGCATCGCCGCAGGCCTCGCGCTCCACCACTGCCACGCCACCTTGGCAGTGGTGGTAAACGCAGCAGCGATCCGCCCAGCTTAGGCTGCCGCCCCTGCCTACGGTAGTGAACCCCCCCGCGCCGGCCGGCCGACGGGGGCGCCGCTGCAGCTGCCTCCTGAGCAGGCGAGGGCACTATCACGGCAAAGCTGATGGCGCGACGGCTCACGCGAGTGACGGCGGCGGCAGCCGTCGCGACGGCGCTGGCTGTGACGGTCGTGGCTGCGGCGCCACTTGCGCGACTGGTAGTGGCATCGAACATCAGCGCGGCACAACCGGCTGGCGTGTGCTTGTAAGAGGTGCACGCTCGTCCTGCCACCTCCACACAGGCCCTTGCTCGCTCTGAGAGGGCCCGCGGAGTTAGCGCCGGCCAGCACCCGTGATTTTGCAACAACTGAACGGCACTCATTCTTCGTGCTCCCCCCCGCCTCTCCCGTCAGGCCGGCAACTAGCAGCATGATTGCATCAATCTTAGTAAAAAACACCACCTCACAGACGCAAGACCAATGACACGGAAAGAGAAACGAAGTGGGAGACGTACTGGTAGAAACAACTCAATGACCTTCCACCAAGGGAGCCTCAGTTGTCTGTAGGCATGAAGCAGGCTGCTTCATGAGAAAATTAAGCGCGCGATGTATGGCTGCCTCCAGACGAGGCTCCTAGTGCATCGTGCAGGCACAAGAAGAGGGGCTCGTTGCTCGAGGCAGCCTCCGCCAGGGGCGCCAAGAACATCGTGCAAGCCCCAAGCGGCGCTGGACCCCCTAGCTCCATGTAGACATGAACTGTAGGGGGGCTTGCTACCCTTCACGCTCGGCGCAGCACACGCAGCGCCGGCCATAGTCAAGGCGCGCGGTACGTGGTGCGGCCGAGGACGTCGACGCGTACGGCGCCAGTGTTTTTCATCAGCGCTCGTCGATGGATCGTCCCCTTCTCCCTCCCTGCAAGTATACTCCCCGCCGCCCGCTGTGTCCTCCTTGGGGCGCTCGACCCCCCCGCCGCGGGCGCGGACCTCCCCAAACGCCCCCCCTGCACCGCCAGCCCCCTCTGTGCCCTTGAGCGCCATGCCACCACCCGCTCATGGCGACCGTCGCCGCGTCTGGGCCGCGTCAGCGCGCAGTGCCGAGCTTTGTGCGCAGCGCTGGGGCCTCCCCGGCATCGAGGGGGAGCAGTCGCACCCGTCTGCTTATGTTGCCACCTGCTCGGGCGTGCCGCACAGGCTCAACGGGCACCGTCACACTCATGACATAAGGGGCGCGACCGTCACTCTGGCCACCAAAGCATTCACACGCGATGGGTGGGGAGCGGTCGCGTCCCCGCCACCAGGACGGTGAAATCGGACCAGCGTGCGCTTCTCAGCGCTGATTCGACAAATTGCACAAAAATTCATCCGACACGGGACGAAACTGTCTCGGAAGATTGATTTCTGATTCTCATGCTGTTGCGGGTAGAGCGTGGCTGCATTCATCGTGAAGGATACGTTGACCAATAACATCGCCAACTGTGTGCCAGAACACAAGCCGACATTGCCCGTCAGCCAATCCGGTTGCGTTTCTAATTCTCGTCATACACTGTACAACTCCAACATCGGCATCCCCCAAAGGTCAGCAATATAGTGATTTCCTTCTCCAAGATCAAGATCAGGGGATGCTTTGAAGGCCGCGTGCCGATTTTGTCGTTTAACCCTTCCGTAGGACATGGAAACGCCGCTTATGCTAGAAAGGATCGTTTTGTCATCCGTTTTTTTATCACATTCTGCCGAGATATCGGTTAGTATCGTGTCTGCGTGGGGTTCGTCGTGAGGCGTTCGCAGTCGACCTGGGCCTTGAGGGATGCGGGACGCGTATGCATCGCTCGCCCAATGGGCGTGCAGAGGCGGCCTGCGCTCCCTCCTTGCCGCGGTAGCCACAGCCAACAAGAACCGGGCGCGACGCAGGCTGAACAACGGCGGTCGACTGGACAGAGGGCGGCGCATACATAATTTAGCACCAGGGCCGGCATACGTGGGACTGCGGGGGGCGCGCGCGTGACGACCTTTGGCAACGGACGACCGGCGCATTTCGTGGGTGCGAGAGATGCCGACAGAATGGGGCGCTGGGAGGGGATGTAGGTGCCGTTGGGACGGTGAGAATTTGCCGGTAGGGGGAGGGCCGTTGGTGACGCTACCACTCGGGACGGGCAAGCACAGAAGGCAAGTAGAGGAAACCGGAAAGAGAAGAAAGAGATGAAGTACCTGCTCCACGTCTAGTCACTAAATCCAAAGGAGTCATCTCCACCCCCATCGCTTTCCCCGCTCACACTCCAACCGTCACTCGATTACGCCTCGACGGAGGGATTAGAAGCACCGTCAGAGAGAGCAGCAGCATTTTCGCTCCCTCTCCTGTGCCCGTCGTGGGGCTCGACATCCCGCGACACCAGGCTCCCGATGAGTGTGAGAGACTGCCACCTCCTTCCGACACCTTCCCATCCGAAACCTCCCGCTCCGACGCCTTCCCCTCCGGCGGCACACCGTCAGTTGGCTCACCGCCGGTGTCATCACAACCGAGGCAAGGAAATCGAGATAAATACTCACCAGAGAGGTCTGCGTCTTCTGGCAGCCGATCCACCCTCAGCACCCACTTGGTCTGCGCCTCATGATTTAAAACAGCCGTCTGGTAGGCGAGCAGAATGGTGTACGGCTCAACTCCCATCCCTTGCAGCGTTGTCCGTCTGCGCCGAATGGGGGCGTTGCGCTGCTCGGGCGCACAGGTGTCGGCCCCGTCCATCCTCATGTAGGAGCGTGGGTCGAGGGCGTCGGAGCAGAGGTAGTTAAAAATATGAAAGCCATCCGACACGACCGTACAGTCCATCAGCAGCCAGCCAAGCTTGCCAAGCGCCACGCGGAAGGCGCCACACGCAAAGTCGTAGATCAGGAAGTGCGGCAGGCGGGAAAAGCGCGTGAACGGCATGTTGAGCAAAACGTGCGGCGCTTCCTTCCGGTCGAGCACGGTGAAGTCCAGGATGAGAGGGTGCTTTTAGCCGCAGCAAAACGTCATAGCCCCCGGGAGAAACTTGTGCGCCTTGGCGTAGTGCTTCGAGCCCATACCCGTCGACAATACGTCCTCCCACAAGAACGGCTCAGGCCGGCACTGCGGCAGAGCCGGCGCACAGGTTCCCTTGCGCTCGTGGCAGGTCGCCGCCTGGGGGTAGGCCGCCTAGAAGTCGTTGCACATCTCCTCCTGCGACCGCTTGCCGCACTCCCAGTTCTTCTGGTACTTGAGCTTCGCGTCCGGGCCATTTCGCCACTCCAGCACAAACTCTTCCACCGCGTTGGCCACGCTCCTCAAGAAGCGCGCCAACGCGGCGGGCAGCACAGGCATCGTCTTGAAAAGCGAAGCGCAGGCCCGCACGCCCAGCTGCATGAAGTGCAGGTACCGCAAGAGCTCAACGACCGGCTTCTTGCTGTTGTCCGCCTCGATCGCGGGGACTGCGGTGGTGGACGTGGCCATACCCAGCACGTCCCGGATTCCAGCGCCGGCGTATTTCTTGACGGGCAGGCCGGCGAGGGCCCGCAGAGTGCCGGCGTGGTGCGGCCGAAAAGGGAGCGCGACGCTGTCAGTATTGATGGCGTTCACAAAAAACAGCAGCTCTCGACGCCCGTCCTTGTCGAGCTCCCCAACAGCATTTAACGGATGGGGATCGGCGGCGTCCACGTCACGTTTGCCGGCATTAAACGGCTGACGACCGCAGGCCGGCCGTCGCCGAGTCGTTGCCTCTCCGCGGAAGAGGCACCGGCAGCTCCATCTCTCCCCCGCTTGCGCTTGTTCTTGGTAGCTACCGGAGGAGGTACTCCGCGGGTCAGTGCGCCGCCGTGTGTGCTCGACGGAGGCCATCGTGATGGTCGGGTTGGTAATATCGGAAAGGGCGACGGCGCTGGTGGAGACGCTTTTGACGGCTCATTACTCGCTGCTGCGAGTGTTCGCACCCGCGCCGCCGACAATGCAGCCGACCCAGTCGGCATCGCGGCGGTCGGCGACGCGTCCAGCCCCGTCTGCGTCGCGGCGGGCAGCGACGTGGCCAACCCCGTCGGCCACGCGGTGGGTGGCGATGTGGCCAACCCCGTCGGCCTCGTGGTGGGCCGCGAAGCGGCCGTCGCCGTCGGCGTCGTGGTCGTTGGCGACACGACCAACCTCTTCGGTGTTTCGGAAGGCGGTGCCGCGGCGAAAGCCCCCACGGGGACAGCTGACGAGGTCTTGTAGGTGCCCTTGGTGGACTCAAAGAAGTCTTGAAGGTGGGTAGCGGCGGCCGCCTGCCGCGCTGCCTCGACCTTGGAGCGTGTCGTATAAGTCGAAAGGCCCGTATTCAGGGTCAACAGGAGTTTTAAAGCCGCCACGTTGATGTTGTAAATGTTCCTAAGCAATTCTCCAATAGCCTTCTCCCCTTCGGTGGGCTGTCGCACGCCGCTCGGAGGGAGAGCGGTGGGGACGAGGACCCAGACAGCAATCTCTGCCGCCTCAACGGTCTTAGCGTGCCGCTTCAAAACCTTTTACGGCTTCATGACGTCTCGCAGGAGGCGGCGCACGCTTTCGCTCCGCACGAGGTAGGCCGCCTGGACGGCGCGCCGGTTCTCGGGCACGGCCTCGGTGACGTGGTCAAAGCGCACGTGATCAGCCCCGCTACAACCAAAGCCGACCCAAATTGAGTCCGCCGACACAAGTTTGTACCGGCCATCCGCGTCCATGCAGTGATGGCAGGTAAACAGCTCTGGGGGTAGTTTCGTCACCTTAAACTTCAGACCAACTAGCACCAAGCTCCTCAAAACGCGACCGCTGCGCGTGGGGTTCGATCGAGGCAGGATACCTGCCACCATTTCTCGGCGCACGCCGCGGAGCCACAGTGTCGTGACGGTCGTCAATGGTGTACCGTCCGACATGGCAAGTGCCATGGTCCGCACCCACTGAACGGTTGCTGCCGACGTCAACGTCAGCATCACTAGGTGCTCATCACGGCCGTCGCGAGACACCCACTGCCGGCATGAAGAGCACTTGGAAATATTGACCTCCATCGTGCAGAAGCCGCGCATGCAGGCAATGTCGCCCGACCTTTTGACCGGCTCGGAGAGGATGTCTCGCTCTCCGCGGTCGGTGCAAAACTGGAAACACACTTGCGGCTGTACCACAAACACCTCGCTCGTGAGCGCCATCGCCGAAATCCGACCATTGGCACGCACCGCTGCGATCCATTCGTGTAGAGGGATGGGACGGCGCGACACGGCGGACACCTCGAGGCTCTGGAGGGAGCTTTGGGTGAACGACCGATGGGCGGGGTGTGGCGCCTCCGACTCTTGGGCGATTGAGATGTGTGTGCACACGCCTGTCCGGGCACCGGGGCGTATTCCACAGGAAGACCGAGTGTGGATAAAGTAGAGGGGCACGGGCAAAGTCCCAAACGGAGACCGGCAAAGAGCTACGTGCAAAGCACCGACGACGCGGAAGGTCAAACCGTCGTCAGCGTCCTGCTGGCTGCCCTGCTCCGACTGCCCCTTCCACAGACGGTCGAGCAGGTGGCGCCGTAGGAGGTCGAAGGACTCCCCTTGGCAAACGGCAAGATCGTCCAGCAGGGAGTCTAACGCACCGGCATGTTGGCAGGTTATTGGGCGCTCGTGCATGCGGTTGTCTTGATGAACATGCGTCCCGACGCAGGTACACCGTGACCGCCCGTCCGCGGCCAGCCACACGCAGACGCTCGCGCAATCTCTTTGCGCGTCCCGACGCCACGGCCCCCAACGAGGAATTACACCTAAAACTCCCGGCACCAGCCACACCTCCTCTCGGCCGTGCTTGTGACGGCCGGACACCTGGCCCCCACACTCGGGGAGCCAGTCCCCTACCAGTCAAGAAAGGACACGTGGATTCTCGTCATGGGCGGTCGGATCCAGTCCGTCCGAAACGGCCACTGGCTCTCGCGAGGGAAATATGTCCTACTGACGCATATTTCGAATCATTCCTGTGGTGATCCACTAGTGATCGCCCCGTGGCTCACTAACCACGACCGTGATCTCGAGACTTCCCTGGGACTAGTAAATCCCCAGGCAGGCCCCCAGTTAAGGGCCTAGTTTTGTTTAAACCCGACTTGGACCACTGACCGGTGTTACACCGCGCCCCTGACACCGGGGCGCCGCGAGGGTGTCACGTAGCACCCTTCCCCCGCCTCTACTCAAGGCGGTGTCCGAAGTTTCGGCCGGTCTCCGCTGAGACTGGCCCCATGGTCCCTGAGGGGAGGGTCTTCTGAGGGTCCTTGGAGGGTATCTGAAGGGGGTTTTCGGAGGGTCTGAGGGGAACGGACCGGATAAGAGGGCGAGGTGTGAGTGTCGCCTCGAGGCCCTCGACGCGGGCAAGTAAACTTCCGGTCACACAACCCGTGTTTGGCGCTCGGGGCGTCTTCCCCCGGTCGACGCCGTGCGTGTGTGCTCTTCGGGGTTTCCTTCCGGGGCGGGTATTCCCCGCCAGGACTACCCGACGACACGGCCTGGCTCGCCTTCCCCCCGACTGGGTGGGGTTGGCTGGGTGTGGTGTCACATTTGGTGAAGCAGCTGGGGAGGAAGGCGACTGAACCTTCCTCGGGGTGGTGGCGGTGCGCCAACCCGCCTCGGGGGGAACCTAGTTGGTCCTCGTCCCCTTGGTGCCTAGCGCTGCGGTTGGCGCCCCGAAACGCCAGGTTTGGCTGAGTCCGGCCTGGTCGATGGCCGATGGGGGGGGGCATGGAGACCCCCCTGGTGTCGACGTGCCTGGTGTCGGGGGGGATGGGTCTCCCCGCCCCGGAGGCGGATCGTCGGTGGACGATCGCCACACCAGTGCAGGTACCACTTATGCGGGTGCCCTGGGGCAGCGGACCTTGTTCCAGCCCTTTCCCCCGGGCCTTGATCTGACTGGGACTCGCCCCCCGGCGTTCGCCCCGTCGGGTAGTACTCACCCCGAGGTGGCCCCACCGGGTGCTGGCACTCATCTCGGCGGAGTACAGCCGCCCGACGTAACCACGTGGGGCGATGGGTCTGTGCCACCACCGGCACGGGAACCTGCGGGTGAAAGCTCTAGTCGTGCTCCACCCGGTTCACAAAGTTCCAAGGGTGCCCCGGCTCGTGAACACAGCGCCGGGACCTACGGTATCGGTCCCGCAGCCCTCGGGCCCGGTGGGAGATCCCCTCTTGGTGCTTGGGAGGCGGGGCGATGCCAGACTCGGCACGGGAGCCTGCGGGTGGGAGCTCTAGTCGTGCTCTCCCAATCTCAAGGGGTGCCGGGGATGGCCAGGGTCTCGAGTGGAGAGACGCCGTGGCCGAGGTCGTTCGGTCTGAAGTTACCCGATCGCTAGTTACGATGTTGCGGGCCTCTACGCCCAAACCCGCCGAGCGCAGGGGCAGAGCCCGGACCTCTTTCCGTCGACACCGACGCGACTACTCGTCTTCGTCTTCAACCACGGACGTCTCCCGCTCGGGGGACGAGTCCGCCGTTGGGGCCTTACTAGGTGCACTCCACGCTACCCCCACGCCGTGGACGGTACGGGAGGGTACTCGGGGTATTGACCCGAGGACCCTACCGAGTCCTGCCTCGGTGGGGGGTGAGCAAAGCCGGGTGGCGGCGCGAGAGTTACCGCGAGGGATTGACCCGGGGTTCCCGACGCAACTCTCCCTCGCGACCGGTTTGGAGGCGGAAGGGTGGCCGACTCAAGCAACCCCGATACCACCTACTCGGGTGGTGCCGCCCAGGTGCGCGGTGAGCCACCCGTACTACCCGATCATGTGATATTGCGAGACCTACGCGCTGAAAAACAAGTCGGTTGTCTACACGCGGCGCCAGGCCCGTACTCTGGGCCGGCGCAAGAAGAACATGGATCAGTCCTTCGGCGTGCACGACGAGTCGGACGGTTCTCCCCCTTCCAAGGTCTTCCAGTTCCTGCGCAAGTTTGCCAAGGCCTACGACGACAACGACATCTCCGAAGGCGACGCCTTCTACATCCTTCAAGACTTTACGAAGGAACCCCTCAAGTCGGAAGTAATGATGGTTATGCAGATTCGCCGGGCGTGTAACCCCGGCGAGGTCACTTCCTACCTGGAGCTCATCAACTGGATGCTCCGACGGCATGTCGACAAGGCCTCAGTGGCAACCCTCGTCGAGACCCTGAACGTCGCAGTCCAACGGGACGACGAGGACGAGTTGTCCTGCGCCGAACGGCTCCGCCGCCTCAACACCGAGTGCGGGTTCATGTACGGGGAGGGTGCGCTCAAGGGGCGCTTTTTGGAAGGTGTTTACCGCGCCGCGCGCGGCACTGTTCAGGAGCGCAACACCCCCGGCATGACTATGGCGGAGTTAGCTCGCGTCGCCCAGACGAAGCGCGACGAACACCGCTGGCTACGACTTGAGACGCTCCAGGAGCGGACCCAGGAGCGCTAAGTGATCGCGGAGGAGGCCCGGCTCCGGCGGAAAGCTCGTGCGGCCGCGCTTCCCCGGGCTTCGGGGAGACCTCGGGGTTACCCACCACGCGACGTCCCTGTTCGGATCGTCGGAACGTGGACGCCTCTAAGCCAGGCGGCGGGGCACGGCACGAGGCGGCCCGACCCACGGCCCCAGACGGCTCGACTCCCGGAGGCGGCGACAACTCACGCCGCCGGTTCCGGCAGCGAGACGAGCCTCCCCGTCCCAAACCCAGGACGGGATAGTACCCTTGCTGGCAGTTTGGCAAGGTGGGTCATTGGGCCGAGGTGTGCCCAACTTTGGACGCACGCTTACGTGACCGGTTGGCGGCGGCCATGCGCTTGTCCCCTCTCGGGCCGCCCTCGGGCTCCCACGATACCCTTCGGATGGGCCGGCGGGTGGCAGTGGCCACCCCCAGCGAGGACTCCAGCTCAAATGGCGATGAGTTGACGCCGCTTGAGAAGGGGGAACCTCGGGCAGGGCCCGAGTGCGGACCGGCTACCTCCTCTGAGTCCGAGGAGGGAACCGGGTGAACACCGGTGTTGGGCCCTCCCCGCGGCGACCGGTGGACCCAACCTGGGGCGCGGATATGATGCCAGTACTCATCCCATCCCGACTCAAGGAGATCTGCCCTCGGGATGTACCCCTCCCGAAGGTGCTGGAAGGCCGGAATACGGTGGCCATCCTGACGAGGTTCAACTATCATGTGGCCAGCCGCATCTGGTTGGACGCGGGGCGTGAGTTAGCCCTCCGCGTCATTGTCGACACGGGGTCCGGCGTCTCTGTAGTACGAGAGGCGCTACTTCCCCCGGAGATGAGGGTGGCGCCCTTAGACGCGGCGACCGCCCCATTGTTTGACGTGAGTGGGGGACTCCTACCCATCACGGGCACCGTGCCTCTTACGGTGCGAATCGGCACCTCATCCACACCTGTCACGTGTGGACTAGTGCGCGGCATGTCAGTCCCTCTACTCCTGGGCACCGACTGCACCGACGTCCATGTCCCCAACATCTGTGGGCCTAAGGGGAATATCCAGGTACTAGATGGATGTAAGGTCCCCATCCATCGTCGGGGTAAGACGGTGTCGTATGCCAAGGAGGACCGACCCGGCAACACTGGTGCCTCTAGTGAGGTGGACGCCAAGGTGCGTCTGGCCCGCGAGGTGGTTCTGCCCCCGCAGTCCAGGGGGTACGTCCCAGTACAGACGTCCTTCCAAGGGAATGGGGTCATCACCCAGCGCCATCAAGTGTATGAGCTCCATCGCGTGCATGTGGCAACTGGCACCATGGAGTGAACCGCCAACCAGACGTGGTGGGTGGAAGTGACCCACACGGGGAGTACGAGTAAGCGACTCCCTAAAGGTATGGTCCTGGGGCATATGTCGGCCGACTCCGGTACGGTAGCGGCCATATCTTGAGAGGAATGGGCTTCACTAAGTCCCAGTCCGGCCACCGCACCGGACGTGACGGACACCGTGGAGGAGCCCCATGTTCATACTTCGAACGTGCCCGAGGGGTTGACGCCCCAAGTCCTCTCCCTACTAGAGAAGCACCGGGCCCTATGGAGTGGGATTTTGGGCTCCATTAAGGCCACGGAGCACGGGATCGAGTTGAAGCCGGGCTCCAAGCCCGTCCGGCTCAGCCCTTACCGGATGGGTCCCCGAACTAGGGAATTCATCAAGGCCCAAGTTGACCGTTTGCTCAAGCTCGAAGTCATCGAGCTCAGCCAGAGTGAATTGGCTAGCCCGGTGGTACTCATCCCGAAACCCGACGGGAGTCCCCGGTTCTGCATCGACCATCGGCAGTTGCACGAGCGCACAGTACGCGAATCGTATCCACTACCCCGGATGGACGACTGCCTCGACTCCTTAGGGGATGCCCAGTTCTTCTCCACGTTGGACTGCAACGCAGGGTAAAGGCAGATTCCCATAGCCGAGGAGGATAAGCCCAAAACGGCGTTCACCTGCCACTGTGGGACGTACCAATGTACCCGTCTTCCCTTTGGCCTGTGCAATGCCCCTGCTTCTTTCCAGCAGGCTATTGACATGATCCTATCCGGAGTCAAGTGACAGAATGTGCTCGTCTACTTAGACGACCTCATCATATTCTCCGCCGATGCAGAGTCTCACCTGTCCCACTTGGACACGGTCCTCACCCTACTCGGGAAGCATGGGGTCACCCTCAAGGCACAGAAGTGCCACCTTTTTAGTAACGAGGTGGAGTACCTTGGCCATGTAGTACGGTCAGGACGCTTGAGTGTGAATGAGAAGAACCTCAAAGCCATCAAGAAGGCCGTCTTCCCCAAGACCCAAACCCAACTGAGGAGCTTCTTGGGCATGTACAGTGTCTACCGTAGGTTCACGGACGACTTCGCTAAGACAGCGAAGCCGCTGAATAACTTGAACATCGTGAAGCTTCCGAAGCGGTTGAGTCCCCCTACTCCGAAGGAACAGGCCGCGTTCGAAAAACTGCGCGAACAGCTATGCCACCCGCCCATCCTTGCGATACCGCGCAAGGAGGGGAAGTACATCATCGATGTAGACGCTAGCTACGATCACCTGGGGTGCTGCCTACTACAGCAGCAACCCGATGATAAGTACCTGCCAGTAGGATACTTCAGTAAGGGCCTACTGCCGGAAGAGAAGATCTACACCGTCTCCAAGATTGAGGGACTGGGTGTGGTGTGGGCTGTCGGTTTACCACGACCGTACATCGAAGGCACCAAGTTCCTCATCCGACGTGACCACAAGGCACTGAAGTGGATACTAACCACGACGGCCTGCACCAACAATCGATTCAATCGTGGGCGCATCCTCCTCTCTGAGTTCGACTATGATGTGGAATAAAAGCCCGGCCCCCAACACGCGGTGGCCGACGCGCTGTCCCGCCTCCCGACTGAGGGGCTGGACACGGGACCAAGCTCCCAGGAGATCCCCACAGTTGGGGTGACCACCCGGTCGGGGGCGGTGCTCGACCCCCGGCTCCCCGAAAACAGGGAGACCGCCCGCATACCCCTGGGAGAACTAACCCAGAAGCAGGCGGACGATGAGTTCTGACAGGAGGTGTTGAGAAGTCAAAAACCAAGGACGCCACATGATCGGTGTGACTGGCCTGGGGAGCTGAACATGAACAGTTCAACATTCTCCCCAGAGCTCCGCTGGGCCAGGCTCGTCTGACCCACGACTCGGAAATGCCTCTCCTGCAAATTCCTCCGTCCCCCTCCTGGGGCGCAGCCGTGGCGAATCTCGAACCCGCGACCTCTCCGAACTAAATCCAGCGCGAGCTGGGCCCATAACCTGTTGAGAGGTCAAAAACCAACTACGCCACATGACCGGTGTGACTGGCCTGGGGAGCTAAACATGAACACTTCAACAGGAGGTCAAGCAGCTACTTGATACCTCCGAGCGCACCAGCTTCTACCAGAATGCGGATGGGCTGCTTTGCCGCGAAGGGCACCGGGCCGGCTCCCAAAAGTTTTTGATCCCCCGGTCCCTAGGTGAGGACGTGCTGCGGGCGGAGCACTCGTCCCCCTTGGCGGCACATCCCGGTGGTTCCCGGATGTACCAGACCATGAGGAACCATTTCTATTGGCCCTCATTGGCCGCCGACGTCTTCGGTCGGGTCGCGGCGTGTACGACCTGTGCGAAGAACTGCCTCATGGGTACGCAGAGTACCGCTCCCATGCGATTGTTCCCCGCTACGGAACCTGTCGCAGATCTGGCCATTGACCAACTTGGTCCGTTGCCACGGACCCCCGAAGGATATGAGTATATCCTAGTCATTTGTGAACGTTTCACTAAGGTCACACGGGCAGTCCCGCTGAAGGACATCTCGGCTCAGGATGTCCTCAGTGCCTTCTTGGACACTTGAGTCGCTAGTTATGCGATCCCCGATTCATTTTTATCGGACAACGGACCCCAATTCGCCGCCGTACTCTGGCAAGGGGTGCTCAAGGCGCTGGGTATTGACACCTACTATGCCACGCCGTACCACCCCCAAACTAATGGGCAAGTCGAACGGTTCAATAAGACTTGAGTGAAGCAAGTATGACACGACGTAAGTGACCACGCGGTTACGTGGTCCCGGTACTGAAGCCTAGTGGTTACTGCATATAACTCCCAAGTGGAAGGTAGCACCGGGCAAGTACCATTCGCGTTCGTGAGTCCACGACGGCTTACTCCCGTGGCGATCAAACGACTTACAGCGGGCGCCGACACCGGGGAAATAGTAACCCCCGGGCGGGCCAAGGAGAACTTCCTCCAGCGCCTCGACGCCCTGATACCCCTAGTACGGGAAACCATGGAAAAGGCGCAGGCCCGGTACAAACGGGCTTCCGACAAGCGCGTACAGGCTCTAAGCGAAGCCCTCCGAGTTGGAGACTGGGTATTCGTGAAGTCACGCGAGAACCAGGAGGGCAAACTCGTCTTCAAGACGCTGGGACCCTACCAGATCTTGAAGACAGACGGGCGTCGGCTTACCATCGAAAGTGACAATGGTATACGCACTATCAACGGGAACCACGCCACCCGTTCCCCGGAACCACCTGAGGGTGACCCGGCCTGGGCACGGGCACTGGCCGCGTGGCAGGTCCCCTCCCTTCCCTCATCGGGAAGTAAACCGATTGAGGTTGTCTTCGACCACCTTGTCGGACAGGGGTACGCCGAACATTAGCGACTCATGCTCAAGGTCCGATGGTTCGGGTATGGACCCCGGGAGGACTCCTGGCACTTTGTGGAGGACCTCCCGGATGCGAAGGTTCGCTAACACTGTATGCAACACCGACTGACGGTGCGAAGAAGGGTATCCAACAAGTAACCCCTAGTACGAGGTACCCGTCGCACACCCCCGACGAAGGAAAACAACCCACCCCCCCTACTCCGGGGCTCTCCAAGCAAGAACAACCAACGGGCCGCCCCCTCGCTACTCGGGGATGGGGGCAACCAACCCAGCTCGGGACAGACAGAAAGGGGGGCGGAACCAACCAAAATAGGCATTCCCCACCCCCCACACGCCTGGGAACGGGCCGCTAACCCCGGTCCGGCGACCGCGGGAGGACGTTGCGGGCGTACCCCCCGTAGTGGTCACGTACGGGAGGGTCGAATGGGTACTCGTGGGCCGGCCGACGACCCGTAGGAACCGGCCCCCACGTCGAGCGCCGCGCCGGACTCGGCGCCGCCGCCGCGGCGGTGTACCCCCCTGCGTCGGCGGTGTTCCCCGCCGCCGAGGTTCCCTCGGCGGAGTAGGAGTAGCCGCTTCCATAGTAGGGTGCCGCAGCTGCGGCGGGCTCCCCGGCGTACGGGGCTCGAGTGGAGCTCCCGCCCGCCGCAGTTACCGCGGACCCCGGCGCTACCGGCTGACCTTTTCCCTCCAACCGAGAGGCCATCTAGTACCCGATGGCCTCAGGGGTGGTGTCCACCAGAAACTGCTCGGCTGCCGCCGAGAGGGTGGACGGGGATCCCCGCAGTACGGCCCCCGCACACCGGGTGAGCCAAGACAGGGTGTCCACCAGGGAGGCAACTATCGGCTCCCCGTGGGCCACCCAAAGCGTCCCTGCCGCAGTCGGGTAGGTTTTCGCCTGGGCGCGCGCACACTGGGGGGTAACGTACCCCCAGCTGAGGTTCTGCCCCGCCCCCAGGGCCGGGTAGAACGGTACCCCGGGCGGGGAAAACATCGGGCGGGTCGCCGGTCCCACGGGGGACGGCCCTGCGCGGGTGGTCCGTCGGACGGCGCCCCCACGAGCAGGGGGGCGCTCGGCTGCACCCCGGGTGCGCTTGCGCTGGTGCGGGCATACTGCCCCCGGGGCGCCCCTGCCCGACTCGGGCCGGGCCGACGTCGCCGTCACCCCCGCAGCATAGGGGTATGAAGGATCCCCCAGGCCCTCATGAAAGCCAGTCCGACCCTCCACGAGGCGTTTGTCACAGTGGACGAACGCCCGGGTCGCCCCGACGTCCTCCCCGCCGACCCGGTGGGCCAGGTATGGACCAGCGGCCGCCCAGTCCAACGACTGATGGAGATCCAGCAACTCGCTGAGATACGCTTGCGCCTCCGGGTCCGCCCCCTCCGCCAGGTTGGCGAGGTGCAGCTCCACAAGGCGGTCCACCAACCCGGCGAGAAGGTGCCACAGGTACCCTCTGGTCCAGGCGGAGGCATACCACACCCCCGCCACCTCGAGCACCCATTGGGTCGCCAGGATGGCCGCCGCCGGAGTAGAGTCCCCCGGACGGAGCGCCGTGCCAAAGTAGGCCACGATGCGGGGCATCCTCGCAGGAAACCCGTAGAGCACCTCCATCGCCGACCACCACGTCGGGGTCGGAACATAGTAGTCCCGCCGCGCAGAGACGTGGATCTGGGTGCTCTCGACTTGAGTAGCACTCACCAGAATATCAGACGCGTCCCGCACACGGCGCTCTGTGCGGGCGTCCTGGTGGTGGAAGTGGGGGTCCCTCTCCCCCAAGTACGGGGGAGAGCAGCACGCCCACTCCCACGCGACGACGATGGGGACGTCGCCCGCCGTCGCCTCGTCCATCACGTTGGACAGGCGCACCGCCACGCGCTCCACCCACAGCGCGTCCGCCGCCTCCAGTAAGGCGGGGATGTCCGCTGTCACCCCGGCAGGTAGCTCATACTGCACGGAGTGACGCGTCAGCCACCGCTGTCACACCGGGCCCTGCTTTGGCACCGGAATAGCCTCGTACAGGGCCCGCAGGCGGCGCTCCCCCAACTGGCTAGGGGCGTGGGGGGGCGTCCACTGGACTAGCGCCCCCGACTCCGCCTTCGCGGGCTTCGCCTCCTCCACTTTCCGGGGGCGCACCCGGCGCGGCACCGGCGGGGGGGAGTCCTGCTCCATCGAGTCCTCCCCCCGAACGGCCTGTGCTGCTGCGGCCGCCGCCGCCGCCGCCGGTGGAGTCCCCGGCCGGCTAGGCGGCAACGGCACGCGGGCGGCCGTCGTAGTGTGGGCCTCCGCATTCTCGTCGGCCGACCTCCCCGCCGCACTTGACGCGCTGGAGGCCGTCGCCGACTCCGCCGTGGACTTGGACCGGCGGGGGGCCGGCGGCGGGGGCGTCGTTGGACTCCCCGCCGCCGAAGACTCCCGGATCGGGGTCGCGCCACTAGCCGGGCGCGACCGACGGACAGCCTTCGCGCGGGGCGTCGCCGACGCCGCGGCACTTGACTTTGTGGCGCCCTTCGGCGTGACTTGCGCCGGTGCGGCCGCCCCGCCCGCCCGGGGGGTGGCCGCCGTAGATCCCTTGGCCTTGGCGGCGCCCGCACTGGCGGGCTCCCCGTCTGTCCGCGCAGACGCCGTCGCCGGGCCGCCCGACTTGGCCGCGCCCGTCGTAGGCGCGTCGCCACCGGCTCGGACCCCCGCCGCTGCGGGGCGGCGATCCGACCGGACCGGCGTCCCGCCCGACGCCGGCACGGCGCGCCCCGCAATCGAAGCCGCCGTCTCCTCCTCGCGCCCGACGCGCTTCGCACTTGGGGACGTCATCTCCTCCGTCGGCGTTGTACCCGTCGACCGCGAGGATGCCGTGGCCGCCGCATCCGAGTAGGAACGCGGGGCCGACTAGGGGATAGAGGTGGAGGGGGGACACTCTCAACTTGGGGGGCAGAGGGGGTACGATAACGGCCGGTAGTCTACGGCCGCCCCGTCCGACCCCCGTCGGCACCGCCTGCCCTGTTTTTATGGGCCCCTGTACACTCGCAGGTGCGCCCCGTCGCCTTCCGCGGCGTCGCTCTGCGCTCCCCCTGGATGACTCCCCCAGCGGGGTGCGCGTGACAGCCGCCCCAGAATGGGGGGAGCCACACCCGACGCCCCCGCGGCACGGCCTGTATGGCCAACCCCGGCCACACCGCCCCCCTGTACACTACCAGGGGCGCCCCGTCGCCTCCAGTGGCGTCCCTCCGTGCCCGCCCCCCCTGGATAACTCCTCCAGCGGGGCGCGCGGGACACCCGCCCCAGAGGGGGGCCGGGGGGCGCCATACCCGGCGCTCCCCCCCTGGCACGACTTTTGTGGCCCACCTCGGTCACACAGGCACCCCTGAAACGCCCCCGTGTCCCCCGCACGGTGACGGCGCGTGCCCCCTTGGCCCCGGCGGGCCCCCCACGATCCGGGGCGGCCACCGCCGGCGCCGTCCGGGACAGCACCCGGGCCTCACACTGGGGGAATGCCGGTTAGCCGTCCTGGCCCGCCCAAAACCCTCGGGCAGGCCTGCCCCCTGGCCCTGGGCCTCTGGGACGGCGACCCCTTTAGAAAGGGTAACTGTGAGGGCCGGACACTTGGCCCTGACAGTCGGGGAGCCAGTCCCCTCCCAGTCAAGAGGGGACACGTGGATTCGCGTCATGGGCGGTCGGATCCAGTCCGTCCGAAACGGCCACTGGCTCTCGCGAGGGAAATATGTCCTACTGACGCATATTTCGAATCATTCCTGTGGTGATCCACTAGTGATCGCCCCGTGGCTTACTAACCACAACCGTGATCTCGAGACTTCCCTGGGACTAGTAAATCCCCAGGCAGGCCCCCAGTTAAGGGCCTAGTTTTGTTTAAACCCGACTTGGACCACTGACCGGTGTTACACCGCGCCCCTGACACCGGGGCGCCGCGAGGGTGTCACGTAGCACCCTTCCCCCGCCTCTACTCAAGGCGGTGTCCGAAGTTTCGGCCGGTCTCCGCTGAGACTGGCCCCATGGGCCCTGAGGGGAGGGTCTTCTGAGGGTTATTGGAGGGTATCTGAAGGGGGTTTTCGGAGGGTCTGAGGGGAACGGACCGGATAAGAGGGCGAGGTGTGAGTGTCGCCTCGAGGCCCTCGACGCGGGCAAGTAAACTTCCGGTCACACAACTCGTGTTTGTCGCTCGGGGCGTCTTCCCCCGGTCGACGCCGTGCGTGTGTGCTCTTCGGGGTTTCCTTCCGGGGCGGGTATTCCCCTACAGGACTACCTGGCGACACGGCCTGGCTCGCCTTCCCCCCGACTGGGTGGGGCTGGCTGGGCGTGCTGTCACAGTGCTCCCGCGACCACGTGAGCAGCATATCGACGGTGTCCTGGCCAGAGGCCACTGGTACAGGGCAATTGGAAGCGAGAGACGCGGACGTCACCTCCGACAGGTAGGCACCGACGACGCGCCGCAGCCCGCGGCTAAAGTTCTCCTTCGTGCGCCTCCCGGACTTCTTCTTTCTCCCACCTCGGCCATGACCGGGACCAGGCCGCCTCTGCCCGTATTGGCGTCCAGGACGGTTACAACCATGAGCCGATGCGTCGGGAGGATGCTCTTTGACGCGGGAATGCCCAGCACCGTCACCAGCACCGCCGGCGCCGTCACTTCCGGGACCACTAAGCCCGTCAAAAAGATCTCCGCCGGCTTCCTCGCCATCATCTCCATCTGCAAAGAGACCGTCGAGGAACCCGTCGTTACCATCTGCAGTCGCCCTGCTGCCGATGGTGCCGCCGAAATCGTCCGCAACGAGATTGAGGACGGAGGGCGTACTGCCCGCTGACGCAGAGAGTGGTACCGAGCGATGTGATGAAGCTACCAAAAGCGGGCTGGCATTGGATGAAGAGGAACTCTCTTCCGGCACCTCCGCCAACATCCCGTCCGCCATTCCCACCTACAGCAGGACCGCTGAAACCAGCAGCACGGCAACCGAAGCCGGAGGAGCCAGGAAACGTGGAGCGGCAAGAGGGCGTCCCGCCACTGTGAGCGGTGGTGGCGACAGAGAGCGCCAAGGAGCGACGGGCAGCGAGAGGCGGCCGCCACCGACGAGCGGCGACGACGGCGCTAGGTGGATCCACGGTGACGAATGAGGGGGGGTGGCCGGTCACCGCCAGCGAGGAGCACCAGCAGTGCCGCGGGGAGCCGCGGTGATGATGAGGGGGGGGCCGGCCGCCGCCAGTCAGCATCAAAAGCGGCCCCGCGGAGATCCGCGGTTTTGACGGGGGGGAGGCCGGCCGCCATCAGCTATCAGCACAAACTGCGCCGCGGAGAGCCGCCGTGACGAAGAGGCGGGGGCCCGCCGGTGCCGGCGGTCAGCGACGCGGTGCCGCAGAGAGCCGCGGTGGTGACGAGGGCGGGGCCTGCCGACGCCAGCCAGCAGCACAACCGGCGCCGCGAGGAGCCGCGGTGATGGTGGGCGGGGGGCCGGCAGCCGGCAGACAGCAGCACAAACGGCGCCGCGAGGAGCCGCGGTGGTGATGGGGGGGGGGGCGGCCGTCGGCAACAAGTAGCGAAAACGGCGCCGTGAGGAGACGCGGTGGTGACGGGGAGGGGGCCTGCCGACGCCAGCCAGCAGCAGAAACGGCGCCGCGCGGTGATGATCGGGAGGGGGCCGGCAGCTGGCAGCCAGCAGCAAAAGCGGCGCCTCGGGGTGCCGCGGTGATGATGGGGGGGGGGGCGGCAGCCGGCAGCCAGTAGCGAAGACGGCGCCGTGCGGAAACGCGGTGGTGACGGGGAGGGGGCCTGCCGACGCCAGCCAGCAGCACAAACGGCGCCGCGAGGAGCCGCGGTGATGATGGGGGGGGGGCCGGCGGCCGGCAGCCAGCAGCACAATCGGCGCCGCGAGGAGCCGCGGTGATGATGGGGGGGGGGGCGGCAGCCGGCAGCCAGCAGCAAAAGCGGCGCCGTGGCGTGCCGCGGTGATGATGAGGGGGGGGCCAGCCGCCACCAGCCAGCAGAGAAAACGGCGTCGTGGGGAGACGCGGTGGTGACGGGGGGGGGGCGCGCCGGTGCCGCCGATTGTCCACGACGGTGCCGCGGAGAGCCGCGGTGATGTCGGGGGGGGGGGCGGTGGCGGCAGCCGGCGATCGGCAACGATGGCGCTACGGGTGGCGGGAGCGGCAACGGCGAGCAGGGTGTGGACGCGATCGGCAGCAGGCGACGACAGGGCGGGTACGAATGGCGGGGCCCTCGGTGGGACCTTAGAAAGGGGGGCCACCGTGGTTCATGAAGGTGGCCCCTCTGGGAAGGCTCGATTCCGTCGTATGGTTCGGAGGAATGCCAGCAAGAGATATGATTGGTGGAGAAGCCTTCGTGAATCGAGAACTGCCTTCGCGATCCGACGCGTCGAATCACGAAAGCTGTGGTTTCCCTGGTTGGCGTAGGAAAATCGTTGCAAGCGCCAGGCCCGAGTCTGCCAGGCGCGGCGGGCGGGCGGAGGCCGGGCGTGGGACCGCCGGGCGCACGGGGCGTGCTCGCCGCGGGGTGCCCCCCCACCGAGCACGGTCCGCCATGGTCGAATGCATGGGGCGGAGGCCATGGCGTGGGGGCATCGAGTTTGCCCGTGGCCACCGTCGGTACGTTTTTTCTTGGTGGGCAGGCAGCGCACGAACAGCAAAGCGGAAGCAGTGGTTCAAACACGCCCAGACCGCGGTCCCGCCGCCCCGCCGCCCGCACTTGGCGGACCGGCGGCGGTTGCCGCCGCCGCCGTTGCCGCCGGCGGTGGCGTCGGTGGCGCCACTCCGCCTCCGCCGGCGACCACGTGCGACGCGAGCGCCGCCTCGAGGCGGGTGGTGCGGGCGGCCAGCCGGTCCCGCGCGTCGGCACGTGGAGTCGACTCGGTGTTACTCGGCCACGGTTGGTTGATGGTGAACAGGGTGCGGCTGGCGTCGGCGGCGGCCTTGACCGCCGCCGAGGCGGGTGTGGGGGGGGGACGTCACCCGGGGGGCCGGCGCCCCCGTCAACGCCGTCGCCGCAACCGCCGCCGCCGTCACCACCGCCACCTGCACCGGCGGGGGTGCCACCGTTGCCATTGCCTTTGCTTTCATCGTGCCTGTCGCCGCCATCCGTGTGGACGCCCGCCGCCCCACCCGCTTGCTCACCTGCATGGTGTCCCTCCCCGCCGCTCCGCCTCGCCGGGGCCAGTGTCGCGTCCTGCATCCCGGCCCTTCTGGCCACCTCTGCAGGTCACCGCCAGGATGGGGGCCTCGACCACGGCCACCATCTCCCCTCCCCTCCCGCAGCGACGCGGCCACCCCCACGCCGTGGCACGCGGTGACGGGCGCGGGAGCCCCGCGCGGGCGCCGCGCACGCTGGGACGTCGCCGCCTGCCCGCGCGCCCGTCTATGGCTGGGAATGGGAGGGTAGACGTCCCGGTCACAGGCGGCGGCGGTGCCGCTGACGACGGTGGTGACAGCGGTAACATCCGCCACGGCCTCTCTGTCGCCATCCAGCACGTCGCCGGGGGCGGGTCGCCGGGGATGGAGGGTCAAGACGCCCGTCCTCTCTGCGGCCGCCCCGGCCGCCAAACGCCGCCACCGACGTGGAAATCGGCTGCTGTTGGCAGGCTGAATGCCTCTCCTTTCGGGCACCGCAGCAGCCGTTCGAAGGGGGCGCCGTCGCCAATGCGACCACGGCCGCCGCAGCAGCGTTACGCTCCGACCCTCCCCACCCCCCGCCGGCGGTGCCCGGCCCCGCGCACGTCCACTTCTTTCTGGCATCCCGACGTCGTTTCGCTGCCGCCCACCCGTCGACCAGCAGCACGGCGGCGGGGCTCGGAGCCGCACGCCCCGTCGGTGGCGCCCCTTGCGCGCCCAGGGCGTCGACGTGGGCGGCACCGGGGGCGGCGGGATGGGGATGGGCGCAACGGTGGCCGCGTGGTTTCGGGCAAGCCAACCCCGCACTCAATTGATTGTATCCATACGTGGCGCCTTTACCATTCGACTCAGCTCATCGAGATCTGTCCATTGAAGCTACACAGGAGTTCAAGAATCGGATGAGAATATCCGATCCAATCTTTCGGCCTCGAGCTCTGATCGTCTGGCAACCGCACTAAAAATATAGAACTTGCAGCACTGTACTCGGTTTCATATATTGCTGATCCCCCAATTCTGTCTTGGCGGCCAGAGACAGAGACCGACAGTTACATCACTGTTAATCTTTCAAACGAAATGTTAGGGCTGGTTTCGGCGCCTTTCCAGACGAGATCCATGAGGAAGTGCAGCATTTCCTGTCAAGTCGATTGAATTTGGAGAGGGACAACCTGTCCAGGAAATCGACTGCCGTGGCCGCCGTCGACCAGCTGTCCGCGGGCACAGCTTCACTCGTCATCTTCACGGGGCTCATCACTGTCGCCATTCCCGTCACTGTCCCCGTGCGCCGCAACGAGGTCGCGTGTCCGCTCACACTACGGTTTCTGCTCACCATTCCCGTGACGCATGGAGGGCACCGCTTCGCGCTCGGGAGCCCCAGACGCCCCCGTGGGTACAGGCTCGCCACCACTGGCTGGTAC
>Ga0209093_1000372_pt1 | contig 23813 bp, 23 predicted proteins | sample SidtaG_4_FD_187450 | JGI IMG/M metagenome (GOLD analysis project Ga0209093, IMG submission 187450) | Marine algal microbial communities from Sidmouth, United Kingdom - Sidmouth_Male1 metaG (SPAdes) (version 2) | ecosystem: Host-associated > Algae > Red algae > Unclassified | place: Sidmouth... | reverse complement strand
AGAGGTACTTCACGGCTGTTCATCGCAATAAATTCTTGTGATTAGAAGCGCCTAGTTCCAGCACACGTAAGGCTGTACCTGGTGAGATGTCTCCTTTCGAGAATTCAACTCATTGTCCAGATCCACCATCCAAGAGAATATATTCAATCAGTCTATCCGAACTATATCCGAAATCGCACTAATTGAGTATCCGATTATAATACTGATCCTTACTCTGTCCGGCCGAGCAAGATCCGATTTCGGATAGTTGTCTTTGTCAAATAGTCAATCCAGAGTGCATGTCAGGGGATGTGGAATATATCCTAATGCAACAAAAAATGCCTGATTCCAAAGCCCCTGGTTGCTTCCGTCTTGTATATCTGTCCATTCTTTTTATCGCCTCTATTTTGGTGGTTATTCGATCTTTATGATCGCTCGGTCGATCGATCCCGCCCCTTTACCGTCTGATAATAAAAGCACCATGGGACCGGGGTTCGCCGTCGTCGGCACCCCCGGCTCCCCATCGGATGTTGCACGAATAAAGGTTCTTCTTCCTCGCCTCCAAGTCGATAGTGTTCACTCTATCGTGCGTCTACGGTCGGTCGCTATTTACCGGTTATTTAACCAACGTCATTAATCCCACATTTGGTGGAGCAGCAGGGGATACGCTTGCCTGCCGCGTGCATGTGCACGTGGTGCGCGAGATCTGTCCCTTGTTTTCAAGTGGCACTGTGACGGGTATTGCACCCATTGGCTTGAAGCGCGGGGCGCGTCTCTCACTTGTGTGCGCCACGACGCTGGGCGTCGTGGATGGTGATCTCCAATTGGAGCTCGGGGCGCCTCTGTTGGCACTGTGCCGTTTGAGCAATAGCCCCTGGTGGTGCCGACGGGCAACGTGGCAATGGGAACGGTAAGGGCAACGCCGTGCCTTCCGCTTACGTCCCTCCGGGAGGCGTTCGTACGAACAAGCGAGACGCCAACACCCTAGGTGGTTCCCTCTCGGGATCACCTGCGTTGAACGCGGCGGCCTCTGGCCAACCGCTCGACGTGGAGAGCCTTAAGGCGGAGGTGGAGACACTTCGTCATCGTCTGACGGCCCAACAAGCGACTATCCGCTCGTTAGCGAAAGCAAACGACGAACTGATCGCAAACGTGGAGGCTATGCGCCAGGAGGACATCGAGTCCGATGCCCGGGCGACAAAGTCGCGTCGCAAAATGAAGAGCAAGACCAAGGTCAAGCCCGACCCCAAGGGGGGAGAGTCGTCTTCCTCTCGTCCAGAGCCAGTTGGCCGAGCGACCGAACGTCGGGATCAAGAGCGCAAGCTTCGCAAGAAGTCGCGTAAGATCCGCAAGGAGACCACGTTGGCCCGCTCAACATTCTCAGTTGAGAACGCCGACATGTCGGCCGCGAACGAGTCAAGCTCGTCCAGTGGGACAACTTCCTCTTCGTCCTCCGACTCCGGAGAATCCCCGGGTTCCCCGTCGTCCCCGTCGTCGAGCTCCAGCTCCGAGTCTTCGGACACTTCATCGGATGCCGCGTCTCGACGATCCCGCCCGGGTCCGTACAAGGGTCGTCCCGACTCTAAGAAGCGGTTGGAGAAAGCCGATCGGCTAGAGGTCATTCGACCCTCCAACAGTCGCTTCAAGTCCCTATTGGACTATCTTATTGCTAACCTCCAAAAAATAGCGGTTACAGAGAGAAGGGAGACAGAGCCGACGACAGAGCGTAGAAATGAAGTCGGATTGGCTGTTCGACGAGCCACGATCGAGCTATTGGCAGAGAGTTGCCGCCAGTAATCTTCCAAGCCAATCACCGTGTCCTGCAGGAGTCACGCAGAGCCATTGCAACCCACAATGAGATTTCCTGAGGTTTTTGGGCCGCGTGCTTGGGCCTGAAGAGGGCATGGAGAGGGTTCTCGGCCAGGCCTGTGATTTCTCACGAGATCAACAAATTTCTTCAGATTTCTTGAGATCTTGATGTGTGTTTCCAGTGCGCAGAGCTGCATGGGGAGACTCTGTAAGGAACTCAGATGATTCCTAGCTTTTCCATTGGTCCACGTACGCTGTTAAATGATTGAAACCACTCTGCAACCGCCATTTTTTGGAGGTCAGCAATACCTACTTCCTGATCTGACGTGATCTGTCTCTGCCCCCCTCCGTAGTGGAGAAAACCCATAAGATGAACCGCCGCCTGGACGGCGCATTCCAAGGGCAAGAGCCCTTTACGGGCACCAGCCCCCTCGGTGTATTCACCTTTCTGACGACCTTTAGTCGTGCTTGTGATGCAGCTGGCTTGACACACGGACAAGCCCTTCCTCTCTTGGCCTTTCGCCTGTCAGGCGCGGCTAAACGAGCCTTCTCGAGTGCCCTCAACTCGAAGGCCGGACGCCGCACTTATGCGATCCGTACCTATGGTGCTGCTATTAACTGGCCTCTAGCCAAGTATGCCGCCCACGCCGTAATGGCCTCCGCCTACCACGACATTATTACAATGCGTCAACCCGACAATGGGTCGCCCACAGCATTTGGGCTCCGCGTTGAGACACAATGCGACCGCCTAGACGGCCTGTGTCACGCTCAAGATGTGAAGGATGTATTCATCAATGGCTTGTCCGAGATTATCCAATCTCATGTCCGGGTATTGGACGGGCAGTTCCCCAAGCGCACTATGGCGGACACCATCTCTGCCGCGCAGATGTATTGGGACGGAACGAATAAGCTTCGCCTATTGCTTAAGCTGCCTCGTCTTCAGACGACTAAGGTGGCGTACGCCTCGCCCATGCCAACCCGGCATACCAATGCCGACCGCCCCTTCCCGGTTGCTCAACCGCGGGCCCGGTCCCGTTCCCCTCCTCCGAAGGAGTCGCCTCAGGCGAGGACCAACATTTGTTACAACTGTAACAAGCTCGGTCACTTCGCTGCGCAATGCGCTGAGCCGTATCGGCCGCGTGAACGCCGTCCGCCCGTTATTGCCGTGAACTCCGTAACGGAGGATACCAAACCAACCGCTGAAAGCGATAGCAACGAGTCCACCGACTCGAAAAACGAATGAGCCGGGTGCCCCTTAGCGGGTCGCCCGGCGCATCATCGCCAATTGGTAAAAGACGTAAAGTCACAAGGATACTAAGCCCGGCACACCGGCACTATGAAATCACGGCCACTATTGGCCTTTGCCAACGGGAAAGGCACAGCTGGCGCCCTGTTTTGGACACTGGGGCCGCCTTTAACTTGGTTCGACCTAATGTCTTATTCGCCAACTGGCAGAGTTATGCTGACAAGCTCGAGCGCACACCCCGCATCAGAGATGCAAACAACAACCGTCTCATAGCACATTATGCTATACATTTGTGCATAGATGTTGGATGCGCCAAGGTCTTCGACCGATTCTTTGTCGCCGAACACCTATCGGTGCCATGTATTCTCGGTACCGAGTTCATGGATAACCATGTCGAAGCCATCTTCACACGCCTGAGGAACGTTGTGTGGCATGACCACGTCGGTGATGTCACCAGCACAGCTGTCGCCCTGTCTTGGACACTGGGGCCGGCTTTAACTTGGTTCGACCTAATGTCTTACCCTCCAACTGGCAGAGTTATGTTGAGAAGCTCGAGCGCACACCCCGCATCAGAGATGCAAACATCAACCGTCTCATAGCAATTTATGCTATACATTTGTACATAGATGTTGGATGCGCCAAGGTCTTCGACCGATTCTTTTTCGCCGAACACCTATCAATGCCATGTATTCTCGGTACCGAGTTCATGGATAACCATGTCGAAGCCATCTTCACACGCCTGAAGACAGTTGTGTGGCAAGACCACGTCGGTGTTGTCACCAGGAACCTGAGGCGAACGCCTATCCTCGCCACCCTACTAGCAAATAAGTGGGAACGGTCGTGGGAAAACCCACCTGCTAAGGTAAGGGCCTGTCTCCAGGTTCGCGTCAAAGGACGAATGGAAGAATGGGTTATGGCGACCTGCGCCACCCCTGGCCTCGTCACCATTTCGCCCAACATCCGCCTGTGTCGGCACAAGTCAGTGGCAGTCGCCCGTGGCGTTGCACTGGTCAAGCCCGATGAACCATTCTTGGTTATGATCTGCAACTTCGGGCCGGACCGGGCCTTAGTTCGTGAGAACAGCATCCTCGGTTTCTCCGAACCATTCCAGGGGCCCAAGTTTGCCGCCATAACAGAGGAGAAGGCAACCCAAGACACACCAACCTGTGAGGATACATCGTCGTCCGACGACCCGGTCGAGGATGTGGACCTTAGTGAAGCACCGGAGCATTTGCACAAGCAAATCCGGGAGATGCCACGCACGCCTTCCGTGATGTGGGACGGTACCCTCGGTACTATACGCGCCACTGAGCATGCCATTGAGACCCCAGCGGATGCCGTCCCTATCCGGGCACAGCCGTATCGCACGGGCCCATTCAAGCGGCAGATCATTGCTGATCAAATAAACAAGATGTTGAAGCTCAAGGTTATAGAACTTAGCCACAGTGCATGGGAAAGTCCCGTCGTTATCGTACCAAAGAAGAATGGAAAGGCTCGCTTCTGTGTCGATTACCGACGACTCAACAACATCACCAAGAAGGATGCCTATCCCCTTCCCCGGATGGAGGATTTCCTGGACTCCTTAGGAGATGCGAAGGTATTCACCTCCCTGGACTGTACGGCAGGTTATTGGCAAGTGCCCCTACGCCCCGCCGACAGAGAGAAGACTGCTTTTACAAAGCATGCGGGAATTTACCATTGGCTGTCCATGCAATTCGGACTGACCAACGCCCCCGCTACGTTTCAACGTGCCCTCGACATTATATTGTCTGGCCTCAAGTGGCAGCTTTGCGTCGTCTACCTAGATGATGTCATCATCTTCTCTGCATCTGCAGAGCAGCACGTCAAGGACGTTGATGTGGTCTTATCGCGGTTGCGTGAAGCCGGCGTCACCCTCAACCTTGAGAAATGCACCTGGTTTTCCGACGAAGTCGAGTACCTTGGACTTATTGTCCGACCGGGTCAACTCCACGTTCATAATAAGAACGTCGACGCGTTGAAGCACGCTTCTTTCCCCACCACCAAGACCCAGCTTAAAAGCTTCTTGAGGATGTGTAATGTCTATCGACGTTTCGTCAAAGACTTTGCTAAACGAGCAAAGTCGCTCAACGCAATTACCCGCGCCGAAGTCCCTCCAGACTTACTAAAGCCAACCGACGTAGCCCTCGCGGCTTTCGACGACCTGCGGCAAGCGCTTCTTGCACCGCCAATCTTGGCCCGGCCAAAGGCCAGAGGCCCGATGATTGTCCATGTCGGCGCCTGCGCCGACCAACTCGGATGTACCTTGCTGCAAGAGCAACCTGACGGTACTAGATTACCGGTTGGCTACTGGAGCCGTGGACTCAGCCCAGCTGAGAAGAATTATTCCACAACGGAACGCGAGTGCCTTGGCGTTGTGTGGAGCGTACTCAAGCTCAGACACTTCCTCGATGGCCATCGCTTCCTCATAAGGACCGAACACCAAGCTCTAAGCTGGATTTACAGCACCACTGACTCGAGTGGCCGGTTGATGCGATGGCGCCTACGGCTGTCCGAATATACATTGGACATGCAGTACAAACCCGGTGCATCGCACCACGCCCCAGACTTCCTGTCCCGAACGGACAATGACGCCGCCGTCGAAGATTCAACGATGATATCCCATGCCTTTCATTGGCCGAGACGGCCAACGGCTTGCTGACGGGGAGGTACACGGGTACCGACATGCCGGCCTCCGTCGAATACGACGATATCGTGGAAGCCCAACAAACCGACGCGTTTTGCGTAGAGTTGGCCAAACGGGTGGCGCGAAAAACGGCAAAAGCCTTCTTTCAAAATGAAAGCCACGGCCTATTCAGGCGCGCACCGTACGGCGACCAATTGGTCATCCCGGAAAGCCTTGCGCGAGCGTATCCTTACGTTGGAACACCACGCAACGGTCTCAGCCCACCCGGGTATGCCGGATGTACTACGCCATGCGGCGTCGGTATTATTGGCCATCCATGGTCACGGATATCTACAACACTGTTACCAAGTGTACCACCTGCGCCCAAAATCGGCCGTCACTACGACGACACACGTCGCCACTGACGCTGTTCCCAGCCACGGAACCATTGACAGACCTAACGGTCGATATCTTCGGGCCAATCCCCGCTACCAAAGCTGGTAACCACTTCATCTTGGTCATTACCGACCGCTTCTCCAAGCTGACCAAATGCGTCGCCTTAAGACGTATAACGGCAATCTCCCTGGCATCAGCCATTATCGACGCATGGGTCGCCTGTTATGGCCCAGATGACCGAATCCTTTCGGATCAAGGACCCCAGTTCATGTCGAACTTCTTCATTGCCGTTATGAAAGTGCTGCGCACAGAAACAGTGCGCACCACGGCATACGACCCGCAGAATAATGGTCAAGTCGAAAGGTACAATCGTACCATGGATACGCAACTCCGACATAACGTCACAGACGACCCGCGCCGTTGGGATGAATTACACCCCGTATTGACCATGGCTTATAATAGCCAGCCGCCATTCGGACTCGTTATCCCGAGACGAATCCCGAGTCTGTCGGTACGCAACCTCCCCCCAGGCACCCCCTTGAAAAACAAGGGTACCCTCAATGATGGGTCACCCCTAGCGCGTAAGCGTGAGTTCATGGCCAGGCTAAGACAGCAAATTCCAACCGTCGTAGAGGCCTTGCAAAAGACTCAACAGCGCTATAAGCGTAATTTCGACTCGAACGTGGATACACGTAACAAACGTGTCCGCGTCGATGACTACGTCTATACGACGAACCACCAACAAAAGAACAAGCTGAAAAACAGGACCGTCGGCCCATTCGTCGTACTTGACGCAGATGATTCTACCTACGTCGTAGACGTGAATGGCGAAGAGCGAAGAGTCAATAGTGACCATGTTACCCCGGCTCCACGGCCGTCAACCCCAGACGAGACACCACATCCACTATTGGACGGACTCGATAAGCCTGATTGCACACCTCCGGTACCCGAATAATACGTCATTGACCGCCTATTGAAGCTCTGTCGGAGCAATGGCATCTACAGCGCCAAGGTCCGACGGTTTGACTATGGTCCCAGGGACGATTCCTGGGAACCCTTGGAAAACCTTCCTCGGAACTTGGTCATCCGATTTCTCCGAAGGAAAGAGAAGAGAATTGCGAGGTACTCTTGGAGTATTCCCAAACCCCCGTCTCGGGGCACCCGCCGATCACCCAGGCTTAATCAAGCCGAAACGGCGTTGCTAGTAACCCCCCAACGCCAAGAACCAAAGTGGTCCCCGACCATTCTTGGAGTGTTTTCGAATTCCCATGGCGAAATTCGAAACACACTGAACTGGGTTAAGATTAACCAATCGAATTCAGTTCAGGAGACGTTACCGATTTGTTGGGTTCGGCTGACATTACCCGAACGGAAGCGTAATATCTCCCACGACCCCTGGTTGGCTCTTTGGCGTTTCGCCGAGCTTTCTGAGTGGCATGGGCCGTACACCCACGTGTAGCCCTGCCCCTCGTACTTACAGGATAATGACGCGCCACCCACGCCTGTTACCCAAGGGGTTGGATCCGAGCCTAACGGGCTACTGCTACCTTCGGTCCATGACCTATCCACAACGGTGGAGGACCTGATGTACCAAATTACAGAGGCGACGCTTATAGCCCCCAGATGGGAAAGCGCCCCCTGGTACGCCGATGCCAATGCGGCTTGTGCATCGGACGAGGTACTCCCCCACTCGTCAAAAGACCATAATGTCATGACCACATGGGCACTTGTTGCCTTTCACTTTAACAGGAAAACCAACAATGCTACACAAGCCAAACCCTCTCTGTCCAAATAACAGCAACCCATGAGCGGGCAAGGTGTATATAACACCGCCACAGAATCACCTGCCGACGGGCATCGGCAGTAAAACACGCCAAACAAAAAAAAGACACAAGTCGAGCCCACTCTGGCCTTGGACCACCCGCCTCAGTTGCGGAAGTGCCCCCGGCTACCCCCGTCCACCGACGAACTGCGACGGCGAATATTGCTCGGAGGCTCCTCCTCATCCTCGTCGTCACGGCTGAGACGCCGGCCGAGAATGTCGCCCGCGTCAAAACGCACAGGCGAGGGAGGCACCGCCGCCACTTGGCGCAGACGTTCGACCTCCTGAGCAAACAGGTCGAAGGCAGCCGCCGAGTCTGCGGCCACGCTCATGGCCCGAGCCAACACCGGCATGGCGTCCTCAAGGACATATCCATGGGCTTCACGAACCGCCCGGCGTAACGCCTCCGTCTGGCGATTCCACGCCGAAGCCAGGGCGGCCGCCCCGACGCCACGAGGCACGCGCTGCCCGTCCATCCGACGACTCGGCCCGTCGCCAAAAAAGACCACCGCCGCCTGAAACGCCTCAGGCGAAGTCCAAACGTCCTCTTGCGTCGAACGCGCATGTCCGCCGGACGCGGTGGTAACTCGCGTCTCGCGCACCGGCGAGAGCGACCGCCGGCTACGGGAAGCAGCCCGAAGCGAAGGCCCACCAGCCGCCCGCGTCCCTTGGCGGACAAAACCGCCGCTGCCTTGGGCTGCCGCCGCGGGCGTATCGCCATCGTCGTCCGACCCCCCGCCACAAACGGAAAGAGACGCAAAGCCCCGACAAGGGTGGTTCAGCATGAACCCGTACTCGGCCAACGAGTCCAAATGGACGTGCACTTGACGCGCCGCACGCGTCTGCATGTCCGGTCGGATGACGTCCTTGACCACAATGATCCACGGGAAGATCTCCGTGGCCTTGTTCATCTTGTGGAACGTGTCCAGGATCGCCTTGTGGCACCACAGTCCGGCCGACCCCACTCGGGCGGCCTTCCCGACCGGGCACCCGGTAGTCTCGTCAAAGACCCCGGAAGCAAGCGCCAAGACGCACACACACAACTGGTGTGCGCGGCAAAGACAAGCCGCAAACACGACACAGCGTTGTGAGGCTCAACGTTTACTTGCCTCCCTCGGGGGGGTCCGGGACTGCTCTGCTGTCCCGCTCAGATATACCCACCGGTCCCCTTCCCTCAACCCTCAGGGGGACCCTCGCAAGTGGGCCAAAACCTGGGGTCAAACGCGGGCCGCACCCGCCGCCGGGGGTGTGCCCAAGACCCAATCAAAAAATGCCAACAAAATCCCCGAGGCGAGGGTGAAATGCACTGAGAACATCAGGTATGACTCCTCACAACGAAAAGAACAAATCAAGGATACGGTCATAACTCAGAGGACCGTAGAGTGGTGCCGGGAATCACAAGTGGATCATCCCAACCACGATCCGATCGCACCGAGTGGGTCTCGTGATCGGTAGGAATTTGCTTTGTCTAACTATTCCTGGTTAACAGGAATCTCAGCCTCACTTAGGCGAGCTCCGAGCAAGACCCGCCCCAACGGCGTGCCCGCCTGTGGGCCCTCCACTTAATGGCCCCATCAGCTGTCAAGTCCAGATGGCCTCCGTGTGGCCATGCTGCCACATTTATCCCTCCTCAAGGGTCAGCCGTCCCGGCTGACCGGGAACGGACGAGTGGTCCGCTCGAAGTGGGCGTGAGGCGACCCCCTTTGATTTGATGGGGTCGCCCCAGGCGCACGCAAGTCGCGTGGCGCCGGGATATGACAGCAGTGTCATGCCCCCCCTACGCTGAGGGGGTCGAGAGGGCGGGGTCGTTGCCCGCCCAGTGGACGCTGGCGGCCCAGGGAGCACTCTTCCCGAGTGCCTGCTGCGTGGTGGTGGCCCCGCCGGCGTGTGGCGCAGGGGACACTCTTCCCCTGTGCCGTCTCCTGGGACGTGAGAAGGGGGTGGGTGGGTGTGCGTACCGTCCACGCACCCGCCCAGCGACCCTATTTAGTGGTCGCCTCGCGGCTTCAGCCTCTGTCGGGCTGCCGCACATCGACTACCGCGCGCAGTGTGCGTGCATGCGCGTGGCGTTCTTCTTACCCACACTCCCCTTGGCCCCCCTACTCGGGTGCGCTTCCCCCTCTCCTTTTCCCCCTTACTAGGGTGCGCTTCCCCCTAATCGGGTGCGCTTCCCCTTTGACCCTCCTTACGCGGGCGAGACGGGTGATGTCGGCGGCGACCCCGCTTGCGCCCGACCTATTCGTCGAGGAGCCACTCCCCGAGATGGAGATTGACGGGGCGGCGGCCGTCACGCCGCCGATGGCGCCGCAGTCGGCGTTGCCCCCCGTCACGGCTGGGGCAGTCGGGTCTACTCCGCCGGCGCCCCCTCCTCTGGCGACACCCGAGTCGGGTGCTACTCAAGGGGGCGCGGCGTCGGCACCGCCCATTCAAGCGGCGACGCCGATGGTCGTTGAGTCTGGGCGACCGGAGGACCTCGACTGGTGGGTCCCTCCCAGCCACCAAACGGCTATGGGTGAGGGGGGTCACCTCCTCTCGATCTACCGCACCTTCCCCGACTCGGAGCAGGTGACGGCGTGGAGCCGCCGACTCGCGCGCTTCCCGCGTCAGGTGGCTCTACCTGCCGGGTGGCTGGTGGATCTTCCTGCCTTACTCTAACGGGAGGATTGGGGTCAAGTCGACCGCGTACGCCGGTGCCTCTCCCAGAGTACGGGAGCAGACGAGGTGGCGGCGGACCAGCCAGTGGTCGAGTGGCGTTGGTGTTGCCAGGCCCCGCCCTACGTGGCGACGGGGGACCCGCACGTCAACCACCCAGCCGCCCGACATGAGTACATCTGGCGGCGTGACGAGCGCCACCTCGTTTCGGTTCCTCAACTCGAGTTCCCCCGCGCGCGGGACCACCGTCGCGGCAACAATGTGGTCCTGCCCAAGTGGTGGAAGGACGTGGAGGTCCCGATGGGCTTCTCGGAGATGCTCCCTCGCTTCCTCGCGTACTACTCGTCGCGGATGCGGCCGAATGAGGAGGGGAACCGCCTTTATGCCAACCTCGCGACGCAGTGGGTCGTCGAGGTTGCTTCCGTGTGGGTGGCGTCCCTTAAGTCAAAGGGCTACCTGTGGCATCTGTCTAATTCCTTGTTCGAGGGGATGTGCACTCCCACCCCTGCGTGCCTTGGGGATGGGCGGGACGGCGACTATGCTGGGCTTTTCGAGGGGATGATCATTCTCCATAACTCGTTGGATTGGGTGTCGATCCAACCCTTCCTCCGTCGGACTGCGACCGAGGGGGGGGCGGAAGTGACGACGCGCGGCTTCGTCCTTTGCTTTTGTGGGCTCTCGAAGGGAACGTTGCTCCTCCGAGAAGGCCTGCGGTTAGACTCTTACCCCTACGGCCCAGGCATTGGCGCACAGTCTCCGACGCCGGCGAGTGGCTGGGTGGTGTCGGGGAAGCGCCATGCGCCCCCCAAGAACACAGAGCTACGGGTGACTTACCCACCGCCTTCCAAGCGGAACTTCCGGGGCCACGGGTCAAGCAGCCAAGTGGGCCCTTCCCGCGCCGGGCCATCCCAAGCAGGGGCTCAGGAATCAGGCATTTTCTGTTGCATTGGGATATATTCCACATGCCCCTTCATGCACTCTGAATCTAGTATTTCACGAAGTCATCTATCCTAGTTCGGATTTTGCTGGGCCGGACAGAGTAAGGATCAATATTATAACCGGATACTCATTCAGTGCGATTTCGGAGACAGTTCGGATAGACGGATTGAATATATTCTCTTGGATGATGGATCTGGACGCATGGTAAAATTATCGAAAGGAGACATCTCACCAGGTACAGCCTGACGTGTGCTGGAAATACACTCTTCTATTCACCAGCATTGTTTGCGATGAACCGCCGTCAAGTACCATCTGGTTGTTGGAATTGATTTCGATGATGCAGCCGGCCTCGTCAGTAGGCATCGTTGGAACTCTCGTGTGCTCACCAGGGGGCGCCCGTTCGGTTTCGCGCGCGGGCCGTTGACAACAATGCAAACCGGGTCAGACACGGGACAGAACCGTTCGGACATTTTCCGGCCAGATCGCCGCTTGGCACTGCCAGATGTTGGCAGCTCAACCAGGTGGGGAGGCATCCCCACGCGCCAGCAATGCGGCGGAGAATCTGTGAGCCGTATTAAGCAAGGTCGTAAATCGATACACAATATATCATATCCTACCTTTGGAGAGTCATTAGGGCTCAGTATATCCGGCGGTAGATGAACAGAGTACGATATGGATACTCGGCTGCAGCATCGATTATGGATTATTACGAGTATAATGTGCGGATATGTCTGGCTCTACTGTATCCACCTCAGGCCCTGATCCCAAGTACGGGCGGCGGCCTACGTCGACCTTGACGCGCCGGCGGCGGCTACTCTGCCGCCGCCCCAGGTTGTCCACCGGGGCTCGCCGACTACGGCGGCCGCTGCGGTGGTCACGCCGCTGGAGCCGCCGGCTTTTGCCGAGCCCTTCCCCGCCGCTAACTTGCCGGCGGATTTCTGTCGCGGCCGGAGTTTGCCGGAGCAGTGCACCCGGGGGTTGCTGACTATGTTCCCCCCGGTCGGAGCGGACATCTGAGATGCCTCGCCCGTCGTGGCTGTGATCGCCCTTGCCGAAGTCTTGGCGAGGGTCAGTCGTCGGGTATCGACCTTGGCGGTTGACGTCCACCAAGCGGGGCAGCCGGCTTTGGCCCGACGCCTCATTATCGGCTTGTCGGGGCGGGCTCTCGGGGACCAACTGCGGGTCCAGCTGTCGACTACTCTGTCGCAGCTGCTGACGTCTGGGTCGGGGTGTGGGTCTACACCTCACTCGGTGTCGACCCCCCCTTCGTCAGGCGGCCACGACCCAAGTGCTGGGGTCGCCCCGGCGTCCGGGCACCAGTGGCACAACGCTCCCAACTATGGGTGGGCGCCGGCGCCTCCGCCGAAGAACTATGGGCCGGCCAGGGGGTACGGCCACTATGCCGGCCCCCCTGCGGGTGGGAGTTACGCCCCGCCGGTGGCGTACTACCCCAACAGGCCGCTGTACCGCCCCGAGAGCCCTCGTACTCGGGGTGGTCCCGCTGATAACGACTCGCATCAGGGGGGCGGCCACAACAACGATAACCGCCCCGACATGCAGTCGTGAGGGGAGGTGGGTGGCTTAAGGCCAGGTAAGGAAGGGCCTTGGGGTCTCATGTTTCTAGTCGTACATGATTGGGTGGGGTTTCTTGCTTGTTGATAGTCATAGTATACCATCATGCTACATCCAGACCAACTTGTGTCTTGCTTGGGTCCCACTCCTACCTGATGTTGAGACCTTATATTGGGGCTCGTTTCACTGTGGAGTCGACGAGAGTTCGTCGACGCCACGTCTTTGCCTCACGGCTAGTTGATGCCGTTGGCAGTACTGTCGGACCTTCTCAGTCGGAAGGTCCTCGACATACTCCCATTTGTCTTCCCTTGGTCCATACCCGAACCTGCGGACCTTGAGCATAAGGCGCCAGTTGTTATCATACCCCTGTCCGAAAAATTGGTCGAAGACAGCCTCCATCGTCTTCTCACTCGAAGACGGGAGGGAAGGTACACGCCATGCCTTAAGGGCGCGTTCCCACCCCGGATCACCCTCCGGCGGTTCTGGCGCCAGTGTGGCGTGGTTACCGTTTATGGTACGGATCCCATCGGTACTTTCGATGGTGAGACGACGGCCATCAGTCTTGAGTATCTGATACGGCCCCTTCGTCTTGAAGATGAGTTTACCTCCCTGGTTCTCGTGTGACTTCACGAAGACCCAGTCTCTGACTCGGAGAGCTTCTCGCCGGCTCTTGACTCGTTTGTCAAAGTGCCGTTTATAGCGGGCCTGGGCCTTGTCCATTGACTTCTGGACAAGAGGGATCATCTCATCCAAGCGCTTGCGGAAATTCTCGCGCGCTTGTCCGGGTGTCGAGGGAGGGGCCTCGTCACCCGTGCCTTGGGTAAGGCGCTCGATAGCCACCGGGCTGAGTTTCCGGGGGCACACAAAGGAGAAGAGCGCTTCCCCTGTGCTACTATGCACTTGGGAGTTGTAGGCGGTGACCAGTAGGCTCACATACCTGGCCCAGGTTACGACATGTTCACTTACATAATGCCTGAGTTCCTGTACTAGCGTCTTGTTGAAGCGTTCCACTTGCCCATTTGTCTGTGGATGGTAAGAGCATTGTTAACAATGAGATGCTATCGCCATATTCACGCCATGTTGCACAACGTGTCCCATTTAGCACCTGAAGTCCGATGTAACACAACTTTTTAGACGAAGAAGCCTTTTTTTTGTTCGGGCCATGGAAATCGAACTACCTACTTGATTCTGGCTTCCGCTGACCAAGAATAGCTGTGCGGCTATCGCTTTTCTATTTCGAGTCGGAATCGCTTGTAAGACAGCAGAGGCTATCTCACGGGAGCCTCTGATTGGCCTATGTGATGGATCAACGACCCGCTTCACAGCAAGTAGCAGCACGCGGCTGAAACATGTGCGCCACGTCTGCAAGATTGACTGCCAGTTGCTTCTGGGCAGAGATGGTCACTGTTCCGGAAGGTCCGCATAAGCTGTCGTACATGGCAATGGTCCTACAGCAACGCCCTTCTAGGTGTGGACGTCATCAAACGCTGCACATTTTGACCTGTTTCTTTGTCCGTCTGCCGACGAGCGTTCTGTGCGCCTTCGTTATGGTTGATACGGCTGCTCACCACAGTTGTCAACTGCCGCTGCAGTGAATCAAGTCCTGGCGGAAAAGATCGTCTTGATCGGGCCCAGAAAGGACATGGTGTAAGGGATCCTGCAGGTACTTAGGTTAATGACAGCAAAGCAGCCAACCGCTGACGTACATGTGGCTGTCTAAGGACGCTGACTTGGTTCTAGAATAGCTCAGCCGATAGAGATAGCCTGAGTTGTCGACAATGCTCTAAGGAGTGGCGTAATTAGTACTTACGCTGAGCATTTGCAAGACTCCTTGGTAATGTACGGATGCAAACTGCGGTCCGTTATCTGACAAAGACGAGTCAGGGATGCCATAACTGGCAATCCAAACATGAATGAAGGCACTGAGAACATCTAGTGCCGTCACATCTCGAAGGGGTACTACCCTAGTCAACTTCGAGAAGCGGTCACACATGACCAAGAGGTAATCATATCCCTCTGGAGTTCGGGGGAGAGGACCAAGGAGGTCGATGGCTACTGCCTCAATGGGTTCCGTAGCCGGGAACAACCTCATAGCGGAGGAGCTTCGGACCTCCATCAACCGGTTCTTTGCGCAAGTGGCGCAAGCCGCGACCCAACCGAACACATCGACGGCGAGCGAAGGCCAGTAGTACCTTCGTCGTAGGGTCCGATACATCTTGGTCTCCTCCGGGTGACCGCCTAAGGGGGAAGAGTGTTCCCTCTCAAGTAAGTCAGCCACGAGGGAGCGGGGCGCAACCACTTGTTGTGTTCCCTCTTGTTGGCCATGACGGCAGAGTATTCCGTCGCCATTCTCATAGAACCGAGTTCGGTCCGTGGTGTTCATATCCGTACGGATCTCTTGGCAGAAACTATCGGCCAGTTGCTCTTTGGCCAACTCAGCCATCGAGATGGGTACCTGTCCCTTATTCTCTGGTCGTCGGGGGTCCAGCACGGCCCCCGACCGCGTAGTCACCCCGACCACGGGGATGTCTTCGGGGACTGGTGTAGTATCCAACATCTCCGTCGGCATGCGGGAGAGTGCATCCGCTATGGCATGTTGTCGCCCAGGCTTGTACTCAACGTGATAGTCGAACTCGGATAGTCGTATCCGCCATCGATTCAGGCGGTTGTTAGTACACGCTGTGGTGGTGAGCATCCACTTCAGCGCCTTATGGTCACACCGGACTAAGAACCGGGTACCCTCGATGCAGGGGCGCAGTGACGCAATCGCCCACACAACGCCAAGACCTTCTATTTCGGTCACGGTGTAGTTCTGCTCAGCGGGTTCTAGTCCCCGGCTGAAGTAGCCGACGGGATGGTACTCCCCCGCGGGTTGCTCCTGCAGCAGAGCACAACCAAGTTGGTCGTAGCTCGCATCAACGTCGATGATATACTTCCCCTCCCTTCTTGGTAGTGCCAAGATGAGAGGGTTACACAGTTGTTCGCGGAGTCGGTCGAACTCTGCCTGCTCCTCCATATTCGGAGGGAAGAGTTTCTCCGGTAGCGAGGAGCTCACCAACTTATTCAGGGGCTTCGAGACCTTGGCGAAGTCAGCCGTGAAACGTCGACATACGTTACATATACCCAGGAAGCTGCGCAGTTGCGTTTGTGTCTTCGCTTATATGGCCTTTCTGATAGCCTTCAGGTTTTTCTCATGCACACTGATGCGCCCCGGTCGTATGACATGACCGAGGTACTCTACCTCACTACTAAAGAGGTGACACTTCTTTGCCTTGAGGGTGACACCGTTCTCACCCAACAAGGTAAACACCTTCTCCAAGTGGGAGAGGTGTGACTCCGCGTCAGCGGAGTAAACGATGATGTCGTCTAAGTAGACGAGGACATACTGCCATTTTACTCCGGCCAGTATCATGTCAATAGCGCGCTGGAAAGTGGCACGCGCATTGCAAAATCCAAAAGGGAGACGTGTACACTGGTACTTCCCCACATGAGTCGTGAAGCAGGTCAAGTTCTCATCCTCCTCGGGGACGGGTATCTGCCAGCATCCCGCGTTGCAGTCCAACGTCAAGAAAAGCCTGGCGTCTCCCAAGGAATCCAGACAGTCATCCATCCTTGGGATCGGATACGTATCACGCACCGTTCTATCGTTGAGTTGACGGTAGTTGATGCAGAAGCGTGTGGACCCATCCGGCTTCGGCACAAGAACAACCGGACTGGCCCACTCGCTGGAGCTGGGTTCAATCACGTCCAGCTTAAGCATCTTGGTCACTTGCTCGCCGACGAGTTGTCGGGTTCTGGGACCCATGCGGTATGGATGTAGCCGCACGGGTTTGGCACCAGTCTTTAGTCTCATCCGGTGTTCGGTCGCCTTGATGGTGCCAAGGAACCCCTCCCACAACCCGTGGTGTCGGACAATCAGCGCCTTGAGACGTCCGCGGAGAGATTCCGGGACGTTCTCTTCGGCAATAGGGGGATCATTCTCCCGGTTCTCCACTGGTTTTGACGACGCCACAGGTACTGTCGGGGCGTCTTCGTGGAGGAACTTTCCCCACTGCCCGGGCGTCACGACGGTGATGTTACCTTCGTACGCCTCGATTGTGCCGAGAGACATACCCTTGGGAAGACGGAGTTTGTTCGTCCCGGTGTGGATTATCTCTAGCCACCAAGGCTCACTTGTCTTACAAGTCATGGTGCCCGGAGCGACATGTGGTCTATGTCGGCCAAACACCCGCTGCCTCTGAGTAGACAGGCCGTTTCCTTGGAAGGCAGTTTGCACTTTCACATAGCCTTTTGACTTGAGCTCTATGATCGTTTGCTGTGCCATTTGCCCCTTTGCTTTCCCTTTAGAGTAACAGTCGCATGGCGTCGCAGTTGACGTCGCCACCGGGGCAACACTCTTACCCCGGCGGAGGATGGGAACACGGCACCCATCCTTCAGTTGGATGAAGTTCCGGGGTCCCGAAATTATTGGGACATGAGCATCCGAGTATGGGGTACCCAAGAGTATGGGCACCGACATGCCTTGAACGACGCCCAACGAGTGCGTTGCCTCATACGTACCGATGCGCACATGCAGAGTAACAGACCCGTGATGGGAAGGATATTCCCATTCACATCGAACATGTTGGGTGTGGACTTGTCAAGTGGACAAACCTTCACCTCCTTCGGGTGTAAGTCTTCCCGAATCAAGGACATGCCAGACCCGGTGTCGATTATGGCCCGGGTTGCCAAGAGGTGCCCGTCCTGCATCCATACTCTGGTTGCAACTTGATAGTTGCTTCCTGTCAGGATCGCCACAACTTTCCTGCGATCCACGCCCTTCGGGATTGGCATGTCCGGAGGACGTATCCCCTTCGGACGTCGCAGGAGCTTGACTTTGCTGTTGCGTCGCGTCCCTTGATTACCCACTGGGGACGTCGGGGACTCATCCATCCCAGCGGCTACGCGTTTCCCTCGTCCGACTCCAAGGAGGATGCCGCGGGCTTGCCTGCCTGGGGGTTCGATTTCCCCTTCTCAAGAGGTGACTCACTCCCACTTGAGGACTCGTTGTCGCCGGCTGTTGCAACAACGGGAGGCCCAGTCGGCCTCGTACTCTGTTGGAATCGGGCAGGACGAGACTTGTCCTTGGCCCATCGACTGTTCTGTGCTAGTCGCGCACGGAGACGCGGGTCCAACTTGGGACACTCTTCCGCCCAGTGGCCCGTTTGGTTACACTGCCAGCACGGGAAGCTTGCCGCCTTTCCACTCCCGCTTACTTGGGGCGGGGTCGTTGTGGCCACGCTTTGCTCGACTGATTCCGAGCGAGTTGTTCTCGGACGGACCGGGTACCGGGGTGTTACTAGAGCCCGTGCTTGTCGACGGAGGCGAGTTGTCTCCGCGCGCTTAGCGGCCTCCTCGGCTCGCTCTTTCTGCTGTGCCGCTTGCATCCAGCGGTACTCATCGCCTCGAGTTTGGGCGATGCGGGACAGCTCCGCCAAGGTCATCCCTGGTTTATTACGTTCGCGCAAGTTAGCACGAACCACAGCGTGAACGCCTTCGACATAGCGTCCCTTGAGGGCTCCTGTCGAGTGGTGGAACCCGCATGAGGTGTTCAATACTCTGAGACGTTCAGCGTATGACATCTCATCTTCTTTCTCTTCCTGTCGCGCCTGGTGGAACTGTTCCACGAGGCCGGCTACGGTTGATTCATCCGCATGCATACGGATGATCCAGTTGACCAGCTCCAAGTAGGAGCTGACCTCTCCTGGGTTGCCGCCACGTCGAGTTGGCATGACGGCCACTACCTCGGAGCGAGGTGGCTCCAAGGTAAAATCTCGTAACATACAGAAGGCTTCTTCTTCCGAGACGTCATTGTCGTCGCACGCCTTGCATAACTTGCGTAAGAACTGGAAGACTTTATGCGGCGGGTCACCGTTCCAATCCGAGCGGTGACCAAAGGAGTGCACGACATCCTTCTTGAGCCACCCCATAGTATGGGCGTGCGCCCGCGTGTAGGAGACCGATTTATTCTTCAGCGCGTACGTCTCGCAATCAAACAAATCCTGATAGTGGGGATTGTTGACCGTGATCTTGTCTGGTACAACTCGTACCAGCCCTGTTGGGCGCTCCTCTGAGCGATCACGCCACGGCACTGGGTCTCGCCGAGCCGAACCAGATGCATGCACCGGGCGGGGCCGGGGAGGAACCCGTGGCGTCCGCCATTGGCTGCCACCGCGCGGAGAATCGCCGCAGGAATATTCGCCATCAGACGATTGCGACGCGTAATGCAGTCGTCGGCGGGACTGAGTGTGTCCACTTCGTCGAGGGTCGGGACGCGCCATAGGGCTCCGGACCGAAACAGGCGTAACCGGAAGTGAACGGGAAATCTCGGACCGTACCACCTCAGCGATGGCGCCCTGCAACTCAGGACCCACGCTGAATAATCCACCCAACGAACCGCGGGGAGCACGACTAGAGCTCCCACCCGCGGGCTCGTCTCCAAGCCGGGGTACTGACTCACCGAACGCAACTCGGGACGTATCATCCGTCCTCCCAGCTACATACGGCAGTCTCGTGGCGAAGGGAGTGTTGGCATCCGACGGGGGTTCCACGGTGTCACTACGAACCGTGGTCGCCCCAGCCGGAGGGTGAACTCCACCCGGTCCGACGGAGGAGGCCGGAGGAAGAAACAAGGAGCCACGTCCGGCTCCGCCCACATCTCCGCCACCCTGGCTACGTGGGACGACACGACCACCCACTGGTGGTGTGGGTCCAGGGGGGAGCGAAGCCGTGCTCCCTCTCTCACTAGCCCCATCAGAGTGTGCGGAGGGGTTTCCCCCCTCCCCTCTTGACATCTGGTAACCGAGTAGGCTCACCAATCAAAATTTGCGGGGTTGCAACGGAGGATCAAAGATCGCTGGGGGAAGAAGGTCAACTCAACCACCTCGCGTCGCGAACACGAAGGTAGCAACGTGTGCTCCTTCCCCTGCTGCTCCACCAAAAGTGGCCCCACAGTCAGGCCGACCCCACTCGGGCGGCCTTCCCGACCGGGCACCCGGTAGTCTCGTCAAAGACCCCGGAAGCAAGCGCCAAGACGCACACACACAACTGGTGTGCGCGGCAAAGACAAGCCCCAAACACGACACAGCGTTGTGAGGCTCAACGTCTACTTGCCTCCCTCGAGGGGGTCCGGGACTGCTCTGCTGTCCCGCTCAGATATACCCACCGGTCCCCTTCCCTCAACCCTCAGGGGGACCCTCGCAAGTGGGCCAAAACCTGGGGTCAAGCGCGGGCCACACCCGCCGCCGGGGGTGTGCCCAAGACCCAATCAAAACATGCCAACAAAATGCCCGAGGCGAGGGTGAAATGCACTGAGAACATCAGGTATGACTCCTCACAACGAAAAGAACAAATCAAGGATACGGTCATAACTCAGAGGACCGTAGAGTGGTATTTCCGGGAATCACAAGTGGATCATCCCAACCACGATCCGATCGCACCGAGTGGGTCTCGTGATCGGTAGGCATTTGCTCAGTCTAGCTAATCCTGGTTAACAGAAATCTCAGCCTTACTTAGGCGAGCTCCGAGCAAGACCCGCCCCAACGGCGTGCCCGCCTGTGGGCCCTCCACTGAATGATCCCATCAGCTGTCAAGTCCAGATGGCCTCCGTGCGGCCATGCTGCCACACGCCTGGCGACCCGGCCCACTGGCCATACGGTCCGCTTAAGGGCCTTGGCATCGAGCCAGGCGAAGACCTTGTCCGTCAACAGGGTATGCACACACCCGGTCGCTAGGAAGTAGAAAAAATCCGCGTTGACGACGTGCCAAACGGCACTGAACGCGTCAACCATCTTGTGAGCCATATAGGACAGTGCGTAAAGCATCTCCATCCACACCCCGCGGTTTAACCACCAGCGAGAGTAGCGGGGAAACCACCGCGACAAGTCGAAATGACGAGGCGCCCGGATAACACAAGAACACCAAGCGGTGGGAAGCAGCCCGCGGCTCGTGATGCGGGCCGCGTCTTGAGCACGCCGATGCGCGGGGGCATAACTCGGCGCTCGAAAGGGGGAAGTCAACGCCAATGTGCGGGCGTCAAACTTCTCCTCCACGGCGTGTTCAGCCTCTTGAGCTGCCTCGATGAGCTCATCAAGGTACTTCTCCTTACCGGCCTCCTGGGCGAAAGGCACCGACAACTCCGTGGCCGTACGGCGCGACAGGAAGACGGCGTCCGGCCAAGCCCGACGCAGACGCCCGAAGTTGTTCGCGGCGACCTCTAAGGTCCTTATCTGATGGACGGAGAACAAGAGGGTCCAGGCGTTAAGACGCGTGTGGAAGTCATGAAACGGGCTTCCGAAACGGACCAACTCGTTGGCATACGCCAGAACCTCAGAGGCCTGCCGCGCCTCGCCTTGGTTGCCATAGTTGACGTTGCCGTGCACCTCCGCCACGACGGCTTCGACATGGTCGTCGGGAACCCCGTTGAGGATTTCAACGATCCCCGGCGGGACGCCCCAGTGGCCTGGTTCAATGCGAACCGGAGCCACGCGGCGATTGTTTGTCGCCGCGTCCATGAGAACGTCGTCACTCATGACGGGGACGCCGTCGCGTGTCCCAAGGGACGGAGGGCTGACGCGCGTCCGCCGAAAGGGCGATGGCCCCGCCCCCTCGATGAGCGGCGGCTCGGCCTCTTGGTCTTCCGCCCCAGCGGGGTAGTCGCCTCCGTGCATGTCACGCCCATGGTCGGCGGACGACCCGTCTCGCCGCGACCCTGAGCGGACGCTCGCCTCCGACCCGGCCCGCCCCGCTGGGCTGCCCGCGCCATCGGCACCGCTACCAGCCGCGCCGGCCGCGTCGGCCATCTGGACGTCGCTGCCGCCGCCCGCCATCTTGGCCTTGAGCTTGCCGCCAGCACGCCGCGTCGGGAAGAAGACCTTGGCCAATGCCGCGCCCTCTCTTCCTCCCCCCCTCACAACAACAAGCCCCTGCTCTCCACTCACGACCTAAGGTCAACCGGCTGGACACAAGCCGCGCACCCGACTCCTCAGTGGCTATGAGCCCGACCCCGTTCCTCCGCCCACAGTGTGCGCGAAGGCGCAACGACCCCCACCCGCCGAGGGCAAGGCCGTGACAGCCTCGCCTCGCGACGGACGGGGCACGGCGTACGCAGGACCCAGAGGTCAACAAGTGCGCAAGCGAAGGCCACCGCAACCTGCCCAACTGGGCTACTCAACCCGGACGCCTAGTGGCATGGGTAACAGGACGGGCCCTTGCCGTGCCCAACCCCCCCCGGTACATATACCGCGGAGCGAGCCCAGAGGCCCGCCCAGCTGCCCCCGGCTGTGCCATCTGCGGCACGCGGGCACGAGGCCCCCCACCCCTGTAGGGGCCGATCTGATGCCTGCGCGGCCACTGCCGCCACGTGGGTTCCCAGAGGCTGCCCGTTCACGCCCTCTTGCCCCCCGGCACGCCTCGGCCATTCTGGGCCGCTCGCGACCGTTCGGGCCGCGGGCTCCATCACCCCGCCTCGCGCGAGGGTGTCAGGGGTCTCCCGGACCCCCTTTGCAGACGCCGGCCAGGGCCTAACGCCCACACGCCCCATCGCGCGTCGTTACGCAGCACCCTGATTGGTTGCCACAAGTGGCGTTCGTGGTGGCGGATCAGTCGATCTGCGCCCACTCGCCGGGACGGCTCGAATCTCCTTACAGGGCTATGTAGCATATCTCCTTGATATTTGGATAATGGGCCCGGTAGCCCCCCTGACTGGTCAGTATTCACGTGGAGGATTGAAATGATTTGTGGCTCGCCCTTTGGGAGGATACTTCCGTCTTGTATATCTGTCCATTCTTTTTATCGCCTCTATTTTGGTGGTTATTCGATCTTTATGATCGCTCGGTCGATCGACCCCGCCCCTTTACCGTCTGATAATAAAGGCACCATGGGACCGGGGTTCGCCGTCGTCGGCACCCCCGGCTCCCCATCGGATGTTGCACAAACAAAGGTTCTTCTTCCTCGCCTCTAAGGCGATAGTGTTCGCTTTATCGTGCGTCTACGGTCGGTCGCTATTTACCGGTTATTTTATCAACTTCATTAATCCCACAGTGGTGGCGGTGGTGGCAGCGTCGGGAGCGGCGGGAGCCGGGGCGTCGGAATCGGCGGGGGTGGAGGTAAGTCGGGCCTTCGACGAGTAGCACTTGAAGGCGGCGGCGACGGAGGAAGTGACGGCGGCTGCGTCTCGGACCCCACCGTCGCCGCGGTGGACGGCACGACATTAGTTGCGACCGCTGACACAGGGGAGGCCGCAGGCGTGCGCCCCCGAGATGACGCGTGCCGAGAGAACACCTGTCTTACCGATGCATCAGCTGCCTGTGAGACCGCCGCAGCGTTGGCAGCTCGCGAGCCGCCACTAATATCTCCGGTCTCGGCCGACAGAAGGCGTCGGCGGTGTAGCGGTCGGGGGTCCCACGGCTGGAAGGGGCGCGGCCCCTCAGCTGTGGACAGCACACCCTCGGGGCGGCCCCAAAATATTCCGATCCGGGCCAGCAAGGGAATGACCTGTCCGAATCTCACAGGGAGATCGGATCTGGTCGGGGGCGGGGTTTTTCCCTCGTGGTTTTCCCAACCCCCCTACTACTTGTTTGAACTTTTCCCTTTGGAGGGATTTATCTGTTTGGCGCATTTGGGGTGGCTACTTTGGCCGCCGGCGTTCGGGTTGGGGAGGGGTTTATTGACAGCGGGGACGCCGTCCCCGTCGCCGTTTGATAAAACCAACTGTG
>Ga0209093_1000371_pt1 | contig 23834 bp, 34 predicted proteins | sample SidtaG_4_FD_187450 | JGI IMG/M metagenome (GOLD analysis project Ga0209093, IMG submission 187450) | Marine algal microbial communities from Sidmouth, United Kingdom - Sidmouth_Male1 metaG (SPAdes) (version 2) | ecosystem: Host-associated > Algae > Red algae > Unclassified | place: Sidmouth... | reverse complement strand
GGGGGGGGGGCCCCCCCCCCCCCCCCGCGCCGCCCCTGTCGGGGGAACCTCCACCACCGCGCCGTGGCGCGCGTGGCCCGACGCGGCGCGCCGCGGCGTCGACATGTCCACGGCGGCGAGGCGGCAGGCGGCGGCGACGGCGTCGGGGTCCTCCTCGGCCGCGCAGCGGCGGGCGGCGGCGAGTGCGTCCCGCAGAACCTGCGGGGCGGGGGGGAGGAGGGGGGAGAGGGGGCGAGGATCGGAGGCGGCGGCGCCCGTCGGGGTCTGCGCTGCCCCCGCCGTCGCCGTTGCGGTCGCACCACGCGCGGCGGCGGTCGACGCGCTGCCGGCGCGCGGCGGCGCGGACGGCGGCCCGCCGTCGACGCGCGGGGAGGGTGGCGGCGGGGACGCGGACCGAACCGCTGCCGCTGCCGCTGCCGCCACGGCTAGCGGGCGGTCGGGCGGCAGCGAGGACGGTGGGCGGTGGCGGCGCCCCCCCCCCCGTAACGCGAGCCGCCGCAGGGAGCCCGACGATGGCGGCGACGACGGCCGCGGCGGCGGAGGCGGCGGCTGCGAAGACACCGCCCCCCGCTTGCGCTCGCGCGGCGGCCGCCGCCACGGGGCGGCGTCGCGGCGCAGGCACTGCTGCCGCCGCCGGCTCCTCGACGACCCGCGCAGCGGCCGACGCCGCGACGGGCGTCGTGGTGCCCGTCTCGTCTGGCGCCGTGGCGGCCGCCGCCGCGGGTGGCTCACCGGCGACCGCCGGCGCCGCGAGGGGCACGCGGGCAACCGCCGCCACTGCTGCCGCCGCAGGCGCCCACTCGTTCAACGAGCGGCGCGGCGGCGGGGCCGCAGTCCCCCCCCACGGACCGGGCGGCGGCGCCCCCTCCTCGGACGGGAGCCCGCCCTCGGACGAGGAGGCAGACGCCCCCCGCCGCAGATGCCGCGCGGGGCCGCGCGACCGACCTGACCTTCGCCGTCGCAGGTAGGACGAGCGGGAGGAGGACCCCCGCCCGACCGCCGCCGCCGCCGCTGCCGCTGCCGTCGCTGCTGCTGCCGTCGTGTGCGCCCGGGGCCGACGCGTGGCCGAGCGGCACACCAGACGGTCGCGTCGCCGCGCCGCTCCGCTGCCGCCTCGACGCCGACCGCCTCTTCATTGACGACGGCGGCGGGGCGGCCTGGGGGCGACGCGAAAAACGGGACATTGGCGGCTGGGGAGCGGGGGGAGGCTCGAAAAGAGGGCCGCTCTCGGTGGCCGCGGTCGGCGGCGCAAGCGGGTGGTCCGGCCGCGGCAGCGGTTGTGGGGCAGGTCGTGGTGATTGGTGCGGGTGGGAGCGGGTGGGGGGGATCTGTCTGGCACCGCCCTCTGTCAGTCATGCTTGTCTTTGATTTTTCGAAGAGGGAAAGCACAGAAAAGAATTGATGCATAATCGCAAAGACACACTCTGCAAACAGCAAGCAATAGAGAAAAAAATCATGCGGTCATCCCAGTTTGCGCAAGACAACCTCAAGAAGGCGTCGCTGCTCCGACCTCTCCCGCCGGTCCTCTGCATCCTACCGGTCCCGACGGGCCAACTCGGCCTGGTGGAACTCGCGGTCCTGCTCGAGGCGTCTCTGCTCGAGCTCCAGGTGCTTTTTCTCCTTCTCGCTGCGGCACTTCTCGCTCTCTACCAAGAGGGCCACCACGTCATCATCGTCCAAGTCTTCGTGCTTGCGGCGCCGAGACGACCGCGTCGGGTCCGCCGAAGAGGCCGCCCGAGATAAGGACCTCTCACCCGCCGCCTGAGGGCTGCCCTCGGCCGCAAGGCTGGAGGGAAGGTTGCGGCGCCGCTGCATGTCCAGTGTGCGAATGACCTCCCCGCTGTGCACCTAACGCTGCTCTCGCTGGTCGGCTTCGTCCCGCTCCTGCGCCACCCGCCGCTCTTAATCGACGGCCTCGTCCACAACGTCCACCAAAATCCTGTCACGCTCCGTGACCGTCTCCTCCACGCCCAACCGCGATTCGTCCTGCTTGTCCTTCACTTCAAACTTGCGCTTCACCAGCTGGAATCGGTCGTGCAATGTTTTGCCGTTGACAGAAAAGGGCGCCTGCGGGTGCACGTTGAATATGGAAGCCGCCTCGCCAAATCTCTTGGTTCGCATCCCGCGAGGAGCCAAGTGGGACTTAACCGACCTGAAGGCGTGGACGGCTCGGACGTCGTCGGCCTCCTCCTAGAAACGCCGTTTCTGCTTGCACGTCTTCAGCTTAGCCACCTGTTGCCCCACGGGGTCTGTGCCTGTGGCTGCCTCCCTCACAGCATCCCCCGCACCCTTCTCGGCCGTAGTCGGCGCGCGCGCGTTGGCAAACGCGCCGTCACCTTGCCCTTCAGACTCCGAGGCGCCCACGACACACGATTCCATTTGAAAAACAGCAAGCCCGTAGGTGCGAGGTGGGTGTGGAAGGGGGGAGGGAGAGGGCACGGCAGGGAACAAGAAAATGAACGCAAGGGATGGGGGCGGGTCGGTGCCGGGGTGGACTGGGCTACACTGGCACGATAGGCGCACACGGTCGTGTTGGGGGGGCGAGAGTGCCTGAAGGGCGCCTCCCACAGGGCTGTCAAAAAAATTCGTCTGGGCACCCGTCGGGGCAGTCTCGACATCCCACAGAGCCTTCCGTTCTTGTGGGATCTTTGCCCGAACATCCCACGAAGCTGAAGGTCTGTGGAATCGTCTGTGGGATCCCGCGCACATCCGACGCCGCATCCGTCCCCTTACAGCGACCATTTCCGGTCAAGGGTCCCACAGACGTCCCACCATCGTCCCACAAACGGCTTGCTCAAACTCTCTATTGGTGGCTCCCGATAGGGTGGTTGAGGGCGCCCTGGGGCGCTCATTTCGCGCGCTTCCTGGGCGCTTTCTGGGCGCTCATTGGTCGCTCGAGCGCCCAACTCCCCCGCATTTCGGGGGGCTTTCGGGGCCCTCTCGATGAGTGTAGGGGGCCTGTCATGTTGATAGACGTAGCTGAGGCGCTGGCTGTCAGCGCCGGTGCCTGTGTTATGTATCTCTTTCATGACGCAGGCACGCACCGCTCCCCACCCATACATCAATGAGCCCTTGGGGACAGACGGTGACTCCTCTGGGCGCACTTCAGGATAAATCGTCCGCGCCCGCGCGAAATGGAATGTGGTTTCAACTGCTGTCAAGACAGTGGGCTAGTGCTTTGTTTGATGGGTGCTACAAAGGGCGCTTTGGGGGCGCTCAGGGGGCTCAGAAACGCCTATTTAGCACTGGGTGACTCGACTCTTCTCGGCTGCCAAGAGAATTCTGGCTCCTGGTTGGGTTGCTCCTCAAATACGGCGATGAAATTGACGGTACGTGCGATCACATGCGCGCAAGGGCGTGGGCAATACTCTCGCTTAGTCCTCACCTGCGCAAAAAACATTGGGGTCTTAAACAAGCAGATCATGACAACTCAAAGACGACGTACCCCAGGAGGCGCACAACAATGAACGAGAACAAGAAACGGGCAGGTTTGACCGCCGCATCCTTGGCATATACGGGCCCGCAGGAGGCACGGTTGTCAACAGAACGACGTTTTGACTTCAGATTCGCGCTCAGTGCACCCTGTTTTCCTCCTGTAGTGTAGGGGGAACATCTCTCAACATGCACCGCACAGTGCATTCGCGCTTCACCGTTAGTGTAGCCTGGGGCACCATGTGATCACCATATGGATCTGGGAGCTGGATGTGGTTGTATTCAGGATTTACGGCCGTTTTTGAACGCATTCTGCGCGGTTTGGAGATGCACAGTTGGGCGCCTGCTCTCAGCTCTTGTGTCACTCTGTATTTTCGGACTCGATTGCTGTCATCGTACTCACTCGAGGTGCTGTGTCGACAGGGGTGCCCGCTGGACCGCCGAGCGCATCGCGGGCAGGGTCTACGGCCGCATCGCCTGCTCGGTCGGCTGCCGCGTCACGGACTGCACGGTCGGCTGCGGGGGTGCTCGATGCATCGCCGACAGGTTCACTCGCGGCCAAGCCCGTTGACTCCCCTGCTGATTTGTCTGACCCCGACGAGCCGACCACGCAGCCCCGCCACATGGCTGCGATCTGGGGACTCTCGGATGAGGACGGCGACGCTCCACCTACTGAGTGCGTAGCCGCCAAGTCCGATGACTCTCCCCCGAACCCGCCCCTTAACGCGCCGACGACCTCTCGTGTGGGGCGCGGTGGCAGGTGGTCCGATCGCCGTTCCCCCTTCCTCTCTGCACCACACACGTCGACACAGATCGTGGTTCCGGCGTGTGCCCTCAAGCGCAAGAAGCCAAACACCTCGACGGGCGCCGCCCTGGCCGAGGGCGTGCAACAGATTGAGGCGCAGCGGGAGTCTATTGCAAAGGATTGGGAGAGCGCGCGGATGGTGTCCGCCGGGGCGACCGAGAGAAGCATGACCAAGCGCCTGGAGTTGGCCAACGTTTGGAATTGGAGCAGAGCCGCATCGAGGAGAAGAGGAAATAAAAGGACAAAGAGCGCAAGAGCCGGCAAGAGAAGAGCCTGCTGTCGATGATCATCGACCTGGACACGGCCAATGTTCCTATGGAGAGGGATTTGAAGCAGCGTGAGACCCTGCTCAATGCTGGCGCCGGCGGCGCCGCTCTGACTGCTGGATCCGGGGATTGGGGCTCTAGCAAGGGCACCCTCGGGTACCTACCGATGAGCTTGACTGTGGCGATACAATGGAGCTGGACGACCTCTACCCCCCACTCAAGCCCACGCAACCGCTGGGCACTGGTGATGAGAGTGGAGATGGTGAGTGAGTCAACGAGACTGTACCACTGTTTGTGCAGTCGTGCTTCTGAGAGGACTTTGGAATGAAACGTCGATGCAGTCGTACTGATCTGTGTAGGCCAGCTCTTTCTGTGCAGTTCTTGTGATTTACATCTCAGTCCCAAGCTTGACGACTCGTGCACGCGTGCACCACAGCTTGCTAGCCAATGGGAACACGTCAATCGAATCACGTGATTGGAACGGCGCGCGCTCATTGGTTAGACACGCTAACATACGCGTTTGGAGCCTGTCATCTCGACTGGGCCTCATCCCGGCTGATATTCCCACACTCTAATGATAATCAGCCAAGAGATGCTCAACAAACTCATCGCGCAGGCGGAGCGCCATCGGATAGGCGCGTGTCACGCCAACATGTGGATGTACGTCTCTCTGTTCGCCGTCAGTCGGATCCACCATATCCGCCCACTCGTCCTCCTCGTCTATCAGAAAGTTGCGGAGCAGCGCGCAGGACTCCACAGTGGCAGGCACAAGCTCAGTCTCCGCCGACACCGTTTCAAGGAGCACCCTTCAGCGCCCCTTCGGCAAACCGAACGAGTTCTACAATGAGGCGCGTGGGTAAAAGATGCAGTAGTTGTAGAACGTGCGCTCGGGGGTCAGCTGCTGCGGGGGGTACGGTTTCAACAGCCAATACTCTGACGCGAAACGGCCGTCCGACAGGATGACGTGACCAGGATGGAGCATGCGGCCGCCAGTCGTTTGCTGCCGCTCGTACCACCCGCATTCTTTGAGTGCTCGGCTGTCCCCCAACGAGCCCGGCAAGCCCAACCGAATCCAAATACACCGCTTTCTGGCGTCTACGATGCCGAGCAGCAGCAGCCCGTAAAAGCACTTTCAGGGGGTATAGGCTTCCTTCCAGGCAGCCGGAGGCGTCTGGACGCCGATAAGCGTCCCGTCAATCACGCCGACGACACCAGCAATGCGGCACTCCATCCGGGAGACATAGTTCTCGGCGCTCTCCCGCTCTGAGGTCAGCGACATGGGGAAGCAAAAAGGCGGAAACCCTCTGATGATAGCTGGGAGCACGTCTCGCAGGATGGCACAGAAGGTTGACTCAGCCAGGTCGGCCACCTCGCACGTGACAAACTGCGACCCGCAGTGCGGCAGCCAAAAGAGAGCGACAAGGAGTGGGACACGTACAGGAATAGTCGGCGGCCGGCCCACCTTTCCGTATCCTGCATGGCGCAAGAGTGGGCGTACGTGCCCGTAGAGGTGCTCAAAGGACGCGACGGACATGCGGATGCGCTTGTTGAAGGTCTTTTCCGATCGGAGCAGGCGCTCAACCCAAGCCTGCCCGTTGTCGCGCCCGTGGTTGGGGCGCGAGTCGCCGCCGCCAAAACGAGAGCGCCCAAGACAGTGAGCACAAAAATCAACTAACAGGTCCAGCTCCGGGTCCGCGCTCCCGCTGCCGCTGCTCGATGATGACTCCGACGTTGTCGGTGCCGACGCCGCAGTCGAAATTGCACTGATAGATCTATCCAACGTTGTTGTACCAGACCGACCGCCGTCGTGCAGCTCGGCAGATGATATCTCCATGGCGGCGCACGCCAAAGTGGCACCGTGACGGGGCACGATGGGATGTGGGAAGGGTGGCTGGAGCGCGAGTGACGATCACCCGCGACGGGGGGAGGGCCAGTGGGTGGCGCCCACTGTTGGCTGTGCGCCTGTGGCCTGGTGATTGGGATTGACAGTGCTGACAAGATGACGTGATGACTGGCGCTCCGCTGGCACAGCCATGACAGTTTCAAATTTGTGGGCCGAAATTAATGTTCCAATAGACATCCTTGTTACGATTAGGAGTTGCACGACCGATACGACCGTTGTAGCTGCTTCGCGTGACTTTTGCGCTGCTTCTCGCAGCCTGAAAAGCACGGGAATCTGCGGATTTGGACTCACCTACTGGTGGGGTTGAAAAACCCGGCAGCCAGCGTGCGGATCGAAGACAACCTGGATTACCGAATTGCCTCCAAGGAACTCCACGTTGATATGGCGTGGTTGCGTCTTGATAATCTTCTGTAGGCCGTAGTTTCACGGACAGCGGCCGTTGGCTCCAAGAGGACGTGTTCTGAAGCAGCCTGCCCGGCCAACGGGCGGTCCGCGAGAAAATTGACCAATGGCACCAGCACACGCGCGTCAAGCGGACAGATCCAATCATTTTGCGGCTGTTTTCGGGCCCACCGAGTAGGAATGGCGGCTGAGGGGCGCTGGGCGAAGTACTTGTATGCGTTCAGAAGTAGTCTGCCAGGCGAGAGATGACCTGCCCCACAGGTGTGATTAGCCGCTTTACATTGGCCATTTTTTCCATGAGGTGTCTCTTGAGGTGCTGCGAGACGCTCAGGTGTTTGGAATTTGTTCTTGCCTCTGTACTCTATTGACGTTCATCCTGCATTGGATTTCCCTTTTTGTTGGGAGTAGTTGGCTGCGTCCGTGTGCCGCACCAGCGCAGTTGCATGCGTGGCCGATGATCACTATCGACACAATATTGCTACACGATACAGGAGGGATGAGCTAAGGGTTCGTTCAAGCAGTTCTCGGTCGCTACAACCTGTAAATGCCTGAAAGATGAACAACGCCCAAGCTGGAATTTTTATTTGTCAGTCTACAGAATACATACCTGCGCGGAGGCCTTCCGTCGTCCTCCGCCGCTACGGGGGTCTTCAACCACCCGCGACGGATTCCGCACCCGTGCCGCTACCCTCTCCTGCGCGGAAGGGGGGTTAGTGTCAAAATTTCGAGATCGCAAAGTTTTGGGGGGGGTGCGGGGCGCGTCAATCTCGAGCATGAGGTGGTCGTCAGGACCGTCGCGGCAGGAGAGGTACCTGGCACCTGCGCGGTGTTCTCGGCCTTCACCGAGGTTTTCGAGAGGAACGAAGGAAAATAAACGACAATACCAAGGGGGTTGGAGACTCAAAAATGTCACCATGATGGGGTCGACGCGTGCGAGTTGGCGTCCAGATACTTGAAAACCCGACACTTGTCTTCATCTCCCGCGCGCATCCGAACGATAATCTGCTGCATAGATGCAAGCACGGCTGGCATGGTCAGATGTCCACTCTTGGCGCACGCCAAAAGCTCTCCGCACACGATTTCATGCGACAGAGTCTTGTTGGTCACAGAAGCACCCGTGTACCTCTTTCCCGGACCAAGAAGCGCAGCGAAGGCATCTTTTTCAGTCAATTAATCGGCCGCCGCGTGCTTCAATCTCACGTAGCTCACAGAAGCGCGCTTCAACTTCTTACCGTTGACTTTGACAATGGGATTGGCTCATCCAGGCTCTTCGGCGTCCTCCCCCGTACCCGTCGCTACAACTCCTACCCCCTTCTCACGTTTCTGCATCCCTCCCCGTGGGGCAGGTGCGCACGTTGGCAGCTTCTTCAAATTCTCTTGGAGGTCTGCGACCGCACTCTTCCGATGACCCGACACGTCCACTGCTGCGAATGCGCCCGGAAGGGGCACTGCGAGCCGCCCTCTGCTGTAACAGGCCAAATCAGCCGGACCGGCCCAGAATGCACGGGATGCCGGTCCCGATTCCCCATCGTCCTGAAACGCTGCAGCAACACCGTTCGACGAGCGAGGTACAGGAGAAGCCGCCGCCCGACCAAAACCGGCCAGGTTCACATTTTCGGCCTACGACTTTTGCGTCCCATAACGTGTTCCTTCCAAGAGAGCGAGCGCCACCAATCGCCACCTACTCCTGTCAGTCGCCTGCTTCAGTGCGCGCAGAGTCAGGCTCACGTTTTTGAGGTCCGGGGCCATGCGCACATGCATAGCACATCATAGCACGCGCACGAAGTATGTGCTGCATGTCCGCTGCTAAGGCGGGCATGCGTACGTCTGGAAGTTGCGGTGTCTGCTGCACACGGGCCCCGAGCCGGAGAGAACTGAAGGATCGCCAGTCGTTTGAGAGTCTGCAGCGCAATTTCGGGACCATCAGCACCCACTTATCCGGAGAAGCAAAAGAGTCCTGCTTCAGCTAGACAATAAATGTGCTACATTGGGTCATGTGCTGTACTTCCAGAGAAACAGATGTCCAGCATCATTCAAGAGAAGAGGACGCGTTCCGCCCAGCCATCCACCGGCATTCCGGGATACCTTTTCTCATCAGCAAGCGCCAGCAACTCTGTATCGCGCTCGTGCGCTGTAGGCAGGGGGCACGGCTTTCCAGCGTAGTTGGAAACAGGTGTCGGCACCCAAAACTCTGACTGTGCCTGCCACAGACGCTAGGGAACGAAAGCCAATCCGGTTGTCCTTTTCACATTCACGTATCGCCAGAAGAGATCGCTCATCATTACGACGTGCAGGTCTCGCACGTCCTGGAGCGCATCAGCGGCTGCGGTGACGCCCAGATTGTCGGAGCCAACTTGTGCAGCCGGTCATACGTCCGCTTCTCGCGGCTCTCGTGAACCCGGCACATACACCTTCATGAAGACAGCGCAAGTCCCTAGAGGGCCCCGACATCCCCCTCAAAACCAAGCGGCATTCGTAGGAGCACTTCATGGCGCAGAGTCACTGCTTAGCTTCAGGGTTGTACTACAGCATGATGTCGACAGCAGTCATCATCCGGACCATTATCCTACCGCGTCCCCATTCAGAGCCCTGAGCGCCAACGTCCTTCCATTGGTAAGCCGACTTTGTCACCGAAAGTCCGCTTGCCTTTGGCGACCCTCAGGGAGCTAACATGACGCTCTCTACCCCAGCAGCGGCAGCCAAGTGCTCTACTTCGCGATGGGCAGGAACCGACGACAGCGCGCAGGAGCGAGCCACTGAGGCACGCATGACGCGTGGGCTGCCATTAGGAAGCCGCACAGAGATCTCAAACGGTAGGGCGTTGACGGAATCGGCAAGACAGAGTCCGTGTTCGGCGCGGGCTGCTGTGATATACTTAAGGACGTGTGCTCTACGCAGGTGGCCCAGCGGTTGCGCCATCGCCGCAAGAACTCCTTGTGCAGCCGCCATGCGAAGGCAGGAAGATCATTCCTTCACACCATTGCACATAGCTGGGGCATCACGCGTCACCTTGGGCAACGCTTACTAGATGAGGTTTGAAGGAAAGATGTCCCTACCACATATGGGCAGTTACACCACCACATTTTGGACGTCACACTCCCAAGACTCGCTCCACTGGGATAAGCGTGCGTGTCAGACGAGGCGCTACGCCACGCGCATGCGTTTCCGAGCGTAGTCGTCCACTGGCGTAAAACGGAGCGTGGCGTCCACAGGAGCTTCTCCGACAGCCCCGAGCTCCATAGAAGCAGCTGAACCACCACCACCAGGTTCCGGCCGGAAGACCAGCGCATCTTCGCCACCTCCCGCAGATTTGTCGTCGAAGAACTCTGCTGCAGGGAACTGAGAACCATCTCGACCTCACGCGTCATCTCGGAACTCTCCGAAAGAGTAGCTTGGCGTGCGTGACGAGCAAAGTGGACGGTCGTGCCGTTGCACCAGTTGCGTGTGCAGAAACGGAGTTTTTAGTGACTGCGGCCGCCGCTGCTTCTTCCTTCAGCGGAAAAAACCCAAGCTCAGAAGCCCTGACCGCCTCAAGCTCTGCTGAAAAAGCAGTCGCAGTAGCTTTATGATTTTCATCGTCCGTAGTGCCGTGCCCAAATGCGCCCCCGTCGCACGGAAACCATGCAATCGTTGCGGCTGGCGTCGACGCTGTTAGAGCCAAAGACGCATCAGGCGCGGACGATTGCTATTCCCCGTCCTTCCCCGGCCGTCATTGCCGCCGTTGGGCGTTGTAATAGTCCGCACGGTCGAAGCGCGTGGAGACGACGCGCGCGGCTATGAGATGGGCGCCTTGCCCACGGTTTCGCGGCTGACGTTACCTCCGCTCGACGGGCCGCCATGTCCGCGTGGCCGCCACGAGCGGCGGAGTGGCTAGCAGCTACGAGGCGGGCTCCTTGGCCGCGGTGTCAAGACCGACGATGCATCCGCAAAACGCATCGCCACTGCGTAGCGATAGCCGCTAGCGACGGAGTTGCGCGCGCTGACGAGGGGAGCGCCGCTGCCGAGATTTCGCGCCGGCAGTTTTACTTCCGGATGTGCCGCAACGCGCGCATCTTCGGCGCAGGTGTCGCGTTGTTGTTTGCATTAACACCGGCATGGTGTCTCTCTTTCTTGGTGTTCTCGCTTGGGTTGTGTGTGACGCCTTTGTCCTCAATGTTGCCATCATCGCTTCCGACCTCGGTGCCAAACACGGTCTCCGCGTGTTGCCGCCGGTGCAGACGAGCCCCCGCGCTTCCAAAGTTTACGAGGCTCATCCTCGTTGGGATTTGTCGTCAAGTTCCTCTTCTGTGCGGCTGGGGCTCGAATATTGGCTGCAGCACTTGAAGCTTTGACCTATGGTCTAGCCAGCTTGGCCTTCTTGTTTTTGGGCGCGGCACCATCCGCGCCGGCAGCAGCAGCCTCAGTAGAATCCCCAGCCGGCGTCTTCTGGAGTGCAATATTCAACGAACATACTATAGAAGAAGATTCAGAAGCGAGGTACAGTTTTACGATAATCGCCTCGTACTTGGAATTTCATGAGGGACCCCTCATCCGCAGGCCTATCAACGCGAAAAATAAACCGCACAGGGCGCGAATATGGAGTCTTCACGGATGCTAAAGAGCCGAGTTATGCGTTATTGGGCGCCGAACTCCAACATCAAGTCACATGCCATCAAGACATGGTCATGGCGCCACGCTCGGGGCGCGTATCTGCGACCTCCCCCGCCGTCTGACATGGTAAATCTCATTTGATGAGTATGATTCTGGCATCATATTGGGCATTTGATGAGGACCCTCTCATCTACAGGCCTATACACGCGGAGAATGGGCCGTACGGGTGGAGCCGCCTACCTTTCTATCGTGACTAATGGATGGGCGCTGCGGCGTCCGACGTCCCAGCTTGTATGTTGTCGAACTTTGCGGTCCCGTGTGCAGTTTGAACGGACTGTAACCAGCTCATGATTTCGCGCGCATCACGACCCTCGCTAGTGACGATGGCATGTGTGAGTTTGACTGTTGCGGAGGTTCATTCGACGACTGCGGATGCCGCTTGTGGATGTCGAAGTTTGCTTGTTGTCACTGCAGGATTTCTTTTTCTCATTGCTGAGGTCAGGGTTCTGCTGTTGAAAGGCTTTAAGAATACGCATCGTGTTTATTCTGACCTTCAAACCATCAATCAATGATCTCAGAGCATGTGGGCCGGCGCAGTGACCAAGAATCTGCCGGATAGAATATGGGATTCGAATTCTCCTCCCCTTGGTGAATATCCTTGATGACTTGCCTCATAGATGCTAGTACCGAGGGGAGCTCCACTTCGGCTCTCGCGGCGCAACCGATCCGATAGGCTCACACTTGCTCCGTCGTGAACTCCTGGATCGTCACGGAGCCACAGTGGTACGCCTTCTCGACAACGAAGTCGTCCATAGCCCTCTTGTCCTTGTTGAGGATTGGACCGTCAGGCAGCTGCACGTTGCGTACGGCGGCTCGCTTCAGCGGCAGCGACATGAACCCAAAACGGGGATTTGCCAATCCCAATATCTTTGCCGGAGAAGCCCCCGCACGTGCCGTGCAGACCAGCCTCGGGAGCCCACCGCCGCATGGCTGGGCGCTGGTCGCTTTCGTAGCGGGGGTACTTACTCATGGAATCCTTGAGGTTTCTAGTCCGTTCCTTGTGGCTGACGTCCGTGTAAAGCGTCTCTAGATGCCGCTGGGGGGGCTGCGAGGATCCCTCCCTGCAGTGCGGCGCGCTGTCAGTCCAAATGACTCCGAGAAAGCGGCTCGCAGCGCGCGACGCACTGTCGTCCTTTAGGTCCGCCGCAAAGCCCTCCGACATCCGTGTGGGCGCCATCGCGTACGCACTGCCCGATTCAAACTCGTCGACCACCGCCGACTGCCGCAAGTACGAGTCCACTCGAGACCCAGATTTGCACGCAAGTTCAGGCGACTGCTTCTTTCCAGCTTGCGCGACTTCTCTCGTAGCGGGACCATTCGGGGGAGCCTTTGGCATCATCGCATCGTGCATGTCCTCCTCATCGACTTTCTGGCAGGCGAGGCGGGCAGGCATCCCCTTTCGCACCGCGTCGGCCAGGGTGTCCTCGGAATGCTCTTTGGTGCCGCACTTGGCGCAGAAAACCACGCATGGACGGCACGACGGAGAGAAACCGCCGCGTTGGATCTCGCCTTTCAGAAAGAGTGGGCAGCGCGGCAGCTGGTGCCCAACCGAAATACATGTACCGCATCGAAGAAGAGTCGATGTACTTGCCGCGAGAGCGCCATAGAGAAAGCGACGCATGACACGATTATGCATCGATGCCAAGCTGACAGAAGCATCGAAAGTCGAGAAAGAAAACTCACGGTGCGTGCGCATCCTTGAGACAGATTCCCGATATGCAGTGTCGATCGGTGACACTAGCATCTGCAGGGCACCATGAGTGAGAAACATTGCCGCCCTCGATCGCACAGTCACCCGCCGCCATCAGAAAAGCACAAAGCGGACCTGGTGTGGCGGGAGGCGACGATGGGTCATCCGGCTCCTCAGTGAGTGCCACGCTGGGCAGCTGGGGCACCAACGGGGGCTGGCTTGTCGACCTAAACTAAGACGGGGTGCACGGGCGGCGCAGAGAGCGACGCGGGTGGCTGTAGAGACCTGGACATTCGGTAGCGTGCCATTGCCGTCGTCCCTGGTCCCTACTGGACGGCCACGACGACTTCGCCGTGCGAATAGGTAGCCTCTTCGGCAAAGCTTTCTCAATTTCATAAACATGGGATGTTCAAGGTGAGGTACCCTTCCATTTTGATGCATAAATACCTCCAAAGGTGTATTTGATCATCTGTTCTTGTTCTTGTCCGCAGAGAACAATATTGGGACATCAGAAGGAGCCTCTTTAAGGCCCAGTCTTCACGGAGAGCGACGTGAACGTGATTCGGCACCAATATGGGCATAAGTCCGCCAAAAAACACGTGTGTGGCGCCGTCCTTCTTCATAGCACGCAGGAACACACTGTGCCAGAAGTGTATGGTCAGATCTGGCAGATCGTATCTTGGGTGAGTCGCGACTCAAATCGTGGCAAGTGCCGGTGCATCGCTGCACGGGGGGTGGCCTGATAGCATCTCCACCAATGGCTCCAACCGTCAAAACAGCCAAACGTGGCACCGTTCTGCCATTTGCAAGGTTGAAGAACTGGTGGCTGGGATCTTCTCCAAAACTAAGGCGTGCCGGGGGTGTGATGACACAGAAAATAGACCTGCTCACATTTTATTGTCCTCTAACGAATCTCCTGGACGTCTCGCGGGATCGCCCTTCATTTGGAGCTTGAACGGCAGCGCGACTCCAAACAGGCTGGTTTGGAGACGCCCCCACACGTCTAGTTAAGGTCGGACTTCTGGATTTGAACATTCCAGCGCCACGTGAAGATTTCTGAAATCCTCTGAACTTGATTCGAACAGATCCATCCCTGTTTTGAGGGAGCGCAGTGGGCCACGGGCTTGGCGAAGAGCCACCAGCCTTCTCTCACCCACAGATCTGGCGTAGCTGCTCATAACGACAATCCAGCTGCTCCGCCCCCCTCTTCCCTCATCAGCGGATAGAATGGTGCTTGAGCCAGACCTGGTGAGCACGGCGGATGCTCTTGAAGGGTATGGATACCCTCGCTGGTCCGCATTCTTGTACACGTCCTTCTATTCGATCTATGGGCGCATGGTTGTTCTTGAGATGTATCACCCCGCCCTTGATAAGGGCAAAAATCACTAAGGCTGCTGACACACTTTCTGGTATTTATGCACCGCTCCGACATGCTTCTGGTTCTTTTCTTGCTCTTTCCTCTTGCATAACGGCCACGCCAGAATCGCCCAGTGCCGCAACTGCTTCCTGCCAGGAGCTCCAGCCAGGACGACCCCCCACCCACAAGCAGCCTTCCGACCTCAGCCCAGCCAGCGTTTGTGACAGGCTTCAGGTCGCTAAAGCGGCGGGGATCGACGTGCCCCCTTTGCGTAGCGGCACGGCGGATTGTTTGAACCGTCACCTTGCAAACACCCGACCGAACAAAATTTTGGTCACGTTCAAGAATGGGCGGGTGCGGACGTACGAGCCAGTCTTCGACGCACTTAAACTCGTGGTGGCCGACCGCCAAATTCAGCGGCGGCGGGCTTATGCCTCGGCGGCGGTGGCGCGCATTTTTGGCTTGGAGTCTGCGTTGATTACGGCGGTGGTGAGGGACATCTGCCGCCATGCCATGCACTGCGGTGGCGTCGCGGTGGCTCCGGCCGCCGCTCTGAGAGCGCTCCCAGTACGTCTCCAAACCCAGTTTATGATTGAAAACAATGTCAGCGAGGCGCTATTTCAGCGGGTGCGTCTTCTCTTGGGCCCCGCTGCCGGCTTGGCGAGCCGCGAGCGCCTACGCGCCGACCGAACCCTGGATGCGGCGGAGCCGCAGAACGCGGTGGGAGTTAATGGCGGCGGCGCGCAGCTTCTGAGCCCGCGCGCCCCCCTCCAGGCGATGTTTGGCTACGCTGGGGCAACAGGCGAGTTTCTGGGGCGCCTTCTACGGGGAGCTGACGAACGACAGATCGAAGCGAACGAGACGTTTGATGGCCAAGATAGCGCGGCGGCGCTGCCTCTTTCTGGCGTGCGGGACGTGCATATTTGCTTTGGTTTTGACAAGGTCGGTCTGCATAGCACTTGTAAAGCTGTTCTGTCGAACAGTTACTAAGCCCATCCATCGAGCCGCGGCAGCACCATTCTTGACGGCGTCTTTCCGACCTCGAAAGATGACTGCGAGGCGCTGACAGCGATGGCTGCCGTCTACACCCTGGGTTTGGACGGTCTCTGGCAAGGCGGGCTTTTCGTGGGAGGCCTGCGGGGCGCCGTGCGACTCATCCTGACGGGCGACCTGCGTTTCATCTCGACGTGGCTTGGGCGCGCCGGCCACTCCAGAACTCACCCCTGTGTGTGGTGTACAGTGGTGCTCCGACGGACACGAACGAACGGGTCGCGCGTGGACCAATGGGGCGAAATTCAAGCGGGAAGCCAGGTGCGCGGCACGTTACGGACACTGTCGGACTACGAGGAGGCGGCCGCGCGATATTTACGGGGCGGGAATGCCACACTGGATACTCCACTCTCGGTGGATGCCCATCTATGCATTGTCAAGCGCCCAATACTTCTTGTCGACCCAACCCATATTTCACCCGCTCCGTTACACCTGACGCTGGGAATAACTTTGTACCTGCTCCGTCTGGGGATTGAAGCTGTTTACTTCTATGACGGGCTCCGATTGGCAGAAGTTTACTCTCAGAACTTGGCTCAGATGCTGCGGTACGGTGTGGGTGTGGATGCAGCACCGTATTGGGGCGGCTCGTTTGAAGGGCGGGCGTGCCACCAGATTGGTGAGCGGCTGGGGATGGTCTGAAATTTTCTGTCACGATACGTACCGGTGGCTGCTGCGGAGGCGTACAGCGCGGCGTGTGAGGCGTGGCAAGCAGTGCTCCCTGTGCTGAGCCGGACCAGACCGGCGTCGGCGGACGAGACGGATGCGTTTTGTCGAGACTCCGCCCGATTTGTGGACGGCATGACGGCAATTTTCCCCTGGTCAACTGTCACCCCCAAACTTCACTTTCTGTGTTGCCACGCTCCTGATCTCGTGAAGCTGTTTGGGTGCATTAGCCGGTACAATGAAAAAGGCCTTGAGTCGTGGCAGGCACACTTTAACCAGAATTCGACGCTGTACACCGAGGACAACTTCCTGTCTAGCTGCCTAACCTATGTGCGACGGTCAGCAGCTCGACGAGCGCCTGGCGCCTACGAACGAATTCTCGGAAAGCGGCGCAAGCCAGCTTGGGCGGGCCCGGGGGCTCGCGACGCGAAACGTCCTGATGATAAGCGGACAGTGGCTGGACGGTCATTGGCGGGGTGCCCACGTCGCGAGTCGGAGGCGTGTGCCCTAAAGCATGCCGAGAACTGCGAGAAATGGGCGCGGGATAATCTTGGCGAAGCCGTGAGGCGGATTGATGCCCACGGACGACGGATTGGTTGGACATCGACCGAGGCGCCGGCTCCGGTGGGGGATGCACCGTCGGAGGAGGGGGACTGGCACAAAGCCTATTTGGCGGCAGAGGCGGCTGAGGCGGCATGCTGGCTGATGTTGGGTGGGTCGCAGGCTGCACAATAGTTGGAGAGCGTACAGTAAAAGTGTATCTGTGGCGTCCAGTCCAGGGCTGTGGCGGTTGGGTGAGGCTGCCATCGACTTGGCCGTAATCTTCCGCCGCACGACAGCTGACATGGCAGCGTCAGTCACCCTCCACGCGCCAAGTCAAATGAAAAACAGGGGCCAGGCAGCCCAACTTTTTAGTGCCACAAGCAATCTCACAACCTGCGAGAACGCTGAAGAAAAGAACCCTAAGCTGCTTTTTCAGCAGGGATCGATGTCTCATTGGACGGCGACGTCAATCGTGGCAACGGCAAGACATATGATCCATGTTCTGGTCTTGCTTGTCCATGAACACCTTGCATGAGGTCGCTCAACCAATAGAGTTTTATTATTCGGGTGCTGCCGGCAGCATCGACCACTCAAGCCACCCCAGCGGCTCCCCCTGCTGTCAATACTTTAGACGAACTGTCGCAGGGAGGCCCAAGCACCACATTCATGAGGTCCAAGCACACGCCTCGTCATTTACTCCAGCAGCAAACACATCAAACTATCCGTTTCTGCTTCGAGCAGTTCGTCCCACTCCGGCCCCCCTATCAGGGAATCCTCCTCACCGTCTTTTACTAGAGTACCTGCGAGAGGCAGCTTAGCCCGTTTGAGGTAGGAGTCAGTTTTGTCGCACAGTGACGGTCACGTTGTCACGCGCCCACCTGGCACTATCCGCGGTCTGCTTGTCCAAGCAAACCTTAAATGTGACCGATTGGCCATTGGCCATCTCCTTGCAGCGGCGTGTCCGCTTGTCGTCCATTCGAGCTGCGTTGTTGAAGCCAGGTACCTCTTTGGCAGGTGAGCGCCTCCTGCCGCGGTTGTACGCTTCGTTACAGGGAGCGCGCGAAATGGCAGCCTGCTGTACATACCTCAGACAGCTCTATGGGAAGGTGTCGGCTGTGTACAGGCGTACATTATCGTTGTAGTGGCCATGCCACGCCTCTAGCCCCTGTTCGCTGTACCGCCCCAGGCTGCCAAACGTTTCTAAAATGTCGGCAGTGTGGCAGCACAGGGTATAGAGCTCGGCGGTCGCGCTGGTCCACTCAAACGCCGCCGTCAGGCGGTCCACGAGGGACGCCGCTTCCCGCCGGAATTTGACCATCTCGTCCAGCGACGCGGCGCCGGCCCGGGTGAGGATGGGCAAAACGCGTTGACACGTTGCGGACGCCTCGTTGTAGTCAGCGCTCACCGTCTCTGGTACGTATGTGGCCAGCAACAGGCACACCATCGACAGACGAACGCTAATCCGCGGACATTGCCGCCGCTCAAAGCGCCCTTGAAGTACGGCGTCGGGGAGACCCCAACTGAGTGCCTGAGCGTGTCAGCCAATTCATTTGCGTACTTGGCTACGGGTGCCAACCCAGGCCAAAAATAGACCGCCTCGATGCCCAATCGTAAGAGATAGACAGTGATGCTCAGCGTCAGATGTAGAGGCACCGGAGCGATGTGTGACGGGTCGATGATGAGGAGTGGTCGTTCCTCAACGGAGAGGTGCTCCTCCAGTGTCAGAGGCTTAGACAGCGTGTCTTTACCCCCTGCCGCGTATGCCGCCTCCATCCTCCTACAGTGTTCGATTGTGCGTGGCTGGCCGCCAGCTCGACTGCCCGCTTACATGTTGCCGTAGATTTTCACCTGTTTGCCGTTTGTTTGGGTACGCCGACGCATGACCGTGCACCGCTGGAACGGAATCCTGCTGGAAGCTCCGAGATGACCACACCACGTCGTTGTGAACTCGTAGTCACCCGTCAAGATCAGCTGCACCGCCCGCCGCTCACCGCGCACCATCAGCCCCTCTCTACGTAGCGCGTCGAGGCTGGGCACGTACACGTCTGCCATGGCGGACAGTGCCGCGTGGTCATAAGTCGCCGCCGGAAACACCCCAAATAGGATCGTGTTGCCTCGTCTACACGGGAGGTCCTGGATATCACAGGAAAGTATGGCCTTGGTTGAGCTCAGCACTCCCCCCTTGTCAAGCCCATAACAATTTTGGACGCTCTTAACGTCCGCGCTCCGCGTATCGGTGGGAGAAGCTTTCCCAAGAAAGGGAGACGTAGCGGGAATCTCTGCCCCACCGAAGCCGCGCTCGAAGCGCTCGATGAACTGGTTTCTCTCGCACAAGTCATCAACCATGGCCTGCAAAGCCACCAGAGGTGCCACCAGGAATGCCCCTTCACCATTTGTCGTTGCGGCATTGCGAGTCTCCTCCTTGGCCGCCCGTGGATCAGCCCTCAGCGACTGAGTTGTGGCGAGGCCGACACCAGGCGTACCTAGGAGGCGACCGAACTGCCGCCACAGCGAACCGCTGGCACCGTTGTCAAGCAAAAAACTGCTTTCTCAACCGCACTGGAAGCGTAGGCACTGCAGCCACTGGAGCCACGGCCAAACCCCCGCTCGCCCCAGCCCGCTGAACGAATCAGCTAAGGTGGCGGCCACGAGCCGAGGGTCAGCCGGATAAAGTCGGCTGAGGCCAGTGGTGGCCACGGCAGCACGTTTACGGGCCTGTTGGGGGGCGACGTTTTCCTCGGTCGGCGTGAAGACGAGCGCATACTTGCGCTTCTTTCCGTTCGACAGCTCAACAACAATTTATGCGGGCTTTGTCGGGGCCAGGTGCTTAGTGGCCAGCTGGCCCACCTCGGCAACTTGTGGCGCCTCGAGCGAGGGGTAGGTCCCCCGCACGATGCGCAACGCTGCGGCTGCGGCTGACACGCTACCCTCTCCAGGCTGAACATCCAGTCAGGATGGCCTTTCCACCCGCCAGCGATGGAACTCGGAGGGAGTTGCGTCCACGCTGCGTACGCAGACAACCCGCCACGCCCGTGTGAGCGGCGACGCCGGTAGCACCCTGGATGGGGGAGAGGAGTGGTGAGGGGAAGCGGCGGTCGGTGAGGGGGGTGCGGGTGGGGGCACGGCCCTCGCACGAGCGGGCGAGGAGACGTAGCACAGTCGACAAAGACCCCATGTCACTTCTCGAGCGTCCGAAAACGCTTTTTTGCTGCACCGCCGCACATGGGTGACCAAGTACTGGGTGTCCGCGTCCTCTGGTATCGCTCCTGTGTCCACAGCTGCGGTCCACTCCTCGGCCTCCGCGCTCGTCCGAAGACACGCGCTGCCGCACACGGAGCAAACAAATGCGAGAGGCTTTGCGGAAAAGACGCGCCGGATTAGCCGGGAAGAATTTTCATTGTGGGATGGGACGGAAAGAGAGTACGCTCACGACCCACAAAGACAGCCGCGTAGCGCAAAACCTAGGATGGGTCTTTGGCGTCACTATGACACCACGTTGGTCAGCAACCCACAGTGAATGCACATTCATTTCTTATGGCAAAAAGTACACGACCCGTCCACTACCAGATACAATAATCAGAAGCCAGCTACTAACCATGAAACGTAGTCAACAGGGCTGTCAAAACCAGCCTCGCCCGACATCTTAAGAATCGAGACAATCGGAAGGGGTAAGCGGGGGTAAACAAAGATGGCATCGCCGCACTCTGGTAGCCGTACTGGCGTTGTGCAACAAGTGTGGAGCGCTCCACGAGTAAGAACGCAGTCATTGGTCTGCAGGGCAGATCGACATGTTTTCAATCAGAAGCTTCCATTTTTGGGTGACCAGGACCCAAGATCTTTCGCGTGGCACTGTAACTTTAAATACAAGAAGACCGCCTTTGACTAGGCGTGCTGAGCACGCCGTGCACACGCCGTGTAGACTGGGCTTAAGTATTGCAGCCTGCTCAATTTCGGCCGATCCCAACGGAACACGAACGCAAGGGGTACTTTCGTTTTCATATATCAGTTTTGTATCTTTCGCTCAAATACATCTGATCGCTTCGTTTTTCGTGTGCGCTGAATTTGGCAGAATTTGACAATGGGGGACAGGGCGTGGCTCTCATCAGCGACGACGACGTCGACTCGGGTCCGCCACGAGACCTGCATTGTCTCGCAGCCCACCCTGTCGAATGGTCGGCGACGCGACACCATCGATTATTCGTGGCTCCAGCACGTCCACTACCTTCTCTGCGACCTGTCTGTGAGCTGCCAGAAGTGGTCATGTCTGGGAATTCCGCTGCTGCCCCCTCTGATGGTGGTGGGCCGAGTCATAATGGTACGCTCAAGTTGCCATTCAATGTGGGCGTCTGTCCCGGTGTGTATTGCGCTTATTGCCATCCGCCTTTTGTTCCTGCTGGTCATGTATCATGCGAGAGAGAGCACTGACGGTGCAGAGCTGGTGCATTCCCCTTTTCGGAGGTTGATGGACATACTGCTGTGTGATTCGTATGCCTATCTATTCGCACTTGCTGGTTTATGGCACGAAACAGGTGTCCGAAAGTGCGGCGCTTGCCGCATACCAGGTCACTGGGTCACGCACTGCCCGCTAAAAGTGGAAGGGAACGTGCGCTGCCGGTGCAGTGATCCCTCGTGCGGGCCATGCTCTGCGTCTTGCGCCATTTTCAAGGTCGTCGGACACCAGCCCAACAACCTGGAGGCGCTGATCGTTGGCATGGCAGGGCCTCGATGGTCGTGTGCCAAGCACGACGTGGAGCAAATGCAAGGTCGTCTGCAACCTGCGCTTCTGCACATTCGACCGACGGTGCGCGCTCAAAAGGAGACCACTCGTGGCCAGAAGCGTTTACTGGCGGGGACGCGGCCATCGGACGGTGAGCGGTTTCGCGCGCACGTGGCGCAATCGGAAATCATCTATTTGACCGGTTTGGGCGGTGCAGCCGCGGCTCCTGCTGTCCGAACGGCGGCAGCCGTAGCTGCGGTGGCCCAAGACGCAGGGGCTTCTAGAGAGGTTGGCCGCATGCTGGCGGCGTTTGTGTCAGATGTGGGCACCCAGCGGTCTGGAGGGACGGCGCAACCAATTCCAGGGGCGCTGGGAGCGGTCAAATTGGACGGATCGAATGCGGACGTGATGCTATCGATCCGCGAGAGGCTGAACAATGCGCCGACGTACTCGTTGGACACGCGCGCGGGTCGACGGCGTTGCAACCGCGAGGCCGGGCTCGGAGCTGGTGGGTCGCGAGCGTCGGAGGAGGTTCTCGGCAGCAGAAACCCGTACTTTGGGGTCACGGGCAACGAGCTGAAGAAGGCGGCGCAGCGGTATGTGTCTCTGCCTGATGGCAAGGAGCTCGGATTGGTGAAGCTAGCCATGTCCAGGGGAGGGGCCGGTGTACACCGGGGCATCTGTTACCTGTGGGGAGCTCACGTGCAAACATGTGTGCGACGAGTTGATGGAGTGCGCGACGTCGGTGCGCTTGTCCGCTCCCGCAGTGATCGCCTCTCTGCGACAGTTCATTGTTGAACTGCGCCGGGGTGATGACGACCTCGGGCGCTTCTTTGAAGAGCCCAGCGAGCGCCCAACTTCGGCTCGGTCTGCGTCCTCGAACTAAATGCACCCTCTTCGCCTTTCCATGTAAAGCCCACTCTCCTGCATCTCCCGCAGCCTGATCACGCCCCTGTTCCTTCCCCGACACTGCGGACTCAGCCACTGCCAGGGCGTTCGCCTCTAACGTACCCCCCTCCCCCCCCCCCCCCCCCACTTTCGCGCCATGCGAATCTGCATCCGACCTCCCTCCGCGCAGCGGGGGGTAGCGACGGCGGCGGCGGCAGTGCGGCGGCGACGGCGGCGACGGCGGCGAGGGCGGCGTTCAGGTGGGGGGTGCGGCTGGCGTCGTCCGCGGGGGATTCACCCCCCCCGGCGGCGGCGGCGGCCTCGACGATTTATGGCGTGGCCGCCAGTCAGCGGCGATCTCGTCGTCCGCATAGTGTTGTGGCGGGGGCGCGTGGTCCCGGTCTGGTGCACTGCTCTTGTGTTTATTCGCCTTACGGGACAGACACGTGATAGCGGCGTACGGCCGCTTTCACGAACCCACGACACATGTCACCGGTGATGTGAGCCAGCATTGAGTTGATTTTCAGCATGGGCCACGCGTTGAACTACTCCGGGTGGGAGTAGCGCCGCAGCCAGCTACGGCCAACAGAAAAGACGTCCTCAATGGGATTGAAGTCCGGCGAGTAGGGCGGCAAAAGCAAAACGACCACTCCGGCGTCTCTCACTGTTGCCAAGGCAACCTCATCGTGAACGCGGGCGTTGTCCAAGACGAGGACGCACCGCTCGGGCTGATTGGCCCACTCACCCCCCTCTTCCACAGCGCTCATTCGAGGTAACACAAAGTTCGTCATAAAAACAAGGAAGTCCACAGAGATCTGATCCGGTGGGGGGCGCGTTATCATCCAGTCCAACAACTCATCATGCGACATAGCCACGAAAGCGCTCATGCGCACCCCAGGCGATGACGTAACGTAGCACTCAGAACGAGCCCCACGCAGCGACCAGGCCCACCTCCGCTCGGCCGCCCGCCCCACACGGTGCGCCTCATCCACGTACACACGGCAGCGCAGCGGGATGCGCCACTGAGCCGCCACCCAGGCGACTCGGTTCGCCTCGTTACGCGTGATGAAGGCCCGCTCGACAACCTTGCGCGTGTACCCGTTACGCCCCAGCACTCGAGCCACAGTGGCCGGAGACACCTCGACCGCCCCGTCAACCTGTGCAGCAATGTCGTTGACGGCGTCCGCCATTTCGTCCAGAAACAGCTCCGGCTCCCTGCGAACGGTCGACAGCACCGCGTCACGCAGCTGCGGGTCGTCGGCACTGTTGTCGAAGTGCCGGTTCCACTGACCGGGATCATAGTGAAAGTCACCGCCGGTGTCCAGAAAGTAGCGGAGGAAGCGCGTTGCCGACCGTACCGAAATGCGGGGGTCACGGGCGGCGGCCGCGACGCTGCGACCGTCCTCGCGCACCATCCTCACGAGGTGCTCCCTCGTCTCTACGGAAATCATCGTCCCATGCGGCGGGG
>Ga0209093_1000370_pt1 | contig 23874 bp, 19 predicted proteins | sample SidtaG_4_FD_187450 | JGI IMG/M metagenome (GOLD analysis project Ga0209093, IMG submission 187450) | Marine algal microbial communities from Sidmouth, United Kingdom - Sidmouth_Male1 metaG (SPAdes) (version 2) | ecosystem: Host-associated > Algae > Red algae > Unclassified | place: Sidmouth... | reverse complement strand
TATTAAGTTAATTAGTACTTGTTCTATTTTGGCTTCATCTGCTATTACAAATTGAGGGATGTCATAGAATTTGTCTAATCGAAGTTTTATGTTTCTCTTTTTGGCTTGCATTTCTAACAAATCAAACACTTTCTGAATTACTTTTAGAACGTTAAATCTATCAGGTTTTAATTTTAGATCGTTGGTTTCTAATTTGGTAATCATATCCAAATCAGTCACAATTTCGCTTAGTCTTTCAATAGCGTTGTTGGCTCTTTTTAAATACTTATCTCTAATTTCAACATTTTCGGCTGCACCTTCTATTAAGGTTAACAAATACCCTTGCACAGTAAATAAAGGAGTTTTTAACTCGTGGGCCACATTTCCTAAGAAATCTCTTCTATAGTTCTCTCTATAATTTAGTTTGTTGATTTCTTGCTTTTTAAAATGGTTGTACTTTAAAACATCTCTCGTTAAAAAATCAAACTCATCCATATTGATGTTAACATTTTGGATTCGTCTCTTTTTTAGACCCGTAATTTGTTTGTAAATTTCACCAATTCTATAATTTATGTAAGCCTCCAGTCCATTATTAATTACAACAACTAAAATAACCAACAATGTGGTGGATAGTACTGCAATAGCTTTCATATCCATAAAAGCCTCTGTGTAATACATAAAAATTAACAATGTAATATCTATACAGAAAACTAGAATAAAGGCAAGCACAACCGAGAAAAAGAAAAAGTTTTTAATTTTCATTCAAAACAAACTTATAGCCAACACCTTTTACTGTTTTAAAGTAATGATCTCCAATTTTTTCTCTTAATTTTCTAATATGTACATCAATAGTTCTATCCCCTACAACAACATCACTACCCCAAACTTTTTTCATAATAACCTCTCTGTTAAAAACCTTACCGGGTTTAGATGTTAATAAAGAAAACAACTCAAATTCTTTTCTTGGAAGTACAATTCTTACATCATTTTTAATAACAATGTACTCATCTCTATCAATAATAATTCCACCTAGGTCTGTACTATTGCTAGTTTCATTACCTTTTTTTAATCTCCTTAACAAAGATTTAATTTTACTAGTTAGTACTTTTGGTTTGATGGGTTTGGTAATATAATCATCAGCCCCAGCATCAAAACCTGCTACTTGGCTATAATCCTCTCCTCTTGCTGTAAAAAAAGAAATAATAACATTGCTTAACTCTGGTATTTCTCTAATTTTTTCACAAGCCTCTACACCGTCCATTTCTGGCATCATTACATCCAGTAAAATTAAATGTGGTTGTATGTTTTTTGCTTGATTTACGGCTTCTTTACCATTGTTAGCTGTGTATATATCATAGCCCTCTTTTTTAAGATTATATCCAACTATTTCTAAGATGTCTGGTTCGTCATCTACCAAGAGTATCTTTATTTGATTTGTATCCATTTTGAGTATTGTTAACCTTATCAAAACTAATCTTTTCTAAGGTAAAAAACTTACTGTTAACATTTTGTTAACACAATAATTTTTTTCACCTAACCTATGTTTGCTGTTAACATTTTGTTAACACACCGATCTCTTTCATGTAAACATATGTTTGCTGTTAACATTCTATTAACACAAAGGTAATGATCTCTTTTACTATGTAGATTATTAAATGCTGACTTTTGCACTACTTAAAACAAATACAGCATTGATAATGAGAAATTTATTAGTTACGCTTTTTACCTTAATAAGTGTATTGAGTTATGCTCAGAAAGGAAAAATTTCAGGAGTGGTAAAGGACAAAGATATGGATTTAGAACCTTTAGCTTTTGTGAACGTTTATGTACAGGGAAATACATCCATTGGTACAACAACAGATTTTGATGGTAACTACGTACTGTCTTTAAACCCTGGTAAGCATACTATTGTTTTTGATTTTGTTGGTTACAAACCTGTAAAAAAAGCAATTGATGTAGTTGCAGGAAAAACACAAAACATACAAGTAATTATGGAGACTTTAGCAGATGCTTTAGAAGCGGTTATTATATCTGTAAAAACAAATAAGGAGAGTGAGAAAGCATTGATTGCAGAGCAAAAAGAAGCTGTTGTAATTGTGGAGAGTATTGGAGCAGAGCAGTTGTCAAAGGCTGGAGTTTCTGATGCTGCAGCTGCTACTGCCAAAATAGCAGGTGTGCAGAAAAACGAATCATCTGGAGATGTTTATATACGTGGGTTGGGAGATCGATATTTGTTTACAACTATGAACGGTTTGCCTATTCCTTCTGATAATATTGAAAAGAAGAATATCGATTTGAATTTATTTCCAACGTCTATCATTCAAAATGTAGGGATTTCTAAAACATACGATACATCTTCTTATGCGGATCAAACATCTGGACACGTAAACATAATTTCTAAAGAATACACTAGTAGTGTTAAAGGGGTTAAGGTAGGGCTTGGAACAGGAGTCAACAGCAACGTAGTTGGTGTTTTTGGAAATTTTAAAGCTTCTCAAAACAATAACGACATCGTTTTTGGATACTACAATTCTAACCTAACTCCAGGAACTGCTTTGCTAGAACAAAGCTGGAATACGGAAACTCAAAACATTCCGTTGGACTATAGTTTTTCTATTACAGGAGGTAACAAGTTTGCTGTAAATGATAAACAAGATCTTTCTATCGTTTTATCCTTATCCAATTCAAAATCTTATAGTCATCAGTACGGTACCTTTTCTCAATATAGAGCAAATTCTAGAAATAACGCGTTTAACGATGTAGAAGAATTTGGAACCTCTATGAATACAACAGCGTTAATTGACTTAAAATATCAGTTTGGAAAAAATCATGATATTAAGTTGAGTAATCTATATATTAATAAATTGTCAGACAATGTATATGAACAAGGTAGAGATGGTTTTGGTTTTGTCTTTGATCAACAACCAGCAGAATATGGTGCATTTATACGAGATCAAAACACAAAACAAACTACAATTTTAGTAAATCAATTATTAGGAAATCACCACATTAACGAAAAAAACAAGTTAAACTGGGCTTTTGGTATCAACAGTGTTCAAGCTAACGAACCTAACCGAATTAGAAATGAAGTAAACTTTGGTACCCAAGAAAACAATAGATTAGAACCGTTTAATACAGTAGATCCTGGTTTTGTTAGATATGCGTATGTAGGAGGGTTTCAACAAAGAAAATCTAATCAAGAAATTAAAGATTTTGAATACAATGCAAAATTAAACTACCAGCTTACAGTAATTGATGAGGAAGCGCAAAGAGTGCGTTTTAATTTAGGTGCTAATTATAGAAATAGACTACGAGATTTTAAATCTAAATTTGACGGATTTATAGTTACCAACATCGGAAATAAAAACTCTTTTAGTGTTAATAGTATTGATGATTTATCTCAAGGATTTAAGCAAGAAAACCTAGACAATGGTTACTTAAAGTACCAAAATCAATTACCAGATACCTACAAAGCAAATTTAAATATTGGAGCAGCTTATCTTAACACAGATATGAAATTTGGATCGCTAACATTAGGTGTAGGTGTTAGGTTTGAGCAAGACATTATTGATTTAAAAGAGTGGGATGTAAATAATTATCCTGGTAGAGTGGGTAGTTCTAAAAAGGAGTACCAAAACTTTTTACCAAGTTTTACAATTAAAAAAGAATTGAATGAGCAACATACATTACGTTTTGCAGGTAGTAAAACAATTACTTTGCCAGAATTTAAAGAATTAGCGCCTTTTAACTACGCATCACAAACCGGAAGAATTACCAGTGGTAACCCCGAGTTGATAGCCTCTACAAATTATAATTTAGACGTTAAGTGGGAGTTTTTTCCTGTTAAACAAGGGTTAGTCTCTGCAACAGTTTTCTATAAAATGATTCAGGATCCAATCAATCGTTCTTTAAGCACAGGATCTTCGGGTTACTTTACCTATAGTAATACGGGAGAAAGAGCAAATGTTTTGGGTTTAGAAATTGAGAATAAAATAGGATTATATGAATCCGATACGTTTGGTAAGCTAGATTTAAAATCTAATGCAACTTACATGTACCACAATCAAGATTTAAAGAGAGAATTTCAGTTTAGCAACGTTACTCAATCTGGTTTAGCGGGTGCTTCGGATTACATTATTAATGCAGGATTAAATTACTCTAATAACAAAGAAAACGAATTGAACGCAGCACTATCTGCAAATTATTCCTCAGATAAAATATTTTCTTTAGGAGCGCCAGAAAGTTTTACAAACAGTAAAACAATTTTTAATGACGAAATTATTGAAAAAGGGTTTTTAACTTTAGACTTTGTTGTCTCTAAACAACTAACAGATAAATTAAAAATTAAAGGATCTGTTAAAAATATGTTGAATCCTTCTATAGAACAAACTCAAGACGTTACTACAAGAAAAGGGGTATCAACAAAGATAGTTTCTTCTTACAAAAGAGGTATAGACGCAGGTTTAAGTCTTAATTACTCATTTTAAGAAAAGTAGATTTTACGAACGTAAGTAAATGTGATTGGATGTTTATATCCAATCACATTTTTTGTTTACAATAATTTTACATTTTTTAATTTTTATTAACAACTGGTTAATGTTATGTTAATTAATAGTTCTCATATATATGCTTTCTTTGTATCTGCTAAAAGAATAATTTAATAAAAAAAATTAATATGAAAAAATCTATTTTATCTATGGCAGCAGTTGCCGTTTTAGTATTGGCAAGTTGTACAGAAGATGACACTTTAACTCCTACTAATACTAATAACCGTGGTGGTGGAGATAATGAAGTATTAACTAAAGGGAAATTGGCATACACAAAAGGAACAAAAGTAAATATATCTGGATGGAGCTGGAAAGATGCAGAAATATCACGTACAGTTACTCCAGATGAAACTTTGAAAGATGAGTATACAGTGAATACAACTGTTAAAGGTATTGTTTCTTTAAAAGGAACTACATATGTAAAAAGCGGAGTAACTCTAACATTTGAGGCGGGTACTCAGGTAATTGCAGATAAAGGAAATAAACGAGGAGCTGAGATTAACATCATTGTAGAAAGAGGGGGGGGAATTAATATTGAAGGAACTGCTTACAAACCAGTAGTATTTTCTTCTTTAGACGGAAACTCTGGAGACTGGGGTGGTTTAACCATTTTGGGAAAAGGAATTACTACAGAAGGAACGAATGTAGGGTTTGAGGTAGGAAATTATAAATACGGAGGTACAGTAAAAGACGATAACTCAGGGTCAATTAAATACTTAGTAGTTAGAGGGACTGGAGCGCAAATAGATGAAAAATCTCAAACTAACGGAATTTCATTTTGTGCAGTAGGTTCAGGTACTGTTGTAGATCACATTGCTGTAATTGGTGGTTCTGACGATGGAATTGAGTTTTACGGAGGTTCTGTTAAAGCTACTAACGTATATTTAGAAGACAATTCTGATGACTCTGTAGATTGGACCGATGGATGGGACGGAGGAATTGAGAATGTGTACATTTCTCATAATAACAGAGGGTTTTCTACTGCTTTTGAAGGAGATAAAGAAAATATTAACAATCCAACTTTTAAAAATGTTACTGCTGTTTCTTATGTAAGAGGTACTGCTTTACAATTTAAAGATGCATCTGGAGCTAAAATTACGAACCTATACTTAGAGGGATACGAAACAGAAATAGAATTTAAGGACACTGATTTGTTTAAAATTGAGAACGTTAAGATTGACGGCGAAAATGCAAAAATAAAAAAATAAGTTATATTTTTTTTTAAAAGAAAACCACCTCAAAAGAGGTGGTTTTTTTATTGCCTTTATTTTTTTGCTAACTTAAAATAAAAAGCATGAATTTAAAAGTAACCAAATTTAATTTTCTTAACAACAAGTTAACGTCATGTTAATCAATAGTTCTCACATATATGCTTTCTTTGTATCAACAAAAAATAATAATTTAATAAAAATTTTTAAAATGAAAAGATCTATTTTATCTATGGCAGCAGTTGCCGTGTTAGTATTGGCAAGTTGTACTGAAGATGATACTGTTACACCTGTTGATAAAGACGTTGCAGGAAAAGTATTGATAAACGGGAAATTGGCATACACAAAAGGAACAAAATTAGATGTATCTGGATGGAAATGGAAAGATGCAAAATTATCTGGTAAAGATGCTACAACAACTTTGAGAAAAGAGTATATAGTGGATGCAACTGTTTCAGGTGTTGTTTCTTTAACAGAAACTATATTTGTAAGAAGCGGTGCAACTCTAACATTTGAGGCGGGTACTGAGGTAGTTGCAACTAAAGGAGGAGCTGAGATTAACATCATTGTAGATAGAGGTGGGAAAATTAATATTAAAGGAACTGCTGCTGAACCAGTAATATTTTCTTCTGAAGACGGAAACTCTGGAGACTGGGGTGGTTTAACCATTTTAGGGCAAGGAATTACTACAGGAGGAGAAAATGTGAAATTTGAAGTAGGAAATTATCTATACGGAGGTAAAGTAAAAAATGATAACTCAGGGTCAATTAAATACTTAGTAGTTAGAGGAACTGGAGCGCAAGCAGATGGTGAATCTCAAACTAACGGAATTTCATTTTGTGCAGTAGGTTCTGGTACTGTTGTAGATCACATTTCTGTAATTGATGGTGCAGATGATGGAATTGAATTTTACGGAGGTTCTGTTAAAGCTACTAACGTATATTTAAAAGATAATTCTGATGATTCTGTAGATTGGACCGAAGGATGGGACGGAGGAATTGAGAATGTGTACATTTCTCATAGTAACAAAGGGTTTTCTACTGCTTTTGAAGGAGATAAAGTAAATAACAATCCAACTTTTAAAAACGTTACTGCTGTTTCTACAGTTGGAGGTATTGCTTTACAATTTAAAAAAGCATCTGGAGCTACAATTACTAACCTATACTTAGAGGGATACGTAAGAGAAATAGACTTTAAGGACGCTGAATTGTTTAAAATTGAGAACGTTAAGATTGACGGTAAAAGCGCAGAAATTAAAAAATAAGTTATACTTTTTATCTTAAAAAGAAAACCACCTCCTTTGAGGTGGTTTTTTTATTGCCTTCTTTTTTTGCTAACTTTAAAATAAAAAGCATGAATTTAAAAGTAGCCAAAGAAAACATTCTGTTTCTAGATATAGAAACAGTCCCTCTTTACAATGATTTTAGTAAAGTTCCAAAAATAGAACAAGAGTTGTTTGCTAACAAAACAGCCTATAAAAGAGGTGGAGAGTTTACCGCAGAGGAATTTTATAATAGAGCAGGTATTTGGGCAGAGTTTGGAAAAATAGTTTGTATATCGGTAGGGTATTTTGTAAAAAATCAATTTAGAATTACTTCTTTTGCTTCTGATGACGAAAAAGAAATATTAATTAGCTTTACAAACATCTTACAAAGTTATTTTAACAAGCCACAGCACCTTTTATGTGGTCACAATGCCAAAGAGTTCGATTTTCCTTTTATAAGCCGTAGAATGATTGTAAACGAGGTTTTGTTGCCAAAACAATTAAATTTATTAGGAAAAAAACCATGGGAGGTTCCGCATTTAGATACTTTAGAAATGTGGAAGTTTGGAGACTATAAACATTATACATCTTTAAAACTGTTAACTTATTTATTAAAAATACCAAGTCCTAAAGGAGATATTGATGGAAGCCAAGTAGCAGAGGTGTATTATAAAGAAAAAGACCTTGCGCGTATTGTTCGCTACTGTGAGCAAGATGTGTTGGCTTTGGCAAGAGTATTTTTAAAATTAAATAATCAAGGTGTGGTAAAGGATAAAGACGTAGTTTTTGTGTAATTATTTTATAAAATAATTTAAGAGCAATCTTTTGTTGTATTTTGCATCTATAATTTAACTACCTAAATTTTATTACAATGAAGTCTTTAAGTTTTATTTTATCATTTTTAATATTTTCTTGTGCTTCGCAAGACAATCAACATGTAGAAGGTGATCTGTTTTCTGAGGTTGCCAATGCTCCGTCTGATGAGAACATACGTGTAAAGTCTTTAAAAATTGATACTATTTCCTTACCCAAAGCAATGTATGCAGAGCAGTCATATCAAATTGCACTTACTTATACGTTGCCTAATAGTTGTTATTCCTTTAGCAGTGTAATTCAATCAGATAAAAACAACGAAATAAAACTAACCATAGCTGCAAAAGTAGAAGAAGATTTTATTTGTGCACAAGAGATAAAAGTAGAACAAAAAAAGTTCCAGCTTAAAACTGGTAAAAAGGGAGACTATATTCTAAAGATTTTTAAAGGGAAAAACGCTAAAGGTGAGGCTATTTTTGAGGAAATTAAAATTTTGGTGTTAGAGAAATAATTTTTTGCAATTATACTAGAGATCTTTTAACCAGTAAAAAAATCTAGAAAAAATAATACAGAGATGTAAGTAAAATGATAGAAAAGCGCAATCAGATTTGTATAATTTGTTTGCTAGAACTCTCTATGTTGTAAATATTCTAAAGAAGATATATCAATTTAAAAAATTGAGCTCTTTTGAGGCGGGGATAAAAAGAATTGTAATTAATACAACTTTAGAAAAAAGGTGTTTCCTTTGTTAAACTATGAGGTTAAAAACGAGGAAATTATTGAAATTGATGAAAAATATTTAAATTTAGAGTTATATGGTTTACGATTTTTTTACATCGCATACAAAGCACCTATGTAATGATGATTACCCACAATACTTTTTATACTTTTTTACCCATGTTTTTAATTATTACAATTTTAACTCTCTAGGTTTACGATCTGAGAGTTGTTTTATATAGTTATGAAGACTTTGCTGCATTCACATTTTCTATATTAACCCATATTACAGCATCAACATAGCTAGCAAAGCCTTCAAAACTATCATTTAATTTCCCTGACATTCTTCCATAAACATCTTGACTAATTCTATTTTTTCCTAGGTTTTGCCCCAATTAAGCAGATATTTCAATTCCTTCTTTATAAAATTTTAGCCATAACTCCATACTAAGAACATGGTTACCCAAATCACTCGCTAAATGCTAGAGCTTTTATAAGTAAATCGTATTTGATAAAACAATAAGAAATTTCTAAAAATATATTATTTCTAAAAGAAAACAAGCAGCATTAATTATCCAACGAGAATTTGAACAAGTTGTTAAACTATCTTTTGATATTACCTAAAGAAACTCCTTCTTCTGATACATATTTAGTAGTCTTTGAGGTCCCGATAATTTGTGAATTATAAATTCCTGTGTGTCCAGAAAATAGATAAGCCACAATACAAGTAATTGCTATATAAACACCACTATCCATTCCAAACAATTCTATCCCCATAAAAGTACAAGCTATAGGTGTGTTTGTAGCTCCAGAAAAAACAGCTACAAACCCCATTCCAGTTAACAAACCAATAGGCAAAGGCAACCAAAAAGACATAGTGCTTCCTAAGGTAGCTCCAATAAAGAACAATGGTGTAACTTCTCCTCCTTTAAAACCAAAGGCGATACAAAACGTTGTTAGAATAATTTTAATAACAAAATCATAACTATTCATTTGAGTTGTAAACGACTCTAAAATAGTTGAAACCCCCAAGCCTATGTATTTAGTTCCTATAAAATAGACCAATACAGCAATAACAGCACCCCCAATAACAGGTCTTAATGGCGGGTATTGAATGTATCTAGAAAATTGCTGAAAAAAATGAACTCCTTTGGAAAAGGAAATACTCACAATTCCAAATAAAACTCCACAAAAAACACAGGTAAAAAAATTGAGAATGGTAAGTTTAGGCACCTCTAAGATTTGATAATGTGTATGCGGTACATCTAACAAATGAGCTACTTCTCTGGAAATAAAATTGGCAACAACAGCCACCAACAAACAAGGTAAAATAGCATTGTATTTTATTTTTCCTATTAACACAACTTCTAATGCAAAAATAGCTCCTGCCAAAGGCGTCCCAAAAAGCCCGGCAAACCCACTACTAATTCCCATTAGAATAATAATTTTTCTATCTGTAATAGTAAACTTACTCCACCTAGAAAATTGATCTGCAATAGCACCACCAATTTGCACAGCAGTACCCTCTCTACCTACAGAAGCTCCAAACAAATGAGAAACAACGGTTCCTAAAAAAATAAAAGGAGCCATTTTAAGCGGAATTATTTGCTTAGGGTTTATAGCCTCTTCCAAAAGTTGGTTATTTCCTTTAGAAATAGACTCTCCAAAGTAATGGTATAGCAATCCTACAAAAAGACCACCTAAAGGCAAAAACCAAATTATGTACTTATTGGCTTCTCTATAATTTGTAGACCAATTTAAAGAAGCCAATAATAAGGCACAAGTAATACCTACAAGGGTACCTACAACTAAAGACAATAGCAACCATTTTAAAAATTCTTTAATAATATCTATATACTCAAAAGAACTTAGGTATTGTCTTTGTGATAGCTTCATTATAGATTGTTAAAATTGTTTACCAACACTCAATCCAATTCTAGGAACTATATGTTCAGAATTATCTGTGTTAAATAAGTTTCTACCAATTCCCGCATTCACCTCTAATAGATAACCGTTTTCAGAAACACGCTTTAAACCTGCCCCTAAACCTAAAGCAAAATCTGTATAATTTTCTTCTTCTTTTTCTTTTTGTCCAACATTTAAACTTCCAAAAATCTCTCCAAACAAATCAAATCCACTTATCTGAGTAAAATTTTGACGAAAATAAGGCACCAATTGAAAATCTTCATTGTACCTAAATTTCTTGTCCTTACCTTCAAAATTCACAAATACAGAAACACCTACAGAGGCCTCATCGTTTAAAGTGCGTTCATAAGAAACATCTAAACTTTTTAACGCTAAAATATCAAACAAATCTAATTTTACGTCGTTTTGTTGTGCTGATGAAAATAAGCTTACAAACAAACTTAATCCTAATACTATTTTTTTCATTTTATTTTGCTTTATTTTCCAAAAATAAAAAGAATAAACTGATGTTTTCTGTTTTTTTTTAAAAGTTCGCTCTTAACTGTATACTTCCTATATGTATTGCATTACTGGTTGTGTTTTTTCTACCATTATAAGTAAAACTTAAGTTTAATAAATCTGTTAATTTTCTTTGGAAAATAAGGGACCAAGTATAATTTCTATTGGGCTGCAGACCTTCTAAAATCTTGTAAGATGCTGGCGTATTTTGTGGTCCATCATACTTGTTTTCTACTAAATTTACACTCGTTAAAAGCGAACCCTTTTTAGGATGATTGAAATTGTAATTGAATCCAAAATTATGACTTAACAAAGCTTCATCACCCAATATGTTTTTTTCTTTTCTATAGGTATAGGACGTTTCAAACGTAGAGAATTCACCTTTTAAAAATTTAATATTTGGTTTTACTTGTTCTGATGATATTTTAAAATTCCTACTTACAAAATTGGAACTTATATTTTCGTTTTCAGATTTTTTTAGATTGCACCCCAACACCCATGTACTTTGGATGTTGTGTTGAAAATTAATTTGGTGTGATTTTAAAATGGACGATTGTGTGTCTAAAGAAATTCTATGTGTGTTTTGTGCATCCTGATATGTATATGTAGTGCTGTATTTTTGAATGCCTCTGTTAAAATAAAAATTGGTAGTAATATTTTGCTGTAATCCAATATTGTTAATATTGTCTGTATCAAAAGGATTGATATTAAATGTATTCCTTTCTTTTAGTTGATTTTTATGAATTAAAATATTGGATTGATTGGAAAAATGTGACAGTATTCTTAACCAGCTATAATTATGTTTTTTAAACTGACTAAATTGTACAAATAACGATTGACTGATTTTTGATTTTTGGGTTGCTACCTTTTGCGTGTTGGGAATTAATACTCTTAAATAATTGGCTTGATCTGTAAACTGCGCTACTTCAAACTCATCAAAATCTTTTTTTCCATCTTTATCTAAATCTCCTAAATACGTGTAAAACCCTTGTCCTGGCTCCGTTTCTATATAAGTAAAGTTTTGTTGCGGTGTACTTCCAGAACTAGTTTCGTAAACGGTAGATAATCTTACTTTATTTTTAAACAATTGCTGCGTATAAATTCCTCTTGCATTCATGATATCAATATCCTCTGAAAAAAAACGATTTACTTTTCTATAATTTACAAAGGTATTTAAAGATGTTGTTTTGTTTTTAATCCACTGACTTTCTATGGAGTAATTTTTAGCATTTTGTACTCTCTCAATATTTTTGTTTCTCACACTATCTATCTGTATAGTTCTAAAACCTACTTTAGAATATACTTTGGTAGAATCCCCAATTCCTAACACAATACCTGTAGAAATATATTTTTGTGTGGTTAAACTATCTAGAATTTGATTCTTTTTATTTTTGTTATTCTCATATTTTAGTAAACCTGTTAGCCAGGCTTTTTTTAACGAATACTTTAAAACCGACTCATGCCTTGTAAAAGTTCCTTTTTCGTTTGTATTATTATTTTTTAAATAACTATTGTTTGTATTTAGGTTGAATTTTTTTAAATTATTTTTAGTCACAACATCGTTTTTAAAACCTTTAAATGTATTTCCTAAATTTAAATATGCCGAGTGAAATTCAACTTTTTGAGACTTTTTTTTCTTTAATGTAACTGCATTTCTTATGTAAGTCTGGTTTCCAATAGCATTCGGGTTTATATTAACATCTAAATTCCAATCTCTATTAAATTCTGGATTGTACAACCCTTCTATATTGTTAAAGTTTCTCTGAACAAAATCCACATTTAACAAATTGGAAGTATGCCATGTTTTATTACTTAATTGTTGTTGCCAAGCAAATGTTGCCGCTGCTCCTTGATTTTCAGAATCGTCAACAGGTGAAAATAAATTTTGGTCGTTGTTACTGTAAGCAAGTTCTGTATCTATGGTTGAGTTCTCATTTATTTGATACCCCGACCTTACCACAGCCATTTGCATTCCTGTAGGAGCAAACAGCTGAACCTCTGCTTTGTAACTTCCATTATCCTCTCCCACATACGCAAATATATTTCCTGTGGCTATTGTTTCTACCAATTTATAGTCTCCGGATCCTCTTGCCACAGCTCTAAAAATTACATTGTATAAAACTGCATTTTCATTACTACTCTGTACAAAGTTCCCATTTTTATCTTTAATGTATTGTATTCTATTCTCATCATAGCTGGCTAATTGCGCACTAGGTGCTATAGACTTTTTAGGATCATTCCCTGCTTTTTTTAAAATTTCTTTTTGATTATCACTTAAATTTAATTGTATAGGCTGACTTTTGATATCACTTTCGCTATAAAAATAGGTTCCTATATTAAATTTTTCAGTTTCGTATTTTACACCATCATGAGTTACAAAACGATTGTAATTTTGATCGCTGTACTGAAAATCAACAATAATTCTTTGTGTAGAATTGATAGGATATGTGGAGTTGAAAATAATCTCTGAGGTATTGTAGTCAATAGTATAATCGTGCTGTTCTCCTCTTTTTAAAGCAATTCCATTGCTGTACACCGTTTCACTCCCAGAAATTATCACAATATTAAACTCTCCATTAACTCCTTGCAATCTATACGGGCCTTGATCTCCTTCTTGCGGACTTATACTTTGAGAATTAAATCGTCCTCTTGCCAAAGCTCCAGAAGCAGTGATGGTTGTTTTTTGATCTTCTTTATCTAAAACAACATCTATTTTAGCTCCATTAATTTTTTTTGTGAAGTTTAAAAAGTAGCTATCCTGGTTGCTTAAGTCTACATCTCCTGCTTTTACATTCCATGTATTAGTAAACAACTCTATAAAAACCCGATCAAACTCATTAATATTCTGAGAAATTCCATTTTCTTGTAGCGGTAAATTAGAATCTTTAATACTTGCTCTAATTTTTAAATTCTCAGACAAATCCCCTGTAATTTGTAAATCTAAACCTGATTCTAATACAGACCCTTGATTGTTTCCTACGGTAATTCCTCTAGTGATATTTCCATAGGTATTGATTCCTCCAAAAAAATCTGCTTTGGTAAATCCTTTTTTTAATGAAAAGGGTTGAGCGGATGGGTTTGTGTTTGGAATGATTAATTTCTTATCAAAAGGACTATACGTTTGGGTTAAAAAGGATGGATATTTAAAATAGCCAACACGTACCTCTTTTAAATTTTGATTGGAAACAAAAAATTGACTGCTTTGATAATTGATATAATATTGATTCTCTGGAATGGGCTTGCCATCTACATCTGTAACTTCAAAATCTACAGGACTAATTGTTGTAGTTTCTAGAGCCAATGTGTCCTTACCAATATTGATGATTTTTGTTACACGATTTTTATTGACTGTTTGCCCATAAGAGACAAAGGAAAATATAAATAGGATAAAAAAGCGTATTCCTTTCATTAGCTTACAAATGTACGGAGGGCTAATTTAATGAGATACATTCATAATTATTTTTTACGATCTACCACATAATCAATCATGGTTAATAAGGAGGTTTTGTATTCTGAATCTGGATAGGTATGTAAGATGATCAAGGCTTGATCTTTGTATTCGTGCATTTTTGTGGTTGTGTATTCCAAACCACCGTTGTCTTTTACAAATTGGATTACTTCTTTTACTCTTTTTTTGTTTGTATTGTGATTTTTAACCGAGTTAATCAACCATTTTCGTTCTTTAGCCGTACAGGTATTTAAAGTATGAATCAAGGGCAAGGTCATTTTTTGCTCTTTGATATCTATTCCTGTAGGTTTTCCTATTTGGGCATCAGAATAATCAAACAAATCGTCTTTTATTTGAAAAGCAATTCCAATATATTCACCAAACTTTCGCATTTTTTCAATCTCCTCTTTAGAAGCACCTACAGATGCTGCTCCAATACCACAACAAGCAGCAATTAGTGTTGCTGTTTTTTGTCTGATGATTTCAAAATAAACTTCTTTGGTAATATCTAGTCTTCTGGCTTTTTCTATTTGCAACAACTCGCCCTCACTCATTTCTCTAACGGCAATAGAAATCAGTTTTAAAATATCAAAATCATCATTATCGATACTTAATAACAAACCTTTAGACAATAAGAAATCGCCTACTAAAACAGCAATTTTATTTTTCCAAAGCGCATTGATAGAGAAAAAACCTCTACGTTTGTTGCTATCATCTACCACATCATCGTGTACCAAAGTTGCGGTATGTATCAATTCTATCACAGAAGCACCTCTATAGGTTCTTTCGTTAAAATCACCATTAGAAACCATTTTAGCAACTAAAAACACAAACATAGGACGCATTTGCTTGCCCTTTCTTCTAACAATGTAGTGCATGATACGATTTAACAACGGCACCTTAGTAGACATCGCAAGTTTGAATTTATCTTCAAAAGCGGCCATTTCATTATCGATGGGTTGTTGAATGCGTTCGGTTATCTTCATTCCTTACGGATAGGTAAATTAGATTATAAATGTATTAAAAAAGAGTTATTGTTGGGCCATTTTTACGCGCTCTGCTGCTGCTAATACCTTAGTTTTTAATCCTTCTTTATAAGCCACAATACTATCTAAAACAGTACTGTTTGAAGCCCCAATAATTTGAGCTGCCAAGATACCTGCGTTTTTAGCTCCATCTAATGCAACTGTAGCAACAGGAACACCGCCTGGCATCTGTAAAATAGACAATACAGAATCCCAACCATCAATAGAATTGCTAGATTTTACAGGAACTCCAATTACAGGCAAAGGACTCATAGATGCTACCATACCTGGCAAGTGCGCAGCACCTCCTGCTCCAGCAATAATCACACAAATTCCTCTTTTGTGAGCGTTGTTAGAAAAATCTACCAACTTCTCGGGGGTCCTGTGTGCTGAAACAATATCTACCTCTGTTTCAATTTCTAATTCTTTTAAAACATCAATGGCTTGTTGCATGATAGGTAAGTCTGAATCAGATCCCATTACGATAGCTACTTTCATATTTTTATTTTTGATATAAACAAGATACAAAGTAAAAGGTAATTGTAAAAATACGTTGACCTTTGTCTCTAAATCTTTTTACTTATTTACTAATTACTTTTACAGTATTCTTAACCAATTCTGCTGTTTTACGAGCAACATTAATATCTTTATGAACAATGGTAACATGTCCCATTTTACGGAACGGCTTAGTTATTTTTTTACCGTATATGTGAGGAGTTACGCCGTCAATTTTTAATATATCTGTAATGTTTTTATAAATTACTTCTCCTTGGTAACCTTCTTCTCCAACCAAATTTACCATAATACCAGCTAATTTACTATCTGTGTTTCCTAAAGGCAAATTTAAAATAGTACGTAAGTGTTGTTCAAACTGACTTGTGTGAGAAGCCTCTATGCTATAATGCCCACTATTATGTGTTCTTGGCGCTACTTCGTTAATTATAATTTCATCGTTTTTGGTCTGAAACATTTCCACGGCTAACAATCCTACATGTTGAAAAGCGTTGGCTACATCCATGGCAATTCTTCTTGCTTTTGCAGCAATCTCATCACTAATACGAGCTGGACAAATTACATATTCCACCTGATTGGCTTCTGGATGAAATTCCATTTCGACTACAGGATATGTTTTTACTTTTCCGTCTGTATTTCTAGCTACAATTACTGCCAATTCGTTTTTAAACGGAATTAATGCTTCTGTAATACATTCTGTATCTGGAAGGTTGTTAATATCTGCTATAGATCTTACTATCTTCACACCCATCCCATCATATCCAAACTGAGCTGATTTCCACACAAACGGGAATACTTTTAAATTGGCAGATTTTAACTCATTTAAAGAGTTAAAACGCTGGTGTGGCGATGTTGGAATGTTGTTTTCTTTATAGAAATCTTTTTGTTTTCCTTTGTGCTGAATAACCTCAATAACATGTGGTTGAGGAAAGACTTTTACACCCTCTTCTTCTAATTTGTAAAGTGCTTGTATGTTTACGTGTTCAATTTCTATGGTAAGTACATCTACCTTTTTTCCAAACTGATACACGTCGTTGTAATTTAACAAATCTCCTAAAAAAAACTCGTTACAATAAGGTGCACAAGGAGCTTCTTTTGAACTATCTAAGACGCAAGTGTGCACATCAAATTTTTGAGTTTCGGCTAGTAACATCCTACCCAATTGCCCCCCTCCAAGAACTCCTAATTTAAAATCAGAAGAAAAATAGTTTTTCATCGAATGATATTTGATGTCAAAAATACAAATATTGAACGGAATTATCTTCTAAAATTACTAATTCTAATTGTATTCCCTTGCAAAGTAGCCCTGTATTCTATCAATCCTAATGTTCTATCCTCTCCATCAATATTTGCAATTGTTGTTGTGCTTATACTTGTAAAAGTAATCGAATCTTCTATACATTCTTTGCAAGACATGGTGCCACTAGAATCAACTACCATAGCCTTTACACAGTCTAAAGGGCTTATGTAAGGGCAACTTAAATCAAAAGCTCTAAAGGGAATATTAGGAATTCCTGTGTTAAATACAATCACTCCTTTTGTTCCTTGATTAGGTAAAATTTTAAAATTACCCGGGGTATTGATAAGTGTGAAATCTGTAAAGCTTGTATTGACTATTCCTTCTGCCGCCAAACTATCTAATTGTTGAGGTTCTCCTTTTTTACAAGCTACCATCACTATTAAAAAAACGAAAAGAATTACTTTTTTAAACACCTCTGCCCTTTATAAAATTATAGAGGTAAATATACAGCTATTTTTTAACTAGCATTTTTTTCTATATATTTGTGTGTGTCTCATTTCCAAATGGTAATGAGATTTTTTGTGTGATAAAAATTTAGAGAAGATGAGTGAAGTATCCTATTATTCTGAAGAAGGATTTAAAAAATTAAGAGAAGAGTTGGAGTTTTTAGAGCAAACCGAACGTCCTAGAGTAACTAACGAAATAGCTGAGGCAAGAGATAAAGGAGATTTAAGTGAAAATGCAGAGTACCATGCAGCAAAAGAAGAGCAATCTTTATTGGAGCTAAAAATTGCGAAATTAAAAAATGTAGTAGCTAATGCCCGTATCTTAGACGAATCACAATTAGATGTGTCTAAAATATTGATTCACTCTAAGGTGAAAATTAAAAATGTAACCAATGCAATGGAGTTTAGTTATACCTTAGTTGCAGATTCCGAAACAGATATTCGTAACGGTAAACTATCTGTAAATTCCCCAATTGGAAAAGGATTATTAGGGCACAAACTAGGGGATATTGCAGAAATCCAGACTCCTAATGGAGTGATGAAGTTTGAAATTACAGATATTAGCAGGTAATGAAAAGTATTTTTACAAAAATTATAGATGGAGAAATCCCATCATATAAAATAGCAGAAAACGAAGACTTTTTTGTGTTTTTAGATATTAATCCAAATGCTGCAGGACATACGTTGGTTGTACCTAAAAAAGAAGTAGATAAGTTGTTTGACCTAGAAGATGAGTTGTACATAAAATTGTTTGAATACTCAAAGAAAATAGCGATTGCTATAAAAAAAGTTATTCCATGTGAAAGAATTGGCTTATCTGTAATTGGTTTGGAAGTACCACATGTACACGTACATTTAATTCCATTAACAACGATGGCTGACGCTACTTTTGGTAAAAAAGAAAAACTAACACCCGAAGACTTTACCGCAATTGCTACAAAAATTTCAAATTATTTGTAGATCTTTATTTATGTAAAAAATCCTAAACTAAAAACTATCTAAAAGCTTTTGGGCAGTTTTATCTTTTTAGGAATATTTATTTGAAATGTGGTTCCTGTATTTTTTTGAGATTGCTTTACAAATACTTTTCCTTTGTGATACTTAGTAATAATTCTATTGGTTAAAGACAAGCCCAATCCCCAACCTCTTTCTTTGGTTGTATAACCAGGTTCAAATATATTTTTCTGTGATTTTTTAGGAATCCCTTTCCCAGTATCTGTAATTAATAGCTGCAATTCTAAATTTTTATCAATTATCTGAATATTGACACTTCCTTTTCCTTGCATAGCATCTATAGCATTCTTAATAATGTTTTCTAACACCCAACCAAACAAATCTTTGTTTAACGGAATTATGGTGTTAAAAGAAGGTTTAGTAAAATGAAATATAATACTTCTGGAGCTTCTTGCTTTAAAATAAGTAATTTTATCATCAACTATATCTATTAAATTACAAGGCTTTAAATCAGGTTTAGAACCAATTTTGGAAAAACGATTGGCTATTACACTTAAATGCTCTACATCTTTTTCTATCTCATCTACATACGTTTGATCAATATCTTCTAAACGCAAAATAGCTATCCAACCCAACAAAGACGAGAGAGGAGTTCCTATCTGATGTGCAGTTTCTTTAGCCATACCAATCCATAGTTTGTTTTTATCCGATACCGAAGATGCTGTAATCACTAAATAAACAACACCTAAAAACACAATAAAGATAAAAATAAGTGCCAATGGATAATAACGTAACTTATTTAAAATTTCTGAAGTGGCATAATAAATATATTGAGTTTTGTTTTTTGATAAATCAATCACAATTGGAGGATGTAATTCTTTCATCTCTTTTAGTTTTTTAGCTAAAAACTCTTCTTTAGAACTATTACTAAATTTGATGTTTTGATTTAAAATAATAGTACCTTCTTGATCTGTAACAATCATAGGGATAGAGTTGTTGTTCTCTATAATTTTAACCAAAAGACTAATATCATCATTGGGTTTTGCTTTGTTAAACTGGAAATAAGCATCTGCTAAAATTTCCATTTTAATTTTTTCTTGGTTTTTAAATCCCTCAAAAAATTGATAGGTATTAATTAAAATAACACCTACAATTACCGTAGCAATTACAACTAGTGTTTTTTTAGATTTTATTATTTTAAAAAAAGTCTTCATCCTTACAAATTAATAGGTGTTTTTGTCCCTCTATCGTACATAACAATACTACCTGCAACAGCTACATTTAGGCTTAAGGTTGATTTAAATTTAACTAAAAAATGAGACTTCTCAATAGCCTCTCTAGACAAACCATGATCTTCTGCACCTAATAAATAAACACATCTTTTGGGATGATTGAAACTCTCAAGAGGTACTGCTTTTTTATCTAACTCAACTCCTACTAGTACAGCACTTTTGGGTAAATGTTTGTAAAAATCATCAAAACTATCGTAATGAAAATAAGGCATAGCGCCTACTGCTTTGTGTGTATCACAAGCTTGTTTGGCATATCTATTACCAATAGTATAAATAAAGCTAGCTCCCATATTTTGAGCAGACCTCCACAAAACACCTAAGTTTTCTGGTGTTTTTCCGTTATAAATTCCTATACCAAAATAACCTTGTTGTAAATTATCAATCATCTTGTTTTTTGTAAATGGTTGGAAGAGATATTTTAAAATAAACAGCTCCCAAACGAATGAATATAATACATATTACAGGAACAATTTGCAGATATGGATTGGGTATTTGTAAAGCTCTTAATCCTAGGTACAAAGAACCTCCAAAAACACTCGCTGTAGCATAAATTTCTTTTTTAAAAATTACAGGAATTCTATTCACAACCACATCTCGTAACACGCCTCCAAAAACACCTGTTACGGTTCCAAGCAAAACACAAATTAAGCTTTCTAATTCATTTTGCAACCCAATTTGAACTCCTGTTATGGTAAACAAGCCCAAACCTAAAGCATCGTAAAAAAACATAGGTTTCGAAAAAAAATCTAATCTATTTTTTAAAACCATTGCAAACACCGCACCTAAAAAAATGGCATATAACATAGAGGTATCGTAAAGCCAAAACACTTTTTTTGCTAATAAAACATCTCTTAAAGTACCTCCACCAACCGCAGTAATAAAAGCAACAATTAAAACACCAAAAGCGTCTAGTTTTTTCTTAATGGCTATTAAGCTACCTGAAATAGCAAATACAAAAGAACCAGAAATGTTGATGTATTCTATAATTGTAACCATGTTTATTTCCCTATTAACATTCGTTTTATTTCATTCAGCTTCATTAATGCTTCTACAGGAGTTAGATTGTTAATATCTGTAGCTAGAATTTCTTCTTTGATGTTGTCCAACAAAGGATCATCTAGTTGAAAAAAACTTAGTTGAAAATCATCGTCTTGAGTTGCGTTTTCAAGTTTCGCCTTGTTGTTTTCTAGTCCATGACTATTTTCTAGTTGCTTAAGCATTTTATTTGCTCTGTGGATAACTGCCTGGGGCATTCCTGCTAATTTTGCTACATGAATACCAAAACTATGTTCACTACCGCCAGCAATTAATTTACGCAAGAAAACAACTTTATCTTTTAATTCTTTTACAGATACATTAAAGTTTTTAATTCTAGCAAAGCTAGTAGACATATCATTTAATTCGTGATAATGGGTTGCAAATAAAGTTTTTGCCCGACTTGGGTGTTCGTGCAAATATTCTGCAATAGCCCATGCAATAGAAATTCCATCGTAAGTACTAGTACCTCGTCCTATTTCATCTAATAGAATTAAACTGCGCTCTGATACATTGTTCAAAATACTAGCGGTTTCGTTCATTTCTACCATAAAAGTAGATTCACCCATAGAAATATTATCACTAGCTCCTACACGTGTAAAAATTTTATCTACTACACCAATTCTCGCTTGTTGTGCTGGTACATAACTTCCTATTTGTGCTAGTAAAACAATTAAAGCAGTTTGTCTTAAAATAGCAGACTTACCCGACATATTAGGTCCGGTAATCATAATCATTTGTTGTTGGTTTCTATTTAAAACTATATCGTTAGCAATGTATTCTTCTCCAAAACCTAATTGTTTTTCTATAACTGGATGACGACCATTTTTAATTTCTATTTCGGTAGTTTCATCAATAGTAGGTCTAACATAGCTATTGTTTATAGCCAAGGTAGCAAAACCACACAAACAATCTAACTGAGCAATTAAATTTGCGTTTAGTTGTATAGGCTGAATGTAATCGATTAGAAATTGAATCAACTGGCTGAATAATTGCTGTTCTATTTGTGCAATTTTTTCTTCGGCTCCTAAAATTTTAGTTTCGTATTCTTTTAATTCTTCGGTAATATAACGTTCTGCGTTTACCAAAGTTTGTTTCCGAATCCATTCTTCTGGAACTTTGTCTTTATGTGTATTTCTTACTTCTATATAATATCCAAAAACATTGTTAAAGGCTATCTTTAAGGAAGAAATCCCCGTTCTTTCGGTTTCTCTTTTTACTAAGTTGTCTAAATACTCTTTAGCTGAATTAGAAATGGTTCTTAGTTCGTCCAATTCCTCAGAAACACCTGTTGCAATTGCGTTTCCTTTATGAATGCTTACCGGAGCATCTGGCACCAAAGTAATAGAGATTTTTTCTCTTAACAAGGCACAGTCTTGTAGTTGCTCCCCAATAGCTTTTAGCGTAATATTATCACTTTCTTCGGCAGCTTTTTTAATGGGAATAATAGCATCTAAGGATTGTTTTAAATAGATAACCTCTCTAGGATTTATTTTCCCTGTGGCTACTTTAGAAATCAAACGTTCTATATCGCTAATTTGTTTGATTTGATATTCAGTCGTTTTGTAAAAATCATCCTGATTCATAAAGTAATTTACAACCTCATGTCTTTTAGTAATTTGATTGGATTCTTTTAAAGGCAAAGCCAACCAACGTTTTAGCAAACGTGCTCCCATAGGAGAGTTGGTTTGATCTACGATGCTTAAAAGGGTTACTGCATTTTCGTTGGTAGAATGATATAGTTCTAGATTTCGGATGGTAAATCTATCCATCCAAACGTAATCATTCTCATGTACACGTTGTATGCTTGTAATATGGTTTAGTTGATTGTGTTGCGTTTCTGACAAATAATACAGAATAGCTCCTGAGGAAACAATTCCTTCTGATAAATTTTCTACTCCATATCCTTTTAAAGAATTTACATTAAAGTGATTTTGTAAATTTTCGGTTGCAAATTCTATTTGGAAAATCCAATCATCTAAATAAAAGGTATGAAACCTAGCTCCAAAGGTTTCGTTAAAAAACACTTTGTTTTTCTTCTCTACTAAAATTTCGCTAGGGGCAAAGTTCTGCAATAGCTTGTCTATATAACTAGTGTCTCCTTGAGCCGTTAAAAATTCACCTGTAGAAATATCTAAAAACGATACTCCCAACTCTTTTTTTCCAACATGTACTGCTGCTAAAAAGTTATTGTTTTTAGATTGTAATACTTCATCATTTAGAGCCACACCCGGTGTAACCAATTCGGTAACACCACGTTTTACAATGGTTTTTGTCATTTTAGGATCTTCTAACTGATCGCAAATAGCTACACGTAAACCAGATTTTACCAATTTGGGTAAATAGGTATTTAAAGAATGATGTGGAAAACCTGCCAATGCCGTTTCAGAATCACTGCCTGCACCACGTTTGGTTAAAGTAATGTTTAAAATCTTGGCTGCTTTTATAGCATCGGCTCCAAAAGTTTCGTAAAAATCACCTACTCTAAATAACAACATTGCATCTGGGTATTTGTTTTTAATACCGTTGTATTGTTTCATTAAAGGAGTTTCTTTTTTTGCTTTGGTTTTAGCCACAATAACGATTTTTTAGATTCTTAGCGAAATTAATTTTTTTAAAGAAACCGAATGAATGTTTGCTCTAAAAGTTATTAAGTTTCTATTGACAATTTGTACAATTTTTGTTAGAACTTAGCCTAACTTTGAAATTTCCTAAACCTAATACAATGCGTAAACTTAAAAATAGTGAGTTAAATAGATTAGATGTAGAAGCTTTTAAAGCATCACAAAAAACACCTTTGATTGTAGTTTTAGACAATATTAGAAGTTTAAATAATATAGGATCTGTATTTAGAACTAGCGATGCTTTTGCTATTGAAAAAATTTATCTGTGCGGAATTACAGCTATTC
>Ga0209093_1000369_pt1 | contig 23913 bp, 34 predicted proteins | sample SidtaG_4_FD_187450 | JGI IMG/M metagenome (GOLD analysis project Ga0209093, IMG submission 187450) | Marine algal microbial communities from Sidmouth, United Kingdom - Sidmouth_Male1 metaG (SPAdes) (version 2) | ecosystem: Host-associated > Algae > Red algae > Unclassified | place: Sidmouth... | reverse complement strand
CGCGGTCCTCGTCAGACCAACGTGCTGCTCAAGGATGTGTTCGACACGGCGTGGTATCTGGCCAGCGCCAGGATTGTGTATCGTATGGAGTGAGCGGTTTAGTCAGAGCATTGGTAGGTGCTACTTGGAGTTTTCGTGGGTGTTACTTAAGGGCGTGTTGGGCGTGTTTAGTGTTTAAGGGCGTGTTTAGGGCGTGTTTTGACGTGTCACGATCGCACGCCCTTCAAAGAGGGGCGTGTTGCACAACCCTACCCACACCTGTTGCCGGCACATGCTGAGAACATACTTAGTTTGGACGCAGGTCAGGCAGAGTCGGACGGGGGCCGGTCGGCCCAGTGTCGGTCTGGTGTCCAGAGCACAGCAGAGCACGCGTCTTTTTTCATCCTACCCGAGCGTTCCCTTCGTCTCCCTATCCCCACCTCCTTTGCCGTCCTCACGACGACCCCCGTCGCAGATGCAGGCACTCTCCCACCTCGCCCCCCACCACGGTCTCCCGCCATCTCACCGCCGCCGTCCTGACGTCCCCGCTGTCGCCATCCCCCACATCACCTCGCAGCCCTACAGGAACAGAACCTCATTTCAACCGCATTCTTACATCCAGGCACAGAGGCACTGGGCCAGCGTCAGAACCGCATTTAGAACGCATTCTGGCAGACTTTGATTGGCTCAGAATCGCTCTCAGCGGAGAGCCGTCAGTTGCCACGCAAGGGTCTCAGGACGTGGCTTACAGATCTTGCTTTACCCTGTCAAGTTATCCTTGGATCATGGTTGGCATCGATTAAAATGATACATTATATTAAATCGATTTAATCTAAGAATAATCTGTGATTAATGCATCGACGGCTGTGGGAAAAATCATGCATTTTTTAATTTTTCCGTCGTGGCGCAGGAGCGGGCGTGGCTTCATCGACAGACGTCGAGCGTGCTGGCCTCTTCCCCATCGTCGCCGTTAGAGGCGCCCCCGGCTGTGCCCACGACGGCGCGGCGCCGTCGTCGGGGGGTGGTGGGCCCAGGGGCGGCGGGATGGGGGGGTCGCCGCCGCCGCGCGGCTGCTGCCACGGTGCCTCGGCACCTCGATCGGACAGCGTCTTTTCCGGCTCGCTGGCGCCGTGGGGGGGCGAGGCGGGGGGGGGGACCACGGGTGCCACCGCGCCCGTGGCGGTGCCCGCCGACGTGAGCGTGGAGGCCGGCGGCGGGGGCGGCGGTGCCGGCGGAGGCGGCGGCGGCGGCGGCGACGGCAAGGCGGAAAGGCGGCGGCAAGGCGACAAGGCAAGGCGGCAAGGCAAGGCGGAAAGGCAAGGCGCCCGCGCCGCCATCCCCGTGACTGGGCGCGCCCGTGCCACCCTTCCCGCCGGTCGGGCGCACGCCCGTTCACGGGCGCCGGCTGTTGGGCGCCGGCGGCACGCCCGCCCGCGAGCTGCCGGCCGCGTCGGACAGGCGCGCGCTGTACCGCACGCCTTTAACCGCCTCGTTGGCGCCCGCGTCGGCGGCTCCGCGGGGCGGCAGCGGCGGCGGCGTCGGCAGCGCCAGCGCCAGCGTCGGCGCCGGGCCACCATCGGGCGGCAGCGGCGATCCGCCAGCCGCCGCGACCATTGCCACGGCTGGGGCGCTTGGCTCTGCCGCCGCGGCCGCCGCCGCTGCCGCGGCGACGGCGACAGCGGCGGCGGCCGCCGCTTCCGCTGCTGGTGAAGCGTCGGCCGACTGCCGCCGCGGGCGCTCTATCCGCCGCTTTAGATGGTCGGCGGCGGCGACGACGCGCGCGCCGTCCCCCGAGGACAGCCACAACGGCGGCCGCGGCCACGCGCCGCCCGCTGAGTAGGTGTCGTATCACCGCCTGCAGGCACCGCGGGGGCTCTTTCGCCGCGCGCTGTCGGGGGGGGGGGTCCAACCCGCGGCCGCTCGTCAGCACGAGCTAGGGGGCGCTGCCGCCCGTCGGCAGACCGCCGCCGGCGGTGCCGCCGCCGCTGCCGCCGCCGTCGCCATCGCCGCCGCCGTCACAGTCTCCTTCGTAGCCGCCTCCACCGCCGCCGCCGCCGCCGTCGCCGCCGCCGCCGGCGTTGGCGGCCGACACGCCCGCCGCCGCCGCCGCCGCGGCCACGGTGGCGCCGCCCACGGCCGTTGCGCTGCCGTGGTCACCGCTGCCGCTGCCGCCGCCGCCACCGCCGTCGTTGCCGTCGCCGCCGCCAGCCGCTGCCACCGACGTCTTTGCTGCCGACGCGTGGGCCGCGGTGGCCGCGGGCACCGACGGCGGTTAGGCCACGCACTCGTCGTCGTCGCTGCTGTCTTGGATGTGGCGCAGGCGGGGGGGGGGGGGGGGGGGGGGGGGGTGCTGCGATGGCCGCCGGCTGTGGTGGTGGCGGTAGAAGAAGCGGCGGCGGCGGCGGCGGCGGAGGTGGTGGCAGCGACGGCGCAACGATCGCGGCGGCCGCGGGCGACGGGGACCTCGGCGAAGGGCACCAGCCCGACGTTGGCGCCACGTCGGGGGTGGCGCTCGCGTCCTTCTTTGCAAGTAGGGTTGTGCGCGCCCGGCGAAGCGCCGCCTGGGGCGGGCGCCTCCAAAGGGGTATGAGAGACGCCGCGCCCGGGGACTAGCCCCGAGCGGCCGAAGAGAGACAAGAAGCACGTTTATCGACTCTACACAGACGCTCTCCCCGCCACTGTCACGCGCGCGCGCTCACCCCGCGCACACGGCGTTCCTATGTTTCCCATCATCCGAAGCTCACCGACGGTGCCGCCGACCAGTCTCGCCACGGCCAACCCCACCACATCGGGCTCCCCGCCTAACCCGACCGTGGCGGGCGCCAAGCATGTGCAGGGGGCGTTGCTGTCAGCGGCTGCAGGTGCGGGGGAGAGACCTGCAGAGGCCGGCTGTCCTGTTACGTTCCTGCTCCAATCCGCGAAGGCGGTAGCGCTTGCATCTTCAAGGAGGGGGTGGGGAGGGCGGGTCAGAACGTGATGAATTCGCTGCAAGCAAGAATGAAAGTGCGCACAACAAATTATTCTACGCTACACTGTCTCGTCACCCACGTCACTCTCCCCATCGCCACTCTCACAGTTTTCATCGCCGCCCGAGTCCACCACGACCGACTGTAAAAAGTCCAGGTGCTCAACGTCCAGGTCACCGCCGCCCAGCAAGTTGATGTTGGTATGCACGAACATCAACTGGGCGACCTTCTCGCGCGTCAGTCTGTTGCGCACCATTGAGTGGATCGGCTTCTGCAACGAGATGGAGCGCTCGACTGAGCAGGAGGAGGGCACCATGCCCGCCAACGCCTTGCCAATCTCGCGTAGCGCCTTTGCGCTGCCGCCGTACATTGACCACCAGCCCCAAAGATCCCAGTCCGAGTTCATCACCTGCGCCACGTCCAACGGTGCGCCCGGCTTGCGCGCAGCAGCAGCGCCGTGTGCAAACGTCCCTGACAGAGCCGCGTACATAGAGAACTGCACGCGGAGCCGCTCCATGCGCTCGTCGTCCCCCATCGTCTGCAGCTCGTCGGAGTTGAACACTGCAGGGGAGCGGATGAAGAAGGTGCGCATCGCGCGGAAGGCGCGCTCTCCGTGCTCATCCACGTCGCTGGCCTGAGAGTCAAAAACGCGTGGGTCCAGTGCAGCCGCCAGGTAGTGGATGTCCTCCAACAGCAGAACCCGGACACTGCTGTCCTTCGGGCCGTGGACCCGCTTGCGCAATACGGCCTCCAACGACTCGAGCACGTCGGTCGACGCAGTGCACACCACTTCCTCTGAGCGCATCGCCCCCGCCAGCGCCGCCATCTCGCTTTCCAGATGCCTCGTGGCAGGCAACACGAGAGACAAGCGAGTCTCCTCGCCGTCAAACAGCCGGACGTAAGTGCACACGGGGTCCAGAATGCGGCACGCGGCCGTCCAGTCCCTGGCGTCGGCCGTCGATTCGGCCACTCGGAAAAACTGGCCAGCGCCTCGCGGGCACTTTCGCCTCTTGGCTTGACAAGACGAGGGACCTCCGCCGCGTTGTTTAACTCGAGTATGGTTCTCAAGGCCGGTCTGTTGCGCGCGCACGCCGCCATCAAGTCGCGGTTGTACAGGAACCGGGTCGCGCTGGGCGTCACGTACGACACAGCTGTCTGCTTCTTGGAGGCCGCGTCCTCCGGCAGAGACTTGTTGTACCTGAACTTGGCCGCGTCGTACGCTGCTAAAAGCCGGCTTTGCCGCCGCACAAACGCCGAAACCGCCGTTGCCGTCGACACCCGACCCTGCATCCACGACACCTTGCACAAATCTCCGACGAGGAGGTTAGCCACGTGGGCCTGGTCGTTGAGGGACACGAGGCCGGGATTCGCCACTGACACTAGCCGCCGCATCTCCACGCAGGCTGCCGCATTGTCGGTTGCCAGCGCATTGAACGTGTTCATTCCGCCGTACTTGTCCAGCTTCTCCTGCACCAGTCGCGCCTGCCCGGGCGCATCTTGGCACTCGTCCCCACAATAGACAGAGTCTAAAAAGACGACCTTGTAACCCACCACAGCAAGCAGGTTCACGATGTGGTGATGCTTGACGTTCTCCCACGCGCCGAGTACGCAGACGGCCTTGCGCCGCACGACCCACGATTCAAGCAAGTCGAGCACCTCTTTCCGCGTCTTGTTGTACATGGCCGTGAGCCCGGGCCCGGCCATCTTCTTGCGGGTGGGCACGAGCTTGCGCTCGACGTAAGCAGGGCGCAGCGCCCTCAGCATCGTCGTGAAGGTCGGGCTCTCCACCACACGGAACGGCACGCGGTTGGCGACAAAAAAGTGCATGATGGCCGCCTCGATTGTGCTCGCCTGCGCGGGGGAGACGCGGTCCAGGAACGCGGTGATGCCTGCGCCTGGCGGATGAAATCCGGGCAGCTGAGGTGAAACCACCACAGAGCCAGCTCCGCTCGCACCACCACGAATTCCGGACACCCCAGACGCCGGCCTCGCGGCAGCGTCAGACGACTCAATTGGGCGCGCATTGCACTTCTGCAGCGTTGAGCAAGCATCCCACGCCATTTGCTGTATCGAAAGTGGCGCGAGACGGCAGCCAAAGAGGTGCTGGGCCAGTATTGTACCGCTCTGCTGCATGGTCTTGACGAGCACATGACAGTGCAAGCAAGTGCCGCCAACACCAGAAACCGCGGTAAACTCCGTCTTGGCGTTGCTGGCCTTGCGTCCGCCTTTGTGTCGTCGGGTTGGAGGCGCGATCGGGCCTTCGCCTTCCTCTATGCCAGCGGCCGCTCGATGGGGGCTTTCTGCCGTGGAAGGCATGGCCCCGAGGCCGACGTGGAGGTGGCAGGGTGGGAATAGGAGGGGGAGCCGCAACGAGAGAGAGCTCTGCTGCTGCTTCGGGGATGGTGGGGGTGGAACAACCGCAGCGTCATGCACGCCGCAGCATGGACGGGGGGTTGCGTGCTGTGGATGTGAAGCTGGTGGGCGTGATGGCAACAGCCGAGACGTCAAGGGCAACAGTCGCCGTTGGACAGTTGAATCAATCAGATAAAATGACCAATTAATGCAAAAATTGCACATTTTATAGATTAATCTATGCATTAATGCAAGTCCTCGGCCAGAATTTTTCATTTTTGCCAACCATGCTGTGGTGGGTGTGGCCGAGGGGGAGGCTGCACATGCACAGCGACGCTGCCCGGATTTGCCACGTGTCTTGGGCCCCAGGCCGGGCGTGTCGGCTGACTGGCACGGGCGGCGCCCGGACGCGCGCGGCCGTGCGTGAGCCCGCTAGACGAGTGGCAGCCGCCGCAGCAGGCAGTCGTGGCGGGGTCAGGCAGCCGCTTTCCCTCGCCGCCCGCAGTCGTCGGCCTCCCGAGCGTCCCCTTCTGGCGGTGTCGCCGCGTGCCCCCTCCCCGTCCTGCCTCCCAGTCAGCTGCACGGTTGCCCCCTTCGCCATTGCATCTGTGCGTGCTAGGCAGGGCGTGGTTGCCCGTTGGTTGTCCACAATTGTCCATAGGGCCCGCGCGTCTGCTCTCCCGCCCGCCACCCGCTGGTCTCCGCGCCCCCGCCCCGGATGCCATTGACCTATGATGCGGTCGTCGTCCCCGGCGGGGGCCTAACCACTGCCGGCACCCCCCACCCGTGGGTGGCCGCCCGCTTGGACGCGGCGGCGGCGGTCACGCCGCGCCCCCCCCACTTCCTGCTGCTCTCGCGGGGCACCCCCCACCGGCCTCCGCCGACCCACCCCGTCCGCGGCACGCCCATTGACGAAGCCGCTGCGTCGGCCTCCTACCTCGCCACCGCCCACGGCGTCGACGCGCGGTCGATGCGCCTCGACGGGTGGTCGCTCGACACGATTGGCAATGCCTACTTTTGCCGCGTCGCGCTCGCGGCGCCCCTGCGCTTGACGCGGCTGCTGGTCATCACCAGCGCCTTCCACGCGTCCCGCTGTCGGGGGGTGTTTGAGTGGGTGTTTGGGTTGCCCGACGTGGCGGGTGGGCCCGCGCCGCCCTTTCAACTGGACTGGCAAGTGACGCCCGACGCGGGGATGGAGTCGAGCGCGCGCGACGCGCGGCTGCGCAAGGAGCAAGCGGGGCTAGCGTCTGCTGCCGCGGGGGTCATGACGACCGTCACGGACGTGGCTGGGCTGGCCGCGTTTGTGTTTGGGGAGCACGCCGCGTATGCGGCGCCGTCCGAGTTGGAGGACGCGGCACCGGCGGCGTCGCTCGACGTCGATGCGAGGGGAACCTACTGAGCGCGCAGCTCGTGGACGTCCTGGAATTGGTGGTCGGGGGTACGGTGCGCGTGGGCGGTTGGCAAGCCGTACTGGTTTGGTGTGCAGAGCACAAAAGGGTGCTTCCCAGGGAGGTACAGAACCTTCTCTGCAGGGCGCGCAGTGTGGGCCACTCAAGTGGGTGACAAAAAAAACAAGCATGCACGAAGGGCCGTCGCGTCCCACATGAGCCTAAAGGCAGCGCAGCAGCGAGCACAGCCAGTGATTGCCACGGAAGAGAGCCGGCCTTCATGGGCGCTGGGGCGACAATCACCAGCCTAACACAGCCGCCGTCGCCATCCCCACGCCAAGCCGACACCAAGCGTGGAACGCCTGGCTATCGGTGGACGTCCGCTCTGCCACGGTAGCAATGGCTGGGATGGAGGTGGTTTTGAGGCAGCGGCTGAGGTGACGTACAGCCACAGACACACCAACCTCGAGTCGCTCGCAGACAACAAAACACATCATCGGCAGAGCGGCAGGTCACAACTGAACACCATGACCTGCGACACGCACCTCACGGCTCTTCCACGTCGGCACCACCCGCGCCCGCCATTGCCCCACCGGCGATGACGCCACCAATGGCCGGGGAAGCCGCCGCCGCCGACGTGGTTGTCGCAGCGTTGTCAGCTTCTACCAAGGGCGTCGCCACGTATTGTTTGGTGACGTAGGTGTTGTAGCTCGTGCAATGTCTGCAGCGATGACGATGGGTGAAGTGGAATAACACATCTGACTCGGACGAGCATTGATAGCACTTCACGACAACCCGATGGTTGGCGTACTCGGGCGGCATCGGCTGCGCAACGATATCGTCGTCGTATGACTTGTAGAGTTTGGTCATGTCGCCAAGCTCCTTGTGGCACAGCGGGCAGGTGTAGCTGTGCGCCGCGTAATCCTTGAGGCATGACGCATGCATCGCATGGCCACACATGATGAACACGACCTTGTCAGTCGAGTCGTACAGGTAGCGCTGGCAGCACGGGCAGCACACGTCCAGAGCGTTGTTCACGCACCTGTGTTGGCCCTTGTTGGGGCCTTCTGCCACACACGCGTTGCAGTTGTCGCAATGGTAGTTGTTCAGCCCGACGCGACAGATGCCACACTTGTCACAGTGGTACAGTGGCTTGCCCGGCGAGTCGTCATACAAGCGGCAGATCTTGCAGAAGTACCTCGCGAACGTGATCTTGCAGTTGCAGCACTCGGCGGCCACTGGCTGCACCGTGTTGCAACGCATGCACTTGACTTCTTGAATGGCCTTCCGGTCGCAGACATGATTCGACTCTGCGTCGTGGCATAGGCGGCAGGTGAACCACTCGTCACAGCAGACGGTCTTGACACTGCATCGACGGGGGTAGTGCTTGCAGCCCCATACGTTCTTGTCACGATTATGGTAGGTGATCGCGTTGGACCGATTGCGCTTGGCCGCCTCCGCAATCACTCGCGTTTGCGACTCGAGGGTGCGTTTCAGGTGAATGGCTTGCATGCGGCTTGTCTTCTGCATTACGCTCAGCGTCGGGTCGGCGTTGACAGTCATGATGGCCTTACGCTGCTCGTCCGTCAGCCGCCGCGTCTCGGCCGCATCCGCTGCCTCCACCGACGCCGCCTCGGAGGACACCTCCTCCGGAGAAGTACCAGATTCATCTTGAGCCACCGGCACAATCTCCTCCTCTTCACCACCCTCCAAGGGTGGCTGCGTGGAGACCGCTGGGGCGGGCGGTGGTGACAATGAGCCACGCGCGGCACTGCCATCCGCCTCGCTCCCTTGGTCAAGTAGAGGAGCTTCCTCCTCCTCAGCCGGTCTATCCATGACCAGCACCTCGGCGCAGAGGCACGCGGGCGAGGAGCTTGCTGCAGAACTGGCGCCCGCGGCCGGAGCACCACAACTCCGACTGGACTGGCAGCCGTTCGTCGTCACAAGGCTCGCGGTTGCGGTCGCGACGTCGACGGCGGCGCCAACGGCACCGGCGTCAGTGTCAGCGGCGGAGTCGGCGTCGGCGGCGGCAGGTGCGGCCGCGTCCGAGTCGGCAGTAGAGGCAGCAGAGGGAGCAGTAGCGTCAGCGGCAGCTGCAGCAGCGTGTGGCACGAGCAGCACCTCGACCTGAATGGTGCCGTTCGCTGTCCGGTCGTCAACCGCGTCGAGCACAGGCGCGGCCGGTGCAATGTGCGCGGTGGGCGCGGTGAGCGCGGGGTTGATCGCGGAGTTAAGGGAAAAGTTGTCGCGGGGCGTGAGCGGCGTCCGACGACGCGACGCCGGCGGATCGCGCGCGAGTGCACCTGCGGGAGGATGTCTGTCGGCGCGGGGCGTCGTCGACATGGTCACACCAGCGCCAACCGCCTCGTCTACCGCCGGAGCGACGTCGTGGGCATACACCTGACGCACGCAAACACGACACCTGCGCCGAGGCCGGGGGTAGAGAGGGATGGGCCGGAGTGGGAAGAAGGGGGGCGTGGAAAGGGGCCGGTCGGCGGAGAAGCGGTGCGCGCTTCAAGCACTTCGGTCAACGTCCGCTCTGCGACACCGGCACGACCGGGACGAGGTCGTGGACCCCGAGGGGACAGCCGTAGCACCGCGCGCTACAGCAGAGGTACCGGCGTGGGCCGCGCGTTGTGCAGGGAAAGCGGCCGCGCGACCGCCCTGACCGGGCACGATATAGGCGCGCACGTGGGTGTTGGGAGGCGCGCGGCAAGCGCCGCCCACAACCAGAAGTACGGCAGGGGACCGGGTAGAGGCGCCGGTCAACCAGCCGTCCCGAGCCGCGGCGCCAAATAAGCACCGGCCGCACGCACAAGAGCGTCCCCCACCCCCTCGACGCCGCCTCCTCCTCTCTCACGCACGCGGCTGTTGTGGTGCTTCCCGGAGGCACCTGCAGACTGCCCGTCTCACGTGAGCGCCAACCTTACCTGTGCGGCTCCTGCCGTCGACGCCTCGCAGCCGTCGCCGTTGCGGGGCCGCCAACAAGCCCCAGCGGGGCCGCCAATGCTGCTGCTTGGTGGCGGCTGCAAGGGCGCCGTGTCACGAGCGACCAAGGGAGCCGGGCTCGACCGGGGCGCCTCTACCCCAAAGAAAAACCCACGGCGGCAGGTCGACGCGCGTTCCGGTGGGTCAGGTAGGCCCCAGTCACGCGACGCTGCTACCAGTGGCCGCCAGCAGGCTGCGGTGAGAGGGAACGAGAGAGGCGAAAGGCGGAACTAGTGCCCCTGAAATCGTCGAGCCCCACCCACCCGTGAGGCTCGCCGCACCACGGCGGGCCGCGTTGCCGGGGAGGGGCGACTGACTGCAAGCGCACGCCAGGGGGGTGCAGGGTGAGCAGCTCAAATGGCACCACTGGCGGCGGCAGCGACGCGACGGCAACGGGGACGAACCACAAAGCGCCCGCCGTGCGCTGACGAAGCGTGGGTCACCCCTACACAGAACGGAGGGGAATCGTGGACTGTGGCGCGGCCGGTGTGGCTTGGAAGAGACAGGAATACGGTAGTGTGGCAGCCGCCCGTCGGCCACGCTGGAACAAAGAACAGCACGCCCCACACACGCTGGCGACGCAGATGCAGCTCAACCAGCCGTCGCCACGGTTGCGGTGTGGGGACCGCCCTTCCAGCGCACAGCGCAGAGTCATGCGCGACTGCCTGGTGCAGCCTAGGCTGGCGAGGGGAGACAACGATGCCCGCGCAAACAATGAACGCGGCCTGCACACCCCCTGAGGCAGCGAGTGTGCCGAGACGGCACCCGACGCTGTCGGGCACATCTAACCATTCTCTCCTCCACAAAAGCCAACAAGGGGTGTTGGTAGCTCCATCCGATTGGACGTTGGACGGTAGATATTCCCACAGGCAACGCGGAATTGAGTCACCTATGGGGCCTTGATGCATCAGGCGCGCGAGTCGAGCGGCCAGGAGGCCTCTACGTGGCGTCACAAGCAGGCGTACCCCACGCCAACGATGAAAAAAACGATGACCAGGAATTGCGAAAACCGAACCTGAGGCACACAGCTGTGGTTGGCCTCGCGCTGCCCGAGGACCTCTCCCAACGGCTCAAGCGACCAACGCCGTGTTGCACCCACGGCCTTTCGGCAGGCCGTGCGGGGGAGATGCCTTGTTGCCATCGATGGTGGCAGCGCCACCACACGCCTCTTGGCAGATGACGCCGCAGTCTGTGCCAGTCTGTAAGCTGCAGATCCGATTGCGAAGTCCGAGAAAGTCTGGTTGCTAGGTCACAGCTGAGAGCACGAATCACAACAACGCATGCAATAACTTCTCAACCTCGTTCGTGGCTATGTTGCCAGCTTGCACAGACGCGCGGCAAAACGGTGGCGGCACTGCTAGTGGCCGCACATTCTGAACCAATGAAATGGTTGCAGCACACTCCAGATGGGCTGTCAAGGTGGCGTATTCCATTCGGTCATCGGAAGACACTTTTTGGTGGACCAGCCTCGTCAGCTCCTTGTTGCATGGCGCAGGGCAGCATTCCAATCCAGTGTCGTGTCTGTTTCGGGGCAGCACCTCACACCCGCTACGGGCCCGTGTGCAGCGCACTTCACCGCTGTGCCTTGTTGCCCGAGGCTGAGCCGGGAGACCTTCAGACCAACTCTATGGTCGCTGCGCCAAAAGCTGGACAGTCCCAGACAGGCGGATCGACGTTTGGGCCAATCAAACGCACAAAAGCGCCTCTTTGACAGGCCCGGACTCTCCACTTTTTGGCGGAACGACAAAATCGGAGCTCCCTATCGCAATTCTGCGACGGCAACCGGCGAAGGGTATCTCTACTGATCCGCCATTTCGACAAAACTTTTGCCATTGTGCTCTTGCCTCGCCAAATCAGCTCAAGATAATAACGAGGATAGCGCAAGATACCCTCGTCTTGAAGAACGTGGACCAATCGCATGATGAGCTGACAAGAGTCTCGTGTCAACGGGCATTGAAGTAGTCAACGGACCCCTCACTTAACTAATCAATGAGGGGACTTGATACAATGCAAAGCGATCGTCGGCACTGAGGGGCTCGCCTACGAGCATCCAGAAGGCATGGGCCATCGAAGGGGGTGGTGGGGCCGCGCTTCTGAACAAGATAACGAAGTTGACCGAAAAACGTTCTTTTCGCTACCCGCAAAAGAAATGACGAAATGGCGCTAGGGAAATGGCGCACTGATTGACTTGCTCATTGAACAGGAAAAGCAATCATCGTCGCGAAACTGTACCACGTACTGAGAACGCCCTTGGGACTTGGCCAGCAGAATTGTAGGTTGATCTGAAACGATCCCAAACGGGTCCCCAGCATGATACTCGCATGTGTTTTGTCGCGTACTGGACCCCTCTTTTCCACAGTGTTCGTCCAAATGGGCGAGGTCCCAGATTCGCAAGATTGGCTCCCAGTACGATTTGACACTGATCAGAGACCTGTCCGGGAGCCATGTGCGCACCTTGCGCGCACGCAGTATTGCCGTCTGCTCAATTTTGCCTGTCTGGGTCGGAACAGAACGCAATCGCGACGGACTCTCAGCCATCCATTTGGCCGGATAGGTGCTGCTGGCCAATAGGATTCCGTCCTGATTGCGTTCTGTTCGGACTCAGACCGGCAAAATTGAGCAGACTGCAATATGCATTCCAGAGGCACCCGGAGACATTTTAGAGGCACCCGGAGGCACCCAGAGGCACCCGACAGGACGTCTTCATGGAGTTACCCAGGAGTTACGTGACGCCCTCGTGCGGCGATTCGTGGCCGCACAGCTACTCCATACGCAGGGCGCGCGGGAGCACTGTCCTACGGGGCAGCGGTTCCGCCACGTTGTCCCACACTTGTAGAGAACGTTGTAGAAAAGGATATGTTTTGCATGCGCTGTCACGCCTCCTAGGAGAGAGGGACCGGGTGGGGCGGGGCGGCAGCCCTATGGGTCTAATACTCCGTTCAGACCGCTTGCGAACACCACGCTTCCCCTCTCGCGTCGACTACCCCGTCGCCCCCCCCGAGCCCAACATTAACAGGAAAAAGCGACGTACAAGATGGCCACAATAAATAAGTCAAGGGCAAGAAGGTAACCACCAGACAGACAACAACACAAGCATGAGTAAGCACCAGACACACTTGAGAAAGTCAGTCTCGCCCCCCAGAGCACGAAGGTCCAGTTATGCACGCGTCTCTACGCCTGCGTTCAACCAACGCGGTTTGGCAGAAGTTGTATCATTGACGCCAAAGAGGCATTGTGCGCTTTCGGCGGGCACCAGCCCAAACAACCCCTCCGTGCTCTTCACTCCCGTCGCCCCTCTTCCCGCCGGCGCCGCCCACACAGCTTTCACCACTCGCCCAACTCTGCGCGCGAATCGCCCCACCACCGCCTTGGCCGCCCTTCTGTTCACCTGCATTGGTGGCCAAAGAACGGGGCAGTACATGAGACAAAGGGGCAGTACGGGGCCGTATTGACCATAACAGAGTAACATGGAGCAGTAAGGGGCAGTACAGGGCAGTAAGGCTGAGATGGGCGCAGTGCAAGGCAGCAGCACAGAGAAGTAGCGAGCAGTTTTCTTCAGACATTGACGCAAAAAGACACCCTACGAGTGCAATAAGACGCGCAATACTCCAGGTAATCACCTGCACCCACAACAAGAGATGATGCTCGATCTACGGTACACACATCAACAAAACATAGGCGTCAGAAACATCGAGAGGAATGGTCCAGGTGCTGTACGTAGTGGGACGGCGGGCTGATCCGACCGTGGTAGAAGCGCGGCGGGATGATCCTAGATCGATACACAAGAGCTCTCTCTGCCTGGAGGCTGCACTGTGTCCGGGAATCTACTCTGTGTGGTATCAGACTGAGTGGGAGGGGTCTGGAAACCGCAGCGCTTGGGCACGGGAGAGGCGGTGGGCGGTAGTGAGGACGGGTGGGGGGTGGCGGTCCCTGAGGGGCGCGCGATGATGCAAGGTGGTACTAGAGACGAGCTGACCACTTAACCCACGCAAACGGACGCTAGACCAATAGATGTTGTGAGGGGGGGAACAGTCCAAGCAAGGCCCTCTTGTGCGATGCGTCTTGCCAAGAGGGCCTTTCCAGGCCTGTTTCCAGCCTCTCTCCTGCGGTGTGTGTGACGGCCGGACACCTGGCCCCCACACTCGGGGAACCAGTCCCCTCGCAGTCAAGAGGGGACACGTGGATTCGCGTCATGGGCGGTCGGATCCAGTCCGTCCGAAACGGCCACTGGCTCTCGCGAGGGAAATATGTCCTACTGACCCATATTTTGAATCATTCCGGTGGCGATCCACTTGTGATTGCCCCGTGGCCCACCAACCACAACCGCCATCTCGATACTTCCCTGGGACTAGTAAATCCCCAGGCAGGCCGCCAGTTAAGGGCCCTATTTTGTGTAAACCCGACTTGGACCACTGACCAGTATTACACCGCGCCCCTGACACCGGGGCTCCGCAAGGGTGTCACGTAGCACCCTTCCCCCGCCTCTACTGAAGGCGGTGTCCGAAGTTCGGCCGTCCTCCGCTGAGACTGGCCCCATGGGGCCTGAGGGGAGGATCTTCTGAGAGTCCTTGGAGGGTATCTGAGGGGGGTTTTCGGAGGGTCTGAGGGGAACGGACGGGATAAGAGGGCGAGGCGTGAGTGTCGCCTCGAGGCCCTCGACGCGGGCAAGTAAACTTTCGGTCACACAACTCGTGTTTGTCGCTCGGGGCGTCTTCCCCCAGTGGACGCCGTGCGTGTGTGCTCTTCGGGGTCTCCTTCCGGGGCGGGTATTCCCGGACAGGACTACCCGGCGACACGGCCTGGCTCGCCTTCCCCCCTACTGGGTGGGGTTGGCTGGGCGTGTTGTCACATTTGGTGAAGCAGCAGGGGAGGAAGGCGACTCAATCTTCCTCGGGGTGGTGGCGGTGCGCCAGCCCGCCTCGGGGGGAACCTAGTTGGTCCTCCTCCCATTGGTGCCTAGCGCTGCGAGCGGCGCCCCGCAACGCCAGGTTTGGCTGAGTCCGGCCGGGTCGATGGCCGATGGGGGGGCGCATGGAGACCCCCCTGGTGTCGATGTGCCTGGTGTCGGGGGGGATGGGTCTTCCCCCCCCGGAGGCGGATCGTCGGTGGACGATGGCCACACCAGTGCAGGTACCACGGATGCGGGTGCCCGCGGGCAGCGGACTTTGTTCCAGCCCTTGCCCCCGGGCCTTGATCCGACTGAGACTCGCCCCCCGGCGGGCGCCCCCTCGAGCAGTACTCACCCCGAGGTGGCCCCACCGGGTGCCGGCACTCGTCTCGGCGGAGGACAGCCGCCCGACGTAACCACGTGGGGCGGTGGGTCTGTGCCACCACCGGCACGCGAACCTGCGGGTGGGAGCTCTAGTCGTGCTCCTCCAGGTTCACGGAGTGCCAAGGGTTCCCCGGCGCGCGAGCACAGCGCCGGGACCCACGGTATCGGTCCCCCGGCCCTCGGGCCCGGTGGGACATCCCCTCTCGGTGCTTGGGAGGGGGAGGCGATGCCAGACTCGGCAAGGGAGCCTGCGGGTGGGAGCTCTAGTCGTGCTCCCCCAGGCTCACGGGGTGCCAGAGAGGGCCAGGGTCTCGAGTGGAGAGACGCCGTGGCCGAGGTCGTTCGGTCTGAAGTTACCCGATCGCTAGTTACGATGTTTCGGGGCTCTACGCCCAGACCCGCTGAACGCCGAGGCAGAGCCCGGCGCTCTTCCCTTCGGAACCGACGCGACGACTCGTCGTCGTCGTCAACCACGGACGTATCCCGCTCGGGGGACGAGTCGGCCGTTGCGGCCCTACTAGGTGCAGTCCGCGCTACCCCCACGCCGTCGACGGTACGGGAGGGTACTCGGGGTATTGACCCGAGGACCCTACCGACTCCTGACTCGGTGGGGGGTGAGCAAGGCGGGGGGGCGGCGCGAGAGTTACCGCGGGGTATTGACCCGGGGTTCCCGACGCAACTCTCCCTCGCGACCGGTACGGAGGCGGAGGGGTGGCCGACTCAAGCAACCCCGACGCCTTCTACTCGGGTAGTGCCGCCCAAGATCATGGTGAACCACTCGTACTACCGGATCATGTTCGATTGCGAGACCTACGCGCTGGCCAACAAGTCGGTTGTCTACACGCGGCGCCAGGCCCGTACTCTGGGTCGGCGCAAGAAGGATGTGGCTCAGTCCTTCGGGATGAACGACGAGTGGGACGGTTATCCCTCTGCCAAGGTCTTCCAATTCGTGCGCAAGTTTTCCAAGGCCTGCGACGACAACGACATCTCCGAAGGCGAAGCCTTCTACATCCTTCAAGACTTTACGAAGGAACCTTTCAAGTCGGAGGTAATGATGGTTATGCCGACTCGCCGGGCGGGTAACCCCGGCGAGGTCACTTCCTACCTGGAGCTCATCAACTGGATGCTCCGACGGCATGTCGAAGAGGCCTCAGTGGCTACCCTTGTCGAGACCCTGAACGTCGCGGTCCAACGGGACGACGAGGACGAGTTGTCCTTCAGCGAACGGCTCCGCCGCCTCAACACCGAGTGCGGGTTCATGTACGGGGAGGGCGCGCTCAAGGGGCGCTTTGTGGAAGGTGTCTACCGCGCCACGCGCGCCACTGTTCGCGACCGGAACACCCCCGGCATGAATTTGGCGGAGGTAGCTCGCGTCGCCCAGACTAAGGGCGACGAACACCGCTGGCTACGACTTGAGCAGCTTAAGGAGCGGACCAAGGAGCGCGAAGTGCTCGCGGAGGAGGCCCGGCTCCGGCGGCAAGCTCGTGCGGCCGCGCTTCCGCGGGCTTCGGGGGGACCTCGAGGTTACCCACCGCGCGACTTCCCTGTTCGGGTCGTCGGAGCCGTGGACGCCCCTACGCCAGGCGGCGGGGCACGGCGCGAGGCGGCCCGACTCACGGAACCAGACGGCTCGACTCCCAGAGGCGGCGACAACTCACGCCGCCGGTTCCGGCAGCGAGACGAGCCTCCCCGTCCCAAACCCAGGACGAAAGAGTACCCTTGCGGGCAGTGTGGCAAGGTGGGTCATTGGGCCGAGGTCTGCCCAACTTTGGACGCACGCTTACGTGACCGGTTGGCGGCGGCCATGCGCTGGTCCCCTCTCGGGCTGCCCTCGGGCTCCCGCGATTCCCAGCAGATGGGCCGGCGGGTGGCAGTGGCCACCCCCAACGAGGACTCCAGCTCAAGCGGCGATGAGTCGACGCCGCTTGAGAAGGGGGAACCTCGGGCCGGGCCCGAGTGCGGACCGGCTACCTCCTCTGAGGCGTTGTGTGGAGCGTACTCAAGCTCAGACACTTCCTTGACGGCCATCGCTTCCTAATAAGGACCGACCACCTAGCTCTAAGCTGCATTTACAGCACCACTGACTCTAGTGGTCGGTTAATGCGATGTCGCCTGCGGCTTTCGAAATACACATTCGACATGCAGTACAAACCCGGTGCATCGCACCACGCCCCAGACTTCGTGTCCCGAACGGACAATGACGCCGCCGTTGAATATATCAACGATGATATCCCATGCCTGGCATTAGCCGAGACGGCCAACGGCTTGCTGACGGGGAGGTACACAGGTACAGACATGCCGGCCCCTGTCGAATACGACGATATTGTGGAAGCCCAACAAACCGACGCGTTTTGCGTCGAGTTGGCCAAACGAGTTGCTCGCAATGCGGCGAAGGCCTTTTTTCAAAATTAAATTCACGCCCCCTGCAGGCGGCCGCCTTCAGGCGACCAATTGTTCATCCAGGAAAGCCTACGCGAGCATGTTCTCACGCTGGAACATCACGATACGGTGTCAGCCCACCCGGGTATAAACCGGATGTACTATGCCATGCGGCGTCGGTATTACTGGCCATCCATGGTCACGGATATCTGCAACACTATTACAAAGTGTACCACCTGCGCCCAAAATCGGCTGTCACTACGGCGACGCACGTCCCCATTGACGCTGTTCCCAGCTAGGGAACCATTGACAGACCTATCGGTCGATATCTTCGGGCCAATCCCCGCTACAAAAGCTGGTAACCGCTTCATTCTGTTCATTACTGACCGCTTCTCCAAGCTGACCAAATGCGTCGCCTTGCGGCGCATAACAGCAATCTCCGTGGCATCAGCCATTATCGACCCCTGGATCGCCTGTTATGGCCCACCGGACCAAATCCTATAGGATCAAGGACCCCAGTTCATGTCAAACCTCTTCATTGCCGTACTGAAAGTGCTGAGCACCGAAACCGCGCGCACCACGGCATACCACCCACAGATCAGTGGTCAAGTCGAGAGGTACAATCGTACCATGGCTACGCAACTCCGATGTTAAGTCACAGACGACCCGCGCCGTTGGGACGCATTACTCCTCGTATTGACCATGGCCTATATCAGCCAGCCGCACCGGTCGACAGGCATTTCGCCTTTCGAGATCGTTATCCCGAGACGAATCCCGAGTTTGTCGGTACGCAACCTCCCACCCGGGACCCGTTGAAAAACAAGGGTACCCTCAATGATGGGTCATCCTAGCGCGTAAGCGTGACTTCATGGCCAAGCTAAGACAGCAAATTCCGGCCGTGGTAGAGGCCTTGCAAAAGACCCAACAGCGCTATAAGCGTAATTTCTACTCGAACGTGGATACACGGAACAAGCGTGTCTGCGTCGGTGACTACAGCCATACGACTGACCACCAACAAAAGAACAAGCTGCAAAGCAGGACCGTAGGCTCGTTTGTCTTACACGACGCAGATGACTCCACCTACGTCGTAGTCGTGAACGGCGAAGAGCGAAGAGTCAATAGTAACCATGTTACTCCGGCCCCACAGCCTTCGACACCGGACGAGACTCCACATCCGCTACTGAATGGACTCAATAAGCCCGAGAGCACCCCACCCGTACCCGACGAATACGTCATTGACCGCCTATTGAAGCTCCGTCGGAGCAATGGCATCTACAGTGCCAAGGTCCGATGGTTTGACTATGGTCCAAAGGACGATTCCTGGGAACCCTTGGAAAATCTTCCTCGGAACCTGGTGATCCGTTTTCTCCGACGGAGGAGGAAGAGAATTGCGGGGTACTCTTGGAGTATTCCCACCCCCCCATCTCTGGGAACCCGCCGATCACCCAGGCATAATCAAGCCGAAACTGCGTTGGTAGTAACCACCCAACGCCCAGACCCAAAGTTGTCCCCGACCATTCTTGGCGTGTTTTCAAATTCCCACGGCGAAATTCGAATCACACTGAGCTGGATTAAGATTAACCAATCTAATTCTGTTCAGGAGAATTTACCGATTTGTTGGGTTCGACTGACATTACCCGAACGGACGCGTAATATCCCTCACGACCCCTGGTTGGCTCTCTGGCGTTTCGCCGAGCTTTCTGAGTGGCACGGGCCGTATACCTACATATGGTCCTGCCCCCCGCCCTTACAGGACGATGACGCGCCACCCGCGTCCGTTACCCAACGGGTCGGATCCGAGCCAAACGGGCTACTCCTACCCTCCGTCCATGACCTAACGACCACGGTCGAGGACCAGGTGTACCAAAGTACAGAGGCGACGCTTATAGTCCCCAGATGGGAAAGGGCCCCCTGGTGCAGCGACGCTAAAGCGGCCTGTGCATCGCACGACGGACTGCCTCACGCTTGAAACGACCACAATGGTACCACCACGTGGGCACTTGTTTCCTGTCACTTTAACAGGAAAACCAACAGCGCTACACAAGCCAAACCCTCTCTGTCCAAATGAAAGCAACCCATGAGCGGGCAAGGTGTATATAACACCGCCACAGCATCATCTGCCGACGGGCATCGGCAGTAACAAGTCTAACAAAACAAAAGACACAAGAAGCTCCCGCACCGGTCCTAGACCACCCCGCCTCAGTTACGGGCAGGCCCCCGGCTACCACCGTCCACCGACGAACTGCGACGGCGCATATTGCGCGGAGGCTCCTCCTTGCCCTCTTCGTCACGGCTGAGACGCCGGCCAAGGATGTCGCCGGCGTCAAAGCGCACAGGCGAGGGAGGCACAGACGCCACTCGGCGAAGACGTTCGACCTCCTGGAAGACCAGGTCGAAGGCCACTGCCGAGTCCGCCGCCACGCTCATGGCCCGAGCCAATACCGGCATGGCGTCCTCAAGGACAGACCCATGGGCATCTAGAACCGCCCGGCCCATTGCCTCCGTCTGGCGATTCCACGCCAAGGCCAGGGCGGCCGCCCCGACACCACGAGGCACTCGCTGCCCGTCAACACGACGGCTCGGCCCATCGCCAAACGGCGCCACGGCCGCCTGAAAGGCCTCAGGCGAAGTCCAAACTTCCTCGAGCGTTGAACGCTCATATCCTCCGCACGCGGCGGCAACGCGTGTTTCGCGCACTGGCGACAGCGAGCCACGACGGCCGGGAGAAGCGGCCAGACGCGAAGGCCCACCGGCCGACCGCTTCCCTTGACGGACGAAACCGCTATTGCCTTGAGCCGCCGCCACTGGCGTCTCGCCATCGTCGTCCGAGCCCTCGCCGAATCCGGGCAGCGACGCAAAGTCCCGGCAAGGGTGGTTCAACATGAACCCGTATTCGGCCAACGAGTCCAAATGGACGTGCACCTGGCGCGCCGCGCGCGTCTGCGTGTCCCGTCAGATGACGTCCTTGACAACGATGGTCCACGGGAAGACCTCCGTGGCCTTTTGCATCTTATAAAACGTGTCCAACATCGCACGGCCGCCCGGCCCACTGGCCATAAGGTGCAGGTCCAACTTGGACATGAGCTGAAGGGCTGTGGCATCGAGCCAGGCAAAGCCCTTGGCCGTCATCAGGGTGTGCACCCACCCGGCCGCCAAGAAGTAGTAATACTCCGCGTTGACGAGTTGCCAAGCGGCACTGAACTCGTCGACAAGCTTGTGAGCCAGGTACGACAACGCCTATGGCATTTCCACCCACACCTTGCGGTGTAACCACCAGCGGGGGTAACGTGGGAACCACCGCGAACAGTTGAAATGAAGAGGCGCCCGGACTACACCGGCACACCAAGCGGTAGGAAGAAGCCCGCGGCTCGAGCTTCGAACCGCGTCTTGAGCACGCCGATGGGCGGGGGCATAACTCGGCGCCCGAAACGGGGAGGTCAACGCCACGGTGCGCGCGTCAAACTTCTCCTCCACGGCGTGTTCCTCCTCGTGAGATACCTCGATACCTCGATGAGCTCATCAAGGTACTCCTCCATGCCCGCCTCTTCGGCAAAGGGAACCGACAACTCCTTGGCCATACGGCGCGACAGGAAGACGGCCTCTGTCCAAGCGCGACGAAAATTCCCGAAGTTGTTGGAAGGCACCTCAAATGTCTCCATATGGTGGACGAAGAACAGGAGGGCCCATGCGTGAAGGCGCGTATGGAACAGGGGTTGTCAGAATACGGTTTTTTGGCCATATCCGGGCCAGAATACGGATATAATGCAGAATATGGCGCAGAATACTCGTCCACGATTGTCCATTGAAGGAAAGAAGACCACATACGGAAAGCTCTGGACGTCACTATGTCAATATCCCGAGCTGCTGGGCCGAACTGATGTCGAATATAGTCGTTTTGCTTGCAATTACAGTAGCCCAGGATATCGGATATTTATCCTGACAACCCCTGGTATGGAAGTCTTGGAACGGCCGTCCGTAACGGACCAACTCGTTGGCATACGCCAGGACCTCGTACGCTTGTCGCGCCTCGCCTTGATTGCCATAATTGGCGTTCCCGTGCACTTCCGCCTCGACGGCGTCGACGTGGTCGTCGGGCACCTCATTGAGGATTTCAATGAGCCCCGGCGGGGTGCCCCAATGGCCTTGTTCCGAACAAACGCCACACGGCGGTTGTTGGTCGCCGCGACCATCAGGGCGTCGTCACTCATGACGGGGACGCCGTCTTGTGTCCCAAGGGACGGCGGGCTGAAGTACGTGCGCCGAAAGAGCGACGGCCCCGCCCCATCTATGAGCCGGAGCCCCGTCGGGATCCACCGCAGGAATGCCACCGCCACGCGTGTCACGGCCATTATCGGCCGAAGAGCCGTCCTGATGCGACCTTAAGTCACCGCTCGCCACCGACCCGGCTCGCCCAGCTGGGCTCCCCGCGCCATCGGCACCTCTACCAACCGCGCCGGCCGCGTCGGCCATCTGGGCGTCGCTGCCGCCATCCGCCATCTTGACCGTGTCCTTTCCGTCGGCACTCCGCGTCGAGTGGAATACCTGGGCCACCGCCTCGCCCCCCCCCAACCACAAGCCCACCACGCTCCACCCTCACGACCTAGGGACAATCGGCTAGGATGCAAGCCGCGCTCCCGACACCTCAGTGGTTATGAGCCCGACCCTGTTCCCCCGCCCACGGTGTGCGCTAGCGCAACTACCCTCACCCGCCGAGAGCAAGGCCGTGACAGCCTCGCATCGCTACGGACGGGGCACGGCGAAAGGAGGACGCAGAGTTCAACAAGTGCGCAAGCGCAGGCCACCGCAACCTGCCCGGTATATATAGCTCGCGGCGAGCCCAGAGGCCCGCCGTGTCGCCCCCCCTCCTGTGCCCCTTGCCACACGCAGGCACAAGCCCCCCCGCCCCTGTTGGGGCCGATCCGACGCCTGTACGGCCGTGGCCGCCCCCTGGGTGCACAGAGGCTGCCCATGCCCGCCCCCTGGCCCTCCGGCCCGCAACTGCCATTATGGGCCGCTCGTGACCGTTGGCGCCGCCGGCTGCATCACCCCGCCTGGCGCGAGAGTGTCAGGGGTCTCCCCGATCGCCTTTGCAGGCCCTGGCCAAGGCGTAACGCCCTCTCGTCCGTTCCCACGTCAATACGCGACATGTTGATTGGATGCCACTTGCGGCGTTCGTGGTGGCGGATCAGTCGATCTGTACCCACTCGCCGGGACGGCTCGAATCCCGCTACAGGGGTATGTAGCATATCTCCTTAATATTGGGATATTGGGCCCGGTAGCCCCCCTGACTGGTCAGTATTCACGTGGAGGACAGAACTGACTTGTGGCTTGCCTTTTGGGAGGCTACTTCTGTCTTTCATATCTGTCCTTTCTTTTATCGTCTCTACTTTGGTGGTTATTTGATCGTTATGATCGCTCGGACGATCGACCCCGCCCCTTTACCGTCTGATAATAAAAGCACCATGGGACCGGGGCTCGTCGTCGCTGGCACCCCCGGCATCCCATCGGATGTTGCACGAACAAAGGTTCTTCTTCCTCGCCTCTTGGGCGATAGTGTTCGCTTTATCGTGCGTCTACGGTCGGTCGCTACTCACTGTAGTCAACTAACGTCAGCAATACCACAAAGACCATGCCAAAACATTGAGCGGGTCACCTAGTTCTTTGTGCGAACGCGAATGGTACCCACGAGCTTCCTGTGGCCAATATTGGTCAGGCCAACAACCCAATGCGCTTCCGCGGGGAGGGCAATGATTGCCCTCTTCCGCCTTTCAACCAAAAACGGGCATGGATGGACAAGCACGTCTACGAGCGGTGGTGAAACACCTTCTTTCTCCCAGCTGTGCACGAGCGGCACAGGGGTCTCAAGTGTGCCCTAATAATGGACAATGCTTCAACCCACAACGTGAACCTGAGCGCTGAGGATGTGGAAATCTTTTTCCTCTCCCCCAACAGCACAGCGGTGTACCAGCCAATGGACGCGGGAGCGTCTCTCAAGCGGCGTTATAAGCGGCGCCTTTTGGCCGTTCTTGTTTGGTCTTCGCCTGTTCCTCTGGTTCCCCCTTCCCCCCCCCCACCACCAGCCTCCCTGCCTGCTCCGCCGGCAGAGCCGCTATCAGTAACCCCTCTGACGCCGCCACACTCCGCGCCCACGACCCCCCCCCATGGCCGCTCATGGCTTTCGTGAAGAGAACGACGATATTTGGCGGGCGCCAGCGGTCAACGTGCTGCAGGTATACGGTGCGCTGCGGTCGGCAGAGATGGAGGCGATGGACGACGCGGCGGATGCGGCGGCCCAAAAAGGCCTTCTCGCCGCTCTGCTTCCTCCCCCGGACGCGACGCCGCTCCGAGCTAGAAACTACAGGTTATTGTGCCCCGGGAAAGGTTGGGCCCGAAGGATTAGGCGAAATTAGTTAAGAGGTGCCCCAACGACCTTACTCGCGCAGGTCTCAGATTTCTGGCCCAACCGCGACCTTTCCCCGGCCCGAACCGCGGATCAAGTTACGGAAGCCTCTTTGGCCAATCACATGCCCGTGTCCAACATTAGCTAGCGATCGAGCGCAAGCGCGCTCTAAGTGCGCCGAGCGCCACT
>Ga0209093_1000367_pt1 | contig 23932 bp, 33 predicted proteins | sample SidtaG_4_FD_187450 | JGI IMG/M metagenome (GOLD analysis project Ga0209093, IMG submission 187450) | Marine algal microbial communities from Sidmouth, United Kingdom - Sidmouth_Male1 metaG (SPAdes) (version 2) | ecosystem: Host-associated > Algae > Red algae > Unclassified | place: Sidmouth... | reverse complement strand
CGTGGGCTTTGAGGCGAGGTCGTAACTTTCGGGGTGGGAGGGGGGACAGCGGCGATATAAAAGGTGAACTAGAGGGCCGGGGTAGCCGTGCGTATGACTACGGACAAATGAGGGACGGGGGGGGAAGATGAAGACACAGAAGGGGGCGGGCAAGAGCACGTTGCAGGCGGTGCCAGGTTGGAGGCAGGAACACGGTACACCGTGGAAATTCATGTTCGACCGTTTGGAACAGCGACGGACAAGTAGAAGAAACAGGTTAGGTGAGACCATAACTACCGTGAGTGACCGGACAGAGCGGACTCTGACCGTCATCGGATGACGGCCAGCCATTGGCTGAGGAAGGACTCGACATTCGTCGAGTGCGCGTGGTCAGTTACTCCATGCCGCTAGAATCGCCCATCGGGCAGACTGGCTACCATCGAGCACAAGACCCGGCCAATCGACAGTTCGATCGGTACGGATACAGTACTGCCCGATGACCCCATCGGGTGCGCATCGGGCGCCCATCGAACGCGGGCATGCGATCGTCTCTTTTGACAATCTGTAGCAGCGGAAGTCATCTTATCGCTGACCTCCAAGAAATGGCGGTTGCAAAGTGGTTGCAATCATTCAACAGCGTACGAGGACCAATGGAAAGGCTAGGATTCATCTGAGCTCCTTACAGAGTCTCCCCATGCAGCTCTGCGCACTGGAAACGCACATCAAGATCTCAAGGAATCTGAAGAAGTTTGTTGATCTGATGGGAAGTCACAGGTCTGGCCCAGAACCCTCTTCATGCGCTCTTCAGGCCCAAGCAAGCGGCCCGAAAATCTCAGGAAGTCTCATTGTGGGTTGCAATGGATCTGCGTGAATCCTGCAGGACACTGTGATTGGCTTGCAAGATTACTGGCGGCAACTCTCAGCCAATAGTTCGATCGTGGCTTGTCGAACAGCCAATCCGACATTATTTCTGCGCCCTGTCGTCGGCTCTGCCTCCCTTCTCTCAGCAACCGCCATTTTCTGGAAGTTAGCAATAGCTCATCGAGGACCATCATCCGATGGAACAAATTGCATCAAAATCTGGCCACCCATGCCGTAACCAGAGGATGACCGAAGGGGAATGCCGATAATGTGATTCTCATTCCTAAGTAGGCTACACTAGTGTCCATTCTACTGACCGCCTCAATTGTGCCGATCCGCCTCCTTTGAGACTATTTTTGATGCCTCTTCGTGACCATGTTCCCAGCCTCGGCTCCTCTGTCTGAGAATAGATCTGGACTCAGCGCAGACCACTTACCCATGGGCCAACTCGGCGGCTGTGTACGATAAAAACTCGGAGGGGGTGCCCCGGACATCCCAAAAAGGCCGCGTATCCAGGCCATACGAAAGGGAGCCTCATTTGAGCTTGATGTGACGCTCATTTGAGCCTCGGGAGCAGTATAATGGACACTAGTTTCTATTCTACTGGCCGCCTCATTTGAGCCGATTCCCCTCAGTTGAGGCTGTTTTTGATGCCTCTCTGTCACCATGTTCCCAGCCTCGGCTGCTCTGTCTGAGAATAGATCTGGCCTCAGCGCAGTCCATATACCCATGGGCCAACTCAGCGGCTGCTTACGATGAAAACTCGGAGGGGGTGCCCCAGACACCCCAAAAAGGCCGCGTTTCCACGCCATATGAGAGGGAGCCTCATTTGAGCCTCATCTAAGCCTCATTTGAGCCTCGGGAGCCGTAGAATGGACACTAGTACCCCCAAGGCAACCAGTTGACGGGCTAGCCCGGCCCTGCTGAATAACAACAAAGCTGGTTAGTGCGCATTTCGTACGGAAGCCCGTACGCGGCCAAGTCACGCGGAAAACGCAGAACAAGGGCGCCAAGCCCCGAGCGCAGCCCCAAGAAGCACAATACAAGACCGGGGAGCCACCGCAGTGGAGGCACGCGGCAGAGTCGACGACGGCCAAGGGACACCATGGGATGGAGGGCGGGCGACGAGAACAAGTTAAAGCTGCCGGCCACCGAGTCCGGCGACGAAGACGCGCTTGTCTGCTTCTTGAAGCCGTCCAGCTTCCAGCACAAGTCCGCCGACAGCGCCACCGCGCCCAGGGCGTTGCGCCAGTGGCGCCCGGCGACGCGCGGCGGCAGCAGCCGCGTACCCGGTGCGCGTGCACGCCGAGGGAGGGGGGAAGGGGCGAGCGGTCCCCCACTCCAATGCCCCACGAGTGCCGCGCGCTCGCCAGCCACCCGTCCATGCCGCCACCCACCGGGACGCGCCCAGCTGCGCGGCCCTGCTTGCGGCCGAGGAGACGGGGGGGGGAGGCGGCAGCGGAAGCGGCACCAGTGGGGAGGAGACACCCGCCCGTGGTCAGTCGACCAGTGGTCAGTGGTCAGTGTCCACCGTGGCCGTCCGACCCCAGCGCGGCTGCGGAGGAATCTGTACTTAACCGGTTACAGGTACAATGGCCATGAAGGACATATCCAGAGGATGCTCTATGGGGAGGGTGCCATCACATTCTGAGAAGAGCAGGGGCGTAGCGCCTCAGCACCTCCCAAGCTGCCTGCGACGGGCTCCAGTTCGTGCGGACGTACGCTCATAGGGTGTTGTCCGTCGACTCTTGCCCCATCATCTCAGCAATAATCGGCAGGGGAAGGCCGATTGCATACGCTTCGACCCGGCGCCACTACGAAAAACGTGGCCATGGCAGCGGCCGCAGAGGGGGGCTACGGGATGGGGAGGAAGGTCCATATCCGCTACAACCAAGGGTTGGTCACGCAGGCATCGAGCCAGAACCGAAGTTGGGCGGGCGGCTCAGCTGGGTTGTCGAAAAGCATTTCCGACGCCTCGCGCCCCGCGGCATCGTGTGAGCGGATCACCAGCCGTAGCAAAGCGGCGACCTTGTCCACCTGGAAGGGGTCGATGTCGATGGGGATAGTGAACGCCAGCCGCTCGTCAGCAGTGTCCTCATCCCCTGTTCTCAGCGGCGCGTCGGATGCAGTGCCCGCCGACCACGCCTTCACGACTGTCCGCCCGATAGAGTGGAGGACGTTGGAGCGCGCGCGACAGCAGATGCCTCGAACGAGGCCTTCAAGTCTTACTCGTCGGTTGAGTGCCACCGCTGCGGGCCCCTGTGGCGTCGGTGCTACTTCATCAGCTGCAGCGGCTGGGGGTGTGGCGCGAGCTGGTGGCACGGCGGGCGACGTGGTTGCGACAGGCACGGCGACTCTCGGCGTCTTCTCTTTCTTGGGTGTCAGGCGCTTGTTCAGGACCCACGTCGCCTACTGCTTCGAGTACTCGAATGTGCGCTCGATTTCTTAATGAAACAGCACGGCCGAGTCGGCTGCGCCGTTGTAGACGTCGTCAGCAAATGATGGGCGGCTTATTTAATGACGCACATGGTCGCGTACAGCGTGGAGGATGGCCGCACGGAGAACGAGCTTCTCTTTCAGCGATTTAGCCCCCTCCCACTCCGCGGGGATCGTGATGGAAGAAGGGCCGCTTCCGGTCTGAAGTGGCGCCGAGCGACCGAGTCCACTACGGCTCCCTCCGACGTTGCGACTGGGCCGAGCAGCACGAGAGGGGAAATGATCTGGTCTGCGCGACGAACCTGCAGGACCAGACGACGGAGGGGCTTCCTCTTCGTCGTCCTCCTTTTGATCGCCGTGGTCAGCTGCCAGCGACGCATTGCTGGGCGGTCGGCGCTGCGGCATAGGTAGGTCCTCTTCGCGTGCCGCCAAAGCGGCACAAGCTGCTGTCGCGAGAGCCACGGATGTTGGATCTCGAGGACCCTTTTGCACTGGAACGTGGGCCGCCCTGGGACGGTCCGGACGTGCCAGAACAAGCGCATCTGCGTCTGAGACAAGAATGAAGATGTCAACACCAGGGTCAGTCTGGCCGCGCCCGGGACTTCCAGTTCCTCTACCGCGTCTTTGGTGTGATGGCGCGCCCTCGCGCTCCGCCGCGGCGAAATCCTTTTCAGTGGTCCTGCGGACGTCGAGTGACCCTCGTCGCGCATCCCAAGGGCGCACGTGCTCCGTAAACCAGCGCCTCCGGCACGTCCGCATTCGAGCGTGCTCCTGGGCGACCAAGAGAGAATCATCAGCCTCATTGCCGCTTCGTACCAGGGGTCGTGCGCCTACCCCACGTTCTACTGCAGCTGCTTCCGTCTCTTGGACTGCGTGCGGCTCTCGTGGGTCGGGAAGACGTCGAGGGCGGCCTGGTCCATCAGAAGACGCACATCCCCACGTTTCCGCCGCCCTCGTTGCGCGGGTGTGTTGCCCACCGTCCACTCCACTGTAAATGGCGACGGTCTCCATCGATGGCACGCCACGAAGAGAAGTGGCGCTTGACGCACGCGACCCTAGACATCCGCTGTGTCCAGCATGCTGCCCTTTCGACGCAGCGGTGGCCTCCAGTGTTGCACGCGTGTTTATGTGCGTTGTATCCCCCGGTGCCGCTGCAGCCGCTGCTGATGCTCTTGTCAACGCGCGCGCTGGATCCACGACCGCAAAGGGGCGAGCTTCCACTTCCGAAGCGCTCGGCTCAGCCATCGTCGATCGATCTACATCGTCTTAGATATCCAGCGTCACCCCGGCATTGGAAGAATGGGCCATCGGCCCTGCAAGCGGTCTTTGAGAAGCCGCCAAAGACCGTACCCTGGGGCTCCAGCTATCAGCACGCTCGGAGCGAGTTCTTAATCGAAGCAGTGTACCCGGAGATGGCCCTAGTACAGGCGTCGCGACAATCTGGGATCCCAACGCGTCTCCCGCCACGCTCACTGAAGCGGCCACCGCCTCCGCAGCGCCACATACAGAAGCGCCTGCAGCTGCGGCCGTGTTTCCGTGCGCATGCTCCTCGGCGTCGCCGCCCTTTTTAGAAACCGCTGTCCGCGCCGGTCTCTACAGCCGCCGGGAGCATGTCGCTCGCCGACGCAATGCAGTACTTGTTGAAATCCCTGTCGCTCAGAGCGCCGGCGTCGCAAAGGGCTCCGTCCGCTCCGAATGAAAACTCCTTCGGCGGCAGCGGTGGCCACCGGCTGTTTACTGTCGCGGCAGGACGTGCAAAAGCCGCGGCAGCCGACCCTGTCACGGGGGACAGCTAGAGACTAGAAATTCAAGGAGAGCTCCCCTGCACAGTTGGCGCAGAGGAGCAACTCCTCTCAGGCGTTGCTTCACTCTCTTTACCGGCGGCGTCGCTCTCCACCCTCCCGTAAATGGTCACGGCTGCCTGCGCGCTACCGTAGGCGTCCGCCGCCGCGCTGCCGCCCGCGTCAACGCCGTCATCCGTGCCACTCGCGACGGTAAGCGGCACCGTGTTTTCAACAGTCGCGCAGGAGCCGTAATCGAGGTGTCTGTCTGTCCCAGTGGCGGCACCAACGCCACCGTCCTAGGAACGTCCGGTGGCGGTTGGGGCAGAGGCGGTGCGCTGTCGGTGAACTTGACGGAAGCGCCGCAATTTCCGTCGTCGGCGACGTTACTGTCCGAGACGCCGCTCAGAAGCGACCGGCGGAGCTGGTTGCCGTCCACAGTGCTTGGCGTGCTGCCACCGCAGTCCGTCTCAGCGGCCGACGCTGCGTTGACCAAAGAAGCGGGCTTCGCAGCGTACCCGGAAAAGACGTTGAGGGCGCCGATCGAAGCGGCAGCTGCGACCGTGAGGTCGTGAAGGGGAGCGATAGCGTCCTCGCTCAGCGGCATGCGCGACGTGGAGGTCGCAGCTGCTACGGGACGATAGTCGGAGTCGTCGTGGTGTCCGTCCTGGGATGACATGGGAACAGCCGCACAGCTGTCGTCTCCATCCCCAGTCCGTTGGGGTCCCCTATGAATGAGAGTACCGGGCCGGTGGTTTAAGACTTCGCGTTACTCGTCCAGAACCTCTGCCGGCGGTGGCGCGCGAGGCCCAAGGAGGCAATGCCCTGGCCAGTTGGCCAAGGACTGCACTCCACGCCGCCTGAGAATTACAGGGGGGGCGCGGAGGGGCCAGAGGGATCTGAGGGAAAAATAATCGAGAGCTGCCCGCTGGCGTCGCTCAGAGTGTCGCTACACATTTCGCCGATACAGGTGGTCCTTGTTGCATTTGGCAGGGGCTAAGTCCAGTACTTTTTCCCCTTTCCGGCACTTGCGCCCGTCTCTACGTACTTCGGATTGCGGGCGATGGGACGGCTGTCCCCCCAGAAATAGCCGCCCTATTCGGGCCCGGGGTTACTCTTTCGTCTCTCTTTTTCATATGTTTTCGTCTTGCTATTTCGGCGCCGGCCACGGCCAGCGCCGCCCCGTCTTGCCCGCCATCTAGATCTTGGCGTCCCTCACGAGTCCTAGCCTTTGCGCGCCTTTGCGCCGTCTAGGTCCTCTCGGTAGGTTGACTCTTTTGGTCCTTCTCTTTTTTATTGTCAGTGTTGCTACAGGGTATTTTATCGCGACTTCTTTGTTTCCACTCTTGGTAGAGCATCAGGGAAGAGGGAAGCGTCGCTGTTGATGGACGCCTCTCCTCTCGCGAGCCCCGGTGACACCGGTGCCGACGCCTCTGACGGAGCACGTGACGTGACCACTCTGTGGTCCCGTTCACCCGGCGGCTGTTGTTGCAGGCCGGGGGAGTCGCTGGACGGTGCCCGACGGGCCATTGTGCCGTCGTGTCCGGAATCTTGCTATCTCGAGACAAGAAGCCATCCCATCTGCGATGGCGAGCGGGGGTGCCGATCCCCGGCGCTTGGCTCCTTCTCATGATACGGGCACTGACGCTCGGCGTCCTGCCGACGGGTCAGTACCGGCTGATGCGACTCCCCCTCCTCCCCAAGATGCTTCTCGTCTCCCCGATCCACTCGCGGGCGGCTCGGCCGCTTTCCCTGGCAATGCTAGTCGTCGCGCGGAGCAAGCGGGGGTCGCCGAGCTCACGAAGCTTGTGCGTACGTTGGCTGCGGCCATCTGAGAGCTACAAGCCGACGAGACAACGTGGCGCGACCCAACTGGGGCGTTGCCGATGTCGACTGCCAATGGGCCCCGGCCCACTGACCCAACACCGGCAAGCACCCCGGCCCCTCGTGACGAGACCCGGTCGCGCAGGTCCGCCGCCGCTACGTCGCCGTTGGCATCGCGGAGTGCGGGGGCGCGATCGGATTCCGACGCCGGCTCCTCGCGGTCCGCCAATGACGACGAGCCGCCAAAGGACCCCAGAAGCAGCAGAGGCAGCAGGGACAGCGCCGGCCCCGCGACCCGCCGCTCTCGCTCGCGCCGCCGCACTCGCACGCGGGTCACCGGTCGGACAGCTTCTAGGCCAATGGCGGTCATCCCCTGGCCGCTTTTTTCGGCGTCCAAGCATGGCCCGTTCTCGTCGATGCTCGACTTTCGCCGCTACCTCGTCCGCAATGCGGATCCGACGTACGGCCGGTCGAGAGCATTCCAGCTCCGTAGGCGCCATTGCTTGCTGGAAGGTACGTTCCACGGAGTCTCGCTCTTTGATGGCTCGGACCCGTTGGCCGTCCTGGCTCTCCTCACTCGCCTCCGCACAGCCGTGGACGAAATGGATGTCACCCTTGGCCAGGCCCCGTACCTGCTTGCCTACCGCATTGGCGGTGAGGCCACTGCAGACTTCGTCAAGGACACAAATGGACCCCACGGCAGCGCCGTCGGTTCCAGTTTCATCCACACGATCAGCTATCTGTTGAGTCGTTTTGCTCTTGAGGACGCCCTGCACACCGCCGAGATGGCCCTCCGTACCGCGGAGCAGCGCCAAGACGAAGGCGAACGCGCTTTCCATTAGCGATTGATGCAGCCAGGCCGACAGCTCATGGGTATGTTCGACCCCGGGCAGCTACGGGACCTGTTCCTGAAGGGGCTTCAACCCTCGGTATGGGCCCAAGCCGAGCTGCCCGACCGCATGTGCACAACCTTAGACGAACTCTTGGCGCTCTCGCACAAGATAGGCGATGAACTCCGCTCCGTCAAGGTCACCATTGGAAACGCCGACCGGTTGTCCTAGAGATTCAACCAGGGACGAAGCTCATACGGCAGCAACCGTACCGCGCGAGTCACCATTCCCGTGACATCATCAGTGCAGAGGTCAATCGGATGCTGGAAGCCAAGGTTGTCCGACAACGCACCAATGAGCGGGCAATCCCTGGAGTTGTCGTCTCCAAGAAAGACAGGTCGCAACCAGAGGCTGAGGTGGATAAATTAGAGCTAGATATATCCGCACAGTATACTCGGATATATCCTTATTCCGTGCCGTAGCTGCGCATTCATATAACACTGTGCCCATGCACGGACGATTATAATGCGACATAATAACTCTCGGAAAGCAGGATGCAACTTTTATCAGAGTGGAGTTGATCCTTTCCTGATTCTACAGGACTTCCAAAATCTGCTGTGCACTACACAAGCATTCTGATGCAGCCCTTGGGACGGCACAGGCGGAACAGATGCCAACGTTAGCCACCAGCTTGGCTATAGTAGCCGAAACGTCGCATCTACAAGCGCCTTGTGTCTTGCACACCCGAACAGGACGCCGAGAGCACTATGTGAAGGTGTTTGGGTATCAGCAGAATGTTACTACCTTCTTGAGGTTAGGAGGAGCCAATCTGTAGCGGCTTTCTCCGGTCTGTCCGGATAGGAAAACAACAACCCCTGGGGACCAAAGGTAGGCGGCCCAGAAGGAACCGGAAAGGGAGAAGAGCAGTCCACGCCCGTCCCAAGGAGGGGGACAAACGTATTACGACACAATCCCGAGGGATCAAGAGACCCAAGGCGCGCACGATTGTTTCTTCTTTTGGGAACGAGGGGGAGGCCGAGACCTCCCCTCAACCGCCCCCACGGCGGCCCGCTCGCGTGGCCACAGCGGGCCAACATACGCCAGCATCCTGGCCCCTAGTGGGCAAACGAGCCGCCTTCGCTGGGTGGCCGCTATTCGGTCCCAACCCGCGGACATATGTGGAAGCAAACGACCCCCGGGAGCCCGTGCCGCGGCCTCCAATCGGAGTCGGCCAATGCAGGCCACTCGTAATGCGAAAATCAAGACCCTCCAAACGATTCGAAATACAATCAAAGAAAAATCAAGTCCGACAACCGCCACCAGCAGTGCCCAAGATATCCGAGCGCACGTGGGCCAATAACACGGCGACGTCACATCCACTATCCGTCCGCGAGACGAGACCAACGTAGGGCCCACGAAAGCCGTCCAGCCACAGGCACGGAATATCCGACGGCCGCGTACACCTCCACGCGGGCCGGCCCGCCACCGGATGGTCCCAACCACCACTCAAGCCTCTCTGCTTCAAGAAAATCACAAATTGCGCCATTTTGCAGTGTGAACGCCCTCTGGAATCCCCCACTGTTGTGCTCTGACGAGCGCTCATCGTGACCAAGGCAGCACTGCCCGCAAGGACACGAAGGCTTTGGTGTCTGGGGACGAGATTGCAGCTTTTAGCGATCACGCTGGGGTAGCGCAGGAGCGCTAGACCACTCTCACTTCTCAGAAGATTGGGACTACCTCAAGCACTACGTTGAAAAGCCTTACAGAATCTGTTGCAGGCGTTCTCGGACAACGACTCGTTCGTAAATGCGCCGATCCTTATCTGTGCAGAACCGTCCTCGGATTGAACTTACTCATTCGAGATGAACAGACTATATTCAACTTCGGAGCGGAAATGTATCGGATTCTAAAACTGATCCATACTCCGACCATGGACGTCGGATCCGAACTTGAATACACTACTTTATCAAGAGCTCAAGTCCGAGTGCATGTCAGCCGAGGTGGAATATATTCTGATTCTATCAGAACGGACAGATTCAGAAGCCCCTGGTCGAAACGCTTTTGTGTCGACTACCGTCTTTTCAATACGGTGACCAAGAAGGCCTCCTACCCCATCCCACGGGCTGAGGATTGCATCGATTCGATGGAAGACGCCCGCGTCCTCTCAACGCTCGATTGCAATGCCGGGTATTGGCAGATACCCATGGCCCTGGACAATATCGGAAAGACCGCCTTCACCTGCCAAATGGGCACGTACGAGAACCTGAAGATGGCCTTCGTCCTCACCAACGCTCCGGCGACTTTCCAACGTTCCTTTGACATCATCCTGTCCGGAATGACCTGGCAAACGTGCCTTGTCTACCTCGACGATATCATCGTCTTCTGCGACACACCGGAAAACCACGTGAAGGCGCTCGGCGAAGCCCTGACCCGATTGAGTCGCGCCGGCGTCTCATTGAAGGCAAAGAAGTGCCAGCTCTTCCTGACGTCCGTCGAGTACCTGGGCCACATCATATTCCCCGGGGAGATACGTGTGCACAACAAGAACCTGGAGGCGCTCGCGAACGTGGGCACCCGCGGACGAAGACGCCATTGCGTAGCTTCCTCGGCATGTGCACCATGTACCGCCGTTTCGTCGCGAGCTTCGCACGGATCGCAGCTCCCCTGATCCATCTGACGACCACGGCGTACGGTGAAGAGCTCCCGGCGTTCACCGAGATGCAGGTCCCCGCGTTCACAAGCCTACGCGACGCGCTGCTTCATCCGCCGGTCCTGGCGCTCCCCCGGCGCGGAGCGCCTTTCACCATTGACTTCGATGCGTTCGAGACCCAATTGGGTTGCTCTCTGCTCCAAAAGCAGCAGGACGGCCATCTGAAACCCGCGGGGATCGACAGCCGCGCCTTGCAGCCCGAGCAACGCAACTATTCGGCCACCGACAGGGAGTGCCTGGGCCAGGTCCGGGCCGTGCTCCACCTCCGACACTATGTGGAGGGCTCGCGGTTTACGGTGCGTACCGACCACGAATGCCTCAGCTGAATCTACCGGGTGACGACAGCCACCCGTCCTCCGCTCCGTTGGAGTCTCCGCTTAGCGGAGTTCGACTTCGAGCTGAAGTACAAGAAGGGGCCGAACTATCACGTCCCCGATACCCTGTCCCGAATCCCCGAGACGTGTCTGATCTAGAAGGAGCTGGTGACGACGTCCCATGCTTTCTGCTGGCCCAGGCCTCAAGGGGCACGGACGCCAACAATCTCTCGGAGCCGGTGCCTCCTCCCCCGATCACGGCGGACAAGCTCCTCCGCGCACAAGGCATGGATGGCCGTTTCCAGCAGCTACGCGCCGTAATCGACTCGGGCACACCGAGGCGGTTTGTCCTTGATGAGGAAGGCCGCCTCCCTTGTCTGCAGCCAACGACGGACTTTATGCAAGTGTACATCCCTGAGGCCCTACGCTTCCGCGTGATGGGTCTCAAGCACTACCTGACGTCAAAAGGTCACTCTGGGATGCAGCAGAGGCACGCTGCCATGAAGCGTTGCTTCTAATGGGAGTCGATGATAGTTGACCTGTACGACTTGATCCGGCAGTTCCCGCCGTGCGCGAAGAACCGGCTGCAGGAGAGACGTCGTACGGCCTCCATGACCTTGTTTCCTCCAAGAGAACCGCTAACCGAGGTTGGCATTGACATCCTCGTCCCGCTGCTCAACACGGGTGCGGCAACCGGTATGTTTTCGTCAAGTCCGACCGCTTTTCGAAGATAACCCGTACAGTTTCGCTCCGACGTATCACCGCCGTCACGGTCGCGTTGGCGTTCCTGACCGCATTGCTTACGGCCTACGTGCCCCCCGACTGCGTGCTATCGGACCAGGGTCGGAAGATGGACAAATATTTCTTCTGCGCTACCATGAAGATGCTAGGCACGAGGTGCAAGAACACGACGCCGGACCATCTGCAGACTAACGTTCAGGTGGAACGGTACAACCGTACGCTAATGAGCCAGATCCGGGCCTTCAGTGTGGAGCACCCGCGACAGTGGGATCGCCTTCTCCCCGCCCTGAGCCTGGCGTACAACACATTCCCGCATAAGGCCACCGGTATGGCGCCGTTCGATCTCTTGATCACCCGCCTCATGCCCAACCTCACGGTTTAGGGCCTAGCGGGCTCGTCCCCGCTGGCGTCCGCCGATGGGTCCTCGCTCATGGTGAAGCGCGCCATCATTCAGGGTCTGAAAAAACTCATTCCGACGGTGCACACTTCCCTCGAGAAGGACCAACCTCGCTATAAGAGAGACTGGGACTGCAGGGTGCGGCAGAAGAACAAGGACCTGGCGGTCGGCGACTTTGTTTATCTCCTCTCCCACATCGGCGGGCACAAGCTGCTGCTCGAGGCCCTTGGTCAGTTTAAAATTCTCGATACGGACGGAACCTACTTGGAAATCGACCAATGCGATGGCGAAGGACCGGTCAAGAGTAAGGAGGTCACACCATCACCGCGCCCGTTGCCGGGACAGGATTCCCAGCCGCATCGGCTTACACAGGCCCCGCTTTACGACGTGAATTCCTCCGATAAGGATCCGACCTGGGAACTCGACCGGCTGTTGGCTATTCGCCTTGACGCCGACAAAGGCATCCTGGCCAAAGTTCGGTGGGCCACATATGGCCGGGTGATGACTCGTGGGAACCCATTTCGGGTTCGTCGAAACATCTTGTCATCTGCTTAGCAAATCAAAAGAAGTTTACGCTCCTCGACGACGCCTTCCCGACGAAGTCCTTCGTCATAGCCTCGTACCCGCGGCAACCCGTTTCGATATTCGTCGCGGTCCAGCACCACACCTACAAGACGGGTGCCGTGCTCGCCGATGTCCGCTGGGCATCCTCGACGGCAAGGCACGAGGAGACCGTCCCTGCCCTTTGGGCATCCTCCCTCCTCTCGGAGTTCCCCGGAGACCCGGCGGCTGCCCACTGGGCATTGGGACGCCCCGAATTCGAGAAGCTCGATGAGGTCTGGGCCCCCATACGGTCGACCTTTTCCCCACCGTCAAGGCAACCCATCTGCCCCGGTTCCTTCCCCTGTCACCCGCGGACGCCGCGCGCGGCTGCGCCGCGGCGCTCTCGGTCTACTGGGCGGTCAAGAACAGGTAGGCCAACCCCCCATTCAATATTCTGCCGCAGGTCCTCTCCCGCATTTCCTCCTACCCATGCGACCTCACCCCCATCTCCCCGAGCTAGCAACACGAGTCCGGGTGCGCGCTCGCGACGCGCTACTGCGCCGCACGGGTGCACCTCAGCCCCCTCTATCCCAGGTTTACGGTGGCAGGCTGCACGGCCTCCTCCCCGCCGCCTGTGTGGCGCGTGGTGATTTTCCGCTTTGAGAAGGCTCACACAACCCGGATCAGCGCCGGCGCCACCGCCTAGCGGTGCCGCCGCCGAGGACCCGCGGGCCGATTGCCCCCCGAATCGTCGCTGTCGTCATAGACGAACCGCTTGTCGGCGGAAGCCACGCAATGCCCCGCCCGCACTTCGTTCAGGATACGAGCAATGTCATCCTCCATGTGCGCCGCGCGGCGGAGCTTCTTAACGACCTTGACGACGCCGTCCATCGCCTCCCCCATCGTGCGGTCGCTGGTAGTCCGTAGGGACGCATGCAGCTGATCCACGCCCTTGCGTAGCGCCCGGATGCTGGCCAGCCCTACGGCGCCGGCCGGCGCGCCGCCTGCTGCGGCCAGGCGATTCACCGCCGCCGCGGACAGGTGCGCCCGGAGCGCGTCGGCTTCCGGAGCGATTGAAATCACGCGGTACCACTTGTGGCGCGCCGCGTTCGCAGGTTCCAGCTCCTGACCCTCAGACGGCCTCGGTCGCTATCCCCGCGTGCCCCCCCCGCTCTGCCGCGACCCGGTTGCCCCCGCCGTCCACCGGGAAGCTCCATCGGCGCGGGCCGGAAGCCGACCGCGCCGCGCGTCGCCCGTTCGGGGCGCTGCCGCGCCGTCGTCTGCCCGCCCTGACGCCCCTACCGACACCAGCGGATTCGGGCGGCGTGTCGACGCCGTTGGCGGCGGCCACGACCGCTGGCTGCCCCTCGAGGATTCTCCAATCTGCTCCGCGCCGCTCAATTGCGACTGAGCCGGTAGCGCCGTTGCCCGACGCGGCGTTGCTCAGCGACGATGGCGTGGCGTCCCGCGCCTCGGCGGCGGTGTTCGTGCCCGTCGGGGCGTGGGCGCTGGTAACCGCCGTGGCGGTGGTGACAGCGACTGGCGCGGCGCCGCCCGCGGCCGACGCGGCGACCCTGTCCGACGTGGCGACCCCCGACGGGGCGACCGCGTTCGCGTTGCCGACACCTCCGGCGACAGCAACCTAGACGGCGACCACCGGGCTTCGGCCCGGCCGCGCCCCCCCGGCGACGACCGCGACGGCGACGGGGCCCGCCACGACGGCGATTCCGAGCGTGCCGCCGCCCCGACCTCGGAAGCCTCCTCAACGCCTCCGCCCCGGGTGTGCCGCGCCCCCGAGTCCCCCGCCGCCACCGGCCGTGTTCGTGCCGAGGCGCTCCGCGACGTCGCGGTCTCGGCCTGACTTGGGGAAGGACGCCCCCGGCGTCCAACGCTACTCGAAACCCGTGAGGGTTCGCCGAGTCTTCCACCTCCGCCGGCAACGGCGTTTGCCCCAGCGGCAAGCCCGCGGCCTCCACCACGTCTTCCCATTTGGGGAGCACCACCGCCGTGCCTTGGAGCAGCCGCTGCAGCCGGTCATGCTCTTTCGCACTACCCTCCGCCATGTCATCCAATCGGACGCGCTCCAGCCGATGGAGAAAGGCTAGGGAGATGAGGTGGACGCGCCAGCCGGTGAAGTCCGCCAGCAGCATGATGGCGGTGAGCTGCACTCGCTCCACAACGTACATCTCCCAGAAGCAGCTGCGGTCGTCCCCCATCATGCGGTAGTAATAGTACGACAGCACGATCGGGTACGCCACGTGCAGCTCCCACGCCAGCTCAAATTCGCTCAGTGCCTCCAGATCGTGCAGCCAGCCGGCGCCGTTCAACCCCTTGGCCCGGCGGCCGGACGTCATCCGGTTCGAGACGTCGTAACCCTCGCACGCCGGGACGCCCACCTCCTTCCGCGCCTGTCGCACCGCCATGCGGTCACCCTCCGCCAGCAGAAGCGTCAGATCGCGCCAAGCCCGATCAGGTTTCGGCCAGAAGCTGAGAACCAATCGCTTGTACGGCGGGACAGCCCGCGGTGCCGCCCGCGCGCCCACACGACGGGCGCTTTTGTCATCCGCCTGCCCGTAGTAGTACGCCGCCGCGTCCATCGCCTCACGTTGCTGCGCATTGGCGGCCTGGACGTACTAGAGGTCCACTCACGTCCGCAAATACGGAAGCGACAACTCCGTCAGGTTCTTCACCGGCGTCATCACCGCGTCCGGCATGAGGAACATGAGGTGGCCCCAGCAATGCGCCACTCACGGCAACCAGTCGCGGAGGGCCCTCACGTTCTCTTCCGCCCTCACGAAGGCGTTCACCGGCCGGACTAACTACCACGGCAACCCCGTCCTCAAATGCTCCACCTCGCAGCTGAAGCTCACGGCAAACGCGCCGTTGCACCGCTGCGAGGGCACTTCGTGGATGCCGCCGTACCAGTACGCCATGCGTGTGCCGGCCCGCATGCGCTCGACCGCCGGCTGGCTTCGCGTTCGCGGGTCGGGCCCCGGCACCTGCGCCTGCTGTGGCACTCTGTCCTGGTTCGCCAATACGCCTTCGGAGTATCGAAGCAGCCCCGCTTTCAACGCGTCCCGTGAGGGAGGCGCGCTGTTGGCCATCGCCGCCGCTCCCCGGGCCGCCGCCAACCCCTCGAGTCGGCAGCATGCCCATGCCGATGAAATCCGTGCGTGCCGCGTCTGCTTACTTCGTCCGCGTCGCCGTCCGCGTCGCCGCCGGCCTCCGCCGGCGCCTCGCGTTCTTAAACGCTGCCCCCGACGGTCCCCGCAAGGCGGTCTGTTCGTACCCCCGCCGCTCGCTGGCGCGCGCTGCCTGCGCGCGAGCCCCCACGTGGTCCGCGTCGCCTGGGTGACCCCGCCCTGCGCCCTCACGCTGGCGGCCCCCCACGTATGGTCGGCCCACGCGGCCCCACATCCCTCCTTGCTGGCGGGTCACAGCCAGGTCCTGGCCCGCGGGGGGTGTTCCGTTTGGCAGGGGCTGAGTCCAGTACTTATGCCCCTGACGGGACTTGCGCCCGTCTCTCCGTACTTCGGATTGCGGGCTATGGGACGGCTTTCCCTCAATAAGTAGCCCCCCTATTTTGGGCCGGGGTTACTCTTTCGTCGCTCGTTTTCGTATGTTGTCATTTTGCTATTACGACGCCGGCCACGGCCAGCGCCGCCCCGTTCTGCTCGCCATCTAAATCTTGGCGTTCCGCGCGAGTTCTAGCCCGTGTGCGCCTTTGCGCCGTCTAGGTCCTCTCGGTAGGTTGACAGTTCGGGTCCTTTTCTGTTGTATTGTCAGTGTTGCTACAGGGTACTTTATGGCGCCTTCTTTGTTGCCACTGTCCTGGAGAGCATGTTGAAGCACCGCATGGCGCAGACATCGACCCCCCGTGCCTGTTTACGCCACGAGTCAGCTTTCTAGTGGTGCGACATGTAGTAGCTTCCTCCCTCAAAGCCGACGGGGTATAGCCCCGTCGGATAGCCCAGCACAGGATCTGCAGCGAAAAACAGGGGAAATAATGCAAACGCCTGGATCACAGCGCGGAAAGCGCACCGGAAAGACGGAAGTAACGCGAACGCAACGCTGTTGTTTCGAAGACGCACGATGACCCCACAGCATACACTCATATACCATCAGAAACAAGACGCAGGATGTGCACAATCACGACCCCAGGACGCCACCATTGGGAGACTGCTTCCCAGCGCGCCACGGTCTCAGGCACGGGCCTCTAGTGGCCCCTGCCGAGCATCCTCGACTACCCTTCCACTGGAAGCGGACCCCCGCCCGTCTCGGGGCGGAAGCAGGAAAGTCACTAAGATTTCCCAGATATCAGGAATTACCCAGGACCAGTTCCTCGGGACTCATCCGAAGAATGTTCAAATTTCCCGGATAGAATTCGGGTGGGATTTCATCCCTGGTCGAGATCAAATCTCGGTCCGGCTTACACGCTCGGATTGCGGAAGCTTCCACAGGCTTCCCGGTTCCTCTTGATGGCCCGGAACTCGGAAGACGCGTGTCTCCCTCGGCTGTGTCAGACCCCTCCAGGGGGGCTCGATCGGGTGTTCATCACCTTGCGCCGCTCTAGAGGGGTCGTTTTGTGTGTGGCCCTCGGGCTCCCTGGCCACCCGCCCCAGGGGGGTGTTCCACGCTATCCCCCTCGGGGGGTGTTACGTGAGTCGTCGCGACCCGTCCGCGGCTGATTCCGGGGGCCGTGTCACTCCTGACAGGGGGTTTCCCCCACATATCCCCCACCTCAGGGCCCGCGTCTCGTGGATCCAGGGGCCGCGTCTCGCCACCTCCTCAAGCCACGGGGGAAACCCCTTCTCGTGCCTCCTTGTCAGCGGGCCCCTGAGGGCCAGGTCCGGGACGCCATACGGGGCGTTGGACCCACGGATTCACCGAGCCGGGTGAGCCTCGGGCCAGTACCATAAGGCGGTCACCGCTAGTGGTGTCCGGGGGTGCCGGTCTTTTGGCGGCACCCTTGGCGTCAACCGAGAGGGACGACTCCGTTGGGAGCGACCGGGGTCTTCCTGCGCCCCGAGTTGCGCGTGTACCCCACCCTAGGGCGTGGCTTCCTTATCTTCCCCGGTTCCCGCTCTCTAGAGGAGGGATGGCTTCTTCCGACACTCTCGACGCTGCGGCTTTCAGGGCGGTCGACAGCGAAGCCAAGGGGGCGGACGCCCTTCTGGGCCCCGAGGAGGACATCGACGACGATGTACTATCCAACCTCCTGTCGGCCTCTTGGCCGACCCCCGATGTTGTCGATGAGAAGTATGGGCGGTACTCTTGAACCCCCCTGGGGGGGTATTTAGTCTAACAGCGCTTTGCGCTGTCGACAGCCGTCGAATGACGTCCCTATGGACCGCGATCCGGAGGATATACTCTCCTCTGTACGCAGTCCCCGAGGCGACGGTGACGGATTTTCCCTTCCTCCGTAGTCGGTTGGACTGACGGGTGTGCCAAGTGCTCAGGCACTTGGTGGTACGCGACATCCCTTCCGACGTGGAAACCAAGCCCCAATTCTCGTGGGAGTATTACCCGGGGTCTCCCCCTACGTTGGGGGAGAGGGACGGCGGCTTCTATGTGCCGGGTGCTATGGGGGAGTGGACCTTCCGTACCTCCCTCCACCTCCTCACGCTGTACGAACAGCGTGAGGTGTGCGACGTACCTGTGGTACTTCGCAAGGGTATATACCCTTCCACACCTGTGTGGTGGGAGCAGGTTGAGGTTCCCTGTGGCAAGGCCGCGCGGGCGCCTCAGATGGTGGCACTTCAGGGGAGCCAACTCATGGGGGAGACTCTCTGGGGTCCTTATCACCTGATGTTGGCGGCCCTATGGGCCGTCGAGGTGACAGATGTGTTCCTTGGAAGCATCCGTCATCACGGACACCTCTGGCACTTTCCTTTGGCGATACGGTAGGCTTAAGCCGACTTCGCGACCGAGCGTCTCTGCTCGGCGGACTCCTCGGCCCGGCCTCTTCTTGAGGCCGGTCTGGAGCTCCTCCGACTTATCGAAGAGCGAGCGACAGCCTCTAGGATCCTGTGGCTGGGGGGACCCCGAGGGGTCTTCCGTTGTGCCAAGACTTTGGACGACGAGGGGACCTCGGTCCTATAGGAGGGTCCAGAGGACCCCCGTCCGCCCCATGGGAGGAACTTGACGCACCTCCACCGCGTCGGACCCTTTGATCGGGCCTTGGCAGACGCTGGGTCGGCCCGATTTGACCTCTTGGTGGCTCCAGAGTCCCCGTAGGCCCCGGCCGCGACGGATCTCGCTCCCTCCGTTTTGAGGCCGCCCCATTGGGGCGCGGTATCGCGCCCGGCTTATGTGCCCCGATGGGCCGGCCAGAACACGCGTACTCGTAGGGCCTATCCCGATGGGGGTAGCAGAGGGGCGGCTCTCCTTCTTGGGGGACTCGCGGGTCCCCCTCTGGCGGCCCTTCCTCTTTTTACTTGGGAGGGATCGGCCAAGTTGGGGACCCCTCGTCCCGTTAACCCGGCCATCTGGTTGAGCTTGGGGCGCCCCCAACGGGAGCTCCCGTCCTTTCTCATTAATAGGGTGGACAATACGTTCAATATGGCGTTGAGCCGCACCTGGGTGCGGCTTCGCAACGTGGTGGCCAAGATTGTGTCCAGCCTTACGGGGGAGAGGGACGTCGAGCGGCTGTACGATCTCAGTGCAGCCAAGACTCTCCGCAGTCTCTTGACAGAGAAGTGCGGTGTCGCCGTGGCGGACACCAGCACGGTCGTGGCCGGATGATCACTTAGGCACCTGGCCGGCTCGGCGGCCCCGCCCCGAGGGGCGGCTATGCCAGAGGCGCCTCATTGTCGGCCGTCTCCTCCCCCGCCCCATTGTGGGGCGGGCTCTAGTTCCTCGGCGCAGCCCCTTTATGGTGTAGACTCGGGCCGCTCGGCGAACCGGCAGTGTTTCTCGGGCCCGCATTATTATGCTCCCGAAGAGGACCCCAGCCCGGGCTATGAACCTGACTATTGTGCCCGTTCCGGGGGTTGGTGACGTGGTCCCCCTAGGGTGACCAGGGGTCTCATACGTCCCCCTTCTGCTTTGCGTGTAGCCCGTTATCGCCCCTCCTTAAATGTTGGGCGCCGTCTTTCTTACGATCTACTGGTCTCGGGCCCCTGCGGGAGTAAGAGATTTAGCCTATTTTCTTGTGCTCTTTTCTTTGCTTGTGACTTGACGTCACAAGGGTCCCGAAGGCTTGTCACCAGGGGCTGAGGTGGATGAAGTCGAGCTAGATATATCCGCACACTATACTCGGTTATATCCGTATTCCATGCCGTATCTGCATATTCATCATAAACTTTGCCCATGCACCGACGATTATCATGCGCCATAATCATTCTCCGAAGGCAGGATATAATTTAACCAGAGTGGAGTTGATCCTTTTCTGGTCTTATAGGACTCCCAAAATCTGCTGTGCACTAAACAAGCATTCTGATGCAGCCCTTGGGACGGCACAGGCGGAACAGATGCCAACGTTAGCCACCAGCTTGGCTATAGTAGCCGAAACGTCGCATCTACAAGCGCCTTGTGTCTTGCACACCCGAACAGGACGCCGAGAGCACTATGTGAAGGTGTTTGGGTATCAGCAGAATGTTACTACCTTCTTGAGGTTAGGAGGAGCCAATCTGTAGCGGCTTTCTCCGGTCTGTCCGGATAGGAAAACAACAACCCCTGGGGACCAAAGGTAGGCGGCCCAGAAGGAACCGGAAAGGGAGAAGAGCAGTCCACGCCCGTCCCAAGGAGGGGGACAAACGTATTACGACACAATCCCGAGGGATCAAGAGACCCAAGGCGCGCACGATTGTTTCTTCTTTTGGGAACGAGGGGGAGGCCGAGACCTCCCCTCAACCGCCCCCACGGCGGCCCGCTCGCGTGGCCACAGCGGGCCAACATACGCCAGCATCCTGGCCCCTAGTGGGCAAACGAGCCGCCTTCGCTGGGTGGCCGCTATTCGGTCCCAACCCGCGGACATATGTGGAAGCAAACGACCCCCGGGAGCCCGTGCCGCGGCCTCCAATCGGAGTCGGCCAATGCAGGCCACTCGTAATGCGAAAATCAAGACCCTCCAAACGATTCGAAATACAATCAAAGAAAAATCAAGTCCGACAACCGCCACCAGCAGTGCCCAAGATATCCGAGCGCACGTGGGCCAATCACACGGCGACATCACATCCACGATCCTTCCGCGAGACGAGGCCAACGTAGGGCCTACGAAAGCCGTCGAGCCACAGGCACGGCCGATCTGACGGCCTCGTACACCTCCACCGGGGCCAGCCCGCCACCGGATGGTCCCAACCACCACTCAAGCCTCTCTGCTTCAAGAAAATCACAAAGTGCGCCTCTTTTCTGTGTGAACACCCTCTGGCGTCCCCCACTGTTGCACTCGGACGAGCGCTCATCGTGACAAAGGCAGCCCTGCCCGCCAGGACACAAAGCCTTTGGTGTCTGAGGACAAGCGGTTGTCATGAATATATCCGCGAAGATTACATCCGTGCATTATATCCGTATCCACCTCGGATACGCGCCGGGGAGGCATATCCAAAATGCATTATGAGAGCAGCAGGAGAGGATATATCTATCCTGACCGACAGAAAGTACAACAGTATATCCGATCCGCATCCCAGAAATGAGAGTCAGGATACAGGGATATATATGGATATGAAGGTTCTTGCATATGACGAATTCCGCTTGAGCGCAGTCGTCCGCTCCTTTTGCGCGCCGACACTCGGGGCAGAAATGTCCGAACATGAGGCAGCGACAAGCGGCGATCCAGCCCGACCAGGGTAAAACCGTTCACCCACGCGACTCGACCCGATTGCGTGCTGGTCAGAATGTGACACGAGATTTCGAACGGTCATCCTGACGTCCGTTTACGCAAACGGCGTGGAACCGCCGCGACGGCGCCCGTTGGGCGGTTGAAATCAACTGCGAATTTCAAGTCGTACTTGACGTCTGTTTAGCACTCGAATAACGGCTGGATGGCGTTCTTCTTGGGCTGTAATTGAGCCGTCTGTGAGACTTGCGGGAATATACTCGAATCCAATAATCGTATCCGGATACGGATATAATCTACGCATATATCCGGTTTCGGACGCAGATATCCGTATCCGGATCTCAGCTGAGGGAGTTATCCGTAATCAAATACAAAGGATCAGCGCGTATCCGTATCCTACTACGGCCCAAAAACCATATCCTGACAACCCCTGCTGACGACGAGATTGCAGCTTTTAGTGTTCACGCTGGGGTAGCGCAGGAGCGCTAGACCATTCTAACTTCTCAGAAGATTGAGACCACCTCAAGAACTACGTTGGAAAGCACCACAGAATCTGTTGCAGGCGTCGTTGGACAACGACTCGGTCGTAAGCGCCGATCCTTATCTGTGCAGAACCGTCCTCGGATTGAACTCACTCATGCTATGTACTCAGATTTTATGCAGATTAGGAGCAAAAGTGTATCCGATTATAGTACTGATCCATACTCCGACCAGCGACGTCGGATCCGAACTCGAACACATTACTTCATCAAAAACTCACGTCCGAGTGCATGTCAGCCGAGGTGGAAGATATTCTGATTCCATTGGAACGGACAGACTCAGAAGCCCCTGCTCTCTCCTGACTTGGTTCAAAAAGAAAACACGTTCTCGCGTCAAGGCGGGGATGTTGACACGTTTGCGCACGCCATATTTGCGAATTGCCTCCCGAGGGAGAGAAGAGGCAAATTGCCACGTGGCTTCCTTCTGAGGAAAGCCGAATCATTTGACCAGGAGCTCTAATTGTCCTTCATCATCTCAACCGTGGTTGTGGAATTGTTCAAAAACGATTTCAGGACCCTTCTCAATTTGGTCACCCACCTTAAAGAGGGCTACTCGCCAGCGGATTATCCGCGCCTTCGGACTCATGTTAGTGAGTACCGATAGTAAGGCCCGGTGATCACACCGGACCAAAAACTCTGCCCCGTCGAGGTATGACCTCAAGAAGGTTACCGCCAAGACGACGTCGAGGGCCTCAATCTCGGTGGCGAAGTAGTTCTGTTCCGCGGGGAGCAGAGCACAGCTATAGTAGCCGATGGAGTGATATTCCCCATCGGGTTGTTGTTGCTGTAAGCAACAACCCAGCTGTTCATAGCTAGCGTCTACATCAACGATGTAGCGCCCGTCTCTCCTGGGGAGAGCAAGGATTGGGGCGGCAAAAAGCCGTCCCATTCGCTCTTCGAAAGCTTTCGACTCCTTCTCCATAGGAGAAGGTAGCCTCTTGGGAAGCTTTATCCTCTTCAAGACTGTCACGGGCTTCGCTATCTTGGCGAGGTCGGCCACGAAGAGAAGATATACGCCGCACATACCCAGGAAACTCTTCATCTGGGTTTGGGTCTCCGGATATCGGAGGCCCCTCAGTGCCCGGACAATCTTCGCCAGGACATGTACTTTTCCCGACCTGATAACATGTCCGAGGTACTCCACCTCTTCCCGAAAGAAGTGCCACTTAGCTGCCCTCAAGGTGACGTCTGTCTTTCATAGGCGTGTTAACGTCTCGTCGAGGTGTTGTCAGTGTGCCTCTGGGGAACGTGAGAAGCCGATAACGTCTTCCAGATATACGAAGCATATCTTCCACTTGACCCCTGCTAGGAGCATATCCGTAGCCCTTTGAAAGGTGGCGGGGGCATCGCACAACCCAAAAGGGAGGCGCACGCACTGCCACGCGCCAGAGTGGCACGTGAACGCCGTAAGGTGTTCATCCTCCTCGGCTACTGGCATCTGTCAGCAGCTCGCGTTGTAGTCCAGGGTGGAGAACACGCTCGCATCCCCTAGGTAATACATGCATTCATCCATTTTAGGAATGAGGTACGCGTCCATGACGGTCGTCAAGTTCAGCTTTCTGGCATAAGTACAGAAGTGTACCGAGTCATCAGGATTCGGCACCGTAACGACTGGGCTAGCCCATTCCCCAGTTGAGGGTTCTACAACCCCCATCGAGCGCATGCGCTCGACTTCGGCTTTCTCTCTCTCCCGGGCCAAAGGCCCGGCCTTGGCTTTAGTCGGGGCCACGGCAGGCCCACGCCGTCACCACCAGGCCCGTGGCCGCGGCGCGCCCACCCCCGCCGCCAGCAAGCGCAACTGTGCGCGCGCGCCGGCGCCACCGACCGGGGCGCGTGGTGGTGAGGCTTCCGCAACGATGCCGTCCCCTGTGACAGCCACCGCCGCCACCGCCAACAACTGACGGGGCTTCGACGGCGGACACGACAGCAGCTCGAGACGGTGGCGCGGATGGGAACGGCGCCCTCGACAGTTGCCCACCCGCGCCGCGTTATCGGTGTCCCGCCGCTGTCCTTTGCCACTTCCTTTGCGCTCTTTCCTGCTTGTCGCGGCCGGCGGGCACCTTAAGCAGGACCGCCCCCCCCCCCTCCCCTGTGCCGCTGGATTCTCGGGCGCCCCCCCCCGCGGCGCTCGGCCTCTACCGGTACGAATACTTTTCACAGCACCCCCCCCCCCCCCCCCCCCCCCCCCCCCCCCCCCC
>Ga0209093_1000366_pt1 | contig 23951 bp, 29 predicted proteins | sample SidtaG_4_FD_187450 | JGI IMG/M metagenome (GOLD analysis project Ga0209093, IMG submission 187450) | Marine algal microbial communities from Sidmouth, United Kingdom - Sidmouth_Male1 metaG (SPAdes) (version 2) | ecosystem: Host-associated > Algae > Red algae > Unclassified | place: Sidmouth... | reverse complement strand
CCCCGTCGATTGTAGCCCACCTACACGTCGAATCGACGGGGTGCGTTTTTTTCTAAATACAACCTCCCTGGTCGAGATCATATCTCGGTCCGGCTTACGCTCGGACTGCGGAAGCTTCCACAAGCTTTCCGGTCCCCCCAGAGGGCCCGGATTCGGGACGACGTGTGTCTCCCTTGTGTGTGTCAGACCTCCCCAGGGGGGCCCGATCGGGTGTTCCCCGCCCCACGCCCCTCTACAGGGGTCGTTTCATGTGTGGCCCTGGGGCTCCCTGGGCACCGCCGCAAGGGGGTTGTCCCACGCAACCCCCCTAGGGGGGTGTTGCGTGACTGGACACGACCCGTCCCCGGCTCATGCCGGGGGGTCGTGTCACCTCTGACAGGGAGCTTCCCCCACAGGGTGGGGCAGGAGCATGCGTCACAGCCCGTACCAATACGGTACCGACCTTTCCCACTCGAAAAGAAAATTGACAACATCGATTATCGATAGAGATATCGATTTCTACCGTTTTCGTTTATCAAGATATCTTAACAACATGCAATCGGTACACAACCTGAGCAGTGCACCAGTGGATCAAGCACACTTGATTCCATACCTTGAAGTAAGACTGCAAAAGAAAGTTGCTGGTTCCAACAGTAACCCTTGTAGAGTAACGAATCCAAAATGACTGACCGTGCAGACGCAACTTTCAATGAATCTGCCTCATGAAAGACGGCTCCAAAGAGACACTGGACAGATTCAGCCCTATCTTCGCGAGAAGCTGTAAGAACTCCAGTATTGCGATGTAACTTCCATTGCGCGGTGCAGGGTGGAGCACGTTCGAATAATTAGGCTTTTATCCTGGGAATTGAGCTCCACAGATACTGTTTGGCATCCCTACTTTCAGATGGTCCCAGTGCCAAAATGTCAATCGTCCCCCTGCCCCTGAGATGTGCTCAGAGCCCCTAATTCATCTTTCAAATTGAACAGCCGGATAGAAATAGTGGCCCCCTACTTCCTTTTATCCCGTAATCAAAAGCCAGATTGAGGTGCGTGCATGGTATGTGGTCCTCAGATCACGAGTCTTCTGCGATTGGGCGGCACAGGCGACGCCGACGTTTTTTCGGCGTTGCGGAAGGCGGAGCCTGCACGACCAGCCACGTCCACCGTGCGGCGGTGCCCACACAATCCTTGGTGACGGTTCCATCCGCTACCGCCTTCAACGAGGCCCTTGCGGGGGATCATTTTTTTCTGTCGGACAGACGACAGGTACCTCATGTACTTGGAGCGTACTCGCGGTACTCGACGTGCACTCTGCTGCCCAATCAGACGGCGGTGGCGGTCGTTGACGTGTTACTCTTCTGCATCGTGACATTTGGTGCCCCACAGCGACTCCTCAGCGACGGTGGCGGCCGTTTTGACTCGGACCTGACGCCCCTGGTGGCGGACCTGTTCGGCATTGACCTTTCTCAAATGAAGACGCAGGCGCCATGGAGGAACGGCCTGTGTGAGCCCCACAACGCTGTCATCAAGAATACCTACAACAAGCTCCGGGACGAGGAGCCGACGGCTCCCTCGCAGCTGCTGATGGACATGACCATTCTCGCAAAGAGCTCCTTCTCAGTGCATGGCGCCGCCACCACCCATCATCTTCTGTGCGGGTCTCAGCCGCGGCTCCCTTCGGTCGTGACGGACGCGCCTCCGCCCCTTCTGGAGATCCGGGAGCTGGTACACTTCAACTGGCAGCAGACCGCCGCGGGCACGGTTCGCCGCGGTCACGTGCCGCCTCGTCGCTCTGATGGAGTGGCTGCTGGCACCGGCATTGGGGTCGACCGTTGAATTGAGGAGAGCATGGGGGGCTCCCGGTCGGTGCGCCCCCCGCTGGCGGCTGCGCGAGCGTAGGCCACACGTGGCGCTACACGGACGTGGGCGACTCCCCTGGTCCACCTCGACGAGGGCGGGGGAGGCCCTTTCCGGGAGAGCCTGCCGGCAAGGACTGATAGCCGCGGGTCTCGGGCAGCGGGCGTGGGACCACTCGGCGCCGCGACAGACAACACTGGCGTGCTTGCATTGGAGGGCTTTGTCGGGTGGGAGCCCCACCGCGGCGACGCTGAGCTGACGGTCTTGGGCACGCGGAAACACGAGAGACACGCGCGGGCTGTGCGTGTGTGCGCGGGGAGGGGCCGCGTGAGACGGGCGCCTTCTCCTGATGGTACTTTAGTGACCGGACCAAGGCTAGCTCGGCCAAGAGAGAAAGACGACCGTGACCCAATAGTTGCCTGTGTGACCGCGAGCGGGGCGACCGGTGCAAACGGTGGTGCACCTGGTTTTCAACAGGTTACGGGCCGAGGCTCACCGCTGCGCATCCGCTTTGGTCTGTCGGAGTGTCCGGGTTGGCTGTGGCGGGAGTCGGAGGAGACAGGCGACCCGGGGTGTACGGTACAGAGGACGGAGGAGCCGGAGGAGGTTCTTGAGGGTCTCGCCGAGCTTCTGTGGATCCTCTCCGAACCGACACCGGCGGAGGAGCGAGCTGCGACGGGCGCTGGCACGATAGCGACGGGTGACCCCGGCGCGACGGGCCCGGCAACGGCGTGGCTTGATTCGGGCGACTGCACTCGGCGAGATGGCGCTTGGCTGTATTTTTGGGCACCGGCACGAGGCCCGTTGCGAAGCCAGCAGCGAAGAACGTGAGCGTCAACGCGATGGGTGACCACTAGAAGTCCGCTCCTCGAAACACCTTCAAGTCGGACGTGGCCAGCTACATCTCCTGTTCGCATGAGGAGAAGTGTGCCAGACGCTACCGCGCCCTGTGGGGGCTCGCGGCGCCCGAGGACTTGGAGGAGGCAGAGGCAACCCTCGAGGTGACGCCGGACAAGATGCGGCTGCGCTCGGCTTCTGCCGAATGGAACGCGGCCGCAAGCGGCAGTGGCGACGTAAACGCGGAGGACGCCCGCGCAGCGGCGCGGGCGCAAAAGGAGCTGGCATCCGACCAGACAGTCGCGGCGGCGATAGCCGAGCAGCGCGCCCGCGCAGAGAAAGCGCGCGTCGTCATCATGATGAATGTCAACCCGCACTACGGGACTAAACTCCGGCGTTACATGAGCGCGCGGGACCTGTGGGCAGCGCTGGGGGCAGATTATAAGCCGACGGGGTCGGCGCGGGCGATCATGCTCCGCCGGCAGCTCGATGTGACCGAGATGGAGGACAAAGAGTCCCCGATACTTTTCTTCAGCCGGGGCCGGGAGCTCGTGGGGCAGCTAGGGGAGGTGGGAATTGAAATTGACGATCAACACCTCCTTTCGGCGCTGCTCGAGGGCCTGTCTTCACGCTTCGAGTTGAATTCGGCGGTGATGCAGAACAACCGCAACCTGACCCTTCGGGAAGCGGTCGAGGGGCTGCAGGCGGCCGATGACCGCTTTGCTCTGGAGAGGTCCAGGAACAAGCGGGGGAAAGGCGCGAAGGCGGCGGACACGGACGGCGTGGTGCTCGATGCGGCTGTCCCAGCACGGAAAAGGAGGACACACTCGTGGGCAAAGATGAGCCCGGAGGAGCGGACAGAGCGCCTCAAGAACCACACCTGCCACAACTGCAACGAATAAAGGCCACCTCAAACGAGCCTGCCGCAGCAAATACAAGCCGCGGCCGAGAAAGGAGGCCATGCAGGACGAGGTGGGCAACGAGGGGCTGTCGATGCTGGCCCATGTGCCCGCGGCGGACGCCGGGGTGGGTAGAGTCCACGGAGATTCGATCGTTGACAGCGGAGCGTCGCACCACTTGTGTTGCGACGCCAGCACCTTTGTCAAACGTCCATGACCCCCATCCGGTGTCCGTCACGATTGCAGACAGGACGGTGCGCCGCTCGGTGACACGAGGTACGGCAGTGCTTCGAGTCGTGGGCCCCACGGGTGCCCCATCCCGGTGCCTCGACGACGTACTCGTCGTCCTGGGCATCTTCATGTCGCTTTTATCGGTTCGCAAGGCGGCACGCCGTGAATTTCACAGCGTGTTCAAGGAGAACGCGGTGGTCTTGGTCGGCGCGAAAGGAGAATTGCTGATGACCGGCTGCCCGTCTGAGTGGCATCTACGACCTCGAGACGACGGCTGATGGGACAGGCGATGCCGCGGCTGCCAGCGGGTCCGTGACTGACGCCGTGGTCGGGACATCGACTGGCATGTCAAGCGCGCCGGCGAGCGCCCGCATCTGGCACCAGCGCTTCTCCGTCGCCCGGATGGACTTTCCCCTGCGCACCCTCGACGCCGTGGAAGGGATGGACCTCTCGCGGTCGTAGCTGGAGGCTATCCACGGCGACCCCTGCGAGCCCTGCATCGCGAGAAAAATGGTGCGCGCGCCATATGTGCCGTCCACCCACGCGCCGACGCGCGTGTTGGCCATTTTCCACTCGGACGCGGCGGGGCCCATGGCGGTGCCAACTCTTGAGGGGTATCGCTACCTCATCAGCGTCATCCACGGGTACAGCCAATTCAAGCCCGTCGTCCCCCTCAAGGAGAAGGGGCAGGCCAATATAGCTCTTATTCGCGTGCTGGACGCGTTGGAGAACAAGACAGGCTCCGAGGTCGGCGTCTTCCGGATCGACGACGGGAAGGAGTACGGTGGGGAGGAGATCTACTCCTGCGTGGCGGCCAAGAGCATCAAGCGCCAGCGCTTGGCGCCCTACAAGCACCAGCACAGCGGATTCGCCGAGCGGTATAACCGCACCGTGCAGGAGCGCATGACTGCGTTCGTAACCGACGCCGAGCTGGATTTCGAGTATTTGGCCGAGGCGGCGATCACGGCCAGGGTCTTCGACAACCGCATCCCCCCTTTCGGCGGAGCGAAGACGCCGTTCGAGCTGTTTTACGGGGCGGTGCCCGACGTGCCAGATCTGCGCGCCCTTGGCTGCAAGGGGAGGGCCTATCTCCCCCCGGAACTGCGGCACAACCTCTACCCGCCGGCGATTCCATGCACGTTATTCGGATAAGCGGCTGGGACCAAGGGGTACCGAGTCCTGGTCGGCGACACGGTCTTGAAACGGCGCGACGTCCGACTCGAAGAGTCGCAGGGCGGCATCGGTGGCGCCTGGGGCTGTACTGCTCGCCGTGGACCTGCCCGCGTGGCGGGTGCTTACCCCTCCCCAAGACCTGTGGCGCATGCGGTCGCGGCCACCCGCCGCCTCAAGGCGGCCCCGGACCTGCCCTCCGTCGACGGCGCCGCCGCTCGGGAGGATGAGACGGTCGCGGCCTTTAGCTCCGCGGACGACAGCAGCGTGGCGCGCGACGATGTGGCCGACGACGATGGCGACGGGCCGGCACCCTCAGCCCCTGCGCGACGGACGTCACGGCTCCGTTCCCGCTTCCACTTTGGCGGTGTGGCCATGACAGCCTGAGCTCTGGAGGCCTCTGGACGGGCGAACCAGGACAAGATGCGTATGGACCAGGCGCGCCTCGAGCCAGACTGGGACCTGTTCGACGCGGCGATCACGGCCAAAGTAGATGCGCTGTGGGCGAATGACACCTGGGAGCTTGTGGCGCTCGCCCATGGAAAGAAGCTCACGCAGACCGTCATGCTTTGCGGGCGTAAGCGTGGCGCCGGCGGCGAGGTGACGAAGCACATGAGGCGGTACGTCGTGCGTGGCGACCCGCAGACATACATGCAGTACTGCTTTGCAGTGTGGGCGCCAGTGGCTCGCTACACGACGCTACGCGTTTTCCTGGCGTACTGTGTCAGCCGTGGGATGGCCATGCAGTAGATGGACGTCGCCACGGCCTTCCTCAACGGGGACGTAGCGGAGGAGACATACATTCCGCAGCCGCGCGGCTACGAGCGAGGCGACCCAGGCAAGGTCTGAAAGCTAAAGAAGGAACTCTATGGCCCTAAGCAGGCCGCTCGCGCTTGGCACCGCAACCTGAAGGAGACGTTCGGCTGAGCGGGATACACGGCGCGCGCAGAGGAACCCTGCCTGTTGGTAGGCGGCAACGGCCTCAATTTATGCCTCATTCTCGTCTACTTCGATGACCACCTCGTCGCGAAAAAGACGATGGCGGCGGCCAAGGGCGCTCTGCGCGTCGTGTCCGACACATTCAAGGCCCGTGAGCTCGGTGCCCCCGCCTACTTCTTGCGACTGCATATCGAGCCGGACGAGGCGGTCAAGATCCTGCTCCTGCATCAGCGCCAATATACGGCGACCCTGCTGCAACGCTTCGGGATGGCCGCTGCCCACCCCGTGCGTCTCCCGATGAGCACAGGCGTCAAGCTGCAAAATACCGGGGTTTTCCTCACGCCTGAGCTGGAGAAGGTGTATCAAGAGCTCTTCGGGGTCCTTCTGTACCTGTGCGCTGGAACGCGGCCCGAGATTTCTTATGCCGTCGGGCGCCTGACCCGTCATGTGGCGTCGCCGACGGTAGGCCACCTGGCAGCGGCCAAAATGGTGCTCCGCTACCTCAAAAGTACGGAATCCCTGGGGGTCCGCCACCAGGCGGACGGTGACCTGCGTGGCCACTGCGACACCGACATTGGGGCGGTTGCTGACACGCGACGCTCTACGAAAGGCCACATGTTCATGTACATGGGCGGTGCCATTGCGTGGGACAGCAAGGTGCAGCCGACGGTTGCAGCTTCCACTATGGAGGCTGAGTTCATCGCGTCGGCTGTGGCCGCCAAGAATGCCATAGGGCTGCGGCGGCTGTGCGGGTTTCTGGAGGGGCATGACACACCTGTTTTCATCCGATGTGACAGCCAGTCGGTGCTCGCCATGATCAACAACCCCGTGAGCAGCACGCGGACGAAGCAAGTCGACATAAGACATCACGTCATCTGTGAGCGTGTGGCCGACGGCACCCTCGCGGTGCGCTATCTGGCAACCGGCGAGCAGAGGGCCGATGCCCTCACCAAGCCACTCGGCACCATCGAGCTCCTGAAGTGCGTGGATGGCATGGGGATGGACGACAACGCCTGCAACAAGGAGGCACCCATGGAGGAGTGTTGAATTACGGAAAGCATGGCGGGCTCCGGGTCGGTGCGCCCCCCGCTGGCGGCTGCGCGAGCGTAGGCCACACGTGGCGCTACACGGACGTGGGCGTCTCCCCTGACCCTCCTCGACGAGGGCGGGGGAGGCCGTTTCCGGGAGAGCCTTCCGGCAAGGACGGACAGCCGCGGGTCTCGGGCAGCGGGCGTGGGCCCACACGGCGCCACGACAGACAACACTGGCGTGCTTGCATTGGAGGGCTTTGTCGGGTGGGAGCCCCACCGCGGCGACGCTGAGCTGACGGTCTTGGGCACGCGGAAACACGAGAGACACGCGCGGGCTGTGCGTGTGTGCGCGGGGAGGGGCCGCGTGAGACGGGCGCCTTCTCCTGATGGTACTTTAGTGACCGGACCAAGGCTAGCTTGGCCAAAAGAGAAAGACGACCGTAACACAGTAGCTGCCTGTGTGACCGCGAGCGGGGCGACCGCTGGGGACCGTGGTGCAACTGGCTTGAAAGATCGACGGCCATGGGCAGCCGACCGCTGGCTGACGACCTGCCCCGAGATACGGCCGCTGCGGGTGCCGGCCATGCAGGCGCGGCCGCCGTGGATGGGGTGGTTTCGCTGCTCCTCACCGGAAGGTGGTCCACAGAAAAAGGCGGACGGCGCGCGGAAGCGCAAGCGCAAGCCGCAGCGCACGCATGTGGCGGTGGGTGCTGGTGGCCCCGACTCTCGGTAGCCGCGGGAAGCGGCCGCCGTCGACGCAGTTCTCAGTTGCCGCCGGAGTACCCGGAGTCGGAAGCCGACGTCAATCCGGTCGGAAAACAAACCAGGTTAGAAGGAGAGAAGGAAAGGCGGCGCGCCACGGCAGAGCCGCTGCGGCGGCGGGTCCCGCAGGCGCCAAGCGCCCGGCCCCAGCCGCACCAGGGTGTTATCCGTTGAGGCCGCGGCCGTGGCGCCCGCAGGGCCCGAGGCACTAGTCAGAAACAGAAAAGGCATACCCAAGCACGACGGAAAAAAAAACGGGAGCCGTGTGTGGGCGCAAGCGTGGATCCTGCGGCGACGGAGGCGGCGGCGACCGCGGTGCGTGGTCGTGGACGGAAAGGGCGGCGGCCTAGTGCCATTACGTGATGGACCAGGACAGACGGGTGGAACTCTTGTAGACAACCGAGTTTATCAGGTAATCGCGTATGCAGAAGAGCACATTTCATAGGAGACAGGCACTGGATGAAGCCAGGGCCAAACAATGAAAACTGGTACCAGTCAGATGCTTGCGCGAAGATCCGTGCCATGCTTATACTAACGAACCCGTAATGTAACAGAACAGCGCGCCATGATCCGTCCGCCATTTGACAGCAGAGAGTCAAGATTGGTCTCGCGGGGTCGCCGCAGTGGCTTCTTGATGTGCCTGTGTGGACTTCAACGCACCTCTGGACCAATGCCTTCGTCGCCCGCGTACATTGCTCTTCGTGTTCCGCCATTCTGTCGCCAGTGCCGCCACGTGGCTCAAAACCCAAGCGCTTCCCCTTAAGAGCAGTGCCACTTGTACGCAGGTGCGGCAATCACAGCAACGAGCGTCACGTGCGAGTTCCAGCGCAAATCCACGCCGGTTAGAACGTTGCACGCTGTCTTTGGACACCCAGAACGACTTATGCGAGAACTCTTCAAGTCTATGCAAAAAACAGCAAGTATTATACTACCGAGGGACTCTATCAACTTCAAACTGAGGCACGAATCGTACATAGGATGGACAGATGAATTTCGCAACCAATCGTGAATTCCTCATCCCAATTTGAACATGAAATCGCCGAAACGAAGCATCTACTCGCTAACAAGCTTGGGTCTGGCGGGGTCTTGAAAAGCAGAATCCGCTGCGCCCGACCCAAAACGTGTACTGTATTGCAGCGCGCCTGCAGAAAAAAAAGAAAGTCATGCGAAGTGCAGGCACAGCCTCATCCCGAGCGCGCGTCCTGCCCTGGACAAGTGCGCACCGCAAGCCCTACCTCGTCTAGCACGGCAGCCGATACTTCACCTCCTTGCGGAATGATTTCTGCCATTGCGGCTTGCGCCATCAAGTACGTAAACCGCTTCTTAATCTGATTGCTGGCTCGGACGTACGCAAAATCTTCCGAGAACGATTTCCAATGTCCACACTTTTTGAGCTGTTGGGCGGGAACGCCAAGAAGGCGTTAGAGCAGCACGCCACCCCGCTTGAGTGAGGGCGTGGGCCAAGACCTGGAGGAGTCCACCCCAGCTTAGTCTGAGGCATCTCGTATGTCGCTCAGGAACGCACTGTCCATCCACGGTGCCACCGGATCCATCTCGTAGGCTTCACGGGCGACTTCCTTGAAATTGACCAAGACAAAGCCCGACGTCTCACTGCGTTTGCGCACGTACATGTCAAGCGCCAGCGCAGGGTCAACGCGAGTGTCGCCAAGGAGCCCCGGACCACCCTCCAAGGCGTATTGATGACCACTCGTCGATTTCGTTGCGCTCTGAAATATTTTCATGCGAAAAACTGGGTTCCTAAGAATATCCTTCAGGAGGAACACGCTCTCGCGTCTGATGCACAGATTGAAAAACAGCTCGTGCACTCAAGAAAACAGCTGGCACCAGATTAGTGAACAAAGAAGGGCAGGGAGAGTGCGGGTGTTTGGAGGAGCCGTACACATGATGAGAAAGTCTCCGGATGTCACTGTGGGTCACTTCCAGGTTATTGTATGTAGGGCATGCCAACAGCAATGAAAAAAACGTGAGCTAGACGTGATACACCATTCATAGAAGATCTGGGTAACCTCATCGAATCGCAGCAGGCGGTATGTGGCAATCATCATGGAGCGAACTGGAAGAGGCTGTCATGAGGCCCCTCTTCTTGAGTCATGATGACGGTGTCATATTACGCACACACCGGACCGTACTCCAACGCGTCAATGGGCACGGGTACACGTATTTGAGATGCGAGAGCATTCTTATGATCTCGCTAGCTCCTCGCCACCTCGTCGCTTGAATGGTTGTTGCAATGGACGTACACATCATTATCGCCGACCTTGCCGGTGACACGATCTTGCAGCAGCCGAGCTCTTTGATGTACAACGTCATTTGTGCGGAGACGTTTTTCGACGTTGCGAGCCTGAGCTGGAAGTTTTTTGTACGACAAATGTAAGATTGGGCACGATGAGCAGCCGTTAAAGCTGACATGAGGGTCGGATCCACGCCGACACGGAAGCACAACGCACGGTAATCGGCGCACATGGTATGATCAACCTTCGCACTTCTGTCGGACCGCGCCGCTTCCTCGGTCTTTTGGAATTGGAAACCGCATCGTATGCAGGGGCCAATGGCACATGTTCCAGTCAGGCATCGCGACGGGCCGCGCTCGTGCGGTTGGCCAGCATTCTGGCCAGGCGGCCAGTTGCCAAGGACCGAATACCGATCTGCCTGTCATGTGTGGTAGAAAGGTTAAAAGAAGCCATCGTTCTCGTGCACGGGAGGCCGTGCGGATGGTCAAGAGACGTTCCGTGCGAGTGCAGCGAGCTGCGAGACGAGGCCGTCGTCTGGATGGAAAAAGCGGCATGATAACCGGCAGCGACGCTGAAATCACGTACCCACAATCACAGCAGACGTACATCAAGAGCAACATTGATGACAGCGAGGTGTCGAGCTCCTCAAGTTCGACTACGATAGAATATGGGGCACTCCGAGCACGACCGGTGTCTTCTATATGGTAAGGGGTCTGTTAATAAACTTCAGTGAGGGTAGCTCGGTGCTCACGCCACGCGTCGTGATGATGCCCACAGATCCACGCGGTGCGGTGGAGTGCCGCAACGGTGTCTGCCGTGCGAAGTGATTCTGCTGGCACTGTTCGCTCCCACCGCGTGGCGGACTCCACCACTTTGGGCTCCTGTGCTCGTGGCATGCGGAGAATCAACCATGACCAAAGGTGTCCCGGTTAGACCGTCGGACTCCGAGCCGAAAGCACCATCGACGTTTTGCGGTTGCGGTTCCCCGCCCGACATCTCTTCGAAATTTGTGGGACTCGCTTGTTTTGGTTGATTTTGGGGCGGCTGCTTTGGTCATCGCTGGTTGGTTTTCGAAGAGGGTGTATTTGGAGAGGAGGCGGCTCTCTTCGTCGTCGTGTCAGACAATCATCTGCGTCTTGGACGACGAGTCCCCCCTGGGCTTTTCCGTGATTGTCTCCGCCGTTGCGGACGGCTGCACTCTGCGTTGTTTTCCGGGGCAGTTCCTTCGGCTGACCGAGCTGATCAAGAGGTCAGTTTGGCTGGACGACTGACCAAAGTGGTTGTGCCTAGAACCGCTGAAATGTATGGTCGAGCAGAAGCGGATTCCGTCCGTTTCCACGCCCTTAACGGAGAGCCGGGTCCCTAATCTTTGCTTGTTTTGTTGTTTTAGGTGACGTGGATCTCTGCGTCGATCTGTCGTCAATTTCCGGGCGACCACTCCGAAGGCGCCTCGACTCGGCCACCTAAAGTCAAGTGCGAATGCTGCGGGTATGCCGTCCGGTACACCTGCGGCAACTTCAGCTGTCGTCGGGACGCAGCAATCCCCGGGTGGACCAGGGATTCCCTTCACTCCGCCTTCTCCTTCTGCGATTCTTGAGGCCGAGGCGGGACGGCGGATCCCACCCGGGGCAAATGCCATCCTTCTTCTGCGGCAGGAAAACTGGGCGGGATCGGCGTATTAAGAGCAAGATCCGGTGACGCCCCTCGCGATGGCGGAGTTGTCGACGTTCCGCCAGTCGTTGCAGGCCAGCGTTTCTCGGGTCATTGTGGCGAGCCCCGCGGATTTCACTCAAGATGCCCCGCACAGGGATTCCCCCGCGGACACGCAGAAGAGCCGCAGCAAGTGGAGGGCGCTGCTTCATCTCATTCCCTTGCCGTCCTTGTCGTCAACATCTTCTTCGCCGGCACTGGCGACAACCGACGACGATGAGGATCGCGTGAAGACCAAGGCGTGCTACAAAATGTTCGCGGTCATCAAGTGCCCGGACAATCGTTTCGCGAGCGTCCTCGAATAATGATCTTCCCGCCTTCGTCATCGTCACTCGACCGACGGGGCGTCGCTGGCGCGCAAAATGGGACGGACGGCCAAGAATGTGAATTTTTTCTTCGGGCGGATCCCGATGTTCTACGGAAAGGATCCCGTGAAGGTGTTCACCTGGCTCCAAAACTTCTTCAAGGCTTGCAATCACAACTAAGCGTCGGGAGGGATGGGCCTATACCTTGTACCTATTATATACCTCATTCCCAGTTTCCTCGCGGGCGACACAGATACGTGGCTCACATGGAACCTACCCGGGCAGAAGACATGGGGGGACGGGGGGCTCTCGGAACTTTGCCCGCGGCGGTCCATTTGTTGCCTTTGATCTCCGCGGAGCGGCACGCGTTGGGGCCGGCGAACGACAAGCTCAGCCGGGCGACGCTCTCAGAAAATAAAGAGCTGGACGCCTTCTGGGCGCGCTTACGGAGCCTCTCCGAGCTGTGCGGCAACATCCACTCCGAGGAGACATTAAGCAGCAGCTGATCCAAGGCCTACCGCAGTACCTACGGACCGACGCGCTCGTCCGCAACACATAGCAACAGAGTTAAAAGCAGTTGTCCACCTACGTGGCGGGGCAGTATCGGACTGCCAAGGACGACATGGCGCTGGCCAATCGGGATTCCGCTTGGGAACTCTCCCAGAAAAGCCAGACGTCGACGGGACCCGGAGCGTCGGATCAGCCCCAACGGAACGGGGGTCTTGAGCCTGCGCGCCATAGAGGGCACAGGAGAGGCAGGCAAGACGGCGGGCCTCTGGGCTCGCCACATGGTATGTGTGGAGCACGCAATAAGGGCTTGTCTGGTTCCCCACGCCATTTGGCGTCTGGCTCGAGTCACCCAGTTGGGAAGGTTGCGTTGGCCTGCGCTTGCGCACTTGTTGACCTCGGCGACCTCTGTTTTCTGTTCCCTGTGCGTCACGAAGCGACGCTGTCACGGCCTTTCACTCGATGTGTGGGGCTTGTTGCGTTGGCAAACACGGTGGTTGGGGAAACCGGGTCGCGCTCATATCCACTGAGGAGTCGGGAGCGCGGCTTGTATTCCAGCCGGTTGACCCAATGTCGTTAGGGAGGAGCGCGGTCGGTTTGTGGCTAGGGGATCGTGGCGTCGGCCCGGGCCTACTTCTCGACGGACTGTGCCGACGGCATGGACAAGGCTGAGATAGCAGGCGGCGGCGGCGACGTCCATATGCCTGAAGCGGCCGGCGCGGCGGGTGGTAGCTCCGCTGGCGCGGGGAACCAAGCTGGGGGAGCCGGTTCGGCTGCGAGCGGTGACTCAGGGTCGCGTCGGAACGGGTCTTCGACCGACAATGGACGCGACATGCGCGGCGGCGTCATCCATTCGGGGTATCCCGAAGAGGCAGAGGACCAAGCGGCCGACCTTTTGCTCTTTCAAGAGGCGAGGCCGTCGCTTTTTCGGGGCATGTACTTCAGCCTGCCGCCCCTTGGGGCACGAGACGCTGTCCCCATCATGACCGACGACGCCCTGATGGACGCAGCTACCAACAACCGCCTCGTGGCGTTTGATCGCATCGAACGAGACCATTGGGGCACCCCGCAGGGGTTCATCAACATCCTCAACGATATGCCGGACGACCGCGTCGACGCTGTCGTGGCGGAGGTGCATGGGAATGCCAACTTCAGAAGTCGAGGCGAGGCGCGACAAGCGTAAGAAGGCCTGGCGTATTCCAACGAGTTAGTTCGTTCCGGACGGCCGTTCCATGACCTCCATACACGTCTTTACGCATAGGTGCTTCTGTTCTCTATTCACAAGATCGGAAAGTTTGAGATGGCGGCCAACCACCTCGGCCGTCTGCATCGGGCTTGGCCAAAGGCAATCTTCCTGCTGCGCCGTATGGCCAAGGAGTTGTCGGTTCCTTTTGCCCAATATTCTTGCATGGAGGAGTACCTCGATGATCTCCTCCAGGTGTCTCAAGAGGCGGAACACGCCATGGAGGAGCATTTTGACGCGCGCACCGTGGCGCTGACCTCCCCGTTTCGGGAGCCGAGTAACGCTCCCGCCCGTTGGCGTGCTCAAGACGCGGCACGCATCTACAGCCGCGGGCTTATTCCCATCGCTTGGTGTTCCGGTGTCATCCGGGCGCCTTGTCATTTCGACTTGTCATGGTGGTTCCCGCGGTACCTCCGATGGTGGCTTAGCCGCGCGGTGTTGACGGAGATGCCGTACGCATTTTCGTCCTTGTCTCATAAGCTTGTCGAAGAGTTCTGTGCCGCTTGGCTTTTCGAGTTTGCGGAGTAGTTCCTTTTCTTGGAGGCCGGGTGGGTGCACACGATGATCACAGACCATGTCTGTGAAGTCGATGATGTTGAGTGGGTGCGTTGTTTTACTAAGCACGGCGTTCCCAGGCCTGCGCAGGCGCGCCTGATATCCCGCAGGCCACCTCGGCCGCAGCGCCTACCCAGGCACCCCCAATGGCCTGGCCGACAAGGCCCGCGCGGCACTCCCCCAGGGCAGCGCCCGCGCATCCGGCGGGCGCCCACAGCCTCACACTCAAGACGCCGCTCCCCACACGAATCTCCCCCGGAGCTCAACCCCTAATGGGTCCCCGCCGAAAGATCTACAAACAAGTACATGCAGTGTCACCAGACAAATACAACGACTTACGACATACCCAAGGGCCAGTTGTCCCTGGGGGACTGCGGAAGTACACTTCACAGGGGCAGCAGCTGGAACACGAACCCGCTGTCCGCCAAGCCAACCCAGCGAGGTGGTGAACAAGCGGGCCAACTGCCTCGACCGACAGCCGCCAGGACAGCACCGGCGACGCGCAGACGGCGTCCGCCATCGCGTAACAGCTGGGTGGATAACAGTGCGGCGCCACCCCGCCAACCACCGCGACCAACTGCCGCCGGGTCAGCAGCGGCGACGCGCAGCCGGCGTCCACCGTTGCGCAACAGCGAGCTGGTGAGCGAGAGGGCGCCCCCCCTCCGACCGCCGCGACGAACAGCCGCCGGGGCAGCGGCAGCGACGCGCAGCAGGCGTCTACCGCTGCGCCACAGCGAGGCTGTGAACGAGGGGGTGCCCCCCCGACGACAGCCGCGACCATCAGCCGCCGCGGCAGCAGCGGCGACGCGCAGCCGGCCTCCACCGCTTCTCAACAGCAAGGTTGAGAACGAGGGGGTGATTCCCGGCCGACAGCCGCGACCGACAGCCGCCGGGGCAGCAGCAGCGATGCGCATCCGTCGTCCGCCGTTGCGTTACAGCGAGGTGGCGAAGATCGGGGCCGACGGCCGTCACGGCCCGGCGGTCGGCTGCACCTCGGCGCCGGAAACGTCGGCCGACGGTGGTGGCGGCACCGGCCAGAAGGGGAATACGTAGGAGGAAATTGCAGGACATACCGGCGACGACGTTGCATGCGAGTGTGGGATGCAGCCAGATGCGATGGAGGACGACCGTTGCCCCACCTCCATTCTTGCTGACACTGAGATACCGCCTCCAGCGGGACACTGCTTGACTCTCGACGACAGATAGGAACTGCTCAGTCAAACCATGAAAGGTGCTTGACAAGCCGCCAATTTTCGGCTTGGATACTCGTCTTTGCCTTAATGCAGGTCTGTGAAGCTCGGAAGTCACGATTACGTTGGAGATGAAGGATCCAACAGCCTCGCAGTGATCTTAGCTCACGAGCGAACATGTTTCGGTTGACGCTAACCTCGTTTTGTCGCCGACATGCGGAATTGAAATCCGATCAAGTTTCCACGATCAGGCAAGATCCGTCGACAATTCCGTCTCGGCATGCGAACCATTCGAGATTGAAAATCTCCTGGACTATCCTTCACGCAGGCTGCCCGATGTGTCTCGAGGCTGGCTGGGTAGCAAGGCCATCCGGACGCTGGACTGTCCGAGCGTGCCTGCGGTGGTCCCCAGTGGAGTGGACGGCGCTGCTGAGCCAGTAATGACTGTGGCCTCCTGTCCGCGGACCGTTGACGATCGGCACCCCCATGCTCGCTTCACAGACGGACAGCACCTGTATTGTCACCTAGGGTGGGGTGCCGGCCGCCATCATCTTTGCCACAGCCAGAATGCAGCAGCAGCGCCCCCGGCCGACAAGGCGCTGTGCGCGATTTCCCTTAGTGCGATTCTGCCGTCGCCGCGCCGGCACCGCCGAGGCCGCCACGGGCGCCACGCTGTGGCGACGCTGCTGCCGCCGCCGCGCTGCTGCCGCCGCCACGCTGTCCCCGCTGCCGCGGCCGCGCTGCCGCCTCCGCCGTCCTGCCGCCGTCGCGGTGCTGATCTCGCTGCACCCGTGACGCCACCGCCGCCGCCGCGGCCGCCCCGCCGCCGTCGCCGCCGTGCCTACGTGGCCGCGGCGCCGCCGTGGCCGCTGCGCCGCAACCGCCCTCGCTGACAGCATCGATGCGTGGCCAGCGTCGTCGCGCCGCCGACATCAACTCACTGACGCCGCCACCGTGCCGCTGCTGTCGCTGCTCGGCCATCTCCTCCGAGCAGCCAGCGGCGCTGCACTGCCACAGTCGCTACGCCGCTTCCGTTGCCGCGCGGCCGTTTTGGCGGTGCCCCCGCTGCGGTCGCGCCGTCGGTGCCGCCGGGCCGCCGCCTCTGTCGCGCTGCCCTTGTCGCGCTGCCGCCGCCCCTGCGCTCGCGCGGCTGGGGGCCTGCGGCTGTCCTCGCCGCTGTCTCCCGGCGCATGCCGTCATCACGTCCGTGGAGGTCTTCCCCCGCACTTTCTTCGTTTTCCCCGCGCTCTCCACGACAGCAGCAGTCGGCATGCCGTCAGCTGGGCAGTTCGGCCATGAAGTGCTGCCGTCACAGGTGGGCGACGATGTGGGAGTCTACTGCCCTCCTGTGCTTCATGAGGACGAAGAGGAGCTGGACGGCCGTCCCCCTTTGGTGGAGTGCTCAGAAGACGATGAACGTGAGGTTTTTGAGCACGCCCGCAACGACGCGTCGGGCGCGGCCGCGGCCAGTGACTCGGACTCGGACTCTGCCGGCTTGCCGTCGGTGTTCGACGACACAGATTCCTCGACGGGGAGCTCTTACTCCAACCTCTTCTCGTCTTTCTTCGTCGTCCACGCGGACGATGAAGCGGGGGGAGAAGGGGCTTCCAGTGCGAAAAGCAAGGACGCCGGCCGTGGCTTGAGTGGGACGGCCTCTGTCGGCGGTGCCGGTAGCGGGCAGCCGTCCAGCGCGCCTATTGCTCCCAGTTCCCGCTACAGTCGCCGCAACGACAAGGGCGTTTTCGTCGGTGCATCACGTCAGCGGCCCAAGCAGCAGACGCCGGCGTTCTCGGTGATAGAGGCGATCCACACGGAGGTGCTGGACTGCCGCGGCCGAGGCGCGGACGGCTCGACGACGGACAAGACCGCGTGCCGCACCCGCGTGCGCTGCGCCGTGCACGGTGGCACGCGGTGCACCGAGTGGCGGATCAGGGGCCCCGTGATGGGCGTGTCCACCGACGCCGAGTACCTCACCACCGTGGCCACTGTCAGGGCGGCCGCCGACGTGCCTAGGCACGAGGTGTACGTGCGGGCACTGCCTCACTTGGTCGGAAAGGCGTACAAGAGTACCACGATGGCGTACCAGTCTGTGCGGTTTGTTGCTCTCGCCGCATCGGTTGATGACGCCACTTGGGACTCCAGCCCGGCATTCCGTGTCGTTGACAGGACGGAGCGGCTTGACGACAAAGTCGTTAGAGGCATCCTCAAACGCGCAGCTGTGACAGTCGCCAACAGAAAGTGCAAGCATATCAACGGCCATGTATCGTTGCTGAGCATTACGGACGCGCGCGGGGACAAGGTGCACAAGACTGCCGTACGCGCGGCAAGACGGCAGCGGTCGGTAAGGGCCCTACACGACTGGAGGCGAAAGGTGTACATCAAGCTTGCGTCAAGGCGAGTCAATCTTCTCAAGGGCGTGAGTGCAGGTGCCATCGTTCGTTTTCGACGACTGCGGGAGCCCGAGGATCGGCACGACGGACGGCGGTCGCTACGAATCCGCATCTCGAGGGGCCTGTCTCAGATGCGACTACTGCCCACCCGCGAGCAGCTGCGACGAGTGCGGCGTGAGGACTTTGACAACCCTGGTCGAACGCGACACTTCCTCTTTACAAAGAGGTTGCTCGGGAATCTCGAGCGCTGGGAGTATGTTATCGGCTCCAGCACGGAAGGGATCCGTCGCTACATGGCGGCCGACGGGAGGATGAAGCGCCTCCGGGCGCACACTAACTGGTACTGGGACGCACGCAGGCGGGCGCAAGCGGACGAGGACGACACGTCGGAGCCCGAGGACAATGGCATCTTCTTCAACAACGCCAACACAGAGCACAATGGCACGTACGCGCCGGTGGAGACCGACCCAGCGCGCCTCGAGGAGCTGCTCGTGTGCACGAGCTCCTTGTTGGAGGGCGGCGATGGTGTAGATCCCATCCCTGTTATCGCTGTCGGCTACGACGTCATCTCGGCACTGCAAAACGCCGTCGACGCTGCGGCGATTCCAGGCATCACTACCGAGGATGTGGCCAAGGAGCCTCATGCCGTGATCACCTTTGCAGCGGACGGCGGAAGCGTGAGGCGCCAGGACCTGACGGCGTTTACCCTGTCTCTGTCCAGCCCGACCCTCGAAAATGGCCGCACGAGCCTGACGCCAATCGTGTATGTTTTGGCGGGTGAGAAGAAGGTGGACCGCGCTGTCAAGGACAACATCCGGGAAATGATTTCCCAGGTGATGGCAGCGGCTTTCTCAATTCCCGTCGTGGCTGCCACGGTCTCTGACACATCTGCAGCTCCAAGCGCCAGGACACGGCTCGTGTTAGACCAAGTGGTGCAAACATGCGGTACGTTTCATGGGAGGAGGTGGTCCTCATACTTGTGTGTGCGGGCCTGTTGCTCTTGTCGCGCTTGTGCGAGTGTCTCATTCCTGTCCTGCTGTTTCGGTTATATGTGAGCAACTGTCCTGAGCCATTGCTGACTGTACAATCTTATCAATGCGGCATCTCCATCTCTTATTTCTACCTGCACCTTTCTAGGCGACTTCTCCATGTTGCATTTCGTGTCTGGTTTGACCGGGGCAGGCGACGCGGGCCGGTGCCCCTTCCGAGTGCGCTGCAACGTGCGCTCTTTTCTTCGACCGAGCGGGTGCGCTTCCGGTGGCGTCGAGCGGACAGTGGAGGTGATGAGCGGGGAGTGGGAGCTTGCTGTCTGTACGTTAGCGGGGTGGTCTGCGCGGTACGGGGACAAGGTCATCTGCCGCGGGGGTGACGCTTACGTCTCTTGCCCTGCATGTCGCCGCTCTATCCCGTTCAGCACCGAGCTGACGGAGGACGCCGGTGTTGTCTTCTGTCGAGACGCAAGCTGTGTGGGCGCCGACAAACCGGTGTACTTCATTACCGACATTTCCGCCACCAACGTCACGGAGGGAGTAAACGCTGCTCGTCGGGAGGCGGGTGGTGTACGCGGATACCCCATGCTACGCGGAGTCGAGACGCGAATGCAGTCCCCCGTGCTGCACTGCACCGGAACAAACGCTAAGCGGGTCATCTTGCTCATCCTGTCCTCTCTCTCGGAAGAGCTAGAGGCAAAGGCCAAGATCATCCTGCTGGCGCTGACAGCCAAGGGGCAGATGGACAATCTCTACTTGCGTGAGTTCCGTGAGCTGGTCGCGGCGGCTATCGCCTGCCCTGAGGTCTTCTCCGACGACTTGGACGTGGTGTTTTCTATCTTGTTGCAGCTCATGCAGCTGATGAATGCGTCCTGGCGGTCGTCCCTGACCGAAGCCACGGGGCGCGCGCGGAGGGGCGCAGCATCCATTACGCGCCTGGCCGCCTGCATCATGGGCCCACTTCACGAGGTGGTCAAGCCGCTGGACCCTGTTACCAAGAATGCCAACGTCCGCAGCCTCTACTTGCACACCCCAATCTCTCACCTCCATGAACAGGTGGGCGACAACCGGGCGGATGTGGCGTTTGTCTCCGACGACAACATTGAGGGGCACCTCCGAGGCATTGGTCGTTTCCTCCATAACCACGGCAACAACGCCCCGCACGCTACTCTTTTGGCGGACTTCACAGGGTTGCAGCAGGCCATCCTTAACTTTAGCACCCCGCGCTCTCAACCTTCCTCCCTCATCTTCATGAAGACGATCCACTTGTGTGAGTGTTGGCGGCGCCTGGGTGACACGGGCCGCGCCGACTTCGACGCTATTTCTGCAATCGGTCGCGACGACCCAGAGCTGGAGCTGCAAGAGCGCGATGACGGCAAGAACCTGGTGTTTGAACTTCCTCTGCGCGACCAGGTGGAGGACAATGGGGCCCGCCGCCGACAGGCGGACGGCAGTCCCGTTATCGGGAAGAAGGAGGCACTCCGACGGTCATTGCGCATCAAGCAAGCCACAATAGCTGCCTGCTTCTGTGGCTCGTTGACAGGTGGCGAGCATAGCGCCGTGATGCAGCTGGTGGCGGACAACCGCATTGCCATCGCTCGCAAGGCCGCGATGGTTAAGGACCGTAACGAGAAGGGGGGCATGGCAACCCCATCGCAACCGACAGGAGCCGCCTCGACCTCCTCGGCCACCACGACATCCTTCGGGCAGTTGGCGAATGTGCGGACCATGGGGACCAGCGGCGTGGCTCCCATGTCGGTGTCTTCCCCGGGTGACGCACTAGGAGGGCGGGGTGCGCTCTCCACCAGCGGACCAAGGAGCGATGGGTCTGCTGATGGCGTCTCGACGACGAGCGGGCGGTCGGCTGAGCCTCGAGTCTCCTCCTCGAAGGCGAGAAGGGACGCCATCGTTGCGGGCGTGCCCGGCCACATGCCGCCGGTGTGGCTACTTGCAGAGCTGTTTACTGGCGCAGACTTCTTCTCGACGCTGGTGCCGTCCGGCCGGGAGGTGGATGCGGTTCCAACGTCCGAGGCCGCCCGGGTTTCCAGTATCAGCGAACACATCATTTTTTTGCGTCTTTTCCTGATGCGCTCCAAGACGTATGCTTTTGCGTCGTGGGCTGCCAAGTCTGCCGTGGACTGGAATGACATGGTAGAAGCTGCTAAGGTGATATTACGTCGCCTCGTGGCCTTGCGGGGGCGGGCGCAGACAGTGGTGGACGCCGTTAAGGCCCCTTTATCATTGTAGCGATGTGTTAGGTGGTTGTTTGTAGCGTGGTCGGGTGCGTCAACGGCTGTGTGTTTCCGCTGCCAGACGACCCGCAGTAGTACTGCCCGCACGCATATACATTTCAATCAGTGGAAGCCCTTTCGTACATGCCACCTCCACGAGCCGCGACAGCAGCTCTATACGAGCCATCACGCCGTGCGCCGTGACAGCAGCGGCCGGTGCCGGATCCTCACCCCCCCTCTCGGCGCTGGTGCTCGTGGTAGACCCCTCCCACAAAACCGTTCCGCCGGACGCGCTCCCCGGTGTGGCGCCTCCACCCCAGCCTGTCTCGCGGCCGCTGTAGCTGCCGCTGGTGAGGCGGGCGGGATTATCACGGCCACCGCCTGGGCGGCAATGTGGTGCGAGTCGTGGGGCCTCGACGACCCCGACGGGCCGCCGTCGCAGTCGGGAAAAGCCACCCCGGCCGCGGCGGAGGTCGGCGTCGGGCATCACCTGACGCCCTCCCAAGCGTCCGGCCGGCGGAGAGTACCAGCGGCGCCTTCCGTCGACGCCCTCGCCGCTGCGCGGTCGCCGAGGCTGCAGCGGACGGACGAGGGCGTCGGACCGCCGCGGCGGGTGGCGGGGGGGGGGGGCGGGGGTCGGGGGGGGGGCGGGGGGGGGGGGGGGGGGGGGGCGGGGGTCGGAGGGGAGGCGGCGGGGGTGGGGGCGCCGGCTGCCCCTGCCGGTGCGCGCTAGGGCGGCGACGCGTCTTCTGCGTCGGACGCGTACTCGTCGACGAGCGGCAGCGCTTTGCGCCTTCTTTGATGGACAATCCACAAAAAGATATGTATCCTGTGTGTTGGTCGTCGATTCACACAAAAGGGGCAGCGAAGATGACGCACAAAGACCAACCATCTCACCAACCAACAAAAGGAGCGTTCACATCTCCTCCTCCCGTCGGTGGTCCGACAGGATGCGAGACGTCGATCGCTATTGCAGCGCTACGCTGGTCGCAGCCCAAGTGGCGCTGACCCGTCTCTGATGGAAGACGCGGATCGCTGTTTCAGCGCTGCACTAGCTGCCCAAGTGGCACTGGCCGTTCTCACGCAAGGGGGGGCAGATTTCTGTTGTTCATATAGCGCAACGGCAGCGCACGTGTTGCGCTCCCAGGTTGCAATATATTCACGTGTTTTTGTTTCAAGGTAAGTCTCGGCAGATCCGCTGCTCCAATACCGAGCCTCCTGCAGGAGCTCAGGTGCCCTAAATAACTACAAGGCTTCTTCTCGCGCTGCTCTGAGTTCAGCTTCTGCCAGTCGCTGGCCGCAATCTCTGTGACAATGTACGGTGCCACTCTCCCCCTCACCCACCGCTCCTCCTGCACACGCCTCTCTCTTCTCTGAACGGTGTGACCTCCCACCAGGCGGCCTGAAGGGGTTTGGGAGTGGGTTGTTTGATGGACCTTCCATGAGACGACTACCTCATTGGCGGACGCCAGGACGCCGTTTCTGACTCTTCCCGTCTTCGCAAGAAGCAGAGAAGCGGCGGCGGCAACCGGGCAACTTCTGCCGCATCAACGACACACTCAACCCCCTCCTTAAAATCTGGGGGGGGTCAAGGGGGAGCAGGCGGTATGATGCGCCGTCCTGGAAAGAACCGTCGCGGTCAGCGCGGTAGGAGAGCCGCAATGCCCTCGGCGTCTGCCCACCGACCGCTGTCCTCCCACTCCACTGCGCCGCCGCAGCAGGCTCTTGCTTTTAACGCGCCCCCCCCTCCGCCAGCCTTGGCTAGTGCTAGCGGCGGCGACGGTGGCGGCGAGCGCAGCCTCAGCGGCAGCGCGCAGCTGCCGCTGGGCGCCCCCGCGTCTCCTCTGCAACCTCTCGTGGGCGGCGCATCGGGCCACGGCAGCGGGGATGGTGGCGGTGGGAGCACCTACCAATGCGGCCTGCCCGCGGTGCCGCCCAATGCTCGTCAAGACATTGAAGGGATCCGTCAATCTACGCCCATCCTAGGCTCGGACGTGGAGATGCGGCTGGCCTTGACCTCTGGCGGGGGGCACTTCCTGATCGAGGATCTCGTGCCCGAGGCGCACCTAATGCCGGCAAAGGCAGGCTTGGCAAGACTGTGCCGTGGCAGGGCGGACACGATTGTCAACACTCAGAAAGTGTCAGAGATGGGGCGGCAAGGGTCGGACGCCGACGACAAGCGGCGACAAATCGTCGTTGGTGGTCGGGGCGCGCTGGGCCACGCTGTGGCCGCAGCCATGGCAACAGTCGTCGAGCTACTCTACAATGCTTTCGGCGCGCACTACGACGTTCTAGAAAAGCACGTGGTCATCGCCAAACCTGGTGCCGCGCGGCAGATGCCACAGGCGGCTATGGGCCACATGCCGGCAGTTGGCGAGATGCCGGAGCTCGTGGTGGCCTACTTAAGCTTTGAAATGAACACCATCGTTCATGTCTTGCCTGACCACTTTGGCAGCGCCGCTGCTCCTGTGACTTTGAGCCTGCCATTCTTCAAGGCAGTGGTGGTACCGGAACGTGGCTGTTTGCTCGTCCGGGGCGACCTTCTGCACGCCTGGGACGGAAACGAGCAGAAACGGCGGCTACGCAGATGCATCCATGTCATGCTTGCGCTGTGAAAAAGCCGTCCGCACCGCGACTACGCCTGCCACATCGCCTTGCCGCGGTGTCAATAGTATGGCGCACGCGCTGTGGGCGCTCGCCCCCGTGACGGGCCTCCTCGTGCCGCCGCCGCGCCTTCCGCCGTCCCTGCAGCCGCGCCCGCCGCCGCCGCAGCCATCGCCGCCGCCGCCGCCGCCTCTGCGACCGCTGCCACGCGCGGTAAGCGGCGGGGCGGAGGTGGCCGCTCGGTGCTAAAGAGTGGGGGGGGGAGGGGGG
>Ga0209093_1000365_pt1 | contig 23981 bp, 27 predicted proteins | sample SidtaG_4_FD_187450 | JGI IMG/M metagenome (GOLD analysis project Ga0209093, IMG submission 187450) | Marine algal microbial communities from Sidmouth, United Kingdom - Sidmouth_Male1 metaG (SPAdes) (version 2) | ecosystem: Host-associated > Algae > Red algae > Unclassified | place: Sidmouth... | reverse complement strand
TCATGGGATGGCAGAAAAAAGTGCGACCACAGCCAGTGAAATGCCCTGTCTCGAGTCGACGAACAGGTCCGATCGGATGGTCGACATTATTATGTCAGGAAATTCCGTTCTTATTTCTTTTCTGCACGCCCACGGCTCGGATCGTATGCGCAGAAGAAGAAACTTCATGGAAAAAGCATGCGTCGCACGGGCTTTCTTCTCGTACCATGGGCGCCTGCGGGGGGTGTCTGTAGCGGGGGCGGGACCTGTATATGGTCCACATTTGGCCCAGACTAGCTATCCTCTCGCGGTGCGCTGGCAGGTAATTCGCAGCCGCCAGCGTGGCCTCAGTTGGGATTCGATCATCGAGCACTGCGGGTGCAGCAGGGCGGCAGCGATGGGATGGTGGAACAATTTCGTGCGCGGCGGGTCACCGTGGAGCGATCCCGTTCTGGAGAACAGGCACGTTGGTGCCGCGCGTTTCCAAGCCCCCTTCTTACGCGCTTTGGAGAGCCTCGTGCGGTCACATCCCGAGGTTTTTCTTCGCGAGATGAAGTCGATTTTTTCCCGCTTGATGACCTTGCCAGATTTTGACGCGTCCTGGCCCCACAGCATCTCTTCCCTCTCCCGAATGCTCAATGCTATTGGGTTCTCTGTCAAAAAAGTCGAGCGACTGGCACAGGAGCGGTGCGCCCAGGCGGCCGAGCTCCACAGCCGGCGGTACAGCAATGTTCCAGATCGGTGCATCGTCGTCGCGGACGAGACGCACATGGACGGAGGGGCCATGGTGCGTCCTCGAGGTTAGGGTCCAGTGGGCGACAAGGTCGAGATCCTGGCCCCCGACCCCCGCCCGCGAACGCGGTTTTCATCCATTGTGGCTGTGTCGTACACGCGGGGGGTACTGGATTTGGCCATCCACGAGACCCCCCCTGCACAAGTTGGGGATGACTGGTTGGCTTTTTGTACAAGCCTTGCAATGCGGATGAACGCGTACGTTCCTGGTGTTCCATGGCACGTCCAACTTGATGATTGTGTTTTACTTTACGATAATGCAGGTGTGCATATCCAGGCGGCGGACCAACTTCTTGCGATGAACGGCGTCCGGCGGATGCGACTTCCTCCCTACTGCCCACATCTCTCGAGCATCGAACCAACTTTTGCGGACTACAAGGCCAAAGTTCGGGACCTGGCCTTTGGCCACCCAGGTCTGCCCGACCGAATGCTTCACGTGTTGGCATGGGCGTCTGTGCCTCCAGCCGCAATCCGGGGGCATTATCACGAGGCGCGTCGGCAATCGTTGCGACACCTGCCCGAACTGACCGGGCCAGGTGGACCGTTGGAGGGTGTCTTCCGTCCCCTTCCTGTCGTGCGCACGGCGCCGTAACTTTGTGCTGTCTTGGACCCTCGACACGTCGACCGTTGGCTTCCAGGTGCGCTTCGTGTGTGGAGTTTTTTTGGGGTTACGTAAGTCGACCTTGGCCCGTCGATGCCACACGGTGTGGCATTCTCCAACACGGCCCCCGCGCCACTGGACCCGCGGTTTCGGTCGTGCACTTGTTACCCACCTCCTGTGAGGGCCCGGCCTTTGGGTACCGAGGACGATTGCGGGTGCTCTGTGAATCGGTATGCGCTTGCTTGGTGTCTCCCTGGTTCTCTTTCGGTATCGTGTGGATGCCTGGTATTTCAGCCTTTCCCCGCTATGCGCCATCTGCCATCGTCTGCCACATCCCCGCTTCATGTTCTGTTGCCTAACGTGCTTTCGACTCGCCGCCCCACTCCAATGTGGGACGTGTGCTGCGCTTCTACAGTTTGGTTTTCTGCGTTTTTTCTGATGGTTGTCGCATCTACGATGAGGGCCGAACCGGCAAGGGCTGGGTATGATTGTCGCCTTGCTCTCTTTCTCGAGGGGGGTGCAGCGGGAGCTATGCCAAAATATTCTCCGACGCATTGCATTCACTCTTCGACTGGCTCCGTCTTGTGTCTACACAGTCAGCATTCGCACAGACCGTTGCACCTGTCGCCTCTCCCCTTTTTTCTTGTATCTCTCGCTTGGGGCCGCCCTTGCTCTGACCGCCACATCTGGTCTTACTCACCTTAGCGTACGCTGACCGCTCCCAACTCACGCGCCGGCCCCGGCTTAGTACACCATTTAGCGTCAGATTCACTGACCATCTCAGCCAGACAAGACGTCCGGCATTCGCTCCTTCTGCTCGCCGTGCCATATCCATCTCGCTCCTCGCTGAGCAGTCCACTTTGTTTCGATTCCCATCTGTGCGGTGGAAAACTGCTTGCTCGCACCGTAGACTGTTTCTGATGTACTGCTGGCCTGTGCCTTGGCCACCATCCGTGTTTACCTTTGGGCTCGGCTGTTCCCAGCGTTTGCAACCTGTGTTTCCCTCTCTCTCTTGGCACCTTACTTTGGCCGCCACCACTTGTACAGAGCATCTGTCTCATCGCCGCTTGAATGAAAACAATAGCAGCTTGCTGGAATCGGCTTTCGCCCTCTCATCGCGTCGTTTCGAATGCGAGGCATCTCACTGCTCTCTGCTGGCAAGATGACTGATGGACGCCTAGGCTTGCAGCACATACCCTCTCGTTGCAAATCATGCCACAGAGGAACGTGGAAAGTCCAGCGCCAATGACAACTGGGTGCGCTTATCGCCTGATGTTCTATCGTTCGAGGGGAAGGGTATAGATGCAAAAACGACGCTCTAGGCTGACAATAAAGGTGTATACCCATCCAGCTCCTGTATGGCTCCTCTTGTCACCCCCAGCACATCTGTCCAATGAAACGTACACAACAAGATGATGAAAGCACCCGACTCAAAACGATGCGGCAAAGAGATGCAGGCCGGGTTGCGGGCGGCGACTTGGGCCTCAGCGCTGCGCAGGGCGCAGAGATGCAGTCCAGTCCCGGCAGCTCGCTTTGTCGCAGCCAAGCGCCTTGTTGGTGGCTGCAAAGTGAGAAAAAAGATGAGTCACGAGCTCCTCGACGTCTGCTGACCCCCCCAGCGTGGAACCGCGGATGCCGAGCTCAGTTGCAGCTGCCTCAACAAGAGATAAAAACTCGGCCCTCTCAGAGCCAGTCTCGTCTGCAAATACCCACTCGGTCAACGAGCCCGCGACTTGAGACGGGGCCAATCGAGGAGGACCGAAAGGCCCAGTAGCACCAGGGGTGCCGGCATCGTCCAAAAGGACGACCGGTGTGCCGTCAGAAATTCTCTGCGACCTGCAGGCACAAGCCAAAGGAAACAGACGTAGAAAAAAAGAACACTGGTGCAAAAGGATGGAGCGAGTCAGTACCAAGTAACGCAATGAAGGCAGAATGGGAAACAGCGAGAAAGATGTGAACACAATGTGCGGCATAATGGACCTAAACAGAAAGACAACGTACAGGCGACGGGATCCCTGGGGGGCCTCAAGCCCAACAGCTGCATCCCGGAGCCGCTTGGCCGATCGTTTTTCAGCGTCGACGCGTCGGCCGCTCAGAACGGCTAGCGCCATGCCAGCGGCATCATTCGATGCCACCCCACTTGGTGCGCCCGTCACGTTGGTGACAGCGCCGGCCCAGGCGCTGGTTACAGCGTCCAGGCCAGCGTCAGCACAGCGTGCCTGCTCTTTGCTTTCCGCAACGTTAGCAGCAGACACAGTGGAGGCTGGCGACCCCAGCCCGACGAGCGTCTCGATAACGTCCGTCCGTGGTCTGGACGCGCTCGCAAGGTTGGCCACAAGCCCATTGCGTCGGCGCTGCTCCATCTCCAGCTTCTCGTCTTCTGCCTCACACGTGGCACGGCTGCGCTGCGCGGCGCTCTCCAGGATCCACGGCCGGCGCGATTGTGGGCACGCGTAGGAGAGATGCGAAAGTTTGGCACTGGGCTTCTTTGTGAAGGAAATGCCGCTCTTTGTGATGTTCTTTTTGAACAGCCGCGGGCTCAACGCGATAGTAATGGGCTGGTGTCCCTTCTTGTAGCACTTCGTGCATCTGTGGTGCGCGATTCAAACCCAGAGATGGCCGAGAAGATTCAGGGCATCACAGGAAGTTAACAGCACGGTACAAAGCAATGATCTGAACAGCGTGGCGATGATAGATATAGAGGGCGTGAGATGGGGTACCGCACTGAAGCGCCATCGGAGGAGCAGCAGGTGACCATGTGGGCCCACGGGGAGCCGAAATGGGATGACAGATACCAGAAAATACCGTCCGATACCCACTCAGCAGCCGGGACAACGTACAATTTGAGGCAGTCACAGCCATCCTTGGTGCAAGGTACCGGGGAGTAGTACGCGTCTGTTGGTTCCAATGCCGACGGGCACTGGATGCGGTTCTTGACGATGATGCAGTCTTTGAAGTAGTGTACGCTTCCCGACGCGTATTTCTTACGGTACCCGCAAGCGCCACAGCTTGCAAACACAGGCGCGTCCGGGGATGTTGGGGATGAACTGGCACCGGCCGGGACGGCCGACTGGACCGGTGCACCTCCATGCGGGGAAATGGAGCCTGAAAGTAGGCAAACACGCGTGCAATGGCAGGCAGGAGTAGATCGGTCCGTATCAGCCGGAGGAATAAGCAAAAGGGAACAGAACTGGTGTCAGAAAGGTAATTGGATATGCCGTACTCCATGCGGTCCCGCAGCGCGCGGCGGGGTCTTCGTGTAGGTGTGTCACGCCCGGCCAGCCGCGTACGCGTACAAGCGTCCTCCCGCCGACGTACTCATGGCTGCTGTAGGGGATATGCAAGGACAAGCGCGACTCGCGTCGACGTAGCAGCGACGGGGACGGGTGGCGGGACAGTGATGGGCGTGACGTCGTGACGCCGCATGAGCGGTGGATGACGCAGCATCGGTGATGTCACGGCCCGCGGTCCGAACATTCCTCAAATACCGACAACAGTTTTGCACGAAGACTGGAACAAATCTCAAAAGTGGAAAAGACGGATCAGAATATTTGTGAGGCTGGAACAATTCTCAAAACAGGAGAGGACGGATCGGAAGATTTGTGACGGGCAAACAATCTTGCGTATCAGATGTAGTTGCATGGTATCATTATCTGATCCGTTTCGACAGGCAGAAGAGTCAGATGCAGAAGGTGATCCACTTTTTCTGGGAAGCACAATATGTGTTCTCTTTCTTCTTCGTGGTTGTACTTTCTTGATTTCGCTCGTGCTCCCCTCGTCTTCGCGTGGGATCTCTTTCGTAAGCACGTCGCCTGGTTCTTCGACCGCAGTACAGAATCAATCAATAAAACTTCTTCTTGTGTCTGAATGGCCTCCGAGGACAGCTGCTGACGTAGTTAATTATCAGCAACACAAAGGCGTTTCTATTCAGGTGTGGGAGTGTATTTTTCATCTGGCTCGCATCGGAGGATGCGCATCCTGGGCTCCATCAAAAGTGTATCGAAAGCGCTCGCCGATGCACTGTAGACCCGAATAGGGACCCGAACGAGAATCGTGTTTAGATGGGCGTGTACCAAATCAGGACGATGGAGTGATTGCGGTTGTGCGGAAATGATGGGGACTCGTACATTCATTATTCGATATTGTCCCATCGGACACTGTCACGCTGCAACAATGTCCAGTGCGATCGTGCAAAACCAATTTACTCAGACGACCGCCCCAACTGTATGAGCTCATCACTTTTGGTTGAATGTCCGCCTGTCGGGTGCGCTCGTCGCCGCACCGACGCTGCTTTTCCGCATGTCCCAGCCCACAATCAGCGTGCGTGATCATCGCGTACACTCGCCGCGCTGATCCACACTTCTCTCCCCGCTCATATCGTGCGGTCCTGGCTCAGGGCGGACTGCCTGCCCGCTGGTGCTGCCGCCCAGCTGCGTGCACGGCACGCGGACTACCACCAGCCCGAAACGCCCGCGATGGCCGCAGACGTGCAATCCATGACGGGGGCGCTGATGCGGTCGTCGCTGCACGCGACTCTGTTTCTCTCGGCCCAGTCGACAGAAGTTGCGGAAGGCGTGGCAGGATGGCTCAATGTGGAGAGAGACGTGCATGCGCTTGAGGACACTCTTGACCTGTCCCTGAGTGATCAGGATGATGATGCTTGATGTGGCTGACTTCTTTTCGTGCTTGATTTTGTAGTACACGGGGTTTTGGTCGCGGAGCGTGCGTTGTAGAGAAACCTCGACCAGCCGCGCAGTACAGAAAAGATACGTGGCGGTGGTCCGTCTGCTCCAAGAGACAGGAGTGTCAGCAGGAGGGGTCGTGTTCAACAGATGCGAGAGTGCCCGCATCTCTTGCAAGACTGGTCTCGATCGTGGCCAAATTCGAACGAATTTTCAGTCTAGCGACACTGAGTCCGCCACCAGGCGAGGCGAAGAGTCCTTGCTGGTGCTTTGCAACGCTCGAGACAGAATCTAATAATGACTGTATCGGTGCAGTCGCGGCGCGCCCTTGACGGCTGCTCTCGACCGCCCCACCTATGGCGCCGACATCGCTGCCGCCGCTGTGGTCCTGCGGGCGATCCCTCGTTGCCCCCCCACCCATGCCAAGGCCAGCGCCCACCGGGTCGTCGCCCCCTCCTCTGTCGCCGCGGGTACACAGGCGACCGTCGGGCGCCTCCCACGCCGACGCAGCTGCTGGCTTTTCCACTGAAGTGGGGCGCTCTCTCGACGTCTTGCCCGTTGGGGCGTGGGGCGAATGCGCTCCACCACAGACGGTCGGCGGGGGAGCGCCGGGGAATCGAAACACAAGGCGCTGTGCGAGCACCTACCGACCGCGTGTGCGGCGGCCACGTGTGGCTGCATGTGACGCCAGCCAGCCGCGTGCGTAGCGACCGCGTACGGCTGCGCGAGCGCCTGCACCACGTAGAAAATACCCGCGATATCGCGGAATTCTGGTGGCAGAAAATCGCGGGTAAAAATGCCTCCCTCATGGGCATGGTGAAAGGGCCCACACCTCCGCCGACGGTCTCTCTGCGCAAAGTCGTGAATTGCAGCACCCGCGATATCGGGGCCCGGCGCTGTCCGGAATCGCGGGTTTTCCCGCGATCCCAACCCGCGATCGGCCGGACTTTGATTCGCTCACTAGCCACCACGTGTTCCGCACGAACGGATGAGACCGCCTGCTCGTTTTGTTTCTCGGCCACCCATTCGTGCCTGCCTCTGGAATATATGTACGGATATTAGGACTTTGTTTACAGTTTACAGCTATCTACTAATACGGGCGAAGAATTCCTCGGCGGTCACGCCCGGGTCGGGCGCCACGGTCGCATGAGCGCCCGCGTGACCGCTGGCGCCGGTGCCGTGACCCCCCGTCGCCCCCCCCCCCCCCCCCCCCCCCCCCCCCCCCCCCCCCCCCCCCCCCCGCCTCGCCCCCGCCTCGCTGGCACCGGTGGCATCCACGCTCGCACCGGCACCAGCTATGCCCGGTGAACCGAGTGCCGGTGGCTTGGGTGACCCATCGCAGCAACAGCGTTCGTACGCCGCCTTGTTGTTGATTGCTGGAGACAGGAGGGCGCAAGCCCCTCAAGAGCGCACGCAGATAGCCAAACGCGGCTCGTGTTGCTCAACGTAGGTGATGGACCGCTTCATGTCGTTCTACTCCTGATACCCCCAAGTATGGCAGCTTGTAAAGTACTCCTCCACAGCCGCGCGCACGAGTCCGCGGACATACCGCACGCGGTCAGGGGGGACGCCGACGTCGTCATTGCCGTAGACAGGCATGTTGTTGAGGGGGGGCGGTGGTGCTTCCAGCGTGCGCACGGCCGCGTGCCGGTCGGCAGGTAAGTCAAAACCGCACCGGCCGTTGGTGTGAGCCCTGCCACGGCGTGGCCGTTTGCAGCTGCATTGCTGATCAGCCTCCTCCCCGTCTGAGCGCCTTTCGACGGGTGGCCGTGATGGAAGAGGCAGATTCGCGCGGCGCCGCAGGTCCACACCGCCTCGAGGAGCGGCCGCGGGGGACCCGCTGGCGGGCGGAGATGGGGCCATGCCGGAAGGCGAGGATGAGACGGACGCCTGCCGCCTTGGGGGCGCGGAAAGGCCCCGCCCACGAGTTGCACGCGTCGCCGATGGTGTCAACTCTCTCGGTCGAGACCCGCCCGCTGTTGATCCGCGCGCACCCCTCTGTCCAGGCCCTCTGGTACCGACTGCGCTGGAGCCCACCCGCGCCCCCGGGTCAGCTCTGCGCGACATATCGGCTCGCTGCCACCGTGTCCCGTTCGGAGATAACCCATCATCCGAACTTTCGCCGAGTGCACGACCGTCCGAGGCACTCGCGCGACGGGAATCCGGCCCCTCTGCGGGAGCGGCGAACGGTGACAATGTCGCTGCCCCACCCAATGAGTGCGTCTCCAAGCGAGATGTCGGCCGTCGGGGTGGCACTGGCACCCTCCTCGGCGGAGGTAGAGGAGGTGCCTGTCGACGTGACGGGCTAAACGCACTTGCCGCTGCTGAAGATGATGACCGTGCATGGGCGGAGGGGGCAGCGGGGGGGCGATCAGCAGGAGGTGGAGGGCATGGACGACGCCGCGCTGCAGTTCTTTCTGAAGTGCGCCGACGACGAGGAGGAGGCTGAACAGCATCATCAGGCACCTCTGCACCCGCTTCTTGGAGGACAGACAAAGCAGCAGCAGCCGTAGTTGCTGCCGCAACATCGGCGTCGATCTCTAGAAAAGAAAAACGAAACCGAAGTCGATGAAAGGACAAAGAGAGAACACCAAGAGTGTTAGTCGAAAGTTACATGTAGTGAGGAAAGAACATCACCCAGTCCTCAAGTCCACGCCCCGGCCGGTACCAGAAGATCGCCAGAACGAAACACAATAGTACACACGCAAACGCACCTGCTTGAGAGCCGGCGGGCGTCCGCTTACGCGTAGAAGGCAAGGTCGTCATCGTGGGCTCGCGAAGGAGGGTCAAGGAAGAAGATGTGGAGTCCTGGGCTCCAAGAGGTTGGGAGTGACCAGCGATTTGGCAGACGATGGGAGAGAGCGCACCACAAGCACGCTCACTAGCGTTGTTCGTACCGAGGCAACAGGGTATGGAAGGGGGGTTTGATGAACAATAAGGTTGACCTAAAATGTAGATGGCCGCGGGAGGGAGCCGACAGAGGACACGCGGGGCGAAGACAGAAAACACGACATTGCGATGACGGGGCTGCGTGGGGACGGGAAAGCGTGGCATCTGTGACGCGACGGAGGGGGGGTCGCTGGAGCGCCGGTGTATGGCTCTGACGCGACGCCGACCACAGCTGCAGAAATCCTTGGTTGCTTCCAGTGTGGTCGCTGGGGAGATACAGAGTTGGACTGCAACGAACAAATTCCCGTAGCACCCGAAAAATACAATGATCCTGGAACTCAGTTAGCTTACGATCCACGTCCGGTAATCGCCTCGCCCAGCTCTAGGATTTCGATGGGCAAGCCCCAGTATCACGCACCAGCACGACAAATCCTCAGCCCCGCTCTTTTTATAAAATAGCGTCATCTGTGCGCCGCCTGCTGCTGTCGCCATGCGATTGAAGGCTGTCATTGGGGCACGCGGCCACTGTTTTAACAGGCTCGTGGGGCAAAGAAAGAATCAGTCATTCTTGTGCGTCTGCGCAGAAGCCGTGGACTCGCGCATACGCCACCCCTTTAGAGTAGAAGAGTGTATCTATCGCTCATGCGAGAAGGGCTCACGATCAAACGAAGCGAAATGCACCCCCTCCCGTTCCAAGGTCCCCACAACCGCCTCCATCGCGCCCGCAGGCACACAGCAGCGGACCCCATCCGAGCTAAAAAAACAATCTACCCCCCACTTCTGCGCAGGATAGCCGCTCCGCCCGGCCCTGTCCCGCGCAGACTTGACCCACGCCTCTTCGGCCAAGGCCATTCGCCGGTCGTCGACGTACACAACAGCGTAATGTAGCACAGCACCATAGGTCGTGATAGGTACGTCCACCACTCGGCCGTCTCGCCGACGCCGCTTCTCCGTTGAATGAATTCGCAGGAGGTAATTTCGGTGGCGGTGTTTGGCGGAGTTCCTGCCGGCAGGCTGGAACCCGGCAATTTCTCCGCTTGCCAATTTGAGGCGGAAGTACAACATGGCCAAAGTGGACGACGGCACGTCCGCCACTTCTTCAACGGCAAGGGCCATCCGCATGGCTGTCAGCTCCGCACCGAAAAGCGGCGCCGCAGCACAGTGAGGGGGCAGAAGGGAGACCGTCCATCCCATCTCATTTCCCGCCTCGCCAGCAGGGACGAGCAGGCTTCCACGGGGTGTGCCCTCACGCCGTGGCTTTTTGCCAGTGGCCGCCGCCCACTCCGCCGGAAGGTATATTTCCCCAAATGATGTCACCAGCTCAACTTCCATCCGCCGCGTCACAGCACCGTTTAGGCTAGTGCTGGGGTGCGAATGAGAGTGGATGAGCGTCCCGGGTTCCCCAACTTTGCACTCGGCGGGGAACTGCCACGACGCCCACGCCGGCCCACATGCACGCATACTGGGACCAATGTCCAGGACCGCCGTGATGATGGACCGGCACAGCGGCAGCCGCTCGTACGTCAAGCCGTACACGTCGGTGTATTACATGTGTACGAACCGCTGCAGCCGCACTTCCTCCGTCTTCAACTCGGGCGCGGACAGGCCGCGGGGGCCGAAGAGGACGCGGCAGGCCTTGCACAGCTTCATGAACATTTTGTAGTACAAGTCCGAAATTCGACCAACCAATTGAATTTCCGTGGTGAAAACCAACCAGAACATCCAATTCACGGTCTTAAAAGACCAAAATTGGAGGTCGATATTCCGCAGCGACCGTGCCTGTATCATGGGCACAGTTCTCCGTGCCGCAACCATCTCCCGGATAATCCGGGCCACAGTGGCGGCAGACATCACGTAGTCCTCATTGGCTGCTCCTTCCACCGGCACCTTGCCGGCGAAAAGCTTCCAGAGCAGCGGGGCAACGTTCTGCATGAGCAGATGCATGACGTCGTAGGGAGCAGCCGCAGGGCCCATTCGCCACATGTGCGTCAGGTGCGGGTAGGCCAGCCGCATCGCGTCAGAAGGGGCAAAGAACAGCGAACGTCCTTTGATTCCCGACTTTCTCGACAGAGCTTTTTGAAAGGCCAAGGACCGCCCGGTGGACCTGGCCTGTTCGACCTCATCCGCCTCCCGCTGGAAGCTCTCGGCGGACGGTCGTGGGACCGTACAGTTGTAGATGGAAAACAGCGGGTCCGCGTCATCAGTGGTCGAGTCCCATGGAGGGAAGTAATGGTGGTTGCTGGCTGCGTGGTGCACGCCGTGAAGTTCACGACTCCGACTGGGCGAATATCCGTTATACCCCGTGGTGTTCAACAGAATATCGAACGCCGACATTTCGGCCGTGAATTGCGCGGGGTGCGCACGCAACGTGCACAGCCCCGAGGACCTAGAGACGCGAGCGCCCGGAATTCCCTAAGCCAACTCGTTCAGCTCCTCGGCTAGAGGGTGCAGGAATGACTCCAGGTCGACAGGCTGTCGCGGGCCAGAAGCGATAGCGACGACTATTTGGCAGATGTTGCCCGTCCGTACACTTAGCGACAGGTTCAGTACAGTCACGATGATCGGCCAGCCCTGAAATCCTCGTTGGCGCCACACCTCGAAGCCGTCAGTGGAAATGCTGAGAGCGATGTCGGTGTCCCCAGTGAAAAGCCCCGCAAGCAACGCCTTGAGGAAGTTAAGGCCATCGTACCAGTCGTGCAGGCCTTCCTTTTGCTTCCCGTCCGAGTTCCTATTGGCGGCATTACGGGCTGCCTTCATGCCGGCCATCATGACTGGACCCAAAATTGGGTCGCCCAGCATGTTGGTGAGCCACGCAGGCACGGACCAGGAGGTCATCTGCCGGGCAGGCTTCCCCGTCGACGTGTACCGAGCAGTCGCACAGGCGTCGCGGGACCTCAGGTGAGACCGCTTGTGTGTCAAGGCCACGCAACCGTTTGAACAGCAGTCCACTTGGCGCTTCTCTACATTCACGCTCGCCTCGATGAACTTTCGCATGAGGTACGGAGTTCGATACTTAAGAGTCGCAGCAGCTCAGCTTAAGCAGATCAGCAAGCGCAGCCTCAGTTAGATATTGGTTCACAGCGTAAGTAAAGATCGCCAAGTATTTCGCGACCTCTCGAAATTGAGCCTCCGGCAGCTGCATCTCGTTGGAGCTCACAGCATCCTGAATTACAGGTTCCGGTAGGCCAATGAGATCTGCGTCATCAGCGGCGGGGTCCTCCACAATGAAAACAGCGGGCGGGACGTTCGTAGAGTCGTCCGACTCCGCATCCGTGCTCGCCACACTGCTCTCTTCCTCACCAGCCTGACCCACATCTTGATCGGCACTGAGGGGGCTATCCTCGCTGCAAGCAGCGGCCCCCCCTTCAGCCGTGTGCTCAGGTCCTGGTGGAAAGTCCTCGTTCACAGTCTCCGCCTCCCCGCCCACGTCATCCCCCACCTCGTCCCCCGTCAGACCGGCCGGAGGCTCATTTCTGTCCGAGCCGGTTGCACAACCGGCGGTGCCCGAAGGGCCTCCAACGGTGACACTCCCTACCGACAACCGACGCCGTTTGTTTGATTGATGTTCAAAGCATGTGGTTCTGGACACCAAACAGGGAGGCTCTGCACCATCACCTGTGCAGTCGTCGCAGTCGCACAGACGCCGGCTGCTGGAGGGCATTTTGTGTCTGCACGCGGGCTGACCTGCGACGTGAGGGAAACGGGGGGGGCTGCAGGGGACTGAGGGGGGGATGGGGGAGGGGGGTTTCGGAGGGCGTCGGCTCGCAGCCTTGGCGCGGTAGACAATGCGACGTCGTCCAGCGGGGACGACGACGCGGCGTAGAGCACGGCAGCAAGACAGGCGAGCTGAGAAAAAACGGTGTCTGATGCGACACGGGCACTGAATATATAGATATGGAGGACCGCACCTCGTCCAATGAGAGACGAACGATCCGATCCCAAGCAGCCATTCAAGCTTCGGCAATTGCGTGCATTACAGCGCTTCTGCGGTGGTGCTCAACTGATCGCTGTCAAAAAGGCTGCAAGATCCCTTGCGGATTCCCACGGCCGCGCACTCGACAGTTGCTTCTCCCTTGCTTTCTGGAAGGTAGCGTGGTGAAGCACCGAGATGGGCACCCGACCCGTGCACTGAGTATGGCCAAAAAATAAAGGCCATCGAAGTGTTCATGTTCACTGTGCTGAATCTTTTTTATTGCATCGTGATGAGAAGGAGTCGCGGTCACTCCACGAGGGTGACGACTTCCTTTAATATTGACCGGTCTCTGCCAGTCCGCGCCAGCACATCGTGACCACAGTACAGCCGAAGAAGGTCGAAAGTGACACAACGTGGGAAGTGTGACTTCGCCATCCCGCGCTGTTGAGGAACCCCGTTGTCCACTGCTCCCAAACACCCCGTGTAGAACGGGTGCCTCTGAGGAGGTTGGGTCACCCCGCGAATTTCGGGTCATTTTCCGCGATATCACGGGTATATTTCTTGAAGGGCTGCAGCCGGTTGGTGAGGCGATCGTGAACAGGGGTTCGCAGGGGTAGGGTTGGTGAGCACGTCCCAGACGTGCTCACGCCCCGGCACGGGGCGTGCTTTAACTCATGATGTAGGGCGTGTCACGCCCTGAAGCCCAGCATTCAAGGGGCGTGCTTCGGGCTGGCTTATTTACTACCGAACTGAAAGTCCAATAGTTCGTGGAGGATCTCGCATCAGACAGGTGTAGGTCATTGGATCTCGTGTGGGACACCCATCCTGAGAGATGAACGAATACTTGCGTCATAATGTCCACATCGTGCGCATCATGCCGGCGCCCAGTCGGCATGGTCACCTCTGATGGTGTACGTTCCATGCTACGAGCCACGCTCACTACGTCAGCAAAGAGAGCTCATCTTGTGCCTTCAGTGATGCAGAAGCCCTGCGTCATAGACCCATGGGGCGGTCCCATGGTAATGCTCCTCCGGAATAGAGGCCAGTAGAAACCAAGTGTAGCCGCCGTGTCCTTCTGGCATGACGGCCCAAACATGGAACCGACGTGATGACTGGATTTCATAAAACCATTGAAAAGGAGGGCTATGAGTCGATGCATGGGGGAGCTACTTTTGGCGTGATGGGCGTGCTGGTCGAAAAAAGGGCGTGTTTGGGCGTTATTTAACGTGATTTAGCGTGTCACGCCCTCACGCCGGCCAAAATTGCCCGTGCTCACCAACCCTACCCACGGGTATTAGACAGAGCCGAAGGCCCCACGACAGGCGCAATGTATTCCTCAAACTGACCGCGTCCATGAAGTCGACCAGTGCACGTGAATATTCACTCCAAACTCAATCAGCTTTGCTTTCAGACAATCTCGAGGGGGGCCATGTTGCGCAACACTTAAACGGCTCAGTTTTGGATTTCAAGAAAACCAAGACAAGGCCCTCGAAACCTCTTCTGGAAGCTCCGTAACTCTTGGAAGATACTACACATGTATTTATGATGAATGAGTCGGAAGGGTTGCGAAAACAATATTATTGGTACGATGGACCACGGGTCACGCTGGCGGCATTGAGAACCCAATCACATCTCATCTTGACCACCCGCATGCTCACAACAGTGACAGTGCGAAGCCATACTGTAGGGCGCCGCTGTATTTATGAATAGTGGGCTCCCTGTGGTCGTTCCGCCAAAAATTGCACAGTCCGGCTTGATGCAGAGAGGCCGAATCGTGATCTGAGCCAATCAAACGCAGAAAGCGCCTCTTCTGCCTGACGTTGACCTGTCCAGCTTTTGGCAGCGGGCCCACTGTTATCCTTGTGCAGACCACGACGAGGACGGCTGATTCTTCGAGCTTGATGAGCAACTGGCGGTCGCCAGTGCGTAACAACCGCCTCCTTGCTGCCAATCCCACGTGGCCCCGCGTGCATGCCAAGGTGGCGAGGTGATTCGCGCAAGACGTGCAGTGTGGAGCTTCAGCGAGCGACGCGCAGATCGCGCCTCCGCCTTGCTCGTTCGTGGAAATCGCCCCGAGCGGGCGCCGAGCACGGCATACGATGTCTCACTACGCGGGGCCTCTGTGCAGTCTCCTTTCTTATCGCACCGGTGGACCGGTCCGGGGCCTGCCAAGCCTCTCTGCGAAGCTTCGGGAGAGGCCCTCCGTGGGAGGCGTGGTGAGTCTGTCCACCCACCAGATGGTGGTGGGCCCAGTGTGCACGAGGAGGAGGCACGGCCGGAGCGACCCTGGCTCCTTCCAGACTTTTTTCTTTGCTCGGCCGAGACTCGCAAGGCTCTCAGCCTGCGCGCGGCCACGTTGAGGCTTGACCCGCCCAAGCTTGGGTCAGTGCCGCAACACGGCTGCCGACACACAGGGCGGGCCACGTTGGTCGAGCCGTGGCCGCGACGAGCGCATAGCTTTGCTCGAGGGCGTGCTGCCCCCTCTGTTCAGGAACAGTGGGTGTTCCCGAGCCCGCCTCTCTGTTTGACTCCTTGAAAGGTGGCCCGTCACATCCGTAACCGGTGAATCGCGCGGGCAATGGTCGCCCCCTTTGATTTTCCTGCTGGCTTGCGTACTGCCCGACGGGCGTCTCACGAATGTTACTTGGGGCCCTTGCCAGCAGGAACGTCGGCACACAGAGAGCCCCGTACGTGTGGGCCTCGCACAGGGCCGTGACAGGCGGACCGTAACCGTCAACCCTAGCCCCCCTTCACGTGGTGGTGCCACCGGACCCTGTCAGGCGACACGTCGACGCCCGCGCCGGGCAGGTGCTCGATCAACGACGCTCCTCGTGCCCCACTCGGAAGAAACCCAGACAGAGCCGCCGGCGCCACGGGGCGGGCGGTCTCCCGCCTGTGGCAATCCCGCCTCTGTCGACGGGTCCAAATATCACAAGGCCAGAAGTGTGACGCAGACCAACGGACCCAGCTCTGCGCATGTCCTCGCCAGTTGGGGGTCACCACCCACTGACGGGGCCGCAGCGAGCGCCACCTCGTTGCACTTCTTCTGCACGGCCCGCCCAAGGGGGGCTATCTGTGACGAAGGGGCACCCCCCCCCGCCCTATGGGCGCGCCAGTGGACCGCCTGTCGGGACCAGGGGCCGTGCGCGTTTGCCGCCAGCCGCACACACGGAGAACCGTGCCAGGAGGAGGGGGGGGGCCAGCCGTGAGCCCCCGCGACACCGCTCGACGGGAAGCAACCGCCTCGCAATCCCCCGCCGCGCACCCCCCCCCCACAGGCGCTTTCCGAGAGGTGGCCCATGCACGATGCACACTCACGGGGTTGTGCGCGCGCCCGGAAGAGTTGAGAGTGGGGACACGGACGCGTGCACGCACGCACGCGCGCTGCGGCCAGCCCGCTGGCGACGCGCACGGGGCGCGCTGGCACACCTCCCCGTCCCCAGCGGAGCACGCGGCGGGGTGACTGGGGCAGCTCGTGCGCTTTGAGCACGGCCGCAGGCGGCACTGGGGGGTGTGCCCGAGCGCCCCTTGGCACATCTGCTGGCCGCTGGCACCCGACGAGCGCGGCCTGCCATCCCGCCTTGGCCTCCCCCGCCCCCCTGTGGGCCTTGCTACCAGCCCCACCGCCGTTGGCCCGCGCGCCCTTGAGCCGCGCACCGGGCCTCTGCCACGGCGGCCGTGGCGGCACCCCGTGTACGCGGGGGTTGTCGTTGGGCTCGCAGCGTCGGCAACCGCGCGCGTCAGACGACCGCACCCGGCCTGGTCGACGCGCGTCGGGTGAGGTCCTCGCGCACCCGCGCACCCGTCTGTTTTTGGAGGGGCGGGCGGCGTCGGGTCGCCGCGGTACGGACCCCGTTGCGGCGGCCAGATCGCGCTGCGCAGCGGCTGACAGCCTCGTGGACGGGCCGACTTGGGCGCGACGGCGGCGGCGGATCTCGCGGCGCCGTGACCGTCGGTGGCGGCGGGGCGCTCGCCTGTGGACGGCCTCTAGGGACGGGCGGGGCGTACGTCCCGTCCTGGCCACCCTCCCCCCCGGCGTCGGCACCCTCTTATCTATTGGCACCTGCCGTCTCGTGTGCGCGCCTGCTTTGGCGGCAGCGGGTGCGGCGGAGGGCGCCGACCCCATCATGGCGTCTTGGGCGGCCGACGCGGCCACTGCCAACGGCAGCTGCGGGTCTTTCCCCCCCGTGACAGCCGCTGCCGGGGCTCCCTCCGCTGTCGGGGCTCCCTCACCTTCGGCGTCGGCGGCCGCATCGTCGGTCGCCACCACGCGACTGTCGCCCTCCCTCTGGGCCTCCTCGGCGGCGGTTGCGACCGCCGCTCCTGGCGGGTGGCACGCGTCGCCGCGTCGCGGCGACGGTGGCACGTGTACGAGCCGCGGCGGGTGGCCGGGGGGGGGCTCCCGCGCCTCCCCGGGCGGTCGCGGCACCGCGTCGGCGGTCGCGGATCAGCGTTGGCGGATTGAAATGTACGTTTGCGGGCACGGTCTCTGCAGGTGGTTCTGTTCCGTGGTCGGGGTAGTGTGCTTTCTCGTGGTTGGGGTACTTCCAGGTGGAGGGGACGGGCGGCGGGCGGCCCCTTGGGTGGCTGCGTGGACTGGTGCGACCGACGATGAGCGCGCGGCGTTGGGGTCCCCTCGCCGTGGCAGGCCCTTCTTGGATGGTCCCACCGCCCGTCGGCGGTTGTGGAACCGCGGGTAGAAGCGCCGTTGGTGGTCCCTCGGCCCGCCGTCGAGGGCGGCGAGTACCCCGCCTTTAGGTCGGCCGTTTGGATTGCGCACTCCGACTTTGCATAGGCGTGGGCGCCGTCTCTGACACGTGGCAGCTCGGCAGGTGAGCAGGCTGCTGCGTGCGAGCGGTCAGCACCGCGTCGGGACGGCACGGGCGGTGCCGGCCGTATGGTGGTCGACGCTGCCTCGGCCGCACGGCCTGACTTCGACCGGGCGTGCTCACGAGGGCCTCCTCGGCCGGGCTTCGCGGCCGCCATTCGGAGCTTTTGGCGGCAGCCGACGGCCGCTAGCGCCAACCCATCCGACGCTGGCGGGAGGCGCGGCGGCTGTGTAAATCATCGCGTGTCGGTTGAGACGGATCACGCGATGGGGGTCGTGTGCCGGGGAGATGTGAGGCGCCGCGCCCCGGCCAATGCGCTCGGCGGCGGCGCATCGTGCGACCGAGCGCACCCGCCCACCGTTGATTTGTGGTCAGTGGGGCGACCCGGTTTGGCCTCGTGCAGTGTCGCCGGCAGTCCCGTTTATTGGGGCGCGCCAGGCCTCGCCAGTGCGCCGACCCCCCCGGTGGAGCCGTGGCGCCTCCTACGCTTCGTCGTTGGCAGCGGCGGCCGTGGTTGTTGTGGCGGATCCTCCTCGGCGGTGGTGCCCCGGTGCACCGGCCTGGGTCATTTGGCAGCTGACGAACGAAGGATGTGCGAGAGAGCACTCTGGTGACTGACGTTGTCGATGCCTTTTCTTGCTTGCTCCTGGGCGTAATATTTTTCGCTACCTTGATTGTTCTTGATTGCTATATGTGCTACACTTGTCCCTGTGCCCTCTGGCACTGCCGCTGCACCCTGCCGCTCTCCTCGTCCCTGTGGGCCTACGGATGCCGCTCTGCATCCCGCCCGGACGGTTTGACACTGACCAACATCCGGTTGGCTTGCTGGGTTGGTTATGTGTCGATTCACGACCTTAATCGACTTGTGCCGTCGCTCCCGACGCCTGCCCCATCGCTTCCGAACTGTAACCGATCTTTGGCTAACCCGGTCGACCCACTGGTGCCCGCTCTCTGCTGGTGCCATCTGCTGCTTTTGGCCTCTCGGTGGCCGGAATGGTTGTCCTCGTGTTTGGGTCTTGTATTGCCGCTGTCGCCGACCGTCTGGGGCGCGCTCTGTGCGGCCGCCCGTTTGCTTGGGACACGTGTTTGGCGCGCGCCATTGTCGCCCTCCCCCCTCCCGCTCGCTGGTCCGTTTGTTCCCGGGCCGCCTCTGCCGACGCCGCTGGATCCGCCTACTATCCGCGCATTGGGCCAACCGGCTGATCCCGCACTCTGGCGGCGGTCCGTGTCCACTCTCGTGCGCGCTTGCGCTCGGGTTCTTCACCGGTCGTCTGCATGTCACGCGACTCGTGATGGGTCGCGCTCGCTCTGCCATTACCTTGTGCTTTGGCTCTGGGTCCTACACTCGCAAACACTCGCGTGATCCTCCGCGCGGCGCCCCGTGTTCTGCGTTTGGGCCGCCGGCTCGTCTTTTTGTCGCCGCCGCCTCACCGCACGGTCGAGTCGCTCCCTTTTGGCTGCCATGCCCCTTCGCAATCGGCCGGATCTGTGGTCCACTCGGCGGCCGTCTCTACGCCTGGGTCTGTTCCCCGCCACCGGCCACGCCTGCGGTGCCCTGCTTGGGCCTTCGGTGTGCTTCGCTTTGCCCCCGAGGCGCCCCCCCTGCTGGTCTTTCCTGGTGCTTGTCCATTGGTCTGGTTTTGGCCACCGTCGCGCACGTGCTGCTGCCACCTGCCGCTGTGCTTCTCGTCGTGGTCGCCTGCTTGTTCGCCTTCTTTTCTCGGCTCCCGACGCTCCCATTCCTCGTCGCCCTGCCGCCGCCACGACTGCCGACCCGATTTCATTGCTGCGTCTGGACGGCCACCATCCCCTCCGTGCCCCCGCGCGCGTGCACGTGGCCGCACCCTCTCTCGCCCCCCGCCATGACATGTTGATCGATGGGTCGTTGCGTGCTTGCAGTGTGCGCGCCTTTGCCGCCACGAGCCATGCGACCAGCCCCGGTGGGGGTAGTGTCGGCGGCGGTACCGGCGGCTCGGTCGGCAGCGTCTTTCCCAGTGTGAGTGGCGGCGGGGGTGGTGGTGGGGTGTCGGCCGTGGGTGGCAGCCGCAGCGGCGGCAGCAGCAGCAGCAGCGGCACGACCGGCGCTGGCGTGGAGGTGGGGCACCGCGGGCTTCACAGCGGTGAGTGGCAGAGCATCGGCGGCCGGGCGGCCACCACCGACGGCTTTGGTGTGGCCGGTGCGGACTGTTCCGCGGGCGGCGGCGCGCGTGCGGGCATGCCCGCCCGTGTCGTCACGGTCGGGAGTGCGTCCACCACGGCCGGCGGCACATTTGGCGGCAGTGGCTTTCCGCGGCCGAATACCCCTGTGGGGAGTGGTGGCGGCAGCAGCAGCAACGGGTCGTATGGCTACAGGTTCGACCCGCCGGCGGATGGCGGCGTCTACGAGGCCGTCACCCGGGCTGGGGCGTATGGCAACAGGGGGCTCATGGTCGACCCATCCGTTCCAGCGTATGGCTCCCTGTCTGTTGACGGGAGCGCCTACCCGACTCGCAGCGCGAGCGCCGGGCCGGTCGGGTACGGGGGCGGTCGCCTCGGTGACGGCAGCAGCGACCTCCTCCGCAGCCTCTCCTACCCGCGCTCGGACCCGGTCGTCCGCAGCGGCGGCGGCGGCCGCGGGGCGGCGTGTGGCCCCATCGGGCCGTCCCCGCACCGGCGCACGGCGTCCATGTCGGCGGTCGGCCCGGCGGGGGGCCTCCGCTTTGGTGGCGCCGTCAACGACCGCGACGGTGGGGGCTTTCGCGCGCGCGCCGCCTGGGAGGATGTGCCCTCCCCCGTGTCGACCGACGTCTTCAACGCTGCTATGTCGTTCGGCGGGAGCGCCGCGGCTGCGTCACGCCGCCCGGGCGTTGGCGCGGCGGGCGCGGTGGCGACCGCGCCGCCGACGCCGGGGTCGTCGGCGGCGGGCTCGGCTGGGACCATCACTCCACCCGTCATCAACGAGTTGTACAAGACGGAAATGTGCCGCTCGTACGCGGAGAACCGCTATTGCCGCTACGGCAGCAAATGCCAGTTTGCACACGGCGAGGAGGAGCTGCGGCTCATCAAGCGCCACCCCAAGTACAAGACCAGACTGTGCCGCAAGTTTTCCCAAGTGGGCTCCTGCTTGTACGGCCAGCGCTGCCGCTTTATCCACGAGAAGTCGTCGCCGGTGGAGCTGGCCCCGGGGGCGCCGCGCTTCAACTTGGGCTCGGCCCTGGGCGGGCCGCCTGGGGCGCTGGGCGGACAGTTTTCGCCGACGCCGCCCACCCCGGCGTCGGCACCGGTGCAGTCGGGTGGCGGCGGCATGGGCGGCGGCTCCTTTAGGGACGCGCGCCGGTCGGGCGGCGGCGGCGGCGGCGGCTTCGGCATCGGCATTGGCGGCGGTGTCCTGTCTATGTGGTCGCCCTTGTCGCCAGCCCTGCCGTCGACCCTATCGTCACGCTCGTCCTCCCCACCCGCGTCAGCGTCCGCCGGCTCCTCGTCGTCGACATTGTCTGCGTTGGCATCCGCGTTCCAGACTGGCAGCGCCTCAACGGTGGGCTACATCGGCGGCGTCGGCACCCCGTTATCGCTCTCCTCCCCAGTGGCCGCGCGCGCCGACGGTATGGGGGTGGGGGTCTCCCCCGGCGCGGCTGCGTCGGCGGCGGTGGCGCCCCAACAGCTGCCGTTGTACAATCGGGCGATTCGGAATGGCGGTAAGGGCGCGGGCGTGGCCATGGCCAGCGCCGTCCTGCCGCCGCCGTCCCCGTCGCCGCTGCTTGCGGGTGGCGGCCGTGGCAGTGGCAGCGGCGGCGGCCTCGCTCCGCCGGTGTCGTGGGAAACTGTGCAAGCGCCACGTAGCAAGTCGGCGGGCAACTTTTCGCTCGGCCCGGCGGCGGGGCTGGTGTCGGGCGTCGGCAGCGTGCCGCGCTCGTCGTCGCGGCTGCCAATCTTCCACGACATTGGGGTATGTTGCGCTCGACGATGACGGGGCAGAGCCGAGGTTGTGTGCCTCTACTCGTGCGACCCGGCGGGTGCCCAGTGGTGGTCTGCGTTTGGTGGAACGATGCGCCGCGCCTTGGCGCTCACCTTGCATTCCACTGATTGGCGAATTGCCTACTAACTGCCTTAACCATGGGCTGTTGTGTTTCGCTATGCATATTGCTGTCGACTGGTTGCTTGATATCTTGTCGCACGCAGGCGCGAGCTGGGCAGAAGGCGCAGCTCTAGACCGATGCGGTCATTGTAGCCAACGGCGAGCGACTCGTGCGGTGCTATTTGACAAGGCGGCGATGCAACTTTGTGCACCGTTGTGCTGCTCGGCTCTTCCCGTCCGGGTGCACCGCTGTCTCCGTCCCCGGGCGTCGACGTTTTGGTGTCGGCGAGGCAACCGCGTCCGTCCATGACCCTCAGGACGTGACTGCCACCTTGTTTGTCCTTCTTAATATTGTGTATGGTGTTGTCTATTGTTATGGGACGGTTGGCCCATCCGCTTGCTTGCTAGGCTGGGTGCGACTCCCCCCTAACCGCAGCTGCTGGTCTGTTCCTTTTTTATGTTTCGCATGTTGTACGTGGGGTGCTTTCGCTGCTATCCATCGTATGTTTTTTTTAAATGTTTCCGCCTTCGACACTCGTTGGGGGCCCACACGCCTCTGGACGTGAAGAGGTTAGGTTCGCACGGTGTGGTAGAGCGCCTCGATGTCAGGCCCAAGCTGTCTGCGGTCAATGCCGGCGGCAGGGAATGGGGGCGCTGGTATTGGTCGCAGCGAGCGCCGCGAGAAGAGCACTGTTGCCTCGCATGAGACGGCCAGGAGCGGCGTCCCTCAACGGGGCACCCTCCTCGCTGGACAGGTCGCGCTCCTCGGCTGTGGTCACGCCGGCCAGCTGCCGTACGAGGCGCCCTGCCACGCTCCACGATGGTCCCGCCACCGCCGCGAGTCGGGATGTGCGGTAGGGCTGTTGGCGCTGCCGCAGACCGGTACAGTACGGGGGCCGTGCACGGACAGGGGCGACGGCGGTCGGCTGCCCGGCGCTGCCGATCATTGTCTGCCAAGCGCCGGCGCGGGGTGCGTCCCCGACGGTGGGGGCGAGGCGTGGCTGCCCGCCCCTCGCCGACCAGCTGTGCGGTCCGTCCCCGACCACTGCCCCACGGCGTGTCGCGAGTCGTCCGGGTGGCGGGAGCCTGCGCTTGCTGCATGGATTGCCCAGGTTCGTGTCGATCGGCAGCGCGCGGCCGGGGCTGGCTGGGAGGGCGATTTCCGAACGGCCAGCCGTTTCGCCCTCCCACACTGCACGGGGGGTCGTTCCGCGCCACACAACCTTACACCTTAACGCCGAATGCAGACGCTCATCCCATTGGTCCATCTTGCCACGTTGTCAACCTGGAACGTTGAACTTTCGGACAATGGATGAAATATGAAACATTGTCGCCAAGAAGAACGATTCATCTATCGAAGATGGATCAAATGTATCGTTTTCGATTAATCAATCTTTTTTGTCCAAAGTCCACCCGCCTTTTCTCTCAGAAGCGTATCGTCGCCATCCTGAGCGGGGTGGGGGCGGGCGATCACGGCGGGCGCGGGGCCGGTCGCGCCCGCACCGGGGCCAAAGGCGGGGAGCCGGCGGATGTGCCGCCGCCTGTCGAGGCGTCGCCCGCAGTCATCTCCTGGTATTAAATGAAATAATTCAATGAATGTACCTGATGGCGGAATGATTGATCGTACATTTTATCATATATTAATTGAAAAAGTTGATGCATACATTTTTCTGCAATCCATCCAGGGTTCCGACTACTGCTCCAACAACTGTTGGGGCTGCCGAAACAGGCTAGATGCACGAATATTAATGCTTACACTGTGCTGAACGGAGGCACCAACGGTGACTACAGTACTGTTGTCGCTATGTAGCCTATCTACAGCTGTAAAATACTTTTGGTGCAACGGGCATTTTTGGAGTATCCTCGTTCTCCCTCGAAAGTCGAACGTACGCAGGTTGGGCGTTCGGCCAGAAACCGCGTGGTGCGGAACGACCCTGAGCGGAAGCTGGAGGAGGGTGTACACAACTCCAACAGTTCGGAACACAACTGGGTACAGTACAGGTTTGGACTTGTAGCCCTCCCTGGGCCACAATGGCACGGTCCTGACCGCCCGCAACTGCTCGAGCCTCGCGGAGCGTTCCTGGCGCGGCGTTTGTTACCAGTACACTACTACTGTATCGTCCCTGTGCCTATTCTGGATCACTCAGGTCAAATGTGGATCACCGGAATCGTCGATTCCAGCCTATTTGCCCACTGTTTTTTCTTCCTCTGACGAGCGCTCAGTACAGAAGCACGCGGGAGG
>Ga0209093_1000364_pt1 | contig 23992 bp, 28 predicted proteins | sample SidtaG_4_FD_187450 | JGI IMG/M metagenome (GOLD analysis project Ga0209093, IMG submission 187450) | Marine algal microbial communities from Sidmouth, United Kingdom - Sidmouth_Male1 metaG (SPAdes) (version 2) | ecosystem: Host-associated > Algae > Red algae > Unclassified | place: Sidmouth... | reverse complement strand
CGCCAGTGGGTCAGACGCACCGCAGGGGTGGGGGGGGGGAGGCCGGGCACGCGCGGCGGTGACAGAGGTGGGGGAGGTGAAGAGCTGTGCCGCTGGTGTCAAGTCGATGAGTGTTCAAACGCACATTCGAACGTTGGACAGGGGGCCGCGCCCAATCGGACTGTGCTGTATAATTTCAACTGTAGGCACTGAAAGCGCGTTTGCAAAAACACCCTGGACTGCCCAGGCAACACCAGGGCACCGTGGGCATACATGATTCGGCTTCTTGATTTCGAGCAAACGAGTGGTGCGAAAAGAGGCCGTGTATCCGGCAAAAATGTTAAACTTTCGAAGATAGTGTCACACTCAGCTGCTCATTGGATGATCTTGTGTCGCTCTGCAAGAAGGGCACTGGCGCCGCCGCTTCCGCCTTCACCATGCGTGGGCGATCACCACCACCACACCCGCGCCCACCATTGGGGGCCACGGTGTCGGCGCCGTAACTGGCGCCCTGTCGCCAGCGCCGACGGCGAGTGCGGGCCCCGCACGACGCTATTGTCGCTCCGCACTCGGACGACACTCATGTTCATCATGCTCTCTCTTAGTCGTCTTAATAGCCATCATCCAACAGGAGACTATTTTCTATGCTGTCGTGTGGAGGGACCTTTGAATATTTCATTAGAAAATGGGCACTTGGTATCCGTCCAGCACCAGTTTTTCCCAACTGTACCAGTTCTTCCCAATCTCGGCTTGTGTGGGAGATTCACAGTGTTTACAAAGAAAAATCGATTCTTGGGACGCCCAACAAAGGGCACGCACTTCGTTTGGAGGGTTTTTTAAACTCACTAAAAAATGAGATGCAACAATGCCGCGCACCCCTGGACGCGCCAACTCAAGGGCTCCCCAATGGTTTGTCGAGCCGCCAAAGAGTCCCTCTCCCGTCTCTGAAGGGCTGTCCAAGAGGGGAAGGGCGCGCTCTTGTGAACCAAATTACTTTCAACTACCGCCTCAGGCGGCACATCTGGTGCAGTTCTTGGCCGCGACACCCTCTGCTTCCGACTGTGTGCCTACCACGTCCACCCTCTCGACCCTCACTGCGCGCGCTGCGCACGTGAGCTTCCTCTCCCTGAGTCAAGCACAGCTTCACGGCTCTCTGGGGCTATCCTGGGTGCACACTTGCGACGTCCACATTCTGGTGCACTGTTCCCCCTTCCCACCTCTCCTTTCTCCCTGCCCTTCCCCTGGCCGTGCCACGATGCCTCACAAGGCCACCTCCACGCCGTCGGCCTGTACGGCGGGCGTCAGTTCTGCTGATCACGAGACGATGCAGGCGGCAATGCGGACGGTCCAGGCGGGCCGTACGAAGGTCGATTCTTTTTCGTCGCGATTCACCATGTCGTACGGCCGCGCCCGCTACTACATCCACACTGGAGGTGTAGCGAAGAAGCGAGGCCCGGCACCGTTCTTCTCTGCTGCAGAGGAGGTATTGCTGGCCGAGTGCATCATCACCAACGTGACCATTGGACGAGGTCTCTCGCAAGAGGCGGTTTGCCGGGTGTGTGCCGAGTATCTCGCTGATTTGTGGGCAGAGCGCCAGGCGGCGGCTCGACAGCTGTTTGGTGGCACGCTGGAGCCTGGACGAAGCTGGGTGAAATTCTTCCTCTCGCGACATCCCGAGCGGCGCAAGTAACGCGTTGGAACGCTGGAGGAGGGCCGTGCAAGGAACGGGAGGCCCGACGCGGTGGCCAGCTGGTTTTCCATTCTCACCCTGCTATATCGCGACTATCGCGTGACATCCCCCCGGCAGGTGTGGAACATGGACGAGACCCACGTCCAAGCCCGAACGTCGGCCATGAGCGGGCGTGAAGGAATCCTAGGGGGGGTTGGCATGGTCAAGCCCGAGGTCATCTTGCCGGCTTTTGCGTCGGGGAAGGGCGCGTGCACGGCGGCGTCTTGCGTGTCCGTGGCCGGCGTGGTGGCGCCTCATTTTATCGTTGTCGATGGTCAAACGCCTGGACACGCGTTCTCGTCGGAGACCAAGGCGGACGGGTCTAGGACGGAGCAGGCCCTGTCTTCCTATCTCAATGATGGAGCGGTCTTTTGGCGGCGTTCCCCCCCCGGCTTTGATAAAGCGGTCTTTGACGTTTGGGCTTCAACTTTCGCCAAGTTTGCGCGTTCTTACTTCCCCGACGAGGACAAGATTTAATCCCTGGACGGCGCCAAGGTGCACCTTTCCACAACGGGGCTTCTTACGCTTTTGAAGGCGCGAGTCCACGTCTTGGCCGAGCCGTCTAAAATGTCTCACATTTTGCCAGCGTTGGACAACCCCAGTGCCTTTGGTCGGTACCAGCCTAGGGTCCGGCGGCGCGAGCGGGAGATTGCTCTCGAGTTCCGGGAGGCGGGTCGACCTTTAAACACCCCCGAGCTGATGCGGTGTATCGCGCGAGCGGCGTCGGAGGCGCTGACAGTGGACGCCCTCACCACCGCTTTTCGACGCGATGGTATGTGGCCTCTGGACCCAACGGTGGTGAGCGCGGCGGAGCTCAGCAAAGGCGCTGACGCACCCGTTCAAGACGTGGACCTCGCTTAGCTGACACAACGTGTAATCCGGCGCGTGCGCAAGGATTTGTCGCGTCCAGCCGTCGTCAGTGGGACGCGGTCAACGGCCGGCCGCGATACTGTGTTGACGGCGCCGGAGATTATGGCGGCACTGGAACAGACAGCGCCCGCGAAGGCGCGCAAGCAGGCGAATAAGCGGGATCGTGACCAGCGCGCGGCTGACAAGAAAATTTAGGACGCTGCAGCTGCAAAGACCAAGCGTGCTAAGGTGGAAGCCAAGGAGGAGGAGATGCGTCGCGAGGCTTGGGTGGATATTGGAAGCGAAGTGTCACATGAGGCGGGCTGTCGTTTGCGGATGATGTGATTGGCTCTGCCAATGGCAGCTAAAACCCGTCGGCGACTGGCAGCCGCAGGACTGCGCGTGCCCCCCGCGTCTCCTCGTGTGCTGTGGCAGGTGGTAGCGAGTGAAGCGGCACGGGTTGGGGGCCAGCGACCGATGTAGCTACTTTTGGGGTGGGGGTGTGTCTTCTGGGCAGCGCGACTGATTGCACGCCAGTGCACGAGATTGAGCCTGGCAGGGATAGCTTGGAGACGCGGGCACGAGGAAGCAGAGGCGTGTGCCAAATGGCCGCTGTCAGCTCATGTATCGAAGGGTCACGATCTTCGACATGGCTCAGTCTCGCGTGAAGCGCCTGCAAGACAGCGAGATTCGGGGAGGCGATCGGACCAGACGCGCATCTGATAACGCCAATCAGTCAAAGACTCTGATTCACCATAAGTTCGTTTTTCGGAATGTGCGTTCTAGGACCATTCTGGTGGGATTTTGATTTTTGGGAAGAACTCATACAGGCCCCTTTTTGCCGGCATTCTGCAGCCAACGAACGGAGACCCTTCTGAACAGGCGGAAAGCTTGAGCTTGCTCGTGAGACTCTCCCGAGGCGGTTCATATTGTTTTTTTTCACAGGGGATGTGGAAAAAGCCTCTTGATGCATCAGTCGGGAGACACTGGTGCTGGACGGATATGATTGCACTCATGCGGAGAAAGATTCGGGGAATCTCGGCTCTGCTTCGCACAGGCAATTGACGTTGACGGTCTGGTGACACGCGGTCGACCGAAAACCAGTAGATTAAAAGGCGCTGTGTTGCTAGGTTTCTTCGCGATGGCTGCTGCTGTGGAGCCTTCTACATGCTCCACGCACAAGAACATGGGGCTTTCACTCCAGCGCAGTAGTCCCAAAGCCATAGGGACACTTGAGACTCTTTTGCTCCGGTTTCCTCGCTCAAAGCTTGTTGGCAGACGCAAAAACTAGAGAGTCACCGTACGGTTCTGTGAGCATCTTGTTGCTGGGCGGTTAAAGACCATCACATCCACAAATACCTTTCGCAAAAGACAACTCTTGACAAACGTTGTCGGCCAATACTGCGCCTCCGAGAGTCACAACGGCAACCGATGAGGGCCATCAGGAGTATCGGACATCTCTTTACATGTCGACTTCTTCTGCTGACCTCTTTGGATGGGTTGCTCGTCATGGTGCTTTGTGTCCGCGGACCATGCTTACTATGGGGAGATTCTTAAACCCAGTAAGCGTGCACGCATTCCGTCTGTGCCCCCCTGCCGAGTCTTGTGGGCGGCGGCTTCTTCGCTTTGTAAGGTGCTGGGCGCATCCATTTCATAGAATCGTCCCCTGCTATGTGTCTCCTCTCAAGGAGCTCTTTCTGTTAGCGTAAAGCGACCAGTGAAACTGATTTGCTTCACCTCCGAACACTGACTTGATTAAAGCTTGTACTTTGTCACTACCCCCCGAAAACGTATTGCGAGAGAAAACAGGCAAACACGAGAAAATACATCGGAGTCTCGCCACCCCAGTTAGACCCTTGCAACAAACAGAAGTTGACCCTGTGTCAAAGATAGAGACTGTCCCTCAGCTCCAGACAAGCACGTAAGGCGACACCCAGGAACTTACAATGACTTTGCGGTGCACTTCTGCTTCGCGGTCTTCCCCGAGCACGAGCAAGACTCTGTCTTGAACTCTGCGGGGGCCGCTGGGCTGGACGTGCACTCTCGGTTCACGGCACTGCAGCTCTGAATCGTGTGGTCTCGCTCCTTCTCGTATCGAGGGCGATACGAGCACTCGGTGCAGCCGTACCCGATGTCACCGTCGCCTGCACCGTCATCCGAATCAGATTCAGAGACGCCGCTTGCTGCGGACGACAGCCGCGCGGGCGAAGCAGACCGCAAGGGTGGAAGGGTGCTGGCAGCTGGCGCGATAAACAGAGCGTGGCCGTCAGGGGCACCACTGTGGCTACCCTCAGCCACAGCCGTAGCTGCGCCCCGAATCTCCGCACTGGGCGCGCGCACAACAACCCCTGCAACAGGGGAAATATCTTCCGGTACTGCCATTGTGCAATGCGCGATGAGAGGCTCTCCGCGCGGGGAAGGGGTGAGAATTGGATGGCGGTGGTGGTAGGCACTGTGGGGAGGGAGAAGGGCGAGTCTCTGGACGCTCACGTTGGTTCAATAAAAATTGCCCAAGTGAGCTTTTTGCTAAGCGTCGCACGGCCCGTTTACACACATGCTCTCTCGGTGGACCACGACGAAGCCAACTTCACAGCTTTCGTTAGGGATGAGGTATCCCGGTTCGGGCGCTTTGTATTAGAAGAATCTCTTGGCTTTCTTTTTCAACAAATGGCGCCCTCCGCGGACTCTGCGGGCACCCGTGAGCGATGGCATATGGAGACCGCGGCTCAACCAGAGAGTGTACCTATACGCTCAGCACAAAACCGCGATGTACATGCTTCCGACTGGAGCTTCCAACTCAGAACCCTGGCTGACACAGAGTGAAGCAAGATTCGGGCGCACAGGCTTCGAACATATGGTCGTCCACGTCCATTATTTGAGCACATCTCGGACGTGCAGCCGTACGTGAGAAGAAGGATAAAAGTTCCACCACATTTTCCAAGCTGCGACACAAGCAAAGGCGCTGGGGCGCGACGCTTTCAGATTGTCCTGAAAGGGCACGGCGAGCTTGACGGTTTGAACAGTGGCACCTGGACTGCCATGAGACACGTGCTGATGGCAGACACCCAACAGAACAACGAGGCAAAGCAACGAGTCGGGGATTTGGAAACAAAAATGACAACGGTGATAAAATGGAGAAGCCAGGCAGAATGTTATCTACGCACAACCCACTCAGGGCAAGACACCGAAAGAGGGGAAAGGGAGAACATCCTCCAGATAGTAGAGAGCAGATAAAAGGAAACAGGCGCCACGGCAGTGGACCAAGTAGGATGGTGGGTGCACAGGAGTGTGTTAGTGACAGCGTCCCGACGACGCCACGTAGTTGCACAACGCAAGCAGACCACAAACAGACCAAGCCTGGTTATGGAAAGTACCTTGAACGTGTCAAACAGCGAGGGTTCCTGTAGAGAAGATGGGGGGCGCTGTGTGTCAACGGATACCGTGACAAAAATGTAACAAGGCACGACGCATTAAAAAGCAGCACGAACAGCGGCGCATTGGTGATCACAGGGAGAAAGTGCCGAGCATGAGAATAAACACTTCTAAGAAACAAACCAGCCTGTGGGGGAGAAGAAGCAAGAAGAGACGGTCGCTGGATGGACGAGCGGCACAGAAAGACAATAATGCAAAAGATTTAGGGGGGAGGAAAGTCATAAAGATCTACAAGACGTACACGAGCAGATAGAAATCAGGACGTGACCAGATGAAGCGTTGCCGCGTCAGTGCTCGCCTCTGGCACAGTGGGTATACATGCGAGTGAGGAGAACAGATAATACTGCAGCACTAGGGCCGGAGGAGGAGACAAGGGCATAAACGAGGCCGGAAACAAAGAGAGTACGAAGGAGTAGCGGGACAGCAAGCATACCAGATCATGGACACAGAGGATACACCGCGACGACTGAGATGCGCGTCGGTACGAACCAGATGTGGGACATCAGGGCGACAGGCAGGCATGCATATGTACACGATGGATAAATCCGGCGGCGATCGGAGAGTGATGCAATGACTGCTGCGGTGGCGGTGTGCACAGTCGCGGGGGTTGTGACGACGACGACGGTGGCGCGGGTGGGACGAGGCCGCCGGCGTGGCCGCAGTGCCAGACAGCGAATATTATTCTAATTGTCTTCACAGAATGAGAAAGGAAAGCATCTAGGAAAACGCGCCCCTAATTAGGGTGCGGGGGTACGGGCGCCCCCGACGCGCGGGGCGGCGGCAGACAATGGCCATTTTAGTGGCTGTGGGCGGGGGGGCCAGCTGACGAGGCGGCACACACCGCCACAGAATGCAGATTCTAGCGTTGTGGGGGTCGGGGGGCGCGCCCCTAGTTAGGTTGCGGGGGCGCGCCCCTAGTTAGGGTGCGCGAGCGCGCGCCCCCCTCGCGCGCAGAGGGGCGGCAGAAAATCGCCATTTTTGTGGCTGTGGGCGGGGGGGCCAGCTGACGGGGTGGCACACACCGCCTCCAAATTCCGATTCTAGCGTTCTGGGCGTTGGGGGGGGTGCCCCTCGTTAGGGCGCGCGGGTGCGTGCGCCCCCGACGCACGGACCGACAGCAGCAAATGGCCGTTTCCGCGACAGTGAGGGGGGGGGCCAGCTGACGATGTGGCATACAGAGCTACCGAATCCCGATCTCAGCCATCTGGGAGTGGGGGGGCGCGCGTGTAATCAGGGCCCGAGGGAGCACGCGCCCCCGACGAGCGGGCCGGCGGCAGGAAATGACTTTTTCTACCATTGTGACAGGGGGGCCCGATGACGAGGTGACAGACACCGGCACCGAACGTCGATTCCAGCCTCCTGAGTCGGGCGGCGAGCCGACACAGGGTGGTGAAAGGTCATTGCGTCGCAGCGACTCCGCAGACGAGAAACGCCAAGGAAGCTGCGCTGTGGCGCCCGAAACGGCACGAGCCATGGCTGCGCTGGAAATTTCGGGTTCAGCCCGAGGCGTCACATGTCCGGTCAACCAAGCACATACAGGGCCTTGCATGAACGTCTGACAGAATGCCAGATCTCAATAATTAAAAAAAAAAATATTGGACACGGGTGACCTTGCTGGCATCGCAAAGTTGGCGACGAGGGTTGCAGCCACATTTGACTTATTGAAAGGCATCAACCTGACAATGAACAGGATTTTTCCGGAGTTGTCAGAGCGGCGACGTTCTCACTCTGATTTAGCTGCTCAAATGTGCACACCTGATATGTTCCGACATCAACTCTGCCGGTGTCGATCGATTCGCCCTTGACGCGGCTCCCTCGAGCTGGCGCGGGCCCTCCGTTTTGCTCGCGCTGGCACGTGCGCTCGGACTGATGCAGTTTGAGGCCCTGACAAGCACCTGTATAGGGTAAAGCCGGCCACATCTTCAGCTCGCGCTGCAACAGCCTCTGCAGCAAACCCCACCCGTTCCATGTGATCAGACCCGCCGGCCTGGGCCAATACGTTGTTCGTCTGGCTCGCCCATATTTGATGTCCTCTGTCAGTTGTCTCACCACGGCTGAAGGGCCCTCCGTGATCGAACCTGAGCCAGCAGAGTGCGGCCCAGAAGTGCCGTGCTTTCTCCGGCTCCTGTTTTCTGTGAACTGTGGGCCAAAAAAGATGTCATGAACTTCAGACGATGTTCTCGACACGTCATTTTACAAGTGCACGAGTCGTGCTTATTTTCGACTGCTCAGGTAATGTTGATACTATTGTGCTTCTCACGTGAGTGTGAGGTTCTTGGGGGAACGGCTGTAGCCCCCTCATATCTAGACCCGATTCGACTTGAAAGACTAGCCAATTCTATTTGCGAAACAAGAACTATCACTCAAAAGAGATTAAAAGTTTTGCCGGATTTCTGCCTGCCATTGCTGCTCTACATGAACAAGGAGAGGTAGTGTTCACAGTGCAGTGTCAGAGCTGTCAAGGCTGTCCGAGCCCGAGAGATTGCATGTAAAAAGTGTCCCGGAGTCCCATGCCCTAAATATTGCAGTCTGCCCAATTTTAGCCGATCCGAGCAGGAACACATGCGCTCATGTGTTTTCGAAAGTTTTAGATAACTTCATACTTTTCTCGCATTTATCCAGGCATAATTCACAGCAGGTCGGCGGCAAAATTAAATTGTAACTGGAGGTGGTATTCATACAAGAACCGGCGGTCGGCGACCCGGCGTCCGTCCCGTCAACCGTTGCACCGCACTGCCCCCCCCCTCACCCCGGACCGTCCCCATCGCCGCGGCCAACGTCGCTCCGCCGACTGCACGCATCCGTCGTGCTTAGTCTCGCACCGAGAGTCTCACGGAGGTATGTGGCCATGGCGCACGCACCAGGGGGTCTGCATTTCTGTTTTTGTTGGGGGGTCGGGGCGGGACGGGGGGGGATAGGGGACACGTGGGTGCGCGATCAATGGCGGGAGGCACGATCGTTCGTCTGGTGCTGTTTGTCTCTGTGTTGTTCTTTCGTAAATGTTGTCCCTCTCCCATGTGCACACGATCTTGGTCGTGCCCATAGCGCCAGATCAGCTCGTACTCTTGCTTGATTCGTCCCTGTGCCCCTACCTCTCCCCTTTTGATGTCCGCTGTTCGTGTGTATGTGTTAGGGACAATGGTGCATTGTGGTTGCCGCTAAGTACGGTTCTCTGCCGGGCGGCGCGGACGGCGGCGGTGGGGGGGGGGAGGGCATGAAGATTCAGATCTGTTTTTTCATTGAATCTCGCTGCGGGAAAACACGGTCGGATGCGCCGTCTTTTTCTTCCTTTCATGGTCGCTCTGCCCCTATTGTGGGCAGTCTTGCCCCCTCTCATCGGTCCGTAAGCAAGGAGCCCAACTGTTGTGTCACTTGCGGGGGGTGAAAAGGGCGAGTCGAAGACGAAGACGACGGTACGCCTGTGACGAAGCACAGCCAATCAGCGATCGAGTTTCCAGTGCAAGGACCTGGCGTTGCAGCCAATCAGCACATGCGGAACTTTAATCATGTCTCCTTCAGACAGACGGCGTGTCCAGAGGCCCGACCAAGGTCGCTCGGGCCCCCATTGCACTCCCGTCGTGTCCCCTCGTTTCCCCTCGTTTCTCGTCGTTTCTCGTCGTTTCTCAGGCGTTCCGCCTTGGATCCGCTTCGATTGCCGGCACTTCGTCGCCTCAGTCATGCAAAGCAGGCCCGATCCAGGCAGAAAGGCCTCGGGGCCGTGCAGGGAGACAAGAGTGCGGTGCAACTGATGAACCTTCAAAACTGTTCAAGTTCGGACCAAATCGCCTGTGGTAGGGAAGCCAGGGCACCCCCCCCTTGGTCAATTCCCTGCCAGTTTGATTTCCAGTCCGAGGTTTCCCATCACAGGGCCTCAGATGTAGTTTGATTCGGTGCTTAAAAACCGTCAGTCCGTACTTTGCACTCTTGTTCTCGTTCCGCTTGTGTTCGTGTTCCTGTTCGGATCGGCCAGAATTGGGCAGACTGCAATAAAATAAACAAAAGGGCGACCGCCCTCCCCTCCTTACCCCTAGTTAAGCTAGGACATCTGGCCCAAACAAGTGGGGACAATTTTTGCTGCCACATCAGAACATTCGAACATCGCTGGAATGCATGTGTGGCCGCATGCGTTGCAGGAGGGGGGTACTGCCCACAGCACAGCCTGGCAGCATCTCCCACCGACCACCAAGGTGTACGACCGCGTGCTCTCTCCTCTGGCCTCCTACCTTCTCCCTCCTTGGCGGTTGATGACCTGTGCTCCACTCGCTCCCGCATGGAGTCGACCGATTACACGTAAGATGAACAGAAGTCGGGCTCCGCCACCAACGACGAGCCCGGTCCTCCAGGAACTCGGTACGTGCGCGGAGAGAGAAAAAGCAACTGAACTCCAGTCTGAACGTTCAATTCTACCGCATCAGCGTGGCGAAGGAACTCATGGTCTCCATTGCGTACCAATTGCTGACCATGCTTTCGCTTTTGTTTTTTCGCTACGGCTCGACTCTAGTTCTATGGCACTGGGATCATCTTAAAAAAGAAAAATATACCCCTCGTCAGCACTGGTGCAGCGCGTATTCATGGGTAGAGGACCAGTGTACGTCTGTGTGACGTGTGGGCAGCCGTTTGAGCGGCCAAATGCGGATGCGGAGCTGTGGCAACGCGCCGTGTGCAGCGGTGTTATCAGCGACGCCGATTCGGTGCAGTTTTGTACGAGCGTCCCGACACGGAAGTGCGCCTCGGTGGATGAGGACGAGGAAAAGAACGGCGTAAGTTTGAGACTGTGCATCGTGTGCTTCCCCCGCGGGGATTTTACATCCAGTAAACGAGGTGGACGCCTTTGTCTGTCGTTCCTACCTCCCGACGTGTCGGCGGACAATCCGGCTTCTGCAGTCCCGGGGCCCGCATGCCTGCCCTTTTTTTGGGGCAGCAATGATGCTACGTTCCAACGCCGGCTACCACCAAATCAACGCACGAAATTTTGTGCAGCGTGCAAGTCGGGGGCCGAAGCACTTAGCCGCAGTGTGGCTCCTCCTTCTCGCTACCAAGTTCATGTCGACGCGGTGGTGGCCGCAGCGCCACCCGCGCCGGTGGAAACGACGCCGGTCCGCCCCTCCTCTCTCTGGACGGCCGGCCCAGATACGTCATTTTTCATGTCCCGGCTGCCCGGCTTCTCCGTCGAGCCCGACAGCAGCACTGTGCCAACATTGCTGGGTGCATTTTTGCGGCGGGCGGGGGCGGATGAGCTGGTGACTTGCATCTCCAACGGAGGGAAGCGGGTTTACAGACGCGTCGTGACAAGCCGAAAAGCCGAGGTGGGGTGCCCTCAAAGCCACCGGCGGAGGGTCGTTGCAGCGGCGCCCATCCGACCGCTCTTTCCAGCAGCAGACGCAGCTTCCATCGCTGCCCCGATGCGCATCGTTTGTAGTGCGGCGCGGACCACAGGCGTAAGGGTGGCGCCCTTTTAATCGCTATCTGTAAGGCAGCAGCTCGAGTTTAAGGTGGCCAATCGTATCAGCGGCGTGACCTGGACGCGCATCCGCGCGCTCCTGGGCGGGGCTACCAGCTGGCTCTCTAGCCGGAAGGCCCTTCGGAGCGACTCGGATTTGGCGGCGGGTGAGGGGCGAAATGGCGTGACGACGTTTTCTGGAGCGGCATTTTCGGTGTCCCCGCGCGCAGCTGTGCAAGCCCTTTTGGACGTCAACATGCGGAGCGAGCGCTTTCTAGAGTGCCCTGTCTCACAAGAGTGGCGCTCCAGTCGCGGTCGGGAGACTTCCGCGGGTGCTGCAGCGGCCGACGCTAGCGGTAACCCCGCCGCCCCCTCCTCCGGCTCTGATTCAAGCGATTGGACGGACGAGCCGGAGTTGGAATGCGAAAGCAGCACGAGTGGCGGACACGTGTCACCCTCGGGCAGGTGACCGGGGCCGCGGCGGCCGCGGGCCATCAGATCTCCCCCGAGCAGCCGGTGATTGCTCTATGTGCTGTCGTGGCGGGCCATCAGAGCCCCGCTCGGGTGTGGACGGTGGCGGCGCGCCCAGCGGCGGTGAGCGCTTGGCGCCTTTCTCGGATGAGGGCGCCACCACCCCAGTTCCTGGCCATGCCTGCTGTACAGCTGTGATTAGGTATGGACAAAGGGGGGCGGCAGAGCACTGTCAAGGTGCACCTTGGAATTTACAATCAAGCCCATCCCGCCAGTGTCGGGGCCTCAGTTGTTTGGGGCGTCTTCCCATGCAAGACAGATGACTATGCGGCGCTCGAGACCATATGTGCCGTATGGCTGGCCGAGATTGAAGAGCTCCGGGCCAATGGAATACGAGTACGTGGACGGCAGCGCTCTGTTCGTCTCATTATGATGGGCGAACTCCTGTGGATGACGATGACGAGTGGCCACGACGGGCCCTCCTGTCGTCGGCTCTGTCTGTGGTGCACAGCGCTTGCATGACCCACTGCCAAGAGCGCCGCGGTGGTGCAGAAATTTGGGTCCACGCAGGATGGCAGTCGCTGCAATGGGCGGCGCCGTACGGCTCGTCACGCAGCGCGCATGCGCAAGGCCTATGCCAACGGCGACACCAAGACCCGCCCGACACATCTCTCCCAGCGGCCTCATCTGTCAATTGTGCGGTCTCCACTCCTCATTATTGACTCATAAGATATTGCTCCCATGGTCCTACACCTCACCCTTGGGAATAAAGCGTGTCTGCTGCTGCTCGCTGCCAAGACGTTCGCTGCGGAGCAGGGCGAGGACGGGGCCCCAGTTTCTTGTGCCTCCCTGGGAACGCTCCTGCGGGAAGAGGCGGGGGTGGCACCAGCACCTTAGTTTTTTCGGTGCTTTTTAAGCGGATTAGTGCCACCGCATCATGCGCAACCTTGGCCGCCTGTAAGATTTGCTGACTTCCCGTGCGCCGGGGCCCCGCCCGGATGCCCTGCGCCGGTATTACGCGCTGTGGGGCTAGATTGTTCCCATCCTCAACCGGGCAGCTGTCATCCCCCGCCCCGAGATTGCTTCTCTTGAGCGCGCGACAGCCTCATTTGTTGATGGCCTGGCGGAGCCGCTCCCCTTGTTGCGGGTGTCCCCCAAGCTGCACGTTGTGTGCTGTCACGCCGCTCCTTTCTCCGCCGGTTTGGGAGCCTGGGCAGGTACAGTGAGCAGGCTCTGGAGGCCCTCCACGGTCAATTTAATCGCGACGCGGAGCGCTGCACATCCGCAACCTTCCTGGGCAGCTGCCGGGCCAATGTGCAGCTGTCAGCCCTCGGGCGAGCCCCAGGAGCAGACGCTCACAGCAATGACCCACAGCGGCTTTCGGCGGCACCCAGGGCTCGCGTCGCGAAGAGGACAGATGACAAGCGCACACGGGCCAATAGGCAGGCGGCTCGGATGGTCGTGTCCACGGACGCCTGCCGAGAGAAGCAGGAAGGTGACATGGCCACGCGGGCTGAAGGGCTGGCTGTGACAACACGCCCAGCCAACCCCACCCAGTCGGGAGGAAGGCGAGCCAGGCCGTGTCGCCGGGTACTCCTGTCGGGGAATACCCGCCCCGGAAGGAAACCGCGAAGAGCACACACGCACGGCGTCGACCGGGGGAAGACGCCCCGAGCGACAAACACGAGTTGTGTGACCGGAAGTTTACTTGCCCGCGTCGAAGGCCTCGAGGCAACACTCACGCCTCGCCCTCTTATCCCGTCCACAGCCCATCCGTTCCCCGCAGACTCTCAGAAAACCCCCCTCAGACACCCTCAAAGGACCCTCAGAGACCCTCCCCTCAGGGCCCATGGGGCCAGTCTCATCGGAGGATGGTCGAAGCTTCGGATACCGCCTTGATTTGAGGCCTGGGAAGGGTGCTACGTGACACCCTCGCGGCGCCCCGGTGTCGGGCGCGTGGTGTAATGCTAGTCATTGGTCCAAGTTGGGGTTACACAAAATTAGGCCCTTAACTGGGGGCCCGCCCTGGGATTTACTAGTCCCAGAGAAGTTTCGAGATCGCGGTTGTGGTTGGTGAGCCACGGGGTGATCACAATTGGATCGCCAACGGAGAGACTCGAAAGATGCGGAACTTGGGCATATTGGCCCTGAACGGGATTGACGTTGGTCGGGATTGTATTAGATCCTTACCGACCGGTTTACCGGATCGGCTGACCCCCGCTTGACTGGAAGAGGGCCCTGTGCCGAGGCCTGACAAGCAGTAATGCTACCACACTGGCAGCTCGGGCCACAACCACGATCCGTGCCTACAATCGGCCTGCGCAGGCGCGGCGGTCAACAAGGCCGGCGCCTGTTGGGCGACCGGCCCTACAAGAAAATTCGGCTGGTATATCCCGGGCATTGTGGCCGCGAAATCCCGGGTGCGACAACACTCTCCCATGATAGTGCGACCCGCTCAAAATACCGGCCTGCCCGGGATATGCCCAGATCGCGGGTGCGCAGGAACCCTTTGGAGTACCTACCCCTAACCGGGATCCATAGGATTGCGATTCGCTCACAGGAGGCCACGTTGAAGAATTGATTGGCTGAGAATCGCTGTCAGCTCTATTTTGAAGCAAGAACAGACCAACTCTGACAAGAGTTTTCGGTGGCTGCTGGCGGTGACGAAAAATGATATTGACTGCCGACTACAATTGTTTTTGTCAATGTTCGGACTAACGAGTGAGATCACACTATTATTCGTAGTTTAATACGAAGGACCCAACAGTGTGCCAGGATTTAGTTGAACGATAGAAGCAAAAAACTCCTCCTGTGCCGACCTCGCGCTGCTCGCTAGGGCTCTAACCGTGGCCGTAGTCGCAGCCGGCGTATCGGGCGGCGGTGGGAGGGGCGACGGCGGTGGCGGTGGCAATGTCGCTGGCAATGCCGCTGCCGCCGCCCCGGGCGTTGGCATCGAGCCGCGCTTTGCCGCCACTTTAATGCGATACTCGGATGCGTTCGTCGCGTGCCTTGACAGCAGGGCGCACGCGCCCCACGACCGTTCACAAACGGCGAGGCGCGGCTCCCACTCCTCCAGGTACTCAATGGCTGAGGCAATGATGACCGTGGGCTGCTTGCAGAAGGTGTCCTTGAAAAAGTAGGTCGCAGCGCGCTTGGTGAGGCGCCGCAAGTGCAGCGCATCCGCGGAGGCAATGCCCAGACCGGGGTTGCCCACCACTTGCATCCGGTTAACGGGTTTAGCCGCCGGCATCGCCACCGTTCGACGCCCGGCATGCTTGTCTGGATTGAGCTGAAATCAGCGCCGCCCACTGGAGCGGGCACGGATCCTCTCCCCCGTGTGAGGGCGGGAGGAAGGGGGACTCGTGGCAAATCACGCGGCAGCGAATGCGCACCATCCGGAATCGCCGCCGTTTCACTCAGGTCGCGCCCGCCAGCGGACGCCAGAGTGGCCCCTTGCGTGGCCGGATACGCCGTTCCGACCCCAACGGGAAGCTGAGGATTCGGCGGAGGTGGCGGGAGTGGCCGCGCCGGCGGGGGGGGCAGCGCAGCAGTAGTGGACAGGGGCGCCCCGGCGGCGGATGGGGTGGGTGGCAGGTCGGCACGGCGCCCACGCCCGGACCGGCGAGGCTCTGTTTGAGTATGGGAGGGCTGCGCGGACCGCGCAAAAACCTTCAGACTTGCGGCCGCAGCGAGTGCCGCAGCCACATTTGCTTGGAGACAGAAAAAAGAAATCAACGCTGCAAGGAAAGATCGGCCACAAGAAAAACAGCAGAAGCGAGAGGAATACAGTCGCGCAGCGGTGTCAGTACCCATTTACGGCGTACATGGAGAGATCTTGCGGCCCTTGGCACAATGGTGGTAATGAGCAAGACCGCACGTACGGAACACAAGTGACGCAAGGCGTGGTGTGTTGCGGTACATGATACACATGTCAGATTCATAGAGCGACACACCGAAGAGACGCAGCACGCACCTCGGTCTACATCAGCACGAGTGCGTTCAACCCGCGACATAGTACGAGAGCCCGGCAACAGCGGTCGACAAGAAAGCAGCAAGGGAATTAGAGGCATATGGGAGGTCAAGCGTCGCCACAGTGAGGTGGCAGGGTTGGTGGAGAGGCCCCCAGTATTGCGCAGAAGAGGGTTGTATCAGGGAGGTGGGAGTCGCGGCGACGATCACAACGGTGGGGTGAGTACGCGACGACGACGAACACGGTGCTGGGTCTGTGCCACGCCGGAATCGAGAAATCACCCCCCTTGGGCGGACGCTGGCCTCGACCCCCCCTCCAGCTGAAAAACGACGGTGACCCACATCGTCCCCCCTCTGTGGCCCCGTGCTGTGTCCAGCCCCTTCAGAGGCCTCTAGAGTCCTCGCCTCAGAGCCGCGAGTCGACAGGCAGTGTGAGGCTCCCTCAGCCATGATTCCGAGATTCTGGGGCGGAGAAGCCACCTCGCTCGAGGGGAGATCACGAGGCAGCGGTGCCGTCGGACGGCGATAGCTGGAACGATGTAAATGTCCCTACTCGGTGCATTCGAGACTCTAACTGCTAGACGTGCACGACCACGTGCGACCCTCCCAAATGTACTTGGCTAACAACGTACTCGTCTTCGACGCTCTCGCAGGTTGCAGAGTAGTTTTTTCGTAGCAACTCAATCTCATCAGAGCAAAATATCCCGGCATCTGTCCCAATGCCCTACTCTCCCTCAGAAAACGGTTCGCGACAATACAATACAAAATGCGCGCCTTCTCTCTCAATCGTGCCAACCACTTAGACCAAAGCCCCGACAGGCCCGTAATAGCACGTGCCTCCAAGCCCCAGGATGCACTCGATCCCGAACTTACTCGAAGCGTAACCAAACCGACCTGGGCGGTCCTTAGCAGACCTAACGCGCTCCACGTACGCGAAGGCCATCGGCTTGCCGTCAACAAAGACGGCGGCATAGTGAAGTGCTGCTCCAAAGGTAGAGACGTCTCTCTCCTCCACAGAGCCGTCTTGGCGGCGCACCCGTTCGGTGGACGCAATCCGCAAGAGGTAGTTACGGCGCCTGTGCTTGTCACAATCGGACCCGACAGGTTTGGATCCCGCAAACGCTCCGGAAGCCAACTTAGTTCTGTAGTAAAATGGCGAGGAGATTAGGAGGCACCTCCTCTGCCTTTTCTTGCACCAATACTGCTTGCATGCTAGCCAGCTCCGCGCCACAGAGCATGACGGCTGCGGTCCTGCGCGGGAGGAGGGCGCAGTCCGGGCCGACCGTCTCGGGTACTTTCAGGCTGCCACGGGGGAGCCCAGGTGCCTCCGGGTGCTTGCCCGTCGCCTCCGCCCACACCTTGCGTGGGTACTTCTCACCGAATGAAGTGATAATTTCTGCCTTGCACCGCCGAGCCACGTCTGCCTCGAGGTTTGCATGGGGCCTTGAATGGGATCGGATCAGTTTGCCGAGCGCCCCAATCTTGCGTTCCATTGGAAACTGCCACCAGACCCAGGCCGGTCCGCACGCTCGGAGCAGCGGAACCACGTCCAGAAGTGTGGCAATGGTTGACAAGCACAGCGGTAGCCGCTCGATCGAACCACGGTAGACTTTAGTATAGTACTTCGCAACAAAGTACTTAATGTCGTCGTCAACAGCCTTAAATTCCTCCTCCGATAAGCCCCTGGGCCGAAAAAGAAGGCGGCAGGCCCGACAAAGCGCCATGAAGAGGTCGTAGAACTCGCGAGGAATGCGTCCGGCGATGAGGACTTCGCCCGAGCATAGAACGAAGTGCAGACAATCGGCAGTCTTAAACGACTTGTGGTGCACATCAATACTTCTTGGGGATCTAGCTTGAGCCCGCGGGACGGTCCGGCGTGCGCCACGGAGCTCTCGCCCCACAAGCGCCACAGTAGACTTTGGCATGATGTAGGCTTCGTCGTTGTTCTTTTTAACCAGCTTTTTACCGGAACACAGCTTCCACAGGTGTGGCACGACGTTTAGAAGCGCGAGATGCATAGTGCCGTACGGCGCAGCCGTCGGACCCATGTCCCACAAGTCCTTCAGATACGGGTAGGCAGAGCGCATGGCTGGACTTGGTGCGAAGAAGAGGGAGTATCCTTTGATTTCGCTCTTCTGCTCGAGACTTGTTTGATAGGCTACGGTCCTGCCCTCCGCACGCGCGTTCTCGACAGTTGCCGCGTCTTCCGCAATGGATACTGCCGTCCGGCGCGGTACTGTGCAGTTGTGCACCGCAAATAACTTCCTGTTCGCCCTACCCGGGGTAGGATCTCTGGGTGGATAGTAGACATGGCTGCTTGCGGCATCGTAGACGCCTTCAAGTATGCGAAGGCGGTTGTAGACGTAACTGTTAACTCCCTTGGCGTTCATGAGCTTGTCTCCACCTGGTTGCTCCGTCGTGAAGTTAAGAACACCGGCTCTCAGAACTTGCGGCGTCGCCGAGTTAGCGACGGTTAGGCCGGGAGCTCCCTTGGCCAGGCGGTTCAACTCCTCAGCGATCGGGTGAAGAAAGGACTCGAGATCGACAGGTTGCCTCGGACCGGGAGTTACGGCGAGTCATAGCTGATGCTCATTGTGCGTCCGTTGGTCGGGGCTCATACTAAGCGGGATCACGACGATTGGCCAGCCTTCGAATCCGTTCTGCCGCCAAAACTGGAAGCCATCCGTACCGAAGTTCCACGGAACGAAGAGGCCATTGAGCAGACCTCGGTCGCGGAGGAAGCGGAAGCTCGCGCCATGAAAGTAGTCGTGTACCCCGTCTGCCCCTTCTTCTGCGGCCTTGCGGGCCGCCTCAATGTTTTCCACCATGGATTTCCAATGATGGGGTCGCTGAGGAGGTGGGCCAGCCAATCAGTCAGGGACCAGTACGTGACCTGCTTGGCCGGTTTCCCGCCGGCTTTGTAGCGCGACGCGCCGCATGCGTCGCAAGCTGTCTCCGACGCGCGCTTGTCGGTGAAGGCCAAACACCCATTTACGCAGCAGTCGACGGCTCGCGTCTCCACATTTACGGCTGCGTCGATAAAGCGCTCCAAAAGGTAGGGCGTTCGGTACTCGACGGCTGAGGTGCTTAGCACAAGTAGGTCTGACACCGACGCTTGGGACAAATCGTGTTTAGCCGTGAAGGCATACATCGCCAGATCCGCTCTGTAGTCCTTGAATTGGGCGACAGGGAGCCGCACTTCGTTGCTGCTGACAGTTGGTTGGTAGATTGGTGACGCATGTGGCCTGTTCTCATATTCCAACTCGGATTCGGCCACAAATTCCGGTGGCGGAACGTCTCCGGGATCTTCGTCCGTGCTTGGGTCGCTGCTTGTATCGCTAGGCTCGGGTGTGTCCTCTGCATCAAACCGGCGACCCTCGGCAGCGGGGCCCGACCAGGCGTGCTCTCCACCGGGGGTCGCCGACGAGCCGCCCTGGCCTGATGAGTTTCTGGCCTCGATGGCAATTTGGTTGGCTGGCCCATCGCCTCCGCCTGGTTCACCTCCCTCGTCGTTGGGGAGTGCGTTCGCTCGCCCGCCGCCCCCACCACCATACACCAGGTGGCGTCGCTTGGCGGGAGGTTCGGGCAGCTTGTGAAGATAATAGGTGGACCTGGACACCCGCTGAGGGCCACGACGGCCACCGTCTGTGCAGGCATAGCATTGGCACAAAAACACCCCGTCATTGCCTCGAGACGCCATGGCCACAGCTAGGGGGGGGGGCGATGGGGGGGGAAGGACGACGGGGTGGTGAAGAAGAAACGACGGAGATGCCGTCGGTGGGGTGGCGAGGACGGGGTGCCGGTGGTGGTGGGGGGGTGCTTTCGGCGGTGGGCTGGTGTCGATGGATGGGATGAGCAAGTTGTCCAGGAGTCACAGGGATACTCTCTTATGCGCCCTCTGATGAACCTCCTGTCCAATCAAATTGCACGACAGAAACTTCAATCAGTGGATGGCACTGGAAGCTTCGACCGTGTTCCAGATCTTTCCTGTGCATTGTCATGTGAGGGCCAACAAGCAGCAGAGTTGCTGTAAAGCCTAAGCTGTGGCCCGTGCAACCAATGCTGGTGATCCGCGTTCACGTCTCTGCTCGGATCTTCCCGGGATTCTCGCGATCCGCTCGCCGTGGTGCCTCGAAATCCCGGGTAAATCGCTTCCTGGAGGCCAATACCCACCTGTATCCCGGCCGACCGGGGATTTTGGGGTCGAAAACTCGGGATATATCGGCTTTTTTTCTTGTAGGGCGGGGGCGGGTATTGCCGCCGTGGCGGGTGAGAGCGCCACTGTGGAGGGGGAGAGCGCGGCTGCGGAGGCGGGAGGGGTCGATTGTCTGCTGGATGACGTGGACGAGAACTTTTTTATTGGGCTCTTGGAGTGGAGCTTCCCCGGCCGGGATTAGAATAGGGCCTGCCTGTCTCGCCCTGTTCGACAGGTGTTGACCAAGACCAGATAGCCCCCCCCGGCTCGTCCTTCGGTCAGCCGTCAAGACAGTTAGACAACAACACGCAGAAACTCCGCCCATCGGAGGAAATGCTTCCCGCAATCGGCCGACGTTCTGAAAACAGCGTCGTGCTACAGTTCCTCGCAATTGCTGTCTGCGCCATAGAGTGTGCCCTGGGACCAAGACACGTTGTCCACATACGAAAAGGTGGCTGTGAACAGCAAGAAACGTCCTTGAATCGCTTGACAGCGGCTCCTTTGTTTCATGTGGCCAATCTGAACGCGAGAAAGCCAGAAGACCGCCATAGGGCCGCATTAACTAGGGGTGACCTCACAGCACCTCCAGAGGTGCGATGTCCATTCTTGAAATATTTGACCGGTTACAGTAGTAACCCCCTTGCGCTCTTTGAGCACGAAATCGAAGTCGAAACCACTTGTGTGCGTGGTGCATGGGCCACACGCCGAAAGGTGTATCTCTCGCATTGATGCCTGTCGCCTTGGCCCATGTTCAATCGCACCAATAGAGGAGTCAGATAGACCAAAAGAAGAACTTCTTGGCATACAAAGATAGAGCGACTCGTCAGCTTCAATAATATGTGCTCCGTGTTGCGCATTGGGCTCCAGGTATGTGTCTTGATGGCCGTACAAAAAGATTAGCGTGCTGCGTTTTGCAGTTTTTGGGTGCACTCGAGGCTGTATGGACGAGGGTATGGTGTTGGGTGACGTAGCGACCCCTGCGCAACTGCAGATTGGGCCTTGAAGAGCCTTTCGGTCAACTGTTTGCAAAAAAGGGGCGATATTGAAGCCTTGTCGGACAGCGAGAGCAGGGCAGCGCCGGCTCTGTAAGCCGGTCCGATTCGATGAACTTGGTCAAATTTCATGAGGGGGGCTATCGTTCGAATGAGCGTGCCCACCTTTTTCTTGGGCAGCCTCATCGGATCAGACTTGATCCGTGTCATTTGCCCGCCTCTTCCTCCGTGATCCGCTCAATCGGGATAGGCTGTGCGCGACAGTGACCACAGCAGCAACCCCCTCCACGCGTCACGTGCAGCGCACTGCGTCGCCTACTGGGCATACACCTGCACGCGCCGTCGCCCCCGCCCCCCTCCCCTCGCGGGATATCCGTGCGAGCCCCTTCCCCATTCCCCACTGTGGGGACCGGGCGGCGCGTTTCATCCCCCCACCGCCCCCCGCTGTGCGGGCTCACCTCGTGGACATATCCAGCATCGCTGTGCGCACCCGCCTCCCGCGCCCCCCCCCATCCATTGCGACGAGCAGCGTGTGGGCCTCTCCGTCCACCACATCACGGGCAGCGATGCGGCGTACTCGTGCCGTGTCCTCGGCCGCGAGTACATGCGCTAAGCGCACTCACGTGATGCGCACAATTCACGGTGGCGTCGCCCGCATGGTTTTGAGCTTCAAGGCGCACTTAACCCGCGAGCGTAACGAGGGACGCACCTTGTTGCTGTCTCGCGTCGTGGAGCACACTGCGGCAGCGACCGAACTGAGCGTGTCGGCCATCACCCACTTGACCGAGGACGGATGCGCTGCTCTTCCAGCTGATGGCACTCCCGTGACCCTCAGCTCACAGAGCTGCGTCCCTGAGAAGGAGCTGGCGAGGATACGTGAGGTGATTTACAAGCAATACCACATCCTTATACTTCCTACTTTGGACAGCACCTTGAAGCTTCTTAACGCTCCTGCGGACGGGGCTGATGGCGTAGGCGAGAGCTACGACGCGAGCAGCGGCGCTGACGGACTCCAAGTAGCGGAGACGGGGAGCGGTACAGGCGGCGGTAGCGATGGGCGCAATGCGCTCGAAGCGTGCAGCGGTGTCCCGGTTGGCCGCAACGGTGGATCAGAAGCAGAGAACTTACACCACGGCTTTGACGGTGAGCGCTTGGCGGGGAGCACCGCCGCGAGCACGGGGACTGGTGTGACGACGCCATCTGGCGCACGTCCTACGCGTCAGTTCTCTCCATACCCCCGCGGCCCCTCCTCTTCGCTCCTGCGTGGGGGTCGCAGGACCTCGTCGCTGCGCCGAGCCACATCGGCGAGCCGCGTGCGTGAATCTGTCGGGCCTGCCAGCGGCGTATCGAACGCTGGGGGGGGGGTGGCACGGGGGCCGCGGCGGAGGGGTTGACCGATGAGGAGGAAGTCAGATGTGTTTGGACGCTTGAGACCCTGCATCGCGCCATGCAGGATTTCGGTTTCTACTTCAGCCGTGGCCCGAACCGATGTCGCTCGTGAGAAGCCATCGGTGCGGAAGCAGCGAAACAACTTCATCGACACATTGCGCCGATACCGAGCTGCCGGGCGGACCATCTTCTACACCTACGAGACGTGGCTGAACAAGAAAATGACTACAATTAGCAGCTGGAATGACGGTACGTCGAATGCCAGACTCAACGTGCCCTCTGGAAAGGGCGGGCGTATCATTGTCGCACACGTCAGGTCCCGGCAGGGCGGGCTTGTCGTCGGAGCTGCCTTGGTTTTCATCGGCAACAAGAAGTCTGCCGACTACCACAGCGAGATGACGTCTGCTTCATGGCTGCAGTGGCTGGAGGAGTCGGTCTTACCGAAGATCCGCAGCGGCGTGCTCGGCATCGATCGGGCTCCGTACCATCTCCTTCGAAACGACGCTACCTGACCGGCGGCATCGAAGCTACGCAAGGCAGAGTTTTCCGACTGGCTGGAGAAGCACGACCTTGCTTTGACTGAGTGGGGCCCGGAGTGGCGGACCACTTGCACGCGGACGGTGTTCAAGAAGCAGGCCGACGAAAACCACCCACGCCCCCGCTACCTGGTCCAGGACCTAGCGGCGCGCTTCGGAGTATTCATCATAATCTCTCCCGTGGAACGCCCGGAGCTGAACCCCATTGAGATGATTTGGGGCACTATCAAGATGGCGTTGAAGCGGGCCAACCTGACGTTCTCTCTCGCAACGCTGCGAGGCCTGGCGGAGGCCGAGTTCGAGAAGATCACTGCGGAGGTGTGGGCTCGCTATGAGGACCACGCTATCAAGGTGGAGAACTACTATCGAGCTGTCGACGAGGTATGCACTGACGTAGAGGCCGCCTTCAATGGCGACCGGGACGACGACGAGGTCGAGGGGGGTGATTTGGGTGCGGCGAGTGACACGGAAGAGGATGCCATATCTGAGTAGGCGCGTAGATGAGTCACTGGAGCCCAAATGTGGAAGCGAGGGCCTTGTTTTTCGTCTTGTGTGGACTGGGGCTTGTGCTGGGTAGTCGACCGACTCTGCGATCTCCTGGATCATACTTCTTCCGATGCATCGGTGTCGCGATCCAAAGGTAGTAGTACCCTTCCAGGACATTTCTTGAGAGGTAGCACCCATCTGAAATACTTTGACGGTTTGAATTGGCCGTCACGAAGTTGCAACGCGTGATCCGCGGCCAGAAATCCGAAGCAGCGCTTCACCCTTCACGCGCGAAAAAGCATAACTCAAGCGCTACTCCCAGTCGAAGAGTCAGTTTTCTAGAGGTACCCGGAAGCCTCCTATCCATGGATGGCACCGATTCAATGCATGCATTTAAGTTTTTGAATTAATTCATGAATTAATTCATGAATTAATCACACTCGGTCGCATGCATTTAATATGCATTTTATGATTTTATTCGAAGGCCTCCGCTTCCGACGGCCGGGCAAGCGCGACCCGACGAGC